>ERZ842401.892-NODE-892-length-44265-cov-13.583465_pt1 | contig 44265 bp, 49 predicted proteins | sample MGYA00521270_ERZ842401 | MGnify/ENA primary metagenome ERZ842401 (study PRJEB31892, sample SAMEA3878208) | bioreactor metagenome | biome: Moose rumen | place: Sweden | collected 2011-10 | study: EMG produced TPA metagenomics assembly of the PRJEB12797 data set... | reverse complement strand
TTATCGGTTCGATTCGACATTCTATCGCCCCCGATCCTCTGTCGCGTCCAAAACTTTTATAAGCTCTGCCGTGACTTCACTTATCGGGCAACGCCCATCTACCTCAGCATATTTTCCCGCACTCTTGTAATATTCTATCAAAGGAAGCGTCGACGCCTCATATACTCCGAGTCGCTTTGCCATCGTTTCCGCCGTGTCATCTGCCCTTTGATAAAGTTCTCCGCCGCAGGCGTCACAGACATTTTCCTGCCGAGAAGGTTTGAACTTCACATGATACGTCGCCCCGCATTTCCGACAAAGCCGCCGTCCTATCGCCCGCTCTATCAATTCCTCCGACGGAACAGCTATATTTATCGCCAGCGTCAAATTTTTCCCCTGTTCAGATAAAATTCTTTCCAACGCATCCGCCTGCTCTACCGTCCGCGGGAAACCATCCAAGATAAAGCCCTTTTCACAATCAGCTTTCGCGAGACGCTCACGGACTATTCCTATCGTCACGGCATCAGGTACCAATTTTCCCGCAGCCATACATGCCGCCGCCTGTTTGCCCAATTCCGTGCCTTCCGCTACCGCCGCTCGGAACATGTCGCCCGTCGATATCTGCGGGATACCATATTTCTTCGACAGATAAGCCGCCTGCGTACCTTTGCCGGCACCCGGAGCTCCCATCATCAATATTTCCATTCCTCTACCTCATTTCATGAACCCCTCATAGTGCCGCATTACTACCATCGCTTCGATTTGTTTCATCGTGTGCAACGCTACACTCACAACTATCAGCAACGCCGTCCCGCCGAAATATACGCCCTGTATGTGCGTCGCCCCGCCTATCAAGTTCGGTAAGACCGCGATAAATGCCAGATACAACGAGCCCGCCGTCACAAGCCGCGTCAACACATAATCGATATGCTCAGCCGTCGGTTGCCCCGGTCTTATCCCCGGTATGAACGCACCGTATTTCTTCAGATTGTCTGCCATGTCAGGAATTTTAACCGTAACCGCCGTGTAAAAATATGTGAAGAAGATTATCAACACAACATATATCGACGTCTGCAACGGCGTACCCCATTGCAAATGAGCCGCCAATTTCTGAATTTCGGGTACCTCAATGAATTGAACGACAGTTATAGGGAACATCAGCACACTCGACGCAAAGATTATCGGGATAACCCCCGCAGGATTCACTTTCAGCGGTAAATGGCTCCTGTTTCCGCCATACGCCCGCGAACCCACAACCCTTTTCGCATAGGTTATCGGTATCCGTCGCAATGCCGCCTCGACATAGATAACGAACACGATCATTGCCAACGCTATCGCCGCAAATAATACCACGCTGAAATAGTTTATCGTCCCCGCCTGCACATATTGATAAATCGTCGCTATGTTCTTCGGCAACGCCGCCACTATCCCCGCAAATATTATCAGCGATATTCCATTCCCAACACCCTGCGCCGTGATTTGCTCGCCTATCCACATCAAAAGAGTCGTTCCCGCCGTCAGCGTTATCGCTATGATTAATATGTTCACAGGATTAGGATTCAAGACCGCCGCTTTCAACCCGATACTCATCCCAACCGCTTGGAAAAACGCCAAGACAACAGTCAATTTCCGCGTCACCCGCGTCGTTTTCTTGTGACCCTCCGCGCCTTCCTTGCTCCATTGTTCCAACGTCGGTACTACCACAGTTAAGAGTTGCATGATTATCGCCGCATTAATGTACGGCGTTATCGACATCGCAAAGATACTGAATTTGCTGAACGCCCCGCCGCTGAATAAATCCAACAGCCCAAACAGGCTCCCGTTATTGAACAACTGCTCTATCGCCGTCGGATCTACGCCCGGTACCGGTATATGCGTGCCCATCCGAAATACCGCGAACATTACCAGCGTAAAAATTATGCGCTGCCGAAGCTCCGCTATCCTGAATATATTCGACAGAGCCGACATCAAACTACCTCTGCCGAGCCGCCCGCCGCCTCAATCTTCGCCTTAGCCGACGCACTGAAGCCCTGCGCCTTCACATACAATTTCTTTTTCAAAGAACCACTGCCCAATATTTTTACGCCGTCATAAACATTTTTCAAAATGCCCATTTCAACCAGAGCAACCGCGTCAACCGTCATGTCGTCATCAAAGACATTGAGTGTTTCGACATTGACTTCAGCATATTCTTTGCGCCAAATATTTTTGAAACCGCGCTTGGGAAGGCGGCGATAAATCGGCATTTGCCCGCCTTCAAAGCCCGGACGAACTCCGCCGCCGCTACGAGACTTTTGTCCTTTGTGACCGCGTCCCGAAGTTTTGCCGCAACCCGACCCCGTGCCGCGACCGACACGAACTTTGTCTTGACGAGCACCGTCAGCCGGTTTAAGTTCATGCAATTTCATAAGCAAAATCCTCCTCTCCGATTATTTTTCAAGTGCAACTTTTTCCTCGTCCGCGATCTCTTCGACTTTCACGAGATGTCTTACCTTGTGAATTTGTCCGCGAATCGTCGGAGCATCGGGCAGAATCGAAAAGGAGTTCAACTTACGCAAGCCGAGCGAACGAACCGTTCTGCGTTGAGTTTCGGGACGACCGATAAGACTTCTGACCAACGTTATTTTCAATTTAGCCATGTCTCAGCCCTCCTTAATTAAAAAGCTCCGCAACAGTTTTGCCGCGCAATTCGGCGACAACTTCCGCCCGCTTCAACATTTTCAAACCCTCAAGCGTCGCACGAACCATGTTATTCGGATTGGACGAGCCGAGAGACTTTGTCAAGATGTCATGAACGCCCGCGAGTTCCAAAACCGCACGAGCGGGACCGCCAGCAATAACGCCGGTACCTTTTGAAGCGGGGCGCAACATAACTCTGCCTGCGCCGAAAACTCCAACAACGCCGTGCGGTATCGAACGATCTTTAAGAGCAACCTCGATTAAATTTTTCTTTGCATCGTCAACGCCCTTGCGAATCGCTTCGGGAACTTCAGCGGCTTTGCCGAGTCCGACGCCGACTTTTCCATTACGATTGCCGACGACGACCAACGCGCTGAAAGAAAATCTGCGACCGCCTTTAACAACTTTGGCGACACGATTTATAAAAACAACCTTCTCCTCAAATTCGGGAGCTTCAGTTTCATTTCGGGGCATTAATTCAACCTCCCTTTTTAACAATTAGGAATTAGTAATGAGTAATTAGTAATGAAGAAATTTTTAATTACTCATTACTAATTACACATTCCTAATTAAAATTTCAAGCCGCCTTCGCGAGCCGCCTGAGCCAATGCCGCAACGCGCCCATGATAAATGTAGCCGCCGCGATCAAAAACAACTTCGCTGATACCTTTTTCAAGAGCCTTTTTGGCAATAGCAGAGCCGACAGCTTTAGCCGCCGCGATATTGCCGCCCTTTCCGTTGAAATTTTTATCGAGAGAGCTGGCCGCCGTCAAGGTAATACCCTTTTCATCATCAATAACCTGCGCATAAATATGCTTGAGAGAGCGAAATACATTGAGGCGTGGACGATTGGCAGTACCGGCAAGGTTATTGCGAGCTCGGCGATGTCTGTCTTGCCGAGTAATATTCTTATCAGCCATAAGGAGCACTCCGAATACCTCCTTTGTAAAAGATCAGTCACGTAAGCCGGGGTTATCGGCGATAATTTCTACTTCATTACCTTCGGGGTCGACGACGACAGCGGCATAATAACCGTCGCCGGTAGTGCGTGCGCCGCTGACAACGATAACGCCGTCGGAATCGAACTTTTTCATAAGATCATCAACGTCTTTACGGTCGCCAACACAGACGGCAATGTGATGAAAGCCTGTGCGATAACGGGGTTTATCGGCATCAACAGCGGAGTTGCGAGTCATAATTTCAAGACGAGATCCGTCGTCAAATTTCAAGAAGTAATTGGAGAAGTCATTGCGGAAATTGGAGTATTTGGAACCTGCTTTGGCGTTGAAATATTTGACGAAGAAATTTTTCACGGCATCCAAATCATTAACGTACATAGCAACGTGGTCGATTTTCATGGTGTTACCTCCTTATTTCTTACCCTTCGCGCCGGCTTTACCTTCCTTATGACGGATAACTTCGCCGAAGTATTTAATGCCTCTGTCTTTATTGTCCTTTGAGCGATAGGCACCGACAGTGCGAGCGTTGCGGATATTGGCGGCAACCGCGCCGACCAATTCCTTATCGATACCGTGGACGGTGATAGAATTGGCAGTGGGAGCGTCAAGGGTAATGCCTTCGGGCGGAGCGATAATTACGGGGTGAGAATAACCGAGCGAAAGATTTAAATTTTTACCTTGCTTGGCAGCGCGATAACCGACGCCGCTGATTTCAAGATTTTTTGTAAAGCCGTTGGTAACGCCGACGACCATATTGTTAATGAGAGTGCGGGACAGCCCGTGCAAACTTCTGTGAATTTTATCATCGGAGGGGCGCGCCACCGTCAAAACGCCATCCTCAATACTAATTTTCATTTCCGAAGAGATCTTACGGGACAGAGAGCCCTTGGGACCATTGACAAGCACCAAATTATCCGCGCCGACAGAAACGGTGACTCCGGCGGGGATGAGAATGGGTGCTCTACCGATACGAGACATGACAGCACCTCCAAATTACCAGACGAAGGCTATAACTTCGCCGCCGAGCCCGCATTTGCGAGCCTGCTTGTCGCTCATAATGCCTTGTGACGTTGATATAATCGCAATACCGAGCCCGCCGAGAACTCTTGGAAGGTCTTTCCTCTTTGAATATTGGCGGAGACCGGGTCTGGAGATGCGTTTAATGCCCGTGATAACTTTTTCGCGTTCGGAACCGTATTTGAGCAGGACGGTAAGAATACCCTGCTTATTGTCCTCAACGAAACGATAATCTTTTATGAAACCTTCCTGCTTGAGAACCTCCGCGATAGCGATTTTGATTTTCGAGCCGGGAATTTCTACCTTTTCGTGGTAGACAGAATTGGCATTGCGAATGCGCGTGAGCATATCCGCAATAGGATCAGTCATTGCCATAGGGAACCGATATCCTCCTTTCAAATAATGAGTAATTTGCAATGTGTAATGTGCAATTAAAATTTCCAAATCATTACTCATTGCTCATTACTAATTGCTAATTATTTTTTACCAGCTGGATTTTGTGATGCCGGGAATTGCGCCGGCGTAGCTCTGATTACGGAAGCAGATACGGCACATTTCAAACTTTCTGATATAGCCGTGGGGTCTGCCGCAAATTTTGCAACGGTTGTATCTGCGAGTCGAGAATTTCGGTTCCTTACTCCACTTTTCGATTAAAGCCTTTTTCGCCATTTGATAATCACATCCTTAAGCGTTGGCAAACGGCATACCCATAAGCGCGAGGAATTCTCTTGCTTCTTCGTCGGTTTTAGCCGTCGTTGTAATGATAACATCCATACCGCGAATTTTATCGATCTTGTCGTATTCGATTTCGGGGAAAATGAGTTGTTCCTTGACGCCGACAGCGTAATTGCCGCGCCCGTCGAAAGATTTTCTGCTGACACCACGAAAGTCGCGAACACGAGGCAGAGCGATATTCATGAACTTGTCAAGGAATTCATACATGCGACGCCCGCGCAGAGTAACTTTGCAACCTATCGCCATGCCCTTACGGAGTTTCCAAGCCGCGAGAGATTTTCTGGCGCGAGTGATAACGGGTTTTTGTCCTGCGATGACAGTCATATCATTCATGGCTGATTCGAGAACTTTTGCATTACCGACGGCGTCGCCGCAAGCCATGTTGAGAACGATTTTTTCAAGCTTGGGAACTTGCATAATGTTTTTGTAGGAAAATTTTTCCATCATTGCGCCGACGACTTCGCTTTTATATTTGTCCAAAAGTCTGCTCAAGATAACACCTCCTTAAGAAAATTTTTATTCGATGACTTCGCCGCACTTTTTGCAGACGCGAGCATTTTTGCCGTTCACTTGTTTATGAGAAATACGAGTGGGCTTATTGCAAGCAGGGCAAATGAGTTGAACTTTGCAGGCGTGAATTGGCATTTCCTTAGAGACGATGCCGCCTTGAGGGACTTTGAGGGATGGTTTGGAGTGGCGTTTGACTTTATTGATACCTTCGACGATGACTTTGGCGGCGTAGGGGAGAGCGGAAATGATTTTGCCTTGTTTACCCTTATCCTTGCCGGAGAGGATTTGAACGTTATCGCCCTTTTTGACATGAAGTTTAATGAGAGACATGATATCACCACCTTAAAGGACTTCGGGCGCGAGGGAAATGATTTTCATGAAATCTTTATCGCGGAGTTCACGAGCGACGGGACCGAAAATACGAGTGCCGCGAGGGGTTTTATCGTCTTTTATGATGACGGCGGCATTTTCATCGAAGCGGATATAGGAACCGTCGGGACGGCGGAGCCCCTTTTTTGAGCGGACGACGACGGCTTTAACGACGTCGCCCTTTTTAACTTGACCGCCCGGTGTGGCAGATTTAACGGAGGCGACGATGATATCGCCGATATTGGCGTAGCGGCGGAAGGAGCCGCCGAGGACGCGGATGCACATAATTTCTTTGGCACCGGTATTATCGCCGACGTTGAGACGGGATTGTTGTTGAATCACGGAAAAACCTCCTTACTTAGCCTTTTCGACGATCTGGACGAGGCGCCAGCGTTTTTGTTTAGAGAGGGGGCGAGTTTCCATGATAGAAACCTTATCGCCGATGTGTGCTTGGTTATTTTCGTCGTGAGCCATGAATTTGACGGTCCGTTTAACGGCTTTTTTATAGAGTTTATGTTGAACGAGTTCTTGGATGGCGACGACGATAGTTTTATTCATTTTATCGGAAACGACGTTACCGATACGGATTTTGCGTTCGTTACGAATCACGCTGAGACCTCCTTATCTGATATTGAGTTGGCGTTCGCGAATGATGGTATTGATTTGAGCGATGGAGCGTTTAATTTGGCGGATACGCATGGGATTTTCGAGTTGCCCTGTAGCATGTTGGAAGCGGAGGTTGAAGAGTTCTTCTTTAAGAGAAATGAGTTTAGCGTTTTGTTCGTCGGGAGAGAGGTCGCGGAGATCGTTAATTTTCATGCGTTATCACCGCCTTCGGAGGGTTGAGAGTCCGCCTTATGTTCTTGTTCGTAAGCTTGATGAGCGGCTTTTTTGGCGTCAGCGAGGGATTCGTTGACGACGGGGACGAAAACGTCGCCTTGGTGGTCGGAGGCGATGAATTTAGTTTTGATGGGGAGTTTATGCCCTGCGAGTCTCATAGCTTCTTCGGCGATTTCTCTTGGGACGCCGGCCATTTCGAAGAGTACTCTGCCGGGTTTAACGACGGCGACCCAATATTCTGGGGAACCTTTACCGGAGCCCATGCGGGTTTCAGCGGGCTTGGCAGTCACGGGCTTATCCGGGAAAATTTTAATCCAAACCTGTCCGCCTCTTCTAATGTAACGAGTCATTGCAATACGAGCTGCCTCGATTTGACGATTGGTTATCCAAGCGGGTTCCAGCGCGACTAAACCATATTGACCGTGAGCAATGGTATTGCCGCGATTGGCTTTACCCTTCATGCGACCGCGAAATTGCTTGCGGTATTTAGTTCTTTTTGGAATCAACATTAAGCGTCACTCCCTTCGGCTTGACGGACGCCTTTGTCCTTTTTTTCGGGGAGAATTTCGCCTTTGAAAATCCAAACTTTGATGCCGATACGTCCGTAAGTGGTATTTGCTTCGGCGAAACCGTAATCGATGTCTGCGCGGAGTGTATGAAGAGGAATGGAACCTTCGCGATAAGATTCACTGCGAGCAATTTCCGCGCCGCCGAGTCTGCCGCTGCAAGCGATTTTGATACCCTTTGCGCCGAGACGCATAGTTCTTGTGACGGATTGTTTCATAGCGCGGCGGAAAGCGATTCTGCGTTCCAACTGCGAAGCGATATTTTCCGCGACGAGGAGAGCATCCATATCGGGCTGACGAATCTCCATGATATTGATGTCGACTCTTTTTTCGGTGAGCTTTTTGAGTTTATTTTTAATCTCTTCGATACCAGTGCCGCCGCGTCCGATGACCATACCGGGCTTAGCGGTGTGAATTGTGAGTTTAAGGCGTTTTTCGGAGCGTTCAATTTCGACCCGCGAGACGCCCGCCGCCGACAGTTGCTTATCGGTTTTAATCGCCTTACGGATTTTAATATCTTCATGCAGATTGGTTGCAAAATCTTTATCGGCGTACCATTTTGCGTCCCAAGTCTTGACGATACCGAGTCTTATTCCGTGAGGATGTACCTTTTGACCCAAATTATTTCCCTCCTTCTTTTATTCTTTATTTTCGTCCGCCTTTTCGCTGACGACAACCGTAATGTGCGAGGTATGTTTCAAAATGCTGAAGGCTTGTCCTCTGGAGCGGGGATGATACCTCTTGAGTGTCGGTCCTTGATCAACGTAACAAGTTGAGACGAAAAGTTTATCGGCGTCCATGTCGAAATTATTTTCTGCATTGGCGACGGCGGACTTGAGAACTTTTTCAATGAGCGTCGCGCCGCGTTTGGGCGTGAACTTCAAAATCGCGAAGGCGTCCGCAATATCTTTGCCGCGAATCAAATTCATGACGATACGAACTTTGCGCGGAGCAATTCTTACAAATTTGGCGATTGCTTTTGCTTCCTTGACTTCTGCCACATCATTTCCTCCTTTCCACTGGTTCTTGGTTCCTAATTCCTAGTTCCTACTTTAAAGACATTTTGCGTTCTTCGCCCGCGTGACCTTTGAAAGTGCGAGTCGGAGCGAATTCGCCGAGCTTATGCCCGACCATATCTTCCGTGACGTAAACCGGAACATGTTTTCTGCCGTCATGAACGGCGATTGTATGTCCGACGAAAGCAGGAAGAATAGTTGAACTGCGCGACCAAGTGCGGATAACTTTTTTATCGTTGGCGGCGTTGAGAGCTTCGATTTTCTCCAAAAGTTTTTCCTGCACGAACGGTCCCTTTTTAACAGACCTTGACAAAATAATTTCCTCCCTTCGCCGAGATTATTTGCGACGACGAACAATAAGTTTATCGGACGCTTTTTTCTTGCGAGTCTTGGCACCCATAGCACATTTGCCCCATTTGGTAACGGGATGTTTGCGACCGACGGGCGAGCGACCTTCACCGCCGCCGTGCGGATGATCTACAGGGTTCATGGCTACGCCGCGATTTGCGGGACGAATTCCGAGCCAGCGAGAACGTCCGGCTTTGCCGATTGTAATATTTTCATGATCAAGGTTGCCAACCTGCCCGATTGTTGCACGGCAGTTGATGTGAATTTTTCTGACTTCGCCTGACGGCATTCTGATTGTGGCGTAAGTTCCTTCCTTAGCCATAAGTTGAGCCGCCGCGCCCGCACTGCGAACGAGTTGTCCGCCTTTGCCGATTTTCATTTCAATGTTATGAATCAGCGTGCCGACGGGAATATTTTTCAGCGGAAGGGCGTTGCCCGTTTTAATATCGGCTTCGGCTCCCGACTCGACTTTGTCTCCGACTTTTAAACCGTTCGGCGCGATAATGTAACGCTTCTCGCCGTCAACGTAATGGAGCAGAGCAATTCGGGCACTGCGATTGGGATCATATTCAATCGTGGCAACTTTTGCGGGGATGCCGTCTTTGTTGCGTTTGAAGTCAATAATTCTGTAGCGACGTTTATGTCCGCCGCCTTGATGACGAACCGTCAATTTTCCCTGCTGATTTCTGCCGCCGTGTTTTTTCAGCGGAGCAAGCAAAGATTTTTCGGGCTTGCTTGTCGTAATTTCCTCGAAGGTCGAAACCGTCATGTGACGGCGACCGGGAGTATACGGCTTGAAAGATTTAATGCCCACTTACGTTTTACCTCCTTTTCTAGCTTATAGCTGATAGCTGATAGCTGATAGTTTTTTTCCTATAAGCTATAACCTAAAACCTAAAACCTAAAACCTAAAACCTAATTATGCACTGAAGAATTCGATTGTATCGCCCGCCTTGAGCTTGACGATAGCTTTTTTGTAACTGTTCGTCTTGCCGACCGTGCGACCACGACGTTTGGTTTTGCCCTTAACGTTAATCGTGTTGACATCCTCGACAGTCACTTTGAAAATTTCTTTGACTGCCTGCGCGATTTGAATTTTATTGGCGCGCTTGTCGACAACGAACACGAATTTATTTTCCTGCATGAGATCCGTTGAGTGCTCGGTTATGAGCGGGCGAATCAAAATGTCTCTGGCATCCATCAAATGTACACCTCCTCAATCTTCGCAACCGCGTCTTTCGTGAGGAAGAGTTTTTCGCTGTTGAGAATGTCATAGACGTTGAGTTGAAGTGCGGCGATTGCCTTCGCGTTTTGCAAATTGTTTGAAGAGCGCGTTACGTTTTCGATAAGCTCGCGGGTGATGAAAAGCGATTTGCAACCGTCAACGCCGAAAGTTTTTTGGAACTCGACAAATTTTTTCGTTTTGGGTTCGTCGAAATTCAATTCGTCAAGAACAATCAAATTGCCTTCGTTGACTTTGTCGGTAAGGACGCACTTCAAAGCAAGGCGACGCTGTTTTCTCGGCATGGAGAAAGAATAATCGCGGGGGTGCGGTCCGAAAATTGTTCCGCCGCCGCGCCACAGAGGACTTCTGCGGGAACCTGCGCGGGCTCTGCCCGTACCTTTTTGCCGCCAAGGCTTTTTGCCGCCGCCGCGAACTTCGCCGCGAGTTTTAGTCGAATGAGTTCCCAAACGCCACGAAGCCATTTGCATGACAACCGCTTGATGAACAAGACCCTCATTGATCTCAACGCCAAAAATTTCTTCGCTGAGTTCGATGTCGCCGACTTTATTATTCGTCATATCGTAAACTGCTACAGTTGGCATTATCGCATTTCCTCCTTTCAATTATTTTCTGTGAACCTTAGTCGGCTTAACCGTCTCGCGAATAACGACGAGACCTTTTTTCGGACCGGGAATTGCGCCTTTGATGAGAAGCAAATTTCTGTCGACATCTACTCTGACAACGGTTAAACGCTGAATTGTCGTGCGAACGCCGCCCATGCGTCCCGGAAGTTTTTTGCCTTTAATGACGCGTCCGCCGGGACCGGAGAGCATTGCGCCTGTCGAGCCGGGTTCGCGATGAGATTTGGAGCCGTGCCCCATAGGACCGCGTGCAAAGTTGTGACGTTTAATGCCGCCCGCGAAACCTTTACCCTTCGACGTGCCGATAACGTCAACCAATTCTCCCGCCGCAAAAATATCTACGCCGAGAACGTCGCCGATTTTGTATTCGGACTCCGCCGCCAAACGAATTTCGCGAATAAATTTAACGGGCTTGACTTCGGCTTTTTTGAACTGCCCCATGTCGGGCTTGTTGACTTTTTTTTCTTTGACTTCGCCGAAACCGATTTGAACCGCGCAGTAGCCGTCCGTGTCGACAGTTTTGTTGCGAATAACAATGTTGTTGCCGCTCTCGACGACCGTCACGGGGATAACGCGTCCTTCTTCTGTGAAAATCTGCGTCATGCCGAGTTTAATTCCCAAAATTGTTTTTGCCAATGTTTTCACCTCCCGATTAAACCTTAATCTCGATGTCAACACCGGCGGGCAAATCCAACCGCATGAGCGCATCAACCGTTTTATGCGTCGGCTGGAGAATGTCAATCAAGCGTTTGTGCGTGCGCATCTCGAATTGTTCACGCGAATCCTTGTTGACGTGCGGCGAACGAAGAATTGTGTAGATATTTTTTTCCGTCGGCAACGGGATTGGTCCCGAAACAGACGCGCCCGTTTTTTTGGCGGTCTCCACAATCTTCGCCGCGCTCTGATCCAACGATTTGTGATCGTAGGCTTTAAGGCGAATCCTGAGTTTTTGTTGCTTTGCCAAAACAATTCCTCCTTATTTGAGAGTCAAGCTCCCTAAAGGCGCGGTGACCTGCTGAAATTTATCGCAACGTTGAAGCGCGACATTTGGATGCAACGTCACGTTGCCTCCGCGGCAGTTCCCTCGACCGAACGGAATTTTTCTGCCGAGCAATCTGCCATGTTGATAGGAACTAGTGATTAGGAACTGGGAACTAGTATTTAAGAATGCAGGAACCAGTTCCCAGTTCCTTGTTCCTAGTCCCTAAATTATCAGCAATGACGGCCGACAATCAGTTTTTGGGCTGACTGCCGACCGCCTAACCGATTTATTGACTTGGTGTCAAAAAAATTTTACGCCTCAAGAATTTCGATAACACGACCCGAACCGACTGTATGACCGCCTTCACGAATAGCGAAGAGCAAACCTTTTTCAATAGCAATCGGAGTGATAAGCTCGACCGTCATTTCAATATGATCGCCGGGCATGCACATTTCGGCGGCGTTGCCGTTGGTGTCTTTAAGATCGCTGACGACGCCCGTAACGTCGGTTGTACGGAAATAGAATTGCGGGCGATAATTTGCGAAGAACGGAGTATGACGTCCGCCTTCATCTTTGGTAAGGACATAAACTTGTGCTTTGAATTTCGTGTGGGGATGAATCGTGCCGGGTTTTGCGATAACCTGACCGCGTTCAATTTCTTTACGATCTACGCCGCGCAGAAGAACGCCGACATTGTCGCCTGCAACCGCGCTGTCGAGGAGCTTGCGGAACATTTCGATACCCGTTGCAACAGTTTTGCGGGGTTCGTCACGAAGACCGACAATCTCAACAGGCTCGTTGAGTTTCAACATGCCGCGTTCAACACGACCCGTAGCAACCGTGCCGCGTCCTGTGATTGTGAAAACGTCTTCAACAGGCATAAGGAACGGTTTATCGGTATCACGCGCAGGAGTCGGAATATAATCATCGACAGCGTCGAGGAGTTTCATGATATTGGCTTTTTGTTCTTCGTCGCCTTCAAGAGCCAACAGAGCCGAGCCCGCGATAACGGGAATATCATCGCCGGGGAATTCATACTTGCTCAAGAGTTCGCGGACTTCCATCTCGACGAGTTCAAGAAGTTCTTCGTCATCGACTTGGTCAACTTTGTTGAGGAAAACAACGATAGCGGGAACACCGACTTGGCGAGCAAGAAGGATATGTTCACGAGTTTGAGGCATGGGACCATCGGAAGCTGCGACAACGAGGATCGCGCCGTCCATCTGTGCCGCGCCGGTGATCATGTTTTTGATATAGTCGGCGTGACCCGGGCAGTCAACGTGAGCATAATGTCTCTTCGCAGTTTCATATTCAACGTGCGCAGTGTTAATCGTAATGCCGCGCTCGCGCTCTTCGGGTGCCTTGTCGATGTTATCGTAGGATTCATACTTCGCAAGACCTTTTTCCGAGAGAATTTTTGTGATAGCGGCAGTCAAAGTGGTTTTGCCGTGATCGATATGACCGATCGTACCAATATTTACGTGGGGTTTACTGCGATCAAATTTTTGCTTTGCCATTTAAATAAACAACTCCTTAATCTGTAAAAAAATTTTTTATGGTTTGTCGGTAAAATTTACAGGTGACGGTTCTTTTTCCGTCTGACTTCGTTGTTGCGCGCTAGACGTAGCGAACTACGCCGTCGCGCTTACGCCTCGTCAGCCGAAAAAATTCCTCGTCACTTTCTGATTTTGAATTTACCAACTCGCTCTAATACTCGACAAAAAAGCGGCGGGATAAATTTCTCGCCGCTTTAAAATTTTTATCTGAGTTTTTTCTTCTCGCGTTGCACGTCGCGGAGCAGGTAAACTATTTCCCAAAGAGACATCCCGCAAACAAAGCCCGTGAAAATGTCAAACCAATTTCTTTCCCTGTTGCTGAGAAAAATCAAAATCCCAATCACGACCAAAAAAGTTATGTTCCACAAAATCCTGTAAAATTTTTTGTTGCTCACATTCAATCCTCCTGCCGAAAAATTTTATCGCCGAAAATATTTCTTGAAAATCGGAGCAAAATTATAAATCGATATTGCAAACACCAAGCCGAACATAAACTCACTCCAATTTTCTATGCCCTTGCCGAAAATGACATTGAACAAAAATGAAACCAAAAATAATATGCTCGTCAAACGCGCCCAAAAAGTTTCATTCATTTTCAATCACCCGTCCGAATTATAACAAACAAATGCTTTTTCGTCGAATAAGTTTTTGACAAAATGCTTAAGGGAAAATATAATTCAAATCATTTAATTTTTCGTTGGAAAGGAGATTGAAACATGAGAAAATTTTTGGCGGCGGCGATTATCCTTTCAACATTAATTTTTACGGCTTGCGGCGGAGATAACTCGAAAAATATCGACGACATAAACTCCCGAAAAGTACTCGTCATAGGAATTGATGATGAATTCGCTCCTATGGGCTTTAAGGACGAGCGCGGAGAAATTGTCGGCTTTGATGTCGATTTGGCTAAGGAGGCGGCGAAAAGACTTGGGGTTCAGATAGAATTTAAGTCAATCGATTGGGATAAAAAAGAAGAAGAGATAACGTCCGGGAATGTCGACATAATTTGGAACGGGCTCGACATCATCGACGAATACAAAAGGTATATGATTTTCAGCAAGCCGTACATGGACAATCGCCAGATACTTTTGGTCGCCAAAAATAATTCTCAACCCATTTATTCGGAATATGATTTGGAAGGAAAAATTGTCGGAACTCAAGCCGGCTCGAACTCCGAAGATTACATAAATCAAAATCAGAAACTCAAAAACAGTTTCGCCGCGTTCAAAACTTATCGCAACGTCAAGGAAGGTTTTTATCTTTTAAGCAGGGGAGAACTTGACGTGATAATTATCGATGAAATTGCGGCGCGTTACGAGATGATTCAAAATCCCGGTGCATTTAAGATCGTTGAATTGACAATCGGAGCGGCAACGGAATTCGGCATCGGTTTTCGCAAAAGTGATGTCGAACTGCGCAACAGAGTTCAAAGCGTTTTCGACGAAATGATTAAGGACGGCACGGCAAAAAAAATTTCTATCGAATGGTTTCAAGCCGACTTGATTAAGTCGGGAAAATGAGTTTTGAAAATATCTTAAGCTGAAGAAGGTTTTTCTGTATGAGAAAAATTTTTGTGGCAGTATTTTTATTTGCGGCTGTGATTTTCGCGGGATGCGGCGGCGGCAATCAACAATCCAAAGTCATTATCGGGATTGATGACGAATTTGCGCCGATGAGTTTTCACAACGAACAAAATGAACTTGTCGGCTTTGACATTGATCTTGCACAAGAAGCGATGAATCGTTTGGGCGTTGCGGCGGAATTCAAGCCGATTGATTGGAGCAACAAAGAGAAGGAAATTACTTCGGGGAGTATCGATCTTATTTGGAACGGCTTGGACATAACCAACGAGCGCAAAGAGTATATGATTTTCAGCAAGCCTTACATGGAAGACAGGCAAATAGTTTTGGTCAAGGCGGACAGCGATTTTGATATTCACTCGGAATATGATCTTGAAGGGAAAATTGTCGGGACGCAAGCCGGCTCCACATCCGACGATTACATAAATCGAAACTTGAAACTCAAAAACTCTCTCGCGGAGTATAAAAGTTACACAAAGTTTAGCGAAGTTGTTGACGCTTTGAAAAAGGAAGAAATTGAAGTTCTGGTTTGTGATGAACTTGTTGCGCGCTACGAAATGAACACTTGCCCCGATCAATTAAAAATAATCAACATAAAAATTGGAATCATTACGGAAACGGGCATTGGTTTTCGCAAGGATAATGTCGAACTTCGCGACAGAGTTCAAGACGTTTTTGACGAAATGATAAGAGATGGCACTGCGCGGAAAATTTCCGTGAAATGGTTTCAAGCCGATTTAATCAGCGCGGAAAGATGATCTCCGCGTTTTTTTGCAGTGAAAAATTTTTTTATTGAAAAGCGGAGCAGGAATGAGAGAAGGTTTTGTGGCGTGAAAAAATTTTTAATGACGGCATTGGTCTTTGCGACGATGATTTTTGCGGGATGCGGCGGCAACCAACAATCCAAAGTCATTATCGGGATTGCCGAATCTCCGATAAGTTATCGCAACGAACAGGGGAAATTTGTCGGCTTTGAGGTATCGCTTGCCGAAGAGACGGCAAAACGTATGGGCGTCAAAGCAGAATTCAAATTAATCGATTGGGATAAAAAGGAAGCGGAACTCGATTCGGGAAAAATTGACATGATTTGGAACGCGCTCGACATTACTCCCGAACGTCAAGAAATTATGCTCTTCAGCGATCCTTACATGGACAATCGCCAAGTTATTTTCGTGCTTAAGGGCAACCCGCAAAATGTAAAAAGCGAAAATGACTTTGCGGAAAAAACTATCGGCGCAAAAGCCGGCACCACTGCCGAAAATTACATTAACAAGAACGAAAAACTCAAAAGCAGTCTCGCAGGATTTAAAACCTGCAAAACGGACGAAGAAACTTTCAAAGCTTTGGAGGACGGCGAAATTGATGCGCTTGTCTGCGACGAAATTATCGGACGTTTTTTAATGAATAAACAACGCGGCAAATTTGAAGTTGTGGGAACGACGGTCGGTTCTGCCGGTAAGATGGGAATCGGTTTTCGCAAAAATGATGTCGAGCTCCGCGACAGAGTTCAAAAAGCTTTTGATGAGATTGTAAAAGACGGTACCGCCAAAAAAATTTCCGAAGAATGGTTTGGCGATGATTTAATCGGGCAAAATTAATCTAAAGGTTTCCATATTGTTTTCAAAAAATTTAATGGCGCGCTTGCAATGAAATTGCCGATAAAGTATAATGCAACGCGGTTTATTAAATTTTTTTTTATGAAAGGATGTTTCAGAGGTATGAGAAAAATTTTTATGGCTGTCCTTCTTCTCGTGACGATGGTTTTTGCGGGATGCGGCGGCGGAGATGAACCTGCCAAAAAAGACGGCGAAGACGGCTCCAAGAAATTGGAAAAAATTACAATCGGGCTCGACGATGAATATGCGCCGATGGGTTTCAAGAATGAACAAAATGAAATTATCGGTTTCGACGTTGATCTTGCGAAAGAGGCGGCAAAACGTCTCGGCTCGGAAGTTGAATTCAAAGCCATTGACTGGAACAGCAAAGAGGCGGAACTTAAATCGGGGCGCATTGACATAATTTGGAACGGACTCGACATCACGCCCGAACGTCAACAAAACATGCTTTTCAGTGATCCTTACATGGACAATCGCCAAATCGTCTTCGTGAAAAACGGAAACGATCAAGGAATTACGGCGGAAGCAGATCTCGCAGGCAAAGCCGTCGGAACACAAGCCGGCTCCACTGCCGAAACTTACATTGACAGTACGGAAGAGCTTAAGAACAGTTTCAGCGAGTTCAAAACTTACGGCGATTATGTAAGTGCGTTCATGGATTTGGAGAACGGCAGAATTGACGCGCTTGTTTGTGACGAAATTGTCGGGCGTTATGCGATGAGCAAACAGGGCGATAAATTCCAAGCACTTGAAGTTACCGTCGGACCCGTCACCGAATTTGGAATTGCCTTCCGCAAAGACGATACCGAGTTGCGCGATAAAGTTCAAGGCGTTTTCGATGAAATGGTTAAGGACGGCGCGGCGCAGAAAATTTCTCAAGAATGGTTTGGAGCAGATTTGATTAAAGCAAAAAAATAATCGGCGATTACTAATTTGTGAACAGTGACCGCCGTCAAAATAATTAGGAATGAGGAATTAGGAATTAATAATGAAGAAACGATTTTCATTCCTAATTCCTAATTCATAATTCCTAATTGCATTTGATGGGAGTTAGGGAATATCTGTAATGGAAAAATTTTTGGATATGACCGTCCTTATCATGGAGGGCGCAGAAGTCACGTTAGAAATTTTCTTCGTGACTTTAATTTTAAGCTTGCCAATCGGAGCATTGGCGGCATTGGGCAGAATTTCGAGTTTCGCGCCGATTCGCTACTTGATGGAGTTTTATGTCTGGATAATGCGCGGGACGCCGCTGATGTTGCAACTTTTATTCGTGTACTTCGCCTTGCCGATGGTCGGAATAATGTTGCCGGACGTGGCGGCGGCACTTTTAGCCTTCACGCTGAATTACGCGGCGTATTTTGCGGAAGTTTTCCGCGCAGGAATTCAAGCGATACCGCGCGGGCAATACGAGGCGGCAAAAGCATTGGGGCTTAAGCATTGGCAAATGATGCGCTACATAATTTTCCCGCAAGTGTTGCGCGTTGTCCTGCCGCCGATTTCAAACGAAACAATAAATCTCGTCAAAGATACTTCGCTGATTTACATTTTGGCAATGAATGATTTGCTGAGAGTTGCGCGGACAATCGTTCAAAGAGAATTTGACATGACGCCTTTTGTTATCGCGGGCATATTTTATCTGGGAATGACGGCGGTCTTGACGTGGATTTTCAAGAAACTCGAACAACGTTACGGCTCTTACGAAACCTGAAAGGCAATTAGAAATGAAAATTCATTCCTAATTCCTAATTCATAATTCCTAATTAAAAAAAGAGGGGGCTTTGGATTGATTAGAAAAATATTGCTGAGTCTCCTCATTTTAATTGCGGCGACTGCGGCAGTTGAGGCGGCTGAAGAACAAAAAGCCGAGCCGATAAAAGACGCGCCGACTTTCAAAGAGCGCACGGCTAATCTTGCAGAAATTCAAGCGATAAGAGTAGGTTACGGCTCCGGCACAATCCGAATTGTCGCCGACATCACAAAAAAAGTCGTGTTCACCGAATCTTACGCCGAAAATCCTTCGCGAGTCATAATCGACGTAAAAAATGCTTGGCTCAATCCGAAAGTTCAGCGCGAAGCCGAACTAAAATCTTTGGCGGCAAAAAAACTTCGCGTCGCGCAATTTGATCCTACAACCGTAAGAATTGTTATCGAGACAATGGCGGAGATTCACCCGTTTTATTTAAACGGCGGCGCGGCAGCTTATCGTTTTGTTATCGACGTTGGGGAATTCAAGGAAGATGCAGAAAAAAAATCCGATCCTCCGAAATCGGAACCGCCGCCGTCGAATGAACCGACCGTTAAAGAAATTCCTTCCAACGTCGAGATCGTCGATCCCGAAGATGAAAAATTGGCTAAGCAACGTGAACTTGAACTTAAAGAAAAACGGGAACGAGAACTTCGGGAGCAACAGGAACGCGAAAAGGCTTTAAAGGAACAACAAGAGCGCGAACTTAAAGAAAAGCAGGAACAAGAGCTTCGTGAGCAACAGGAGCGCGAAAAAGCTTTGAAGGAACAACAGGAGCGCGAACTTAAAGAAAAGCAGGAACAGGAAATTCGTGAACAGCGCGAGCGCGAAAAGGCTCTGAAAGAACAACAAGAACGCGAACTCAAAGAAAAGCAGGAACGAGAAAAAGAACTTAAGGAACAACAAGAACGCGAGCTTAAAGAACAGGCAAAACGCGAAAAGGAATTGAAGGAACAACAGGAAAAAGAGCTTAAGGAAAAACGCGAACGGGAAATTCGTGAACAACGCGAGCGCGAAAAAGCTTTAAAAGAACAGGCAAAACGCGAGAAGAAGGAAAAAGAGAAAAAAGATAAAGAGAAGAAGTCCAAAGACAAGGACGACGAAAAAACTGTTGATACTCCGTTCAAAGATTTGGAAGACGATTTGAATACGCTGACAAATCTGCGCGGAAAAATCATTGCCATTGATCCCGGACACGGCGGCAATGACGCGGGCGCAATCGGTCCGACGGGCGTCATGGAAAAAAATGTCACGCTGAAAGTTGCACTTGAACTTCAGAAATTGCTTAAGGCTGAAGGCGCAACGGTTATCATGACTCGCGAAACGGATACAACAGTTTCATATAAAGGAGCCAAAGCTTCCGACATTGAGGAGCTCGGCGCACGTTGCGAAGTTGCCAACAGGGCGGGCGCAGATATTTTCATTTCGATTCATGCGGACAGTTTTACGCGCCCCGAAGCTCGCGGCACGACGGGTTATTATTACAGCAAAAGTACAACCGGCAGAGGACAGAAACTTGCCGATTGCATTCGCAGAAATTTAATTGAACAACTTGGAACGCCGAGTCGCGGAACTCAACCTTGCAATTTCTACGTTGTGAAAAATACCGACATGCCCGCCACTTTGATTGAGTTAGGTTTCATTTCAAATAAGGAAGAAGAAAAACTCCTTGACTCTGCGGAAGGCGTCATAAAGGCGGCGCAAGGAATTTTCGACGGCATTGAAGATTATTTCGGCTGATAATAAAAAAATTTCCCCGTATTGTCGCGGGGATTTTTTTTTGTTATTATCAAAAAAACTTTTGGAGGGAAAAATTTCATGAAAATAATTGTAACGGGCGGCGCGGGCTTTATCGGCGGCAATTTTGTTTATTATGAGCTGAAAAATCATCCTGCCGACAAAATCATTTGCTTTGACAAACTCACTTACGCGGGCAACCTTGAAACTTTGGCGGACGCCCAGGGCAATGAAAATTTTAAATTTATTCGCGGCGACATTGCCGACCGTGAGGCGGTTTACAAACTTTTTGAAGACGAAAAGCCCGATGTCGTCGTGAATTTTGCGGCTGAAAGTCACGTTGATCGCTCGATTGAAGACCCCGAACTTTTTTTGCGGACAAATATTATCGGGACGAGCGTTTTGCTTGATGCCTGTAAAAAATTCGGGATTGAACGCTTTCATCAAGTTTCGACGGACGAAGTTTATGGAGACTTGCCGCTTGACCGCCCCGATTTATTTTTCACCGAGACGACAAATCTTCACACGTCGAGCCCCTACTCCGCCAGCAAAGCCGCCGCAGATTTATTGGTTCAAGCTTATCAGCGGACGTATAAAATTCCCGCGACAATCAGCCGTTGCTCCAACAATTACGGACCTTATCATTTCCCCGAAAAATTAATTCCGCTCATGATTATCAACGCGCTCCATGATAAAAAATTGCCCGTTTACGGCAAGGGAATTAACGTCCGCGATTGGCTTTTTGTCGAGGATCACTGCGCGGCGATTGATTTGATAATTCGCAAGGGCACTGTCGGCGAAGTTTACAATATCGGCGGGCACAACGAGCGCACAAATCTTGAAGTCGTCAAGACGATTTTAAAAATTCTTGGCAAGAGCGAAGACTTGATTGAATTCGTGACGGACAGGAAAGGGCATGATCAACGTTACGCGATTGACCCGACAAAAATTTCAAACGAGCTCGGCTGGACGCCGCAAACAAAATTCGACGACGGCATAAAGAAAACCGTTGCTTGGTATCTTGAAAATCGCGCTTGGTGGGAAAAAATTATCAGCGGCGAGTACAAAAATTATTACGCCAAAATGTACGACAATCGGTAAGGAGAAAAGTTTATGCCAAAGTTTGCAGAACTCAAACGCGAATTTAAAAAAGCCGGTTGCTACAAAGAGTGTGAAGGTAGCGGACATGAATGGTGGTTCAGCCCAATAACAGGAGAAAGATTTCAAATGGGACGTCACAATCAAGAAGAAGTTCCTCTTGGAACAGAAAAAATTCTTCGTAAACAAGCGGGCGTTCCGAAAAAACGTTAAGGAGGTATTTTTATGCAGTATGTTTACCCTGCGATTTTTCAGAAAGATAAAAATCTGCCTGATACTTGGTGTGTTTATTTTCCTGACGTTGAAGGTGCGGCAACTTGCGGATATTCGCTTTACGAGGCCTTGTATATGGCAGAGGACGCGCTTACGGGAATGTTGGTTTGCTGGGAAGATTTTAAAGCGGGAAAATCCAAGTTGCCGATGAAAAATCGCATTGTTGAGCCGACGCCTATTGAACAAGTCAAAGCCGAGCCCGATGAATTTTCGACAAGCGCGTTCGTCACGCTGATTAAAGCCGACACCGACGCTTACAGGAAACTTTATCTTAACAATGAGTAAAAAATTTTTGCGGAGCGGCTACACAACGGGTGCCTGCGCGGCGGCGGGCGTCAAAGCGGCTTTGATTTTTTTGACTGAAGACAAAGTTGTTTCGGAAGTTGAAATTACCGCGCTTGACGGAACGATTTTAAAAATTCCCGTTGAAAGTGTTGAAAAAATTTCCGACGGCATCCGCGCAGAAGTTATAAAATTTTCTGGCGACGATCCCGACATCACAAACGGCGCATCGGTTTTCACGACGGTGCGCCGCATTTTTGGTGAAGAAATTATTTTCCGCGCAGGAGTCGGAGTCGGAAAAATTACAAAGGCGGGACTTCAACTGCCCGTCGGCGAACCCGCGATTAATCCCGGTCCGCGCAGATTGATAAAAAATGTCGCGGAAGAATTTAAACTCGGCGGGCTTGAGATAGAAATTTCAATTCCTGCGGGCGTCGAGCTTGCGAAAAAAACTTTGAATCCGATTTTGGGCGTCGAAGGCGGCTTGTCGATAATCGGCACGACGGGAGTTTTGCGCCCGATGTCGGAAGAAGCTTTTAAAAATTCTCTTGTGCCGCAAATCGACGTGGCGAAGGCGGCGGGCTTTGACGAATTAATTTTTGTGCCAGGAAAAATCGGCGAAACAATCGCGAAGAGACTCGGCTTTTCGGACGGCGCGATAATTCAAACGAGTAATTTTATCGGATTCATGTTGGAGGCGGCGGCTGAACGGCAGATAAAAAAAATAATTTTATGCGGGCATCTCGGCAAGTTGGCAAAAGTTGCGGCGGGAGTTTTTCACACACATAACCGCGTTGCCGATTGTCGCCTTGAAACATTGGCGGCATATGCGGCGGCGGAAGGTTTACCTGCAGGCGAAGTTCAAAAAATTCTCAACGCCAATACGACCGAAGACGCCGCGCAAATTATTTCAGCGAATAACTTTGAACACGTTTATAAAAAAATTGCGGCGCGGGCAAGTCTCCGAGCCGAACGTTACGTTTTCGGCAAGCTGAAAGTTTCTACAATCCTCGTTGGCTACGCGGGAAATATCTTGGGCTCGACATTTAAAAAATTCCAAGCGTCTTGAAAAGCAATATCCAACAAAACATTGTAAAGCACGACAGAGCCGACGTGAATACAACGCAATTTCCCGCTAAATCCGCGTCGCCGCCCATTTGTTGCGCCATTGCAAAACTTACGACCGCGCAGGGCGAAGCGAAAATTGCAACCAATGTAACGAATTCAATTCCTCTGAAGCCGAAAATAAATGCCGCCGTCGATAAAGTTATTGCGGGCACCAAAATTAATCGCCCGAAAATCGCGCCGAGAAGTTGTTTTCTGTGTTCGTGAGTCGAGCCGAGTTTAAAAGACGCGCCCAAAATTATCAGCGCAACGGGAGTTGTCGCCGCCGAAATTTGTCCGATTGGTTTTAAAACGGGTTTCGGGACTTCGACGCCCAAAATTAAGAGCGTCGCGCCCGCAATCGCTCCCAAAATCATGGGATTTTTTAAAACGCCTTTCAAAATCGGAAGCAACGCAAATTTCCCGCCGCGAAAAGTTTCCAGTGCAAACACGGCAAGGATATTGTAAATCGGAATTATAATCGCAATCATCATGCTGGCTACGGCAATTTCTTTGTCGCCGAAAATATTTCCGACAATCGGAATGCCGAACAAAACAAAATTGCTCCGAAAAATCGCTTGAACTATCACGCCGCGCCGCCGATTATCCGGCTCAATTCGCGGAACAAAAATCATCAGCAAGGTAAAAATTATCAACACGCCGCCCGCGCCGAACAACATTAAATTCGGACGAAAACTCGTTGCAAGCTCCGTTGTGTAAATCGAATAAAACATCATGCAACAGAAAAAAACTCGGAAAACCATTCTGTTCATGTGCGAAAGTTCTTCGTCCGTCAACCACTTTTGAAATTTCACGAACGCCCCTATCGCCATTAAGCAAAACATTGGAACAATCGCGCTAACTGCCACAATAAAATTATCGAACATAAAAATTTCAACTCCTTGTCGCGATATTTTATCACGCAACGAAAAAAAAATCGCCCTCCGATTTTCGGAAGGCAATTTTTTTATGCTCGCTGGGGGACTCGAACCCTCGACTTCCTCCATGTGACGGAGATACTCTACCAACTGAGTTAAGCGAGCCCTAAAAAAAAATTGGTGGGGCTGACAGAACTCGAATCTGTGACCTCCTCGATGTCAACGAGGCACTCTAACCATCTGAGCTACAACCCCAAGTCTCTTTCAAGACAAGCCGAATTATAATCGCTGATTTAAAAACTGTCAAGAAAAATTTTTACAGACCCGGAAAAGAATCCACGAATTTAATTTTTATGTCGGGAAAAGAATCGACAAACTCAATAGTGAAATCTTCGCCGCCGGTCACAAATTCCCATTCGCCGATGTCGCTCGGAAAGCTCGAAACTTTTTTGACGCGGAGATCGGGGAAGGCGTCCACAACTTGAACTTTTATGTCGCCGAAACTTTCGACAACCCGAACTCTGCCGCAAAGTTTTATCCCGTTAAAATATCCGTCGCTCGAAATCTGCGCGGCTTCGGAAATATTCGCCGCCGCAAAAATCATCAGCGCAATCAAACTCCCAAAAATTTTCTTCATGAAACTTCCGCTCCTTTTATCATTGTCATTTAAAATTTTTTTTGATATAGTTCAATCGACTTGAAAATATTTTTGAAAGGTATCCGCTTGAAGGGGATAAATTTATGAACACACAGGCTCCGCAAAAAAAATTCTTCGGCACAAAAAATTCTCTGGTAAAATTCGCCGTCGCCTTCCCGATAATTCTCGCAATTATTTTCGCGGGAATTTATTTCAATTTATCGGGCTTCTTCCGAGAGCCGCCAAAAGTTGAAATTCAGCCGCAGAATAATTTCAAAAAAACTTTGCACGTTGTCACGGATCATGACTACGCGCCTTATTCCTACATTGACGAGCAAGGAAATTATCAAGGTTATGATGTGGAAATGATGAATGAAATTGCAAACCGTCTGCAGATGAATCTTGACTTGGTGTTGATGGATTGGAACTCCGCCAACAAAATTTTTCACGGCGGCGGCGCGGATATTATCATGAATATGGAATCCGATTTGATTATAAACAATCCCGACATTATTGCAACCTTGCCGACGACCGAAAAGCAATATGTTGTTTACGGGCGCAAAGAAATTTCGTCCGTCGCCGAACTTTACGGCAGAAGAGTTGCTTCTCTTCACAGAATGCCCGGGCTCGGTCTTGACGATGAAATTTCTTACGTTCATTCCTACAAAAGAATTTTTGACGGGCTGAAAAGCGGCGAATACGAATTTGCTATTTGTCCGATTCAAGTCGGCGGAGCTTTTATCGAAAAAAATGATCTCGATGACGTTTTTCCAAGTTACGCCGTTCAACACGTTTACGGAACACTTGCCCTGCACTCGGAAGATACAATGTTGCGCGTGAAAGTCAATGCGGTTTTAATTCAAATGCAACAGGAAGGACGCCTTGAGGCTTTAACCAAAAAATGGATTATCAATCGCTACGAAAATATCACGCTTGAAGAAATGGTTACAAGTCGCCCGTGGCTTATCGCGCTGATTTTGTCGTCCGCACTCTTCGTGATTCTTTTAATCGGTTATACCGTCATGCAAGTTCGCTACGCACATTCGCAGGAACAATACACAATACAACTGCAGGAAAATTACGAGACGATTAAAGAACAAAGCGAGCGGCTTAAAAGTCAGCAGACTGAACTTATTGCCGAAAAAGAACGCGCCGAAGAAGCCAACAGAGCAAAATCAACTTTCCTTTCAAACATGAGCCACGACATAAGGACGCCGATGAATGCGATTGTAGGTTATCTCAATCTCGCAAAAGATTTGCACAGGGTTTGCGAAAATTGTCCGTTGTATAAAAATGAACCTTGCCCCGACAGAATTCCCGACAGAATGTATGATTTCCTTAAAAAAATCGACGCCTCAAGTCAACATTTGCTCGCGCTGATTAATGACGTTTTGGAAATGAGCCGAATCGAGAGCGGCAAAATGGAGCTTGAACTTTTGCCCGATAATTTGGCTGAAACTATGGATGAAGTTCAAGACATGTTTGCAACGCAGATGAAGGGCAAAAATATTTCTTTCAGCGTCGACAGCACCGAGATTAAAAATAAATATGCCGTCTTCGATAAAAATCGTTTGAACAGAGTTTTGCTGAATCTTTTGAGCAACGCTTACAAGTTCACGCCCGAAGGCGGAAAAATTTCCGTGACGCTTAAACAAATCGGCGACAGCCACGACGACTCGGCGGATTATGAATTGCATGTCAAAGACAGCGGAATAGGTATGACGCCCGAATTTGCCGCGAGAGTTTTTGAGGCATTTGAACGCGAAAGAACTTCGACCGTCAGCAAAATTCAAGGGACGGGGCTCGGCATGGCAATTACGAAAAGTATCGTCGAGCTTATGAAAGGCACAATCAAAGTTATCACCGCGCCCGGCGAAGGCACGGAATTTGTTGTGAACGTCAATTTCAAACTCGCCGAAGAACCCGAAAATCTTTCCGCCGAAAATAAAAATTCCGCGCAGGTTATCGACTTTGAAGGCAAAAAACTTTTGCTCGTCGATGACATTGAAGTTAATCGCGAAATTGCCAAAATGCTCCTTGAGAGTGAAGGTTTTATAGTCGATACGGCAAGCGACGGCTCCGAAGCTGTCGAAAAAGTTGCAAACGCCAAGCCCGGCGATTTCGATTGCGTGTTGATGGATATTCAGATGCCGATAATGAACGGTTATGAGGCGGCAAAAAAAATTCGCAAGCTGGAAAATCCCGAACTTGCAAATGTTCCGATAATCGCAATGACGGCGAACGCCTTCAGCGAGGACGTAAAAGCTGCGCTTGATGCGGGCATGAACGCGCACATTGCCAAACCTATTGACGTGCCGAACATGTTGGAGACTCTCGCAAAAATTTTGCCCGCTTAAAAATTTCGGAGGAAATCTCATGGCAAAAAATGAAAATATGAATTCGGCGAAGCGCAACAAGAACGACGAATTTTATACACAGTTCAGCGACATTCAGCGCGAAATGAACTGCTATTATCTTTGGGACAAAAATTTTCTCAAGGATAAAACCGTCCTTTTGCCGTGCGACGACCCGGAGTGGAGCAATTTTACAAAATTTTTTGCATTGAACTTGCCGCTTTACAAAATGAAGAAATTAATTTCGACGAGTTACGCCGCCGATGAAAAAAATTTTTCACACGGGAAAATTTTTACATTGGACATGGAGACGCGGAGCCGCAAACCTTATGCGCCCGACTCTTTGACTTTCGATTATCTTGAGGGCGACGGAGATTTTCGCAGTGCGGAAGTAAAAAAACTCCGTGACGAAGCGGACGTTATCATTACCAACCCGCCGTTTTCTTTGTTCAGAGAATATGTCGCGCAACTCATGAAGTTCGACAAAAAATTTTTGATAATCGGGAACATAAATTGCATAACCTACAAAGAAGTTTTTCCTTTGATAATGGCGAACAAAATTTGGCTGGGCAACGGGATGGGCAGATGGATATCGGGCTTTATCGTTCCGGAAAATTATGAACTTTACGGGACGGAGACTCGGATTGACGAATGGGGCAGAAGAATTGTTGCAACGAATCAATGTCTGTGGCTGACAAATTTGGAGCACGGAAAAAGACATGAGCCGTTGCGATTGATGACTTTGGAGCAAAATTTTCGATACAGCAAACACAAAGAAATACGCGGCACAGGTTATCCGAAATATGATAACTATGACGCGATTGAAGTTCCTTTTGTCGATGCAATACCCGACGATTATGAAGGAGTAATGGGCGTGCCGATTACTTTTCTCGATAAATATTGCCCCGAACAATTTGAAATTCTGGGCAACAGTCAAATGTTTGCAGGCGAGGTTGTCATTGACGGCAAGTTGAAAAAAATCCCGGCAGATTTTATATCAACGGAAAAAGAATGTACGACAGAATTTTAATTCGTCAGAAGAAAAAAATGAGCGCAAAAGCAAATACACTCTCGGCGACTATAATTGGCGAAAATAAAAATTCAAATGCGGCGAGAAATTTTTTGCCAAGCGTCGGCAGTAAGGAAACTCTCTTCGGCGACAGTTTCAAGTTGCAAGAATTTTTCGTAAGACATGCCGAACGCCAAAAGATTTTTATCGATAAATTTCCGCGCAGAAGGATCCGTCAAGCCGACGAAACAAAAATTTTTTTCGCTCATAGGATAAAGAATCGTCTGTGCACAGCCCGCGCCGAATAAAATTTTCACGGCATCATGACGAGCCGAATCGTAATTTGCAAGCGTAACCAAGCCCGAAAGTTGGTCGGCGTTGATCAAAAAAATTATGACTTCGGGCTTTTCCTCTTCGACAAGAGCAAGCGGCTTAAACAACAAAAATTTTTTACGCGGCGGAAGTTTTTCAATCAAAGCATTTGAAACTCCGCAAATAAAATCCCGTGCAAAGACGGGATTTTTTTTATAATGTTCGCAACGGTCGACGCCTTCGCCGCCGCACGACAAAAAATATTCAATCCAACCGAGCGGATATTTTTCAAAGCCGAGCCCTGCGCGTCCGCCGAGACAAGTCGCAGTTTCTTTTGTAAAGGCGGCAATTTTCCCGTTCGCGGCGGCGGAGAGCATTGCGATTACGCAACCCCAATGATTTTCTTTGAACTGCAAAACTTTTTCGGGACAAATCTCCGATTGCACAACCGCAACGGGCGAATTTTTCAGCTTAATCAGTTCGGAAATTTTACTGTTCATGATTCAAAAATCTTTCCTCGCGGCAATGTATTTGTTGACGGCGGCGATAAGTTGCACAACGTCGAAAGGCTTGGCAATGTGATAATTCATGCCGCTTTCCATGCTCATGCGTTTATCTTCGTCGCGGCTGTTGGCACTCAACGCGATTATCGGCAAAACTTTTGCGTCGGGACGATCAAGCGCACGAATTGCCCGCGTTGCCTCGTAGCCGTTCATTATCGGCATTTGTATATCCATCAAAACCAAGTCATAATATCCCGGCGGGTGTTTTGAAAAAGCCTCAACCGCCTCAATGCCGTCCGCAACAGTTTCAACCGAAAAGCCTGACTCCTCCAAAATTGTTTCGGCGAGCATTCGATTAAGTTCAATGTCATCAACCAAAAGAATTCTGCGGTTGTAATTGTCATCGGCGGCGACGGCTTTAATTTCCTCGACTTCATTTTTGTCGTCGCCTTCGCGAGCGATTTTGAACGGCAAGCCGACAGTAAAAGTTGTGCCTTCGCCCTTTTTGCTGACAGCTTCGATTGAACCGCCCATTGCGTCAAGAAGTTTTTTGGTTATCGCCAAGCCGAGCCCCGCGCTTATATGCCCGGTTTTAGTCGAAGTTTCTTCGCGCTCGAAAGTTTCATACATGCGTTTCATAAATTCTTCCGTCATGCCGACGCCGTCATCGGAAATAACAAATTCGCAACGGACATAGCCGGCATCTTCGGAAATTTTTTTCTTCCGCGCAGAAACTTTGACGTGCCCGCCCGGCGGCGTGAATTTTATCGCGTTGTCAATCAAGCCGGAGAGAATTTTCCTCAAGTTCACGTCGTCGGTATAAACGAGTTCACGCGGCAAATTCAACACATTTTCCAGAGAAATATTTTTTGCTTCCGCCGCCGATTTGAAGGCGTGCAAGACGACCAAAACTTGTTCTTCCAAATCGCAAATTTCTGTTCGCAGTTGAGTTTTGCCGTAAGTTATCTTGCTCATGTCGAGAAGATTATTAACCAAGTCAAGCATTTGTCGGCTGCTTTCGTCAACCTTCGCCAGATAATTTTTCAAAAGTTCGGGCTCGTTTATATGTCGCCTTGCCAAATCCGTAAAGCCCATTATCGAATTCAGCGGCGTCAAGATGTCGTGTGAAATGTTGAATAAAAAAGTTGCCTTAACTTCGCTTGCCTGCTTTTCCTTCTCCAATTCAATTTCCATTCGCAATTTTTCCTCCTGAATAAGTCGCCGCTCGGTTATATCGCTGATGAAAACATAAAAAGCATCTCCGTGCTCCGGAAATGTAGCAAAGTGCCCGTAGTCGTCAATCCAACGAATTTCTCCGTCCCTGCGCGTGATTCGATATTCCACATGATCAAGATGATCATTATCGGGGTCGGCAATTTGCTCCTCGATTGATTCTTGAATTGCGGCGAAGTCATCGGGATAAACCATGCCGCGAAAAGTGTAGCCCGTAAGCTCTTTGAACTCGTCAAGATTTTCGCAACCGTAAATATCCAAAACCGCGCTGTTCACATAGAAAAGTTCAAACGGTTCTTTCGCCGAATAGACAAAGAATCCGCCCGGCACTTGTTCCGCTACCCACTTCAACATTGGCAAAACCTCGTACAAATATTTTTTGCCCAAAAAATTATCTCTCGCCATTTCCTCACCCGTAAAACTAGAGCGTGTCGGTAAACTTGAAACTATCGTGTGACGAGGAATTTTTTCGATTGGAAAAATAACCGTCACTGTCAAAGTTTGTCAACAGACTCTATGAAAAATTTTTTGCAATAATATCACAGCCCGCCGATTTTGTACAAAAAAATTTTAAGCCGCCCAATTTTTTCGGGCGACTTTTTCTAAAAAAGTGCTTGACAAGACGGCTTGTGGTGGGGATATAATTAATAAAAAAATTTTTCTTGTTGCGTCTGTGTGCGTGTATTATCAACGTCGGGGCGAACAGTTCATAAATTATTTAAGGAGGTAAAAAAATGTCGGACAAAAAAATTAAGCATTTTGTTGTTGTTCGATTTTTTCCTTTTAAACGTCCGGATTTTCAACGTGATATTTTCGATACGGATTTTCTGTCAACACAGGTGTCATTGGCTAAAAATAATCTTCTAAAGTCTCTTGAGAATCAGACTGACAAAAATTTTGAGATTTATTTTTTGGCAAATGGCAAGTACTTCGATAATCCGAAATACGAATTCATTTTTACAGAGCTCAGCGATTCGCCGCTGACGATTAAATTTATAAGAAAAAAAAGCGACCCTTCGATTCAAGACGCATATAATAATTACGATTTTGTCATTCAAACGAGGGTGGACTTTGATGATTTCATGTATAAAGACGCCGTCGCAGACACGCAAAATAAAATCAATGAGTGCGACAGCATATTGTCATACGGTTACAGCAAAGGATATATGTATTTTAATGAAGATTTATATGATTTTCCTGCTCCCAAATATGCTAAAAGAGGGCAAAGGTCACCGTTTCAATCTTGGATAATCAAATCGTCCTTTGCGAAAAAAATTCCTTATGTAAGTGCCTATCCTTGTGAGCATACAAAAATCGTACCCTTTTTGAAAGAGTTTCTTGAAAAAAACGGCTTTGAATTCTCTGAAAATATGTACCAAAACAATATCACCACCAATGCCTTCATTTATTTTCGACACGATGCCACGTGGATGAATAACGGCAAGCCGTATACTGAACGCCCAAAAGGAATCACCCATTCAAAGATTTTGACCACTGACGACATAACAAAAAAACAACTGGAAGAGGAATTCGGGTTTTTCTACGACTTGAACTCGATAAAATGATTTGGAGCAAAAAAATTAATCAGTCTCGCAGGCGGCGGGGCTGATTTTTTTTATAAATGCTCTTCCAACTTTAAAATAATATCTCGCAACTCGGCGGCTCGTTCGAACTCCAAATTTCTGGACGCCTCCCGCATCTCGGCGGTTAAACTTTTAACTAAGTTCCGCTTCTGCGCGGGGCTTAATTTTTTTATCAGCTCGCTCGGCGATTGAGGCTTCTTAGACGATTTTTTTAGCGGCAACTCTATCAGCGGCGCAACAGGTTTTTCTATCGTCTTCGGCGTTATGTGAAATTTCGCGTTGTATTCTTCCTGAATTTTTCTCCGCCGCGCAGTTTCAGCCATTGCCCGCCGCATTGAGTCCGTAATTTTTTCCGCGTATAAAATAACTTTTCCGTGAACATTTCGTGCCGCCCGCCCGATTGTCTGTATAAGCGAAGTTTCCGAACGCAAAAATCCTTCCTTGTCCGCGTCCAAAATCGCTATCAACGAAACTTCGGGCATGTCCAAGCCTTCGCGCAATAAATTTATTCCGACCAATACGTCAAATTTTCCTGCGCGGAGATCGTGAATTATTTCTGCCCGCTCCAAAGTCACTACGTCCGAATGCAAATATTTCACGCGAATTTTTACGCCGCTTAAATAATCCGTCAACTCTTCCGCAAATTTTTTCGTCAGCGTCGTGATTAAAATTCGTTCCTTCGCCTCGACGCGCAGATTTATTTCCGAAATTAAGTCGTCGATTTGATTTTCTATCGGACGCACTTCGACAAGCGGATCCAAAAGCCCCGTCGGTCTGATTATCTGCTCGACCGTGTTTTGTGATTCGGTAAGTTCATATTCTGCGGGCGTCGCCGAGACAAAAATTATCTGCGAAATTTTTTCGTTGAACTCGTCGAATTTTAATGGGCGATTGTCCCTTGCGCTCGGCAGGCGGAAGCCGTTTTCTATCAGAGAATTTTTTCGCGATTGATCTCCCGCGTACATTGCCCGAAGTTGCGGCAACGTTACATGCGATTCATCTATCACCGTCAAAAATTTTTTTGGGAAATAATCTATCAGCGTAAAAGGCGGCTCGCCTTCCGCCCGTCCCGTCAAATGCCGCGAATAATTTTCTATGCCCGAACAATAGCCCATTTCCTGAATCATTTCCAAATCAAAACGTGTCCGTTGTTCAATCCTCTGCGCTTCGATTAATTTTCCTGCCGCCGTGAATTTTTCAACCTGCGCGGACATCTCTGCGCGAATATTTTTTTCTGCCCGCTCCAAATCTTCATAATCCGTCACGTAATGAGAAGCGGGGAAAATAAAAATTTCATTGCGCTTGCCAAAAATTTTCCCCGTCAAAATTTCAAACTCGATAATTCTTTCTACCTCGTCGCCGAAAAGTTCAATGCGCAGAGCCCGCCCGTTGTAGCCCGCCGGAGTCACTTCGATAACGTCGCCGCGAACTCGAAAATTTCCGCGCTCAATTATCATGTCATTGCGATTGTAACGAATTTCAATCAGCCGCCGCAAAATTTTTTCGCGAGAAATATTCTGCCCAATTTTTAAGTGCAAAAGCATTTTGGAATAATTTTCGGGCGAGCCCAAGCCGTAAATGCACGAGACACTTGCAACAATGATCGTGTCGCGCCTTTCAAACAGCGAACACGTCGCCGAATGCCGCATCTGATCAATTTCGTCGTTAATCGCCGCGTCCTTTTCAATGTAGGTGTCGGTCGCCGCAATGTAAGCTTCGGGCTGATAATAATCGTAGTAGCTGACGAAATAGCCGACATAATTTTCCGGGAAAAAACTTTTGAACTCGGCGGCAAGTTGCGCGGCTAAAGTTTTGTTGTGCGCAATAACCAATGTCGGCAACTGAACTTTTTCTATCACTTTGGCTATCGTAAAAGTTTTTCCCGTACCCGTCGCGCCGAGTAAAACTTGAGACTTCAAACCGTCCGCGAGCCCTTCAGCCAATGATTCTATCGCTTGCGGTTGGTCGCCCGTCGGATTGAACGAGGAGACCACTTTAAATTTTTTCTTCAGCAAAATTTTTCTCCCCTTATTCCGCGACAATAATTTTCGTGCCGAGTTTTTCGGCGGCAGTCGTAAGAGATTCGGGGAGCTTTGAATCGGTGATAATGCCGTTGATTTTTTCGAGTGTTGAGAAACTGTAAGTGCTTTCGACGCCGATTTTGCGCGACTCGGCGATAACGTAGGAAGTTTTGCTGATTTCAATCAAGCGCGCCTTGTGAATTCCGCCGGCAATGTCACGCGAACTCAAAGAATTTTTTTTGATGTCGACACCGAACGCGCCGATAAACGCAATGTCGGGACGGAATTTTGAAATGAATTCCATGTTCAAGACGTCCGAAAATCCGTCGCGGCTCTGATTAATCTGCCCGCCCGCAAAAAATAAATTTATCTTCGGGTTGCGAGCGAGCATAACCAATACGTCAACCATATTTGTAAAAATTTTGTAAGGCGTCTCAGTTTTTTCCAAAATCTGCGCAATGGCAATGCTTATCGTCGAGATGTCAAGGAAAATTAAATCCCCTTGCTTCATGAGTTTGACGGCGGCGGCGGCAATTTTTCTCTTGGCTTCCACGTCCGAAATTCTGCGCCGATTCGCCTCCGTCATCTGCAATTTTTCTTCTATCGAAACTGCTCCGCCGTAAGTGCGTCTCAATTTCCCGTCCAACTCCATCGAACTTAAATCTTTGCGAATTGAATCTTCCGTCACGCCGAAAATTTCTGCAAGTTCTTTTACCAAAACTTTTCCGTCGCGCTCCAACATTTCCAAAATCTTTGCTTGTCTCTCTTCCAAAAACATTTTCGGTCACTTCCTTAATTCTAAAACGTTCCACAGATAGAAAAAACTCAAACCGCACGGCTTGAGTTTTTTCTGCTCGCATTGGGAGCCAATTTCGTATTTGTTTCAAAGCAGATAAACTCACCTGTCAATTTCATGAAACAGATTGAGTTTATCAGAGAAAATTCTTGTTTGCAAGAATTATTTTCAACGCGGCGTCAAACTCTTCAACACGTTCAAAATTCGGCTTAAGAGATTTTTTTTCGTCTTGAATGTCAGGAAAATTCGCGACGCGCTCTCGATAAATTTTAAATCTCGGCGAAAGATTTTTGACAAGCCGATAATTCCCTGCGCGGAGATTTTTTTTATGTCGTTGAAAATTATTTCGACGCGCAAATTTTGTTCTTGAATCGATTTCACGCCCAAAATTTTTGCGGCAATTCGGATTCTCGTAACCGACAAAAGATTTTCTACGGGCTCCGTGATTTTTCCGAATCTGTCTTGCAATTCTTCCTGCAAATCTTTTATTTCCACATCATCACGCATAACCGCCAGCCGCCGATAAATTTCTATCTTGTCTCCCGCGTTTTCGATATATTCTCTGTCTATGAACGCCTCGACCGGCAAATTTATTATCGGATCGGGTTCCTCGACATTTTCAATTTTTTTATGTTGAAGTCTGTTTACCGCGTCTTCCAAAAGTCTGCAATACATTTCAAAGCCCACGCTTGCAATGTGCCCGTGTTGTTGTGCGCCCAATAAATTTCCCGCGCCGCGTATTTCCAAATCTTTCATTGCGATTTTAAAGCCCGCGCCGAGTTGTGCAAATTCCCGCATTGCCTGAAGTCTTTTCTCGGCATTTTCTCCCAAAATTTTTTCTGCGCGGTGAACGAAATATGCAAAAGCCATTGTGTGAGAACGTCCGACCCGCCCGCGCATTTGATAAAGTTGCGCCAGCCCGAAATTATCCGCGTCATAAATTATTATCGTGTTCGCGTTGGCAACGTCAAGCCCGCTCTCGATTATCGTTGTCGTCAACAAAACATTGAACGCGCCTTCATAAAAATCCATCATGACGCTTTCCAAAAAATCATCGGACATTTGCCCGTGCGCCGTTCTGATTTTTGCTTCGGGCACAAGTTCAATCAATCTTTTGCGCATGATGTCTATCGTCTCAATCCGATTGTAGACGAAATAAACCTGTCCGCCGCGCCGAATTTCTCTCTGTACCGCCTCCGCAATTATTTCATCGTCGTCTTCGATAACATAAGTTTGCACGGGAAATCTTTCTGCCGGCGCGGTTTCTATCAAACTCATGTCACGCGCCCCGACCAATGACATATGCAAAGTTCGCGGTATCGGCGTCGCCGAAAGTGTTAAAACGTCAACGCCTTCACTCATTGCGCGAATTTTTTCTTTTTGTTTGACGCCGAAGCGGTGTTCCTCGTCGATTATCAGCAAGCCTAAATCTTTGAATTGAATTCTGTCCGATAAAATTGCGTGCGTCCCGATTAAAATATCAATTTGCCCTGCGCGGACTTTTTGCAAAATTGTTCGTTGCTCCTTCGGAGTTTTGAAGCGGCAAATGACATCAACCGTCGGCAAAAACCCCGTGAATCTTTCCGAAAAAGTTTGATAATGTTGTTGCGCCAAAACCGTTGTGGGAACCAAAACCGCGCATTGCTTGCCGTTCATTGCCGCCTTGTAAGCCGCCCGAATTGCAATTTCCGTTTTACCGAATCCCACGTCGCCGCAAATCAATCTGTCCATTGGTCGCGCCTGCTCCATATCTTTTTTTACGTCCGAAACTGCGCGAATCTGGTCGGGAGTTTCTTCGTAAGGAAAAGCGTCTTCAAACTCGCGCTGGCTTGCGTCATCTTCGGCGAAAGCAAAACCTTGAGATTTTTCTCGCCGCGCATAAATCTCCAAAAGTTTTTCCGCAATGTCTTCGACCGCCGCCGAAGCTCGCGACTTCGCCCTGCTCCAATCGCCCGAACCAAGCCGCGAAAGTTTAGGCGTCGAATTATCGCCCGAAATATATTTCTGCAGATAATGAACTTGCTCGACGGGAATAAAAAGTTTGTCCGCGCCGCCGTATTGAATTTGCATAAAATCTTTGTGCACGCCGTCGAATTCAAGCGTTTCAATGCCGAGATATTTTCCGATGCCGTTTTCGACGTGAACGACATAATCGCCGGGATGAATGTCGCTGAAACTCCGAATTTTTTCGCCCGACTCCTCCGAATAAGTTTTGACACGCCGCTTGACTTGCCCGCCAAAAATATTTTTCTCCGTTAAAACCGTGAGTTTCGCATTGGGAAAAGTAAAGCCGTCGCTCAAAGTGCCGCGCTCAAGATTTATGCCTGTCAAATCGTTTTCGTAAAAAAGTTTCATTATGCCGTTGAGTTTCGCATCACTTCGGAACAGGATAAAAATTTTCTGCCCGCGCTCGCGAAGACGCGCCATTTCTTCCAGAAAAAATTTCGTCTGCCCTTGAAAACTCGTAACGTTGGCGGCGGTTATCCCGATTGTCTCCGTCGGTTCCACGCCGCGAACATTTTTCAGCATCAACTCAAAATAAATCAAACTGCCTGCGCGGGAACTTTTTATCAGCTGTTCAAATGTGAAAATATTTTTCTTAATCTCCGCGTCTTCGTGAATCAGATTTTGAATCGCCTCGTAAATCCGCGCAGGTTCATCAAAAATAATCGTGCCGTCTTCACCCGCGCAACTCAAAAAAGATTCGCTTGCCGCTCCGAAATTTTTTATCGGCAGAATCGAAACGACTTGAGATTTTCTGCCCGAACGAAGCGTTTCAAAATTTATAAAGCGAATCGAATCAATTTCATCGCCGAAAAATTCCAAGCGATAAGGCGTCGGCTCGTTTATCGGGAAAATATCGACAATGCCGCCGTGCACGCTGAATTTTCCTATCGCGTCAATTTCATCCGCCCGCTCGTAGCCGAACTCGATAAGTTTATCCAAAAATTTTTCTCGCGAAATTTTTTCGCCGAGCTCGACGCGCAGTTGAAATTTCAAAAAATCTCCTCGCGAAAAATCTTTTTTGACTGCCGCCGCCGCCGAAGCCAACACGATAAATTTTTCTCCGCGCAGAAGTCGCGCCAAAATTTCAAGACGCTTTGCCTGCCTTTCGACGCCGACAGTACTTGCCTGCACGTCCAGCAAATCCAATTCGGGCAACTCGACAACTTCGACGTTCGGCAAAAGTTCCGCGAAGTCATCTCGCCACTCCGACATTTTTTCTCTGCCGCTTATCAAAATTATCGTCGGGCGCGGACTTAGTGCAAAACCAGCCGCCGCCGTCAAAATTTTTTGCGAGCCCGCCAAACCGTAAAGCAAAAACTCGCCGTGTTTTAAAAATTTTTTTGCCGCCTCGCGAAAATTTTCGTCGCGAAGTGCCGCCTCCAAAATTTTATGCATAAATTTTCCCCTGCCTTAGTTTTTTCAAACATTATATCACTTTATGGAAAAAATTTTTTGTGCTACAATGCGCCAAATAAGTTCAAAGGAAGATTTTTAATGCGGAAAAGAGAAACACAAATTTTAGATTTACTCGGCGCGAAGAAAAAAATAACGGTGCTCGAATTGGCGGAGCAGTTCAAAGTCTCGGACGTTACGATAAGAAAAGATTTGGCGGTTTTGGAAGAGAAAGGGCTTTTGAAACGCGAACACGGCTTTGCAACGTTGCCGGAAAGCGACGACATAAGCACGCGGCTTCTTTTCAATTACGAAACCAAAAGACGCATTGCCAAAAAAGCTCTGGAGTCTGTGACGGACGGAGAAACGCTTATGATTGAATCGGGCTCGTGTTGCGCTCTGCTGGCGGAAGAAATTGTTTTGAACAGACGCGGCGTGACGCTTATAACCAATTCGGTTTTCATAGCGAATTTTCTCCGAGAAAAAATCGGGACGCGAATAATTTTGCTCGGCGGCGAATTTCAAAACGAATCACAAGTTATGGTCGGTCCTTTGATAAAAAAATGCGCGGAGAATTTTTCTGTGGAAAAATTTTTCATGGGAACGGACGGCTTTAACGAGGCGGGCGCAATGTCGGGCGATTTAATGCGGGCGGAAGCCGTTCGCAACATGGCTGAATCTGCGCGGCGGAAAATAATTTTGACCGACTCAAAAAAATTTTCATCGGCGAGCATAGTGCCGCTTTTGCCTTACAAAGAAATTGACTCGATTTACACTGACGAAAAAATTTCGGACGACAAGAAAAATTTTTTGGCTGAACACGGCATTCAAATAATTTTGCCCGAAGTCAAATAAAAAAACCTCCCGTTCAAAACGAGCGGGAGATTTTTTTTGCCGAATTATATTTCAATCAGCGGAGTTTTTTTGCCGTAAAGCAACATGTCAAACGGGTCGTACCAAAACGGGTTTCCGAATCCGAAACGATTCACGACATCCCAAAAGGGCGGTGCATTTTTTATTACTGTCGAATTGATTTGCCATGCCGAAGGCAAATCAGACTTGAAGGGCACGAAACAAATTTTTTTGCCGTAAGGGAGCGCATCAAATTCCTGTAAAATCTCTTCGCGCTCGGTGTACATTGTCACGAAAAGATTATACCAATTAATTCGAGCCTTACGCCTGTTCCATTTGTCAACCGCCTCATCAAAACTCCGATAATGATTCATGTGAATGGCAATGTCGCCGAGTTCGACGACGGGATAATAAAATTTCAATTCATTTTGCCATTTTGTCTCTTTGAAAATTAAATCTTTCTCCAAATAAGCTTGCGGCTCATGCAGAAAACGCAGATAATCTTGCTCGTCAAAAAACATGTTTACAAATGGCGAATTGAACGGCAAGCCCAAAGTATGCAACAGCACGCCGCCAAAACAATTCATTGTAAAAACAGACAGGCGCGAGCATTGCACGTGGCGATATTTTTCAAGCGTGAAGCCGGGAATGCAGACAATCCAATCGCCCAAAAGTTTTTCTTCGGGCAAATTAAGTTGGCGGGCGACTTGCGAGATTTTGTTCATGCCGATTTTTTTTGCGCCGATTACAAGGAGGACATCAAAATTTTTGTCAGCCGAAGAAATATTTTCGCCCGCCGCCTTCCCGACAATTTCAATGCCGTTATCTTGCCGCTCCAAAATATTTATCGCGTCTTTAAGAAATTGCGTATCCTTCGAGACAACCCAAATCAAAATTTTCAGCATGAATTAAATCCTTTCGACGGCGAGAGAAATTTTTTCGCCGTTGATGTCCCAAACTTTGGCGTTGTCGTTCGCGGAGAAAATAATTTCATTCGCAAGCGTGACGGTTTGAATCTCCTGCGAATTGCGCTTGATAATGTCGGCGAGTTTGTCATTGTCAGAAGCAAAAATTTTTATCTTGTCCGTGACTTCAAAATTACTTTCGCGGCGCATGACTTGAAGTTTGCTGATAATTTCGCGGACAAAACCTTCCTCAATCAGCGCGGGTGTCAACGTCGTTGAAAGCGCAATCGAAATATCGTTATCGCTCTGGCAGTTGAAACCTTCGCTCTGCGTGATTGTAATTTCAATGTCTTCCGGCGTCAAAATTATGTCGCCGAGTTTAAGTTCGCCCGTCTTGTCGAGTTCAAGCTTAGCGGCGGCTCCGTCAAGAGTTTTGAGAGATTTTTGAACTTCGCCCATGCGTTTGCCGACTTTTTTACCCAAAACGCGGAAATTCGGCTTGAGATTGTATTTGATAAATTCGCCCATATCTGCGCGGAATTCAACTTTCTTAACGTTCAATTCGTCTTCGATAATTTCAACGAAAAATTCCGGCAAAGTCTCCGCCTTGACAAACATATTTGCGACGGGCTGACGATTTTTAATGTTGGAGGCGTTGCGGGCAGCGCGTCCGAGCACAACAATTTTCAAAACCAAATCCATATTGCGTTCCAGTTCGGCGTCGATAAATTTTTCGTCGGCAACGGGATAATCGCAAAGATGAACACTTTCGGGAGCAGTCGCGTCGATTGAACAAACCAAGTTGCGATAAATATTTTCCGTGATAAAAGGAACCATCGGAGCCGCCGCCTTCGCCAAAGTTACAAGCGCGGTGTAAAGCGTCATGTAAGCATTGATTTTATCCTGCTCCATGCCCTTCGCCCAAAAACGCGCCCGACTTCTGCGAACATACCAGTTAGACAGCTCGTCAACAAAATCTTGCAACGCCCGCGCAGATTCGGGAACTTTATAATTCGTCAAGGCGTCGTCAACCGTCTTAACCATTGTATTTAATCTTGACAACAACCATTTATCCATAACGGAAAGTTTTTCGTAATCAAGTTGATATTTCGTTGCGTCGAAGTCGTCAATGTTCGCATAAAGCACAAAGAAGGCGTAAGTATTCCACAGCGTGCCCAAAAATTTTCTTTGCCCTTCGACAACCGCATCATCATGAAAACGATTCGGGAGCCAAGGCGCGGAGTTTTCGTAAAAATACCAGCGAATTGCATCCGCGCCGTGTTTTTTTAAAGTTTCCATTGGCGCGACCGCATTGCCTTTCGACTTCGACATTTTTTGTCCGTCTTTATCCAAAACCAAGCCGAGCACAATACAATTTTTAAATGAAGTGTTGTCGAAAAGCAAAGTCGAAATTGCCATCAACGAATAAAACCAGCCGCGAGTTTGATCAACCGCCTCGCTGATAAAATCTGCGGGGAAATGATTCTCGAAAATTTCTTTGTTCTCAAAAGGATAATGCCATTGCGCAAAAGGCATCGCGCCCGAATCAAACCAGCAATCGATAACTTCGGGGACGCGGTGCATTTTGCCGCCGCATTTCGGACAAGGAAAAGTTACTTTGTCGATATACGGGCGGTGCAACTCAATATCATCGGGACAATTTTTTGACAGAGATTTTAATTCCTCAATCGAGCCGACAGAATGTTGATGCCCGCATTTGCACTCCCAAATGTTCAGCGGCGTTCCCCAATAACGGTTGCGAGAAATTCCCCAATCCTGAACGTGTTCGAGCCAATCGCCGAAGCGTCCCTTGCCGATTGTCGGCGGAATCCAATTTACCTTCGCATTATTTTTCAACAAATCATCTTTGACTGCCGTCATTTTTATAAACCAAGATTCGCGGGCGTAGTAAATCAGCGGAGTATCGCAACGCCAGCAATGCGGATAACTGTGCTCGAACGGCGGAGCTTTGAAAAGTTTTCCCGACTCCTTCAAATCTTTAAGAATCAGCGGGTCGGCGTCCTTAACAAAAATTCCCGCCCATTTTGTCTCGGCAGTCATATTTCCCTTGCCGTCAACGAATTGCACGAAAGGAATGTCATATTTTCTGCAAACGCGATTGTCGTCCTCGCCGAAAGCCGGCGCGCAATGAACAATGCCCGTGCCGTCTTCCGTCGTAACATAATCATCGCAAGTCACAATGAACGCCCGCTTGCCCGAACGTTTTACAATCTCTTCAGCGAAAGGATAAAGCGGCTCATATTTTTTATATTCAAGCTCCGCGCCTTTGAACTTCGCCAAAATTTTTTTCTCGGCGTCGCCGAAATTTTTTTCAACCAAAGCTTCAGCCAAAATATATTTCGTGCCGTCCACTTCGACTTTTACATAATCGACTTTGGCATTTACGCACAAAACCAAGTTGGAAGGCAACGTCCAAGGCGTCGTTGTCCAAGCCAAGAAATATGAATCTTCGCCTTCGACTTTAAATTTGACGACAGCCGAACGCTCCTTGACATCTTTATAGCCCAGCGCGACTTCGTGACTTGAAAGCGGCGTGCCGCAACGCGGGCAATACGGCACAACTTTATGTCCTTTGTAGAGAAGATTTTTCTCCCAAATTTTTTTGAGAGCCCACCACTCCGACTCGATATAATAATTTTCGTAAGTGATATAAGGATTTTCCATGTCCGCCCAAAAACCGACGACGCCCGAAAATTCTTCCCACATCGCTTTATATTTCCAAACCGACTCTCGACATTTTTTTATGAAAGGCTCCATGCCGTAAGCTTCGATTTGTTCTTTGCCGTTAATGCCGATAAGTTTTTCAACCTCAAGTTCGACGGGCAAGCCGTGAGTATCCCAGCCCGCCTTCCGCAAAACTTTTTCGCCTTTCATCGAGTGATAGCGCGGAAACAAATCTTTGATAACTCGCGTCAAGACATGCCCGATATGCGGCTGCCCGTTCGCCGTCGGCGGTCCGTCATAAAAAGTGTAAGCTTTGCAACCTTCGCGATTGTCGATTGCCTTCTGCGCGATATTTTTTTCCGCCCAAAAGTTTTCAACTTCCTTCTCGCGACTCGCGAAGTTCAAATTGGTTTCAACCTTGCGATAAAGCATTTTAAAAATTCCTCCTTTGATTCGGCAATGATAATTTATTTGCGCGATTTTATCAAGGCATTGTTTTTGCGCGGGAAAAATGCAATAATGATTTTAAAAATTTTGAGAGGAGATTTTTATGAACAATTTAAGTTTCGTGCCGAGAATTTTGCTTTGCGGCGACGAGCAGGAATTTTTTGCGCAAGCGGGCGAGCGTCCTTATAAAATCATCGGGCAAGTAAAATTTTCGGGGAAAGTCGGCAAGCAAAAATTTAATTTCAGAGAGGACGCCAAAATTTTTTTCAATGACAAGCTCCAAGATTGGGAGGCTCTGGCGAATTTTTTGCACGGCGGCGAAGTGGATTATCTGCTTTTCTTAGACTTCCAAGAGTTCGTTGTCTACAGAAATTATTCTTTGAAACAAGGATTTCTTTCGCCGAAAATTATCACGATAAATCATTTCAAAACTTTGTCGAAGGAATTTTTTTACGATTTCAGCGCGGAAGTAAGGTTGTTGGATTATCTGAAGGATTTGCCGATAAAAACTTTGCTCGACGTTGACGGCTATTTTGTTCGCGGAAATATTTTTACAAAAATCTACAATCCCGACTTGGAGATTGATTGCATTTCGGAAAAATCTTTGCCGCCGATTGCGGAAAATCTTTACAGCCATGTTTACAAAAATTTTTCGGAGGTCGGTTACAAACATTACGACGCTGCACTTCTTATCGAAAGAAAATCGGTTGACTTCATAAGCACGTTTTCATTTCTGGAAAATTTTTCCGAGCTTGTCATAACTTTTTCTCGGACGGACGGCGAATTGGAAAAATATATTCGTGGCAACCTGAATAACTTTGAAGAAGTTTACGGGACGAATTCCGAAGCCGTCAAATGGTTTTTTTGCAAAAGGCATTCCAAGCCCGAAGATTTTTGCATTTATGTTGTGACTTACGGCGACAAAAAAATTGAGGAGCCGCCCGAAAATTACAAGATAATTCATGCGGGGCGTGCTCTCAGCGAAGATCTCGGCTATCTCGGCGACAATACCGGCGACAATATCAGCCATTTGAATGTTTATCTGAACGAAATTACTGCGCTGTATTGGATTTGGAAGAATACTTCTCACTCGGTGGTCGGGCTTTGTCACTATCGCAGATTTTTTACCGAAGCGGACGACGCAACTTTTTCTCCCGAAAAAATTTTGACTAAGGATGCCACGCTGAAAATTTTGGAACGTTACGACATAATTGTTTCGACGATTGGCTACGAAATGATGACGCAGCATGATTTGATCAGAAATGATTGCGGCGTGGAGCTTGCGACTTTTGCCGAAGAAATTATCAAAAAGCATTTGCTGAAGGCGCAACCCGATTATCTGGAAACTTTTAAAACGGTTATGGACTCGCTGGCGATTTACAAATGTCATTTGCTTATTACGCGCCGAAATATTTTTGAGGCGTATTGCAAATGGTTGTTCTCGTTTTATCTTGATGCGACGGATGAAATTTTGCGGACGGTCAATCTTTCGGAGATGCCGTTTTCGCCGCGCAGGTTAATTGCTTTTTTGGCGGAGAGGATGCTCACGATTTGGCTGAGAAAAAATCGCTTGAGAATCAAGGAACTAAACTTCATGTTCATCAAAGGAATTTAGGCGTCCCCTTTTTCCTAAAGTGGACGACGCAAAACCATCTCGGCGATTCGTGACTTCGATTCTTTCAAAATAATTTTTATGTAAAGGATCAACTTTTTCTTTGTTGCGCCAAAGAAAAAGTTGCAAAAAGAAACGCGCTTAGACCGGCAAGAAAACATCCTGTTTTCGTTGCCGGCG
>ERZ842401.891-NODE-891-length-44275-cov-5.458548_pt1 | contig 44275 bp, 33 predicted proteins | sample MGYA00521270_ERZ842401 | MGnify/ENA primary metagenome ERZ842401 (study PRJEB31892, sample SAMEA3878208) | bioreactor metagenome | biome: Moose rumen | place: Sweden | collected 2011-10 | study: EMG produced TPA metagenomics assembly of the PRJEB12797 data set... | reverse complement strand
CTACATAACAGTAAAGGGGTGGCGCCAGTTTGGCAAGTGGGAAGTTTGAGTCAAGAATATATAACAAGGGTTCCCTACATAGGAAGAGTTTTCACTTCCTATGTAGGGAACCCTTGTTATATTTTATGCCATTTTAAGTTCGAATTTTCTGATTTCTTCATCAGTATCGACTTTCTCGATCTGTGCACCAAGTTCTCTAAGCTTGATGTCGAAATCCTCATATCCTCTTTCTATAAAATGTATATTATCAATTGTTGTAAATCCATCAGCTACAAGTCCTGCAATTACCAGCGCAGCACCGGCTCTTAGATCAGGTGCTGATATATCTGCTCCGGAATATTTCTCAACACCGTTTACAATAGCTGCACTTCCTTCAACTTTGATCTTCGCACCCATCCTAATAAGCTGATCCACGTATTTAAAACGGTTTTCAAATATGCTCTCTGTAACAATGCTGATGCCACTTGCAAGTCCAAGTGCTACTGTTATCTGTGGCTGCATATCCGTAGGAAATCCAGGATAAGGTAGTGTCTTAACATGTGTTGCCAAAAGACGCCTCCTGGCCTCTACTCGTACCGCATCATCAGATTCATGAATCACGCATCCCATTTCGATAAGCTTGGCTGAAATTGACTCTAAATGCTTAGGAATAACATTTCTTACTATAACATCGCCTCTTGTAACAGCCGCAGCCATCATAAACGTACCGGCTTCTATCTGGTCCGGAATAATAGTATATTCACTTCCATGAAGCTTAGAAACACCTTTGATTCGGATGACATCTGTACCTGCTCCCTTAATGTTAGCTCCCATGCTGTTCAAAAAGTTAGCAACGTCAACTACATGCGGCTCTTTGGCAGCATTCTCTATAATAGTCTGTCCATTAGCCATAGAAGCAGCAAGCATGATGTTAATAGTAGCACCAACAGAAACCATATCAAGATATATATGGCTACCTACAAGTTGTTCTGCTTCTGCATTAATTATGCCATGCTCTATATTAACTGTCGCTCCAAGTGCATTAAAGCCTTTTATATGCTGATCGATTGGTCTAAGTCCTATATCACAGCCACCTGGAAGAACCACTTGAGCATGCTTATATTTGCCCAAAAGAGCGCCTATTAAATAATAAGATGCTCTCATTTTCTTGATAAATTCATTCTCAATGGTGTGATTACATATATGAGATGCATTGATCTTAACACTATGTCTATCTGTGCGATCAATAATAACTCCAATGCTCTCCATAGCCCTTAGAAGGATGTTGGTATCTCTTTCATCAGGCATATTATCGATATATACTGTTTCGTCAGTCATGACTGCAGCTGCGAGAATAGCCAGTGCCGCATTCTTGGCACCTCCTATTTCCACTTCACCAGCCAGTGGATTACCACCTTTTATGACATATTTTTCCATAATTATCCTCATATTGCGAGTTGGTAATACATATAGCGCCAACGAAAGGTCATGGCAAGCAGCACCATGCAAATGGGGTAAAGTATTTACCCTACTCGCTTATCTGCATCCACGGCGCCTTTGCCGCTTCTGCCAAATTCTATGTTCTGTAGTAAGATCTTCCTTCCTACACAAGTTAACGATTTAAATAAATCAAGTCCATTAACACAAATCAGTATTATAACAACGAATAGCATTTTTTGCAAGCTAAAGCGCACTAAGTGGCAAAGTGTCAATAATACTCAACTCAAACTCTATCTATACTAATACAAGTAATTAAGCGGGTTAACTTGGACGCCATTTATAAGAATTTCAAAATGGAGATGCGCTCCTGTACTTACACCTGTGTTACCGCTAAGGGCTATCTTCTGGCCTTGCGATACCTGATCTCCTACAGATACGAGAATCTTGGACAGATGTCCGTATCTTGTCTGTCTCCCATCAGGATGGTCTATATAAATAACATATCCGTATCCGGAACCCCATCCGGCTCTTGTTACGACACCTCCGGAAGATGCCACAACCGCTGTTCCAACCGGGGTAGCCCAGTCAACACCCTTATGGTAAGTGCTGGCTCCGGCCGTAGGTTTGGTTCTATATCCAAAGCTTGAACTTAATCTTCCTCCCGAAATAGGTTTAATGTAAGTAGGCGGTACAATCGTTCCTCTTTCAACTATCTTGGGAACAGCTTCATATACCACTTCTTCTTTGATTGTCTCCTGCGCGATTTCGTTATCGTTCTCATAGTAGTTAAGCACGATAGCATTATGTCTTCCATCAGAAGGTTCCTGCAAAACTACCGACTTAGTCGTATACCATGAATCATTATCTACATACTGAATTTCTGCCTGATAATCTTCTTCGACATATTCAAGCTCAGTTCTCACTACTGTAAGCTCCGGCTCAGGAACTGTCACTATTATTTCATCTCCCGCTCTTATAATTGAGTTCTCGTCATCAATCGTAGGATTCATTGCTATCAAATCATCAATCGAAAGGTTATAATCTACCGCAATATCTCCAAGTGTATCTCCCGACTGAACCTCATAAATCTGATTGGTCTCCTGATCCTTGGTAACTTCCTCTATCGCCTCCGAAAGATCTGTAAGCTCATTTTCAGGAAGATAAGCCTCTACGATTTCTACCTTGTCTCCAAAATCAAGCGTTTTGACACCCAGATCATAATCGTCAAAATCCATATCCTCCGAAGATAATTCTGTATCTTCAAGGAATACTTCATCAAGAAAAGCAGCTATTCCATATGATTTAAACTCGCTTATAGAGCCCGAAACATATATATCATTATCAGCAGACGAAATAACCTGTGTGGTAAGAACATGAACCTCTCTATCCGGATCAAGTACAAGCGTAGCTTCAAACTCATCATCATAATCATATTTATCAAGAGCTGCATTTAGAATCTGCAAAACTTCATCTTTGCTTGCAACGTTGACATAGAAGTCATTGATTTTGATTGTATAGCACCTTTGAAGAGTTCCCTTTTCATTTTGCTCAAGGATGCTCTTCATCTTGTTAACAACTGTGTCTTCATCGTCAAGCTTTAGCCAGATAACATTATCGCCTGTTACAGCCATATCTGCCTTGGCAAGAACAAGTTCGCTATTATCGAGCTGTAAAAGCTTTCTGGCCCTTCTTAAACACTTATTGGCTTCTTCTTTGGTAGAGACCGTTCCAACATTTTCTCCGTTAAGAGTAATATGATAAATGTTATACTCCGAGATATCTGCTTTTATAAAGCCGGGTATAAAAAATATCCATATGAAAGCAAAGATTAGTGATGCTCTAATGAACCAATATCCTATTTTTCTGTAATGTCTGGTAAGGTGTTTCATTTAGAATTTCAAAATCCCCAAAATATTCAAAATATTAATTGCTATCCCTGCAAGAACCGCTATAAGGGTAACAACAGATACTGTTGTACATGCATGTATCTTATCAACTGCCAGCTGCAATTCCTCCAACTTATGTTCATTTTCTTTCTGTTTGTTTGAAAGACCTTCGAGGACTCTCTGAAGCTGCCCGGATGTCTCATCCGCAACGCTTACTGCGAGATGATCGTTCTCATCGAGAATCCGTTTAATTATATCATCTGCCAGCTTTTTATTCTCTTCCTGAGTAGACGCCTGAACATTTCTATACACCTGAACACCAATATCGTGCGTATATTTATGTTCTTCATCAAGCCTTTTATTAAATAACTCAGCAAATGTTTTATTATTATCGTCCGTTCCAAGCTTCAAAGCTTCGACAAGTATCTTATTATTGTCTTTGATATCGCTTGAAAGTGTATCTACAACGCTTTTAGAGCTATCGCTTATGTTCTGATTCAAAAGTTCAAGAAGCTTTTGATCTTCTTTGCTGTCACTGTTTTCTTCCTTGTTGTCAAGTTTGTCTACAACTAAAGACAGTTCCTTTTTTAGTTCATCAGCTTTCTTTCGAATCTCCTCCATCTGTTGCTGATGTTGTACAACCTGAGTACGAAGTCTTTCTGTTTCCGCTGCTTCAGCGGCAGCGTTTGCTTTAATCATTTCAGTGGCACTTATCTTGTCTGCAAGCTTATCCATTAGATTATCCACTATCCTTTCTCCCCATGTTCTGCCATCTTTTTTCAATGCTGCACCTCCAAAACTGAAGATCTCATAATGCAACTGTACATCATGCACATCATATTTATGGGATATCATATTTTTTTGTGCATGTTAACCGCGCTTTTACCGCCTGTTCATATTTTATTCATAAAATATGTCTATATTAAATATACAGAGATGATTGATTTGCGACAAACAGATAGATATTTTTTCATAATAGCCCGGGTGCCGGAAGGTGCTCGGGCACTCCTCATTAATTCGAAATTACCTTCCCGTTCAAAAAAATCATACGTTCTTCTGGCTCTCCATCCTACTTGCAATCTCCAATATTTCATTGTTAAGAGACAACATACGCGCATCCAGCTCAGAAACCATATGTGCGCATTCTAAAAGCTCAGTATTAATATGAGTAGGCGCATTACCTTCAAATTTGTATTGAATCTTGTGCTCAAGTGATGCCCAGAAATCCATAGCAACGGTTCTTATCTGAATTTCAACTTTGGTGTCTATGATACGGTCTGACAAATATACCGGTACGGTGACAACCATATGATAAGATCTGTAACCACTTGCTTTGGGATTCATAATATAATCCTTAACAGCAATAATCCTGATATCGCTTTGATTGCTGATAATATCGGCAATTGTATAGATATCATTGGTAAATGAGCATATTACCCTTATACCGGCAATATCATTGACATACTTGACCATATTCTCAATGGTAGACTCATATCCATGCCTCTTGAGCTTTTTGACAATACTTTCGGAGGTCTTGATTCTGGCCTTGATATGCTCAATAGGATTATAACGATGAACCTGCTGAAATTCATCATTTATAATCTCTATCTTAGTATTAATTTGTTTTAGTGCTGAATGATAGACGAGTGTAACCTGCTCCCAGGTGTGAATATCCTGCTCGTTCCCGATTTTTAGCTCCAAGATTTTTCCCCTCAATTTGTAAATTGTTTTTTGCTTCCGGTTAGCGTCCTTTGTTGTCGTTATAATTTTCGGCTACCCCAGCCTAAAAAAGTTCATGCAGCTTCTGACTTTTTCACCCTATAATCAAAATTTGCATATTAATTACTTCTTATTAGAATGTAATCCCACATATATCTTACATTCAAATGGGTATGTTTGGCAAATTTATTCTGTATCAGTTCCAGTAACCTTTATTGAGGCTACATGTCTTTACAAAGCCCTTCGGAAGCTGCTTGTACATTTTTCCAAGTCTAAATCCCACATATCTACTTGCTACGATGAGTATATAGTATGGGATTCTTATTGTTTTATGCACATCTCGCAGATATCTAATTGTTCCTTTAACCATTTTAGCGCCTTCAGATTCGTTTGATAAGCCTGCGAAGATTTCCGGATGCTCCTTTTGTGATACTCCTATATCAAAATTCCTATGAAATTGCTGCAGGCATGTATAATTATGTGAATGTATAACTCCTGCACCCGGGACATATCTTGTAGCATATCCCGCTTTCAAAACAGTTCCGGCATATATCATATCCTCATTGAAAATGGCTTTTCTGATAAATCCGCCCATTTTGTCATAAATAGAGCGTTTGTACATAGCACAGACATTAGAGCAAAAATATGTCTTTATGCCAAGCTTATCTACATCCTCCTGCGTCTTTCTGACCGAATATACCGGATAGTTAAACTTTCTTGCATAGAGTTCTTCCGGATTGCAATCAGTTCTTGGAATCTGTCTAGCATAAGAAACTGCCAGTTTATCATCTGATTCAAAAGCCTTTACAAGCTCTTCTATAAGCTCTCTGTCTGCCGGTATAGCATCCTGAGTCATGCAGACAAAATATTGGGCATCAGAAAAAAGGACTCCCTCATGCCTCGTCCGTCCATGGTCAAATTCTTTTTTGGATAAATGAAAAATTGTGACATTTGGATATCTACGTTTCAGTTCCTCATCACTTATAAGCCTATGCAAATCATCGGCATTTGTATTCATCAAAATAATCTTACCAGGTTTAACCGTCTGTTCATTAAGCCTGTCAAGAAGCGTCAAAAACTCTTTTCCCGGTTTGTATGTAGGTATTATTACATCAATATCATGCATATGACTTCTCCATTACGACCATGTAGGGGATGCTCTACTTCTCATCAAAAGATGCGTCATCTAGCCCCATTATATATACAATTTGCTGGTCTTGTTACATATAATAAGCCGGAGTAGGTTCCCCGGCTTTGGTTCTTTATTTATATTTGGTGCTCCCAATCAGAAGGAGCCCGTTTTCAGTTGGACAGCCCTGCTGTCTTGCTTGCTATATATTCACTGTATTCCTTAACTGTATCTGAACACGAATAATCCGACTCTTCGAACAGGAATTCATGGAGCCATACAACATTAGATTCAAGTGTTATAGGAGCAACAACACTCGCTTCACCAACTTTACCTGTTGCACGCATAGACTCCTGAGGGAATCCATCCTCACCGGTGATTGTATAGCTGCTTATCTTGCCAAGAAGTTCAATTATCTTTGAAAGCTCAAGCGATGTGGCCATCTCGTCAAATACCTTGTTTGCAATAGATGTAAGAGTGGATGTATCCGCATCCTTGGCCTTGTCCATAATTGCCTGAATTACTTCTCTTTGACGAGCCGCACGTGCAAAGTCATTGCCTGCAGTATATCTTATACGGCAATATGCTGTAGCCTGAAGTCCATCAAGTGTCTGCATTCCTGTAGATGTAACCTCGGTATAGCTTATACCCAGATCCTTGGCCATCGTCTGTTGATAATTGTTGATATGTAAAAGCTCTGCATCATCAACCTCGATTTCAACTCCGCCAAGTTCATTGATGATATCTGTAAGCCCGCCAAAACCTATTGTGACAAAGTCCGTGATATCAAGGTCAAGATTTGTATTGAGCATATTGATAGCCTGCTGAGGCCCACCATATGCATATGCGGCATTACATTTACTGTAGCCGTGAGAATCTGTCAGATTAAGATATGTATCTCTATAAACAGAACATAGCTTTATGTCTCCGGTATCCTGATTGATTGAAGCAATTATGATACAGTCAGAACGTGTACCTGATGAAAGAATTCCTTTAGTAGAATCCACGCCAAACAATGCTATATTCCAATAGCCTTTCATCGCTTCGTTTGCTTTTACGGAGTCTGCAATATTCTGATCAAGCGCATCCTCATCAACTTTAACTTCAGTTACGCTTGTAAGCCCTGCTTTGATAAAAACAAAATATGCAACAACTCCAAGAATAGCTATTATAAGTATTTCGGCAATTATTATTGCGATAGTTTTCTTGTTATTCTTCCTTCTTTGACGCCCGGATGATGGGCGACTGCCTTGTGGTCTTGCCTGAGTTCTTGACCCTTGCGAAGGATATCTGCCTTGATAATTTCTATCCTGCGAATATCCACCTGACTGATTATATCCCCCTCTTTGAGACGACCCGTTTTGAGAATAGCCTCCTTGCTGCCTTGACTGCGAATAACCGTTCTGGCTTCTTGAGCCTTGCGCAGATCTTGAGTTTCCATTGTACGAGCTTCTTCTCTGATTATTATTTACCGGTCTGCCTGTGTTTCTGTTATTACTCGACGATCTGGTATAGTTTCCTCTCCCGTCATTATTATCATAATTAGACATGCCCTTCTCCTTTTACCGCCATTATGTATAAAAATATTGTCAAAATGCGGTCACCAACAAAATTTTCTCCCTTGACCACCTGTCTATTTTGCCACAAAATGGCTTTTTATACAAGTCGCATGCCTTAAATAGAACTTAAACAACTCAGACTTCCCACTTGTCAAACCGGCGCAACGCCTTTACTGTTATGAAAGTGCAACCAGTTTATAACAATAAAGGCGTTGCGCCGGTTTGGCAAGTGGGAAGTTTTAGTTAATAGGCATTCTTTTTGCCATGGAAGAAAGTTCCGAACAAAATCTTTAGATCAAAACCTATGGACCAGTTCTCTATGTAATAAATGTCATAATCTATGCGTTTACGTATCGAGGTATCGCCTCTATAACCGTTGACCTGCGCCCATCCTGTTATTCCCGGCTTAACCTGGTGCTTGATCATATATCTTGGAATTTCTTCTCTAAACTTCTGAACGAACTGCGGTCTCTCAGGCCTTGGCCCCACAAGAGACATCGAACCAAACAGAACATTAAAAAACTGCGGAGTTTCATCAAAATTGTGACTCCTTAAAAATCTTCCTATTCTGGTAACTCTGGGGTCGTTCCTTGTAGTCCAGCCTTTGGCTTCTTCCTTTATTGATTGAACTTCCATTGTTCTAAATTTATACATCATAAAGTTCTTGCCGCCAAGTCCTACTCTTTCCTGCTTGAAAATTATAGGCCCTTTGGATGTTAACTTTATTCCAATCAGTGCAAAAAGCATTATAGGAGAGAATAATATTATCGCAACAAGCGACCCTATTATGTCCATAATTCTTTTGACAATTCTGTTTCCTGTGTCCGTAAGAGGAACATATCTTATATTGATGACAGGAAGTCCCTCCAAATCCTCTGTGTAGGGATTACTTGGAAAGAGCGATGTATAATCCGGTATAAACTTGGTATGTATTCCCGATTTCTCACAGCAAGATACAAGTTCTTCAAGGCTGTCATAATGATCAAGCGAAAGTGTTATTGATATTTCGTCGTAATTATTAGCGTTTATAAAATCATCCAGCTGGTCTATTGTTCCTATTACCTTAACTCCATGATAGGTGGTTCCAACTGGAATCCTATTATCCAGGACGCCGTTAACAACATATCCCCACTGCGGATTGTCTTCAATTCTGTTGATGTATGCCTCTGCGGATCTTGAATATCCAACGAGCAGTACGTGTTTTAGATTATATCCCTTCTTACGCATAAAACGCAGGACTCTGCGAATAGAATAACGTGACAGGGACATTACCAATATATTTACAACAAAAAATACTGCAATAAGCTTTCTGGAAAAATGCTCTTGGTGAATCAAAAAGAGAACTACCATGAATCCCAGAACGCCGACAATATTAGCTTCTATTATATTTCGAATTTCGCCGCCAACTCTGCCTGATCGGCGAGGGGTATACAGATTTGTTATGTTATAGAGTATAAGATATGCAGGCATCAGAAAATAAAGCGCACGAAAATACACTTCAAAAGGAAGTGCAACTTCAAGTTCATAACTATCAACAAATATGGAATAAAACCTGATATAGTATGACAGCACATACGAAAGTGCAATTGTCAATGCGTCCACCAGAACCTGGATTCTGTTGAACTGCTTTTGATTGTTCTTTATCATAATTCTCCGTCCCTAAGGAGATTCTACCACATTCCTTAAAGCAGTGCCATCCCATCAGTCATCTAATAGCTCAAACTTTCTGCTTGCCAAATCATCTCCACATCTTTACTGTTATGTAAATACAGCCATTTTGGCAAGTGGGAAGTTCGAATCAAATAAATCTTCTGACCACATTTATCCATAATTCCAACTGGAGACTTATATAATTTATCAGATGCTCTTTTTTAAAGCAAACTTTTTTATCACTGTTTCGGAATATTTTTTTCATTCCAAGCATAAGGCCTTTACCATATGCCTTTCCTAGTCCTTTTTTACCAAAATATATTGCCTTTATAACGATGCCTGTCAAAAAAAGCGGAAGATTGATAAGTATTTGAATGGCTGGAAAATTTTTATATATAAGGTATATATTATTAGCAGCTGTAAGTTTTTGCTTGAATTCGTTATACCTTGAGCCGGAGGTTGCACTGCCTGCATGAAGAACAACAGCACCGGGCTCTATCATATTCACATAGCCATATATCCTTGCTCTAATCCCGATATCAACATCCTCAAGATAGCAGAAATGTTCTACATCAAAGCCGCCAATTTCATCCAGTACCCTCTTTCTATAAAGAGCAGCACCTGCACATGACGATGTTAACGCCTTAGGCTTTGTAATAAATGATGATGGTTTATCTTTGCCATCTGTAAATGCCCATCCAAGGGCAGAATAATAGTCACCACAATCATCTATTTGGTATGGATTATTCAAAGATACCATAAGTGCCTGAATAGAAAAGGCTTTTTTCTTATGCTCCATTGCGTTTTCGAGTTTTTCTATACAGTCTTTTTGACATACGGTATCATTGTTCAAAAGAAATACATACTCACTTTGAGAAAGCTCTATACCTTTGTTGACTGCATTTGAAAATCCAGTATTTGACTCAAGGCACAGCAATTTACAATTTATCTTCTGACCGTTTTTGCAGATTAGTTCGCCTTCATAATTGTCTTTTATAAGCTCTATACTTTTGTCTGTAGAAGCGTTATCAACAATAATTATATCCGACGGTCTACTCTGCAAAAGAAGCGACTCAATACAGTTTTTCAAATATTTCATTCCATTATAGTTTGGAATGATAACGGTTGTTTTTGACATATTATCCCTTCGTCCAGCCCTTTTTACTTCATCTGCGGATCCCATATTATCCTGTATCCCAGATGCCTTACTGCTTTGCAAAAGCGTATACTTTCATTTATGATTTTATCCTCATCCCAGCTATCAGGTATTATTATATGCTTTCCATGTATTTTTAAGTCCGTTTCATCTTCAGGATCTATATTTCTATCTTTCTGTTTTAGAATGTCCTTATTGCTAAGGTAACTAAGTCCTGTTACTTCTTTTAGTAACGGACGAAGCTTTTTCCTAATTCGCATGCATCTAAGATCGACTGCCAAAGCGTCCTGCTGACAGGCGGCAATATGATTAAAGCCCCCGCTATACCCTTTAGGAAGGCCATAATAAATTTTGCTGGCATCTTCTTTATATATTCCGCCAATTAAGGTTCCTGATTTGTCTGTAATTTTGCCGCCTACTATACCTATATCTTTTCTGGTTCTGAATATCCCATCAGGATATTCTACTCTATAAAATCCGACATGCTTAAGATTATTTACTCGCACATTAAAACCGCTTGACTGCATGACATTTTCAACTGCTGCCCTCCCGGCTTCATATGCATATTCCTTGCTTTTAGGATTGGCTGCCGTTGAATCCTCATGACATCTCCAGTGATACAACACCTTAGCTATATGCCTTATGTTTTTTTCTTCATTCCTAAATGAAAGGGGGATGCAGGTTCTAAGTATAAGATCATAGTCCTGCGCTCCGTCATAATTTTTCCTAAAAAGATTTGCTTTTAAGACATCTGTTCTAACAGCAGTAAAATGACATATATAGTTATTGGACAAAAGATAATCCAGGTTATAGCTAGGCTTAATGTTGGGTTCATAAAATTTCGTCATGTTTTCATTAGTCTTATCTTCATCCGAGTATATAAGAATAAGTCCACACCCTGACGGTCTTACAACTCCTGTTTGATCCATTTCTTCCATGATTTCTTTGGCAAAAGAATATAAAGCATCCTTGGTGATTAGATCATCATGGTCTAGAAGGCAACAATAATCACCTTTCGCTGCCCTGACCGCTTCGTTGGTATTATCCGATATTCCTTTATTACTATCAAGATGTATATATCTTATCCTCAAATCATCCTTGTAGTGTTCATTAACAATTTCTCTAAGTTTATCATCCTCAGAAGAATCTGCAAGAATAAGCTCCCATTTGGGATAAGTCTGAGCTATAACAGACTCTACCATTTCGATAAAAAATCTCGAAGGAGTATTATAACAAGGAACCAGTATGCTGAAAAAGGGAGCCTTCTTCAAGCCTTGTATATCCTTCATTTCTTCTGTTTGCTTTATAATTGTCTCCTTGGGAATTTCTTCATAATCGTAAGCTTTTTTATTATCTTCAAGTCTTTCTTTTGCAGCATAGTACGCAGCAACTATTCCATTTTTTTGGGCGTATGCGACTGTCTTTTTTATCGAACTTAACATAAAGCCTCTTTTCTTGTGAACCAATCTTGCAAAAATTGCCCGGAAGCAAAACTCCCGGGCTAAAACAATCATATGTACTAATTACTTACTGTCCGATAACTTCCTTAACGGCTGCTGTTAATTCGTCTTCTAGCTTTGCTGCATTTTCAAGGCTGGTACCTTTGACACCCATATAGAACTTAATCTTTGGTTCAGTTCCCGAAGGACGGGCGCAGCACCACGAATCATTATCAAGAGCAAAATATAGAACGTTGGATGTAGGAAGACCTGTCGTGCCGTTCTCTCCGGTCTTTAGATCAAGAGTCTTGCCTGTCTTATAATCACGGAACTGTTCTACTGTGAACGAACCAAACTTCTTTGGCGGATCATTTCTAAGCTTATCCATAAGGGCGGCAATTTCCTTAGCCCCTTCGATTCCCTTCATGGTAATAGAGTATTGGCCCTCCTTGTAATAGCCATACTCTTCATACATATCTAGCATAGCATCCCAGGCTGTCTTACCCTGATTCTTATAAAAGGCTGCAAGTTCACAGAGCATCATTACAGCTACAATTGCATCTTTATCACGAGCATGTGTTCCTGCAAGACATCCATAGGATTCTTCAAGTCCGAATACATAATTGTATTCGTTATTCTTTTCCTCAAACCACTTAATCTGCTCACCAATATACTTGAATCCTGTGAGGACTTCAATATAGTGAAGACCATACTTTTTGGCAACATGCTTTGCCATATTTGTGGTAACTATTGTTGTGACAAATGCAGGACGCTCAGGCATTTTGCCAAGCTTAGTACGTTCTCTTAATATGTACTCTCCAATAAGCATACCTGACATATTACCTGTGAACTGTTTGTACTCGCCTGTCTTTGTGTCTTTTGCATAGATTCCAAGTCTGTCGGCATCAGGATCTGTTGCAAGAACTATATCAGCATCCTTTTCTTTGGCAAGCTCAAGGGCAAGCTTAAATGCCTTTGGATCCTCAGGGTTAGGATAATCAAGTGTTGTAAATTCAGGATCAGGAAGTTCCTGCTGTGGAACTACATAAACCTTATTAAATCCAAGTTCCTTAAGGATTCTTTGAACAGGCTTGTTACCTGTGCCGTGGAATGGTGTATATACGATTGTAAGCTGATCTGCCATGGCCTTAATTGCTTCCGGATGAAGGATCTGCTTCTTAAGTTCTGCCATATATGCATCGTCAATTTCTGTACCGATTACTTCATAAAGTCCCTCAGACTTAGCCTTATCAGCAGGCATCGTCCTTACTTCATGATAATCTGTGATTGCTTTGACTGCATCCATTATTCCTGTATCGTGAGGAGGTGTTACCTGGGCTCCATCTTCCCAATATGCCTTATAGCCATTATATTCCGGAGGATTGTGGCTGGCAGTTACCATAACGCCTGCTATACATCCCAGTTTTCTAAGTGCAAATGAAAGTTCCGGTGTAGGACGAAGTTCATCAAAGACATATGCCTTGATTCCGTTAGCCGCAAGACATCTTGCTGTTTCATCCGCAAATTCAGGAGAAAAACGTCTGCAGTCATAAGAAATTACTACGCCTTTCTTCTTGCCTTCTTCACCGGCTGTTTTAAGAATATAATTTGCAAGACCTTGAGTAGCTTTACGAACTGTATAGATATTCATACGATTGGTTCCGGCTCCGATAACACCTCTCAAACCACCTGTACCAAACTCCAGCTCTTTGTAAAAGCGGTCTTCAACTTCTTTTTCGTTATTACGAATAGAAAGAAGTTCCTGCTTGGTCGAATCATCAAAATATGAATCATTAAGCCAATACTCAAACTGCTCTTGTGCTTTACTCATAATAAAACCTCCTCTTGTCCAATACTTTCTGCTTTCTGGTTCCTTATTATTATACATTCAAGATCATTTCAAAATAAAGCTATAATATCTATATTTATCAAAATTGAGGCTAAATTTTCCAGTCATTTGCAGTCATCATGTACACATATTCATGCTTTTCTTAGAAAAGCTGTGAATTTTCAGGTACAAATATCAATGATCACCAAGGACTGTATCACCTTGACCTTCTACATTTATGGAAAAGTCGCTTCTATCAAGCGAGAAATTCTTGTTATAATAGGGATCACCTTTTTCAAGGACTTCTTTCCATTTAGTTCTGAAATGTTCTGATTCCTGGTTGTAACGTTCAGCATTTTTTCCAGAATTATCAAGTCCTCTTGATGCTGATTCGTAGTGATAAGCTTCGGCAAATGGTGTGAATACATTAAGATAGCCTTTTTGTCTTAGCTTAAGGCACAAATCAACATCATTAAGCGATATGGCAAAAGATGAATCGAGCCCTCCTACTTCTTCGTATTTGGCTCTCGATACCATAAGACATGCTCCTGTAACAGCGCTCATGTCTTGTGCATAGCACAAACGCCCCATATATCCAAGATTGCTTCCTTCCATTCCGTAGTGGGAATGTCCTGCTGTTCTGTGGGCTCCAAGCCCAAGTATTACACCTGCATGTTGGATTTTTCTATCCGGAAAATAGAGCTTGGCGCCTACAGCTCCTACGTCTTTTCTTTGAGCATACATAAGAAGCTCTTCCATCCAGTTAACTGTTATTATCTGAATATCGTTATTAAGCAATATCAGATAATCGCCATCGCTTTTGGAGATACCAAAATTCATTACATCTGAGTAGTTGAATTTGTCCTGCTTTCCGTAATCTACGACTTTAACAAGCTCTTTCCACGAATCTTTTTGAAGCTCCTTATAAAAATCCCTTATTTCCTGAGTTTTGGAATTATTCTCAACTACTATAATCTCATAATTATCCCAGGTAGACTTCTCTTTTATGGATGTAAGACATCTTCTTAAGTCATCTGTATGGTCACAGTTGGGAATTACTATGGATATTTTAGGTCTGCCTTCTATTTCGTAGGATATTTTGAAAATGGTCTCAAAGGCTTTGGTGCTTGTGATCTTGAAGTGTTTAAATCCATGTCTTTTCAAATGATCAGCAACCGCACCTCTTGCAGCTTCAATGGCATAGGTTTTGGCTTCAATACCTGATGCAACAGAACCTGCATGCGACCTCCAATAGTACAGTATCCTCGGGATATGCACAATATTCTCAGCCTCATCTGTAAGGCGAAGTATCATATCATGATCCTGACTGCCGTCAAACTCCTTGCGGAAAAGCTGCGTTCCATCAAGGAGAGTTCTCTTAAATACGCTAAAATGGCAGATATAATTATTGGCTCTTAACGTATCTACCGCATAATCCGGTTTAAAATGCATTGTCTCCATATGATCAATGCTATTCCCATGAAATGTAGTTTCGTCGCAGTATATATAGTCTGCACCCTGCTCATTTATGGCCTTAACATATATATAAAGAGCTTCCGGATGCAGAATATCATCATGATCAAGAAGACCAATATACTCACCATCAGCCATCTTCAAGCATTCATTGGTATTGCCGGATATTCCATCATTAACTTTAAGTTTTTGATATAAGATTCGGCCTTTTACGTCCTTATTTATATACTCTTTAATAATATCTCCAACATATGAATGCTGCTCATCAGAACCATCAGCAAGGCACAGTTGCCAGTTTTGATAAGTCTGATTTATAACTGACTCTATCATATCCCGCAGGAATTTCTCCGGAGTATTATACACGGGTGTAATGATGCTTATTTTAACCATATTTGGAAAAAGAGTTTTTTCTTCTTCGAGCCTTTTAGATTCATCCGGAAAGCTGGCAGTCCCGAAATAGCTCATTGCGCTTCGTTCACGCTTTTTATAGGCTATCTTGGCAATAATTCCTCTTACCGATCCAAGGTTTTTGATACGGCTATTCTGTCTTTTTATATAGTGATAAAGTCGCCTTCCGGGAGCTGATATAGCCCATAACTTACTGCTTTTGATCTTATCAAGCTTTCGCAGGGCTTCATCTCTTTCTTCTTCAAGCTTTGCAATTCGCTCCGAAAGATCCGCTGTCTTTAGTCTTTCATTTTCATATGCACTTTTATAATCAAATTGCTTTTCGTCCAATTAGCGTGCCCCTTTTACTACTGTTTATCGGACTTCCATTGTTTTATTACCAAAATTCATAACTCTGGTACGTGATGTTGTATCTTTAAAAAGCATTCCGGCCTGGTATATTCCAGGGAGAAGTACTCCATCTTCTATTCGAAGTCTGTAACCCGTAATCTCAACGCTCTTTTGATCCTTAAGATTGTCTTCAACGTCCTTTCTTAGCATATCATGTACTTTGAAAGAATATATGCACGAATCTACAGGTGTAAGATCCACTGAGCTAATAACTCTTCTTAGCAAAAGAGTTCTCTCATAAACAGCATTATCAGAGCCTACAACAAAGCTATAACCTTTTATAAAATATCCGGAATTATTAACCGGCTTTTCTTTTCTGCCCTTATAATACATACTGTTCCATTTGCAAAGCGTCCCTATGTAATCGGTTCTAAACCATACGCATTCATTAATCCATTTAAGAGGATAGCCCCTTTTTACTACAAGTGGTTTAAAGCTTTCTATTTCATCCGGATTAAGCACTCTTGGATTAGCAATGAGATAATCCTGCGCTACATCATCATTTACCAGTGCTCTATGATAAAAGGGATCCCTTTCATACATATGCATATGGCGCTTCATAAGGGTGTCATTTTCTTTCATGAGCCGGTCTGTTTTCCTGGCATCGGCATTGTCATCGCCTCTGCTCAAAGACTCATGATGAACCAGATTAAAATAGTTACAGCAAATATTATAATAACCCTCTTCTAACAGCCTAAAGTTAAGATCAACATCATTGAACGCAACGGCAAGATTTTCGTAGAAGCCGCCAATAGCGTCGAATTTATCCTTAGAAATCATAAGGCATGCAGCTGTTACGCCGCACATATCATGCACGCCTCTGTTAGCTCCAAAGTACCAAACCTTTGAATCGGAAAGTCGCTGAAGCTTGTGCATAGGCCCAATATGAATTGCAGTAAGACCCGCATGTTGAATGAGGTCTCTATTTGGATTAAGCTCTTTGTCATAAGGATACAAAAGCTTGCACCCAACAGCCCCAACGTGCGGAAGCATTGCATAATACGAAAGTTCCAAAAGCCAGCTACTTCCTACAATTTCTATATCATCATTTAGAAAAAGAACTAAATTACCGCTCGCATTTCGGGCTCCAAGATTACACATATAAGAGAAATTAAAATCTCTCTCTTCATAGATATAACAAGCATCAATCAATGAAGACGCCTTTGCAGAAGTCTTAACCTCTTCCAAAAGTTTTTCATAAGCTTCCCTGTTATCCTGACTACTTCCATTATCAACAACAATTATCTCATATTGCAGATTATTATAGCCGTTATCATAATATAGCATCGATTCAAGGCACTGTCTTAGAACTTTTGGATGATCTTTTGATGGTATTACTATAGATACCTTAACAGGCGATGAAATATTATGCTCTTCATCATGAAAAGCTCTCCCACAAAAAAGATCTTCTCCAAAATTTCTATGAAAGAGAACCTTATCAAGATGATATATAGGAAAATTCATCCCGTCCCTTTTTATAAAGGCACCGCATTCAAACGCCATATGACCAAAAAGCCTATCACAAAAAGACATTTTGTCATAATCATCTTTACTAATCTCTTTCCAAGGCATGGAAAAAGGTATATGGATATTAACAAAAGCTTTTTTTACAAGCTCTACCCTTGCAGCAAAAATGCTTCCGATGTAAAAGGCATTCAAGTATGAATCAGGTGACCAGTCCGGCTTAAAATACGGATTAGACGGTAATCCGTTTTCGTCAAATTCATCTTCATCCGCATACAGAAGATCTATATCCTTATTATCGCTAAAAGAAGTGGCAACATGCTCTTTTGCATATTTAAAAAGTCTCCCTTCTCTGCGGCAGAAAATAAAGATTTCATCATCAGAAGCCTTTTCCAAAGCCTTTGCAAGAACAAGCTTTCTGCCCAGGTCTTCTGCGGCAATTTCATCATAAAATATAGTCGTTATCTTAAAAGCACTCTCACATTCGGGTTTTTGGTTTTCAAGTTCTTCAATATAATTGTCATAATGAAAAGTCATATTGCGAAGTGCAAGTTCATGCCTGCGCTTTGCCTTTATGGTCAGATGATCCCGTAGTGCCTTTTTTAAATCCATTTTTTAATAAACCTTTCAGCTTTCCAATTGGAAGCCCTTCTTTATCGTCATCAAGTGTTCCGGCATACTGATATGAAACCAGATCCTGAGCCTGCTTCTTTTGAATAGAAGACATTGTAAGTCTTATATTAATACGGTTTACTGCTCGCTTTTTGAGATCTTCCGATCCAAAATCAAATTCAATCCATGGATCATCAGAATCGAATACTATACTCTCATCTGAAAGCCATGCCCCGTTTGGATGAATTTGAAGCGCATTATTGTCATCACGAATCTTCTCATCATTCCACTTAACACTTGTAAGCGATACTATACAAGGATGCGAAACCGGGTCAAGTCGCAGTTTTCTGACATTGTCATCAAGCTCAAGGCCTATAACCGCTTTTCCGTTCTTATCATATGTAGTGTCAAGTTCTTCGGAATTCTCTTCAGAAAATCCCTCTCCATAGTCATAATAAAGTTTGATAGCATCAGGGTTAACCTTAGGAACCTTTGGCGGCGGTGGCAGAAGCTCCTGAGGAACAATAGCTTTTTGACCTATCTTCTTCCAAATTTCAACCATGGACATGTGATTACCGGTCACATATTTCTGGAATCCTTTTTCTTCCTCTAGAAGATTTGAAGCTTCTTCTTTCGTTAATCCAAGCTTTTTATAATAGTTCTCTATGCCTATTTTCCTACGCTTCTCATCTTCTTCAAGATAACAGTAAAGTGCTCTGAACGCTATCTCTTTGGTAGGAATCTGTTTGCCATAGGTCCATTCATAATCAATTACAGTCCAGATTGGTCCGTTGACCAAAATGTTATTAAATATCAGATCATAATCAGCAACTTCCATTTCCTCGTTATAGGAGATTCTGCGCAGATATTCATTGAAAAGGTTGTCAAAGCCTTCCAGATCATCTCCTACAAGGCATTTGTCCATAAGGGTTGAAAGTGGCTGTCCGTTAACAAATGAAAAGGTCGCAATACCCGTTTTTTCATCAATCTGACAATCATTAATCTCCAAGTCTCCGCCTCTGTAACGCTCTTTTAACGCTTCATAAGCATCTCTTATACTACTAATATGATCTGATGCTTCTGCACACAAAGGAGATTTGGTTATAACTCTTCTTCCTGCTCTGTCTACACATATATCTGTGCGAATCTTATATTCCAAAGCTCTGTCATTAGAATATTTAGAAAAAACAATAGGAAATTCATTGCCAATCACAACTTCGAATGAATTCGCAAAATCCTGATACATTCCGTCTTTTACAAGTCCATCGAAAGCATATTTTTCATTGAAAAGAATCATGCGCGAATTATCAAAATTACGTACATTATCATTAAGCTCTCCAAGCCCAGGGAGATAATAATCCGAGTGCATCATGGTCATGAACTTGTAGTCAGGATAAGGATAATAGAAGTGATAATTGTTAATACCACATCTTTTGAAAATCTGAATAAGACCATTTCTCGTAAAGGTTCGCGCAACGCTGTCAGAATTATATCCTTCTATTCCGGAGAAGTATGTTCCAAGATGATCCTCTCTGCAACCTGCAAGATACTTAAGTCCATAGCGATTTTCGATGGCAATTATGATTCGACCTCCCGCATGAAGGTGCTTTTTTAACATCTTAAGGAAATTATCATAAGGATATTCACCCCCTATGTAACCTTGGCCATATTCAAATACACCTATTAGAAAAATATAATCAAAGTCATTTGGAAGATCCGGCTCGATATCCTTGAAATTACCGACATTAATTGTTACGTTGTCACAATTTTTGTTTCTGTAGGCATTTATTTCACTTCTCTTCTTGGAAAGATCAACACAAGTCACAAAGCCTGCCTTTTGTGATAACTTACCTGTAATTGCGCCGCACCCGGAGCCAACTTCAAGAACTTTCTCAGTTCCCGACATCGGAATCCATTCGATGATATTACTTCTCTGATCCGAAAGATGATATAAAACCGGCCAGCTGCCTTTTTCTTCTATTATTCTTTGGAATTCAGAAGGCTCATTATTTTGTACTATATCAAGGAGCTCGTCCTCTATCTGTCCGTCGCTATATAAATCCATTCCCTTATAGCGATCAAACTTAAGGGTTACATTCCCTATCTTTACATCCTGCGCCATACCCGTTCCTCCCGATTATTTGTTACTCAACTATTACTTTTGAATTCATATCATAATATCCGACGGTATTCTTGTCAGAGATTACAGTAAGGTTGAGTGCATCATAAAGCCTATGGTATACCGTAAAGTTTTCCTGTTCATAGCCAGTTACGCCAAAAGATATCAAATACTCCCCGCCTTGAAGATCCACCTTTTGCGTAAATGTGATTTTCTTACATTCCCCTTTTTTGACTGGTGATAGAAAAGCCTTCTCAAACATTGTATTTGTACCGGATATTTCTATTCCAAGAATATTCTTTAGAGTAAAAGCAAAAATCGGTGCAGCACAGTCTTTGGTGAATTCTACAGACATATGAATTGAGCATTCATCACCCTTTTGGATTGATGAAATCGTATTGCCATTTTTGTCTGTAATGTAATAATTCGTTATCTTAGCAGAACCATCCCCATATTCAAGAACATTAGGGTTTTTGCCAACTGCGTTTTTTTGTGACTGTCTTAAAGCTTTTTCTTGTTTTGAATTATTCTTTTGGGAAGGCTTTCCAATCTTTGAATCAGCTTCATCAACATCCCTTCCGGCACGTTCTTTGATATCTTCGTCTTCCAAAAGGTTGACAGTATCTTTGCCGTCTCCACCTAAATTATTCGTATACTGTCCCACAAGAACCTGCTTGTATACATCTATCATTTCCTTGGGAGTTCCCTCTCCAAGCTTTACTCCCTGATTGATAAGAACTGCTCTGTCACAGTACTTGCTTATACTTGATAAATCGTGTGATACAAACAGTATAGTCTTTCCCTGCTTCTTAAATTCTTCAAATTTGTGATAACACTTAGCTTGAAAAAATACATCTCCAACGGAAAGAGCTTCGTCAACGATAAGTATCTCCGGGTCGATATTGATATTTAGTGCAAATGCAAGCCTTACGAACATACCGCTTGAATAGGTTTTGACGGGCTGATATACATATTCCCCGATATCCGCAAAATCAAGAATGGCATCCATTCGGCTCTTTATCTCTTCTCTTGAAAAGCCGATCATCATACCATTTAAATATATATTATCAATTCCGTTATATTCCATGTTAAAACCAGCCCCAAGTTCCAAAAGGGCTGATATACGTCCATCCACTTCAACGCTTCCCGATGTAGGTGTAAGGACTCCTGTAATAATCTTAAGGAGAGTCGATTTACCGGAGCCATTGGTTCCTATGATTCCTACGGTCTCTCCTCTGTGTACAGTTAGATTTATATTATTAAGTGCCAATTTTTCATGGTACTTTTTTTCTTTTGTAAGTCCAAGGGCTTCCTTGAGCCGGTCGGAGTTTTTATCATAAAGCTTATAGAGCTTTGTGATATTCTTAACCTCTATCGCGACCTCTCTTTGTTCTGACATACTATTCGTAATATCCTTTCAAATGTTAATGATGCCTTTGGCAAGATTTCAACTTTGCCTTTTCACAGAACATCGGCAAAGTGAATCTTCGAACGCTTAAATATAAGTGAACCGACACAGAACAATCCTACTACAACTATCCAGAAATATGTTGATGAATAGAAGTGTTCAAAAAACCACCTCTGCTCATAGATACAGCTTCTGTATCCGTTTACTATATAAGTCATAGGATTGAGCTTTATAACCCATTGCATACGCCAATCCGGTACAACACTGTCAAGATTCCACAATATAGGCGTAGCCCACTGACCCAGCTGAAGTGCTATATTTATGATCTGCATAAGGTCTCTGAAGAAAACCTGTATAGCACTCGTAGCGAAAGAGAGCGCCAGCATAAGCATAAATTCACAGAACATATAATAAAAAATCTGCAAAGTATACAAATTCGGCGTAAAACCGGCTATCCATCCTGCTACTACCAAAAGAACACAAAAAAATAGATGTGTAAAAGTAGCAGCAATTATCTTAATAAGCGGAAGAATGCTGATCTTGAATACCACTTTTTTGACAAGATATGTATACTCAAGCAAAGATGTTGTTCCATTCGAAAGTCCTTCCGTAAAATAAAACCACGGAACAAGACCTGCCATAAGAAATATTACATATGGAACATCGAGACCTCTCCCTGCTATTTCTGTCTTCATTCCAAATATTTTTTCGAATACGAACCAGTACATAAGTACTGTAACAACCGGCTGTGTAAAAGCCCATACAGTACCAAGATAAGATCCTGCATATCTTTTTTTGAAGTCATTAACAGCCATCTGCCAGATAAGCTGTCTATTCGCCCAAAGTTCAAAAGGGACAACCATTATACGATCATAATAAACCGAAAAAACCGCGCAACTGAGCGCTATAAGCGTACAGGCGCAGATTTTTTTCAGTCTTTCGGTTTCCTGATCAGCTCCGGGATTATAATGAAATACAATTACAAACGCCAAAATCATCGCAAGTACAAGGAATATTGAAATCCCTGCCCATTTAGGCAAGGAAGTTATTCCCATAAAACGACGTTTCTTATTTGTTGACTTTTCTGTATTGTTCAAAACAAATTCCTCATGTTGCCTTATTTATTTAAGATTTCTCTCTTTTTTGTATTGATCAATCGTCCCCCACTTAGGGTCTTTTTCTGAGAAAATAAGCTCTGCGCCCTCCCACAACGGCCACTGTATACCAATCTGAGGGTCATTCCACAAAAGTCCGCCCTCGTCGTTGGGATGCCAGAAATCAGAACATTTATAGCAAAACTCTGCATAATCAGATAACACCAAAAATCCATGCGCAAAGTTTTTAGGAATAAAGAACTGCTTTTTGTTCTCCTCAGAAAGAACAACGCCAAACCATTTTCCGAAAGTCTTTGATCCTTCGCGAAGATCTACAGCAACATCAAAAACTTCACCTTTTATAACTCTAACAAGCTTATCCTGCGGATAATTCTTTTGGAAATGAAGACCTCTTAATACACCTTTTTTGCTTGCAGACTGGTTATCTTGAACGAATTCCACTTCGATGCCGGCCTCATAGAACTCACGCTTATTGTAAGTCTCCATAAAATAGCCTCTGTTATCGCCGTGAACTGAAGGTGTAATAATCTTAAGTCCTTCTATTTCTCCACAATTTTCCACTTGAATCTGACCCATTTTAGTGTTCCCCTTACTTCAAAAATATTATTTACATCAAATCAATTACTATAAAGGCTTCCTGCCCTCATAGCAGATGCAGATGTGTAGGCTCCTGCATCATTATTAAGACTATCTGACCTGCCATCAGGACTTACAAGAGATGGCGCAGCATCATCCAAAGTTTTTTCTCCATCAGAAGATGTTCCTGTATCGCCATAAGAACCTTCAAAGCTTGCATCTATCTGGCTACTATCTGCATTTGCACCTGCTCTTGTTCCGTTTATTTCAATGATATCAACACTTTCCTTGGTAACTCTTACAACCGTTCCTCTTACCGGAACATGATATCCTTCTTTTTCGTTTAGCCTTACCATATATGAACCGATTTCGAGATCTTCAATGAGAATCTGACCATTTTTGTCATTGTCAAGATAGACATTTTCATCGTCTTCATCATCCATATTAGTAACTGTTACCGCAAATTTCTGACCCGTTTCAAGGCCTCCGCGGCCATTTTTGATGCTTACTTGTATAAGTCCCTCTCCTGCTTTTATCTCCATGGTAAGTGCCGTAACATCTGCCGAATATATGCTGGCAAGATAATCCGGTTCATCAAAAAAATCTTTTTGTGCCATAAATCCATGTAAGTTATTTCCTATCTGCCCATTTACGGCCGCAGAAAGTTCTGCCACAGATTCAGAATCCGAATCTGAAGCAGAGCCTTTTAGAAAACTATTGATCTTATCAGCATTTGACGCATATACTATCACAAGTATAAGTGCGATAAGCGCTGCAAAGACCCCTATTGCAAGCTTCATGACTTTAGAGTCCATTAGCTACCTCAATGAGATATTTACCATAATTGGTTTTCATCAGTGGTTCGGCAAGCTTGAGAAGCTGTCCTCTATCGATAAAGCCCCTCTTATAAGCAATCTCTTCAATACAGGAAATATAAAGCCCCTGTCTCTTTTGGAATGTTGCAACGAAGTCTGCAGCATCTAAAAGTGCATCATGATTACCTGTATCAAGCCAGGCAAATCCACGACCAAGTGTCTCAACATATAGATTATCACGACTTAAATATTCGTTATTGATGCTTGTTATTTCTATCTCGCCTCTTGCACTTGGCTTAACATTTTTGGCAATTTCAACTACATCATTGTCATAGAAATACAGTCCCGGAACAGCATAGTTGGATTTGGGATTCTCCGGTTTTTCCTCGATAGATATAGCCTTGCCGTTTTGATTGAATTCTACAACACCATATTCTCTTGGATCCCTTACATAGTAGCCAAAAATCGTCGCTCCGCTTCCCTTGACATTATGCCTTTCAAATACACTTCTTAGAACCTTAGAAAAGCTCTGTCCGTAAAAGATATTATCGCCAAGTACCAGTGCTACGGAATCATTGCCTATAAAATCTGCTCCAATTATAAAAGCATCGGCAAGACCTCTTGGCTTGTCCTGAACCGCGTAGCTCATATTAAGACCAAGCTGCAAGCCATCTCCAAAGAGTTCCTTGAACGCAGGAAGATCTCTGGGCGTCGAGATTATAAGTATGTCTCTAATACCTGACAACATAAGAGTCGACAAGGGATAATATATCATCGGTTTATCATAGATGGGCATAATCTGTTTAGATACAGCTTTGGTCAAAGGATAAAGACGTGTACCGGAACCTCCGGCAAGAATAATACCTTTCATTTGGATTCCTCTCTATAAGCGGCACTTAGTCAGCAAGTTTTTTGCTATACATGCCATCATAATATTTCTCATAATCGCCTGAAGTAATGTGCTCCATCCATTCCTGATGTTCAAAGTACCACTTAATAGTCTTACGAATACCTTCTTTGAACATAGTTTCAGGCTCCCATCCAATTTCAGCCTTAATCTTATCGGGTGCGATGGCGTATCTTCTGTCATGTCCCTTACGGTCTTCAACATAGGTGATAAGATCGTAATTAAGGTGAGCTTTTCTCGGATCGTCCGCTGCAAGCTCTTCTCTTAAGATATCAATAATAGTCTTAACTATTTCTATATTCTGTTTCTCATTATGGCCGCCGATATTATATGTTTCAAAAAGGCGTCCCTTCTCCTGAACCATATCTATAGCTTTTGCATGATCTTCTACATAGAGCCAGTCACGAACATTCTTACCATCTCCGTAAACAGGAAGCTTCTTGCCTTCAAGAGCATTGTGAATGATAAGAGGAATCAGTTTTTCAGGGAACTGATAAGGTCCATAGTTATTAGAACAGTTAGTAATATTGGCAGGGAAGTGATATGTATCCATATACGCTTTTACCAGCATATCAGAACTTGCCTTTGATGCCGAATACGGACTATGAGGAGCGTAAGGTGTTGTCTCATAGAAATATCCTCCATCTTCCGGAAGTGATCCATAAACTTCATCTGTAGATACATGGAGGAACTTCTTGTCAGCTTTGTAAGAACCATCTGCATTTTCCCATGCTTTTCTTGCAGCATTGAGCATGGTTGCTGTTCCAAGAACATTGGTTTCTACAAATATTTCAGGATTAACAATTGAACGGTCTACATGGCTTTCAGCTGCAAAATGTACAACACGATCAATATCATTTTCTTCAAAAATCTTGTTGATTGCATCTCTGTCGCATATATTAGCTTTTATGAAAGTATAATTATCATTGCTTTCAAGATCGCTTAGATTCTCAAGATTCCCGGCATATGTAAGAGCATCAACGTTTATGATACGGATGCTGTCACCATATTTTTTGAACATATAGTGAATATAATTTGATCCGATAAATCCTGCTCCGCCTGTTACAAGGTAAGTTTTCATTTTGACTTTATTCCTTTCAATTCGCATCTTTATTAGTATTTGATGGGCATACAAAAAACCCTTATGTCCATTAAAATCCCATATAAGAGATATTCATGTCGACTCTTCCTGATATTCCGGATACAGAGCCGCTAGAAGAATATTGCCACATATCATAGCGTGTTCTTGTATATGTTGGTGATGAAGCATATTGTGCAAGCCATATCTTATAGCCGGTAAGCGCCGTCGCATCTATATAACTGTTAAACCATGTCTTGTTAGCATATACTCCGGATGTATATCCCGCATTTTTTATTGTAGCACAAAAAGCTTTGCAAACGGCAGTTCTCGTAGAAACGCTGATTCCGTCGGCTCTTCCGTGGGATGATTCTACATCCAAAAATACCGGGCAGCTAATATTGTACCCCTTTATGAGAGATATTACCATCGAAGCTTCCTCAACAGCCTCAACATCTGATACAGCCTGGGTAAAGAAGTATACTCCAACCTTAAGGCCTGCTGCGGTGGCGCCTTTGATATTACTCTTAAACTTAGGATCTTCTATAAGCGCTCCTGTTGATGATCCCCTATAACCGCATCTGATTATAACATAAGATACTCCGGAATTCTTCACCTGTGACCAATCTATACTACCATTCCATTTCGAAACGTCAATACCCAATGTTCCGGATCCTGTTGAAAGGCGGCCATCAGAACCAAATGAATATTTAGCTCCCTGTATTACCTGATCGCCTGTTACATAGTTTCCATCCTTATCATAGTAATAGGTATATCCTTCTATAGTCTGCCAACCGGTGTATTTATAAAGCTTTCCTTCCTTCTGAATAAAGAATTTATCAGCTTTATCATAGTCAGCTACTGTCGCCTTCCTGTAAGAGCCATTGTCTGCTACATAAACAGTATTTCCGCTTTTATCCTTGAGTTCTCCCGTTCCGTCTTTTACAGTAACTTCACATGTCGCACTAACAGATGAATCCGCCTTACTCGTTGCTGTGATTTTTACTGTTCCGGCCTTTTTGCCGGTAACTTTACCATCTGTAACAGTTGCAATGCTCTCATCTGCAGATTTCCAAATAACAGTTGTATCTGTAAGCCCTGTAACCTTAGCCGTAAGTGTAAGAGTATTACCTCCTGCAATAATCGATGCTTTGGAAGCACTTAGTTCAATCTTACCGTTTCCACTTGTCACTGTAACACTACACTTCTTAGTCGTCTTATCTGCAAAAGTAAGCGTAATTGTTGCTGTTCCTGCCTTAACTGCGGTAACCGTAATTGACTCTCCCGAAGTAGATGATACTGTCACTATCGACTTATCTGAAGTTGCCCATGTATAGGTCTTGTCAGAAAGGCTTGTTGATGCTGTCAGAGTTGCAGTTGCACCTACGGTAATCGATAGTGTATCATTTGATATTATATTCGTAGATGATTTTACTTCAATACTTGCAGTCTTTGTTGTTCCATCAGAAAAAGTTGCCGTAATTGTAGCTGTTCCAGCCGCAACGCCCAAAACCTTCGCTGCTGTATCGCTTGTTTTTGAAACAGTCGCTATTGTTTCATTTGATGATGTCCATTTAACAGACGTATCGCTAAGATTTGTCGTAGCACTAATATTTAAGCTTTCTCCAACATAAACACTTCCCGATTCAGGATTAATACTGTACGTCTTTGCGACTTCCTTTTCCTTAACTGTAATGTCGAATGTATACTGCGATGGACTGCCTTTTGAAAATGAAACTGTAATTGTAGCTGTTCCTGCACTGTTAGCAGTGACTGTTCCGGAAGTTGAAACGCCGGCAACACTATCATTACTTGATGAATATGATATAGTAACCGAAGATGAGTCAGAGCTTGCCGATACATTAGTAGTATCTCCCACATTAAGAGTTGTAGTTCCTATCGACGCGCTGTTACTTATACTTTCTTCTTGTTTGGAATTATCTTCCCCACTTGTAGTAGATTCACCAGAATTATCCGAGCCAGAAGAATTTCCTTCATTACTTTCATCGTCCTGCGTTGTAACGTCACTTGAACTATCAACGGCATCTGTAAGTCTTATACTATCATTATCTATAGTAAGTTTTGCCGAATAAGGGCTTACTATAGTGCTCTTATCGATTTTTTCATATGAGATTTCGCCGCTTGAACCAATCTCTGTCTTAGTTGATTCTACCCACTCAACGGTATCTGTATTTTCAGACTCAACAACAGTTTCGGCAACAGCCGTATCTTCTGCTGCTACGTTGACTTCTGCCTCTGTTTTGACTTCATCACTAACATCTACTGCTTTATATTCAATATTCTCTTTAACTTCAATTTTCTGGTTGCTTGTATTGAAGGTATAATTTTCGTATGCATCACCTTCAAGTGCCTTCATTGTAACAGTATACGTGCCTGCCGAAATATCATAGTGATAGATTATTCCATCTTTATCATCGTCTGTCCAAGTAGTCGTACTTCCATCAGGCTTTTTGACTTCAACTTCAAAGGGTATCCCTGATACAAGTCTTGCCGATTCACTGTTTACAAACTTAATCTTAAGATCCTGCTTGATCGATGCAAGCGAAAGATTAACCTTAACCTTAGTATCTTCTTTAGAACTTGCCTCTTCTGAAGCCTCTGATACAGCTTCCTTGGCAGCAAGTTTTGCAGCCTGAGCATTAGCTACAGCCACTAGCCCAGTGTTTCCGGGGAGCTGCATTTCTGATATCTCACTTCCTATGTTGCTAAAAGAAGATATCTCATTTGCTCTTGCTTTTGTGCGAATGATAACTCCGCCAAGTGCAACGCTTATAATAACAACAGCAAGGCCAATAACAAGCGATATCTTTTCAAGTGTGTTAGCATTTCTGAATAAAAGGAATATATTATTATCTCTATTTTTTCTTGCCTTTCTTGAAGTTCCGGTTGTTGATTTATTCAAAGACCTGCTTGAAGTTCTCCCAACAAGGACGTCAAGAATAGTAGCTCTGTTTCTTGATTTTTTATTATTACAAGCTTTCGAATACTTGGTTCTTGTATTTTCTCTATTCCTATTTCCTAAGAGCGTTTTTCCAAAAAGGTCTTTGTAACCTTCTTTTTCTGCCTCTTCTTTTAAATCTTCCTCAAGGTCATCTGATATATCTATATCGTCACTTAAATTTTCTTCAAAGTTATCTATTTCAGAACTATGCAGCGACACATCCTCTTCATAATATTCATTGCCACCACTTTTCCTTGGTGCTTCTAAATATTCTGCAGAAGCATAAGAAATCTTATCATCAAAAGGGTCATCTGATTCGTATTCATCAAAATCAACCTCATATTCAGTATCCTTTATCTTGCGACGATTTCTGCGATTTTTAAATTCCTGTTTTCTGTAATTCGGAATACTTTTAGTTCCAAATATGCTGTGATGTCTTTTCATAATACGCCCTCATATTCAATCTAGTTTAAATAAAAAACAACGATTCCCGAAAGTAATACGCCCATCCCGATGATCTTTCGCATGGTTATCTTCTCACCAAAGAATAGCCTCGACAAAAACATTACAATAACGTATCCGATTGGTTCAATAATTACAACCTGCATATATTCAAGTCCTGAATAGCATACAACAGATATCAGCATTGATATTCCAAGCATTCCATATCCGCATATTACCAAAACATTAAGATATTGTCTTATAAAAGATGAATATTCTTTTCCTGAGCTTTTTTTTAATAATATTTGGGAAAAAGAAGCTATAATCTGTCCTATAAGTGCCAGAAGAAGGTAGATACTCATTTTATTTTATGTCCTCCTTCATAGGCTTACTATCCTTACCACTTTCCGTGGCAGAGGGATCTGTATTCAAAATTATCGTTCCTGCCATAACCATAATAACGCCTATAATTTTGACAATCGTTACATCTTCATGGAAAAGAACCACGCTCCACATTAAAGACCAGAGCAATGTCATAGCCTTATTGGCATAGGCAATTGAAAGCTGAAACTTTCCTATAAGCTGCTGCCACAATATTGCATAAAGTCCCAGTACCAAAACTTCCAAGCATAAAAGTCCGATGGTCTTTGATGACAGCGCACCGTTTTCATTTAGCGAATTGCCGACAAAGCCACCAACAACAGTGTTGATGCTATATATTCCAACTGCAAGCTGGAGCAAAAACACATCTTTCAAAGCAACTTTATTTTTCATAATACCGTATATATCCTTCAGTTCATAAGCTTTTATATCATGATAGGAAGCGCCCTTTTAACTCCAAAAAAGGGTCTACATAATAAAATTATTTTTTTGCAGCTACCAAAGATTTAATCATTTAACAACTCCGGATAAATGAGTAGCGCAAAATGATATGCCACATACTGTCTTGCGCTTACATTTAGATGTATATTGTCACTTAGATATTCATCCTTGTTGGACTGTGTGATAAATCCCATATAATCATCGATAAAAGAAACATTCAAAGCTTCTGTCGCCTGAAAAAGTCGTCCATAATAATCCGTCAGTGTTCCGTTTCCATAGTTAAGTTCGTCTCCTGCCTGCAGCGTTCCAAGGTCATCGGTTGCCATGCAGAAAGTGAATGTGTTTACAACGATTCTTATGTGAGGATAAGCCTGATGAATAGCTTTTACTCCTGCTATAAATCCACCCATGTATGTATATTCATCAAACTCATAACCATCTGTCAAAATATTGTCTACATCTGTAGGATTATACAATACTCTCTTTTGTATATAATCATTGCCATCATACATTATGCACAGAGTATCTATACTGTCAAAATCAATTCCCTTAAGAATCTCTATGCTTGTAACATAATCTGTTCCCATATCTGCGGCCTTATTGGAAAGTTCCGTATAATCGCCGCTTCCAATAGCTTTTGCAACGCCTACAAAGCTAAAGGTATCAACCTCTGTTTCAGAGCCGATAGGCGCATAGGCAACCGTTGTTCCCGGAAAAGATACATTGTACACGGTAGCACCTGTTTTAGTAGCAATCATATTAGCAAGCCCTGTTTCTTCATCCCTGTCATAGGAAAAGACGTCATTGCCAAGACATAAAATAGTATCTATTCCATCATCTTCATGTCCTTCCATGTCAGCATCCAAAGGATAGAGAACATTATCTTCCGCATTAAGGCTTATCTCCGGAACATAATCCGGATCATATTCCAGCGTAATTCCTCCGAATTGAAATTTCCATAGAACACTTGCAAACAGTACAACAAATCCAAGAATTACAATAAGTAGAATAATAGGAAGTGATATTTTCCCGCCATTATTATTTCTGTGATGTCTCTTTTTGCTCATTTTAAACCTCTTACTATATTAACCGGCTTCTACAACAAGTGGATCCATATACACACTGTAACCATCCATCTGCGAAAGAAGAACCAGCCCCAAAGACTGCGGATCCACATCTGTAGCTACACTCATATTCAGAATTACATATGTACACTTAGCCTGCCTTGTAGTCTCAAGGAGCGCCTCAACATTATAACTTCCACCAGGTTCTATATTCATCTGCTCATATACCGCATTCCAATAATCCCACTGAGCCTCTACATAATCACGCCCATAAGGAAGCATTATATCTGTGTTGTATTGCCTTACAAAATACACAAGTTCCGGCGGAAATGCTGCTCTAACTCTGGCTTCATCTTCATCCGGAGCGATAAGATTACAAATATCTATTGCTGCCGTAGGTATATGAAATCTGTTCTCTGCTCTTGTAATATACTGGCTTCTATATACAAGGCTAAAACCACTGCATATAATAACTGTCGTTATTGCTACCAGCAGACCTATTTTCCTTCTCCTATCAAAAAGCCTGCAAAAAGCATATGCAATGTCCACGCTCATAGGTATAAGCCAAAGAACGCGATAGTATGTATTTTCTTCCATTCCGACTTTTTCATAAATAGCCCTTGTGAACGGAACAAAAAACATTATTATAACGAAAAGCGGAACTACGCCCAGTATCATCTTTTTCCAAGTTGCCTTCTCTATAATCACTATATATATCGCAGAAGCAATGAACAACAGCGGTAAGATCCCACTTCCGCAATAATCTTTAAACGTATCAACTGAATTCAAAAAATATTGAAGCATATAAAACCCTTCCCAATCTCGATCACATAAGAACGCCAACATACTTTATTCAAAATCAAAGACTCAAATACATAAAGAGATAAATGGCATTGGGAATACATGTCAGTAGCCCCAGAAATATAACAGAAGTTTTCTTATATCTAATCATAAGAACAAGCGAACATGCTCCTATAAGTATAGAACCAAGCATAACTCCCATTGACGAGAAAATTCCTGAAGCCATGTTTACCAATATCATAAAAATCCATGGTACAAGCCTTTGTATTTTGGTCAGCTTATGTCTGTTTTGTGATTCAAGATCCTCACCTATCCACAAGAACAGCCATATGATAAGCGGTACTGCTACATTAGCAAGCATTGCTTTACCCTGCCAGGTTCTGGTAAGGAAAAAGGTCTCCGATGTTGATATCGAAGTATGTCCGAACATCTCAAGCACAGCCATTATTATCATAAACATCGGAAGATTGTTAGGGTCTCTTCTAAAAAGCATCCGCCCAATTTCGATATATATTACATAAGTTAGCGGAATAAGGAACAATGGCAAAAGCGTATGCGAAAGAATTGTTGCATGCACTCCCGATATCTTTGCTATAAAAGCAATCCACATGGTAATAACCGCAAGAGCATGCCTTATATCAAGAGTTGTAGAACCTCCTGTATACGGAAGTATTGTATTCATTGTGTCAGTCTGTACTGCAAGAACCGATTCAACAACATAATACGCATCATCTCCATCAAAAGATGCATAGAAAAAAGCCATTCCCATCTGGAATAATAAAAGCACTACGAATACACCCCATAAGACCTTACCTTCTACAGAATAACGATTTCGTCTGCCATATACATCTGCTCTTGGATCCATAAAATCTTCTGCAAGAACATGTTGTTCCCCCGGAAATATCGCTTCCAGTCTGTGTTTAATAGCTCTATATGTTATTGAATTAAGTTCCCTCGATGCAATATCCTCTTGCTTTTTCTTATTCACAAGAATAATTCCTGTTACAATACCCATAATAGCAAGTACTATTTCTACTGCTGCATATACCTTTACGCAAACAGAAAATGCTCCATAGGTAATCAAAAGCATGCACGGAATCGCGACTATCTCAAACACAGCAAGTGATACAAGAAATCCTGCTAGAAATGTAATTACATAAGTGCGTCTCCTCTGTGGTATAAAACAAGCCGGAATTATTCCAATTGCAGTCGGCACAATAATAAGCCATACAAGGAGCATTATAAGTGTGTAGATTGTTCCCATTTTAAGCCATCTCTTTCAACTATTTCTCTAATAAACAAAATCTGATTTTACAATATCCAACTAAATTACAAATACTCTTCTATCTGCTCGTTCATACATCCGACCACATCGCCATCATTATTCCATACGTCTATCCACTTTATGATCCTGTCTATAGCACCGCTTGCATCCGTACTATTCTTCCAACCAAGATTTTGCTTTATTTTGGATGTATCAAGTTTCAGAAGACCGGCTTCATGAGGTCCTTTATCCGATACATTTTTCCAGGAAACCTTGTCATGACCCTTATTCCACTTATCACACAGCAAATTTACGATATCACCTGTTGTCATAATATCTTTATCATCAGGTCCTATATTATAGCTTCCTGAAAAAAGAGGATTTTCATACTGCATCGCTGCAAGCATAAGATATGCTTGCACCGGCTCCATAACAAACTGATAAGGTCTTACTGAATAGGGATTCCTTACGATTATCTCATCTTTTGACAAAATAGCCCGGATGCAATCCGGTATAATCCTATCTCTCGCAAAATCTCCTCCGCCAATTACATTACCTGCTCTCATTGTAGAAATTGCGCAATGTCTTTTTCCTTCACCAAAAAAGGAGTTTTTGTAAGACTGTGTAACAAGCTCGCTGCAGGACTTAGAATTGGAATACGGGTCAAATCCTCCAAGTTCATCGTTTTCTCTATATCCCCATTCCCATTCATTATTCCTGTATACCTTGTCTGTTGTAACATTTATTACAGACCTGACACTATCTGTAAGCCTTACGCATTCAAGAACATTAACAGTTCCCATAACATTAGTTTCGTAAGTAAGCACAGGCTCCTCGTAAGAAGTTCTTACAATGGGCTGCGCCGCCATATGAATCACAATCTCCGGTTTCACCCTATCGAACACCTTTTTAAGATGCTCTAAATCTCTTATATCGCCTGTTATTGAATCTATATGATCCTTTATATCCGCTATATCAAAAAGAGCCGGATCGCTCATAGAATCAAGTGCATATCCTGTAACTGATGCTCCCATAAGAATAAGCGTTCTGCACATCCAGCTACCCTTAAAACCGGTATGCCCTGTAACAAGAACTTTTTTGCCATAATAGAAATCTCTTAAAGAAAGACTATTTTCGAACAATGATATTACCTCTCTTAAGCTTTCAAACATCTCTCAAATCATCTGGCTTATTTTTTTTCGGCTCAAATCCAATCCTCTTTTCCTCAACTACAATCGGTCTGTGAATGACTCTTGTATTGATATTGAGAATGTATTCGCCCATAAGACCTATAAAAAAAAGTTCTATCGACATAAAGAAAAAAAGTCCCACTATAAGCGGTGCCTGTCCTGCATCAAAGCCATACCAATTGGTGAGTTTAAGAACCAGATATACAAAAGCAACAACAAGCGACATAATAGAGCAGATAAAACCAAAAATCGTTGCAACTCGAAGACCTACTTTGGTATAGGATGTTATGCTGAGCATCGCCGCATCATACAAGGTATAGAAATTGTTGTGCGTCTTGCCTGCACGTCTTCTTGGCTGGTCGTATTCTACAAGTTTAAGGTTAAAACCTGCACCATATTCAGCCACGATTCCCCTTATAAACGGAATCGGGTCATCAAGTTTTCTGAGAAGACTTATAAAAGTCTTGTCATACAATCCAAATCCTGTAAAATGTTCTATTATACGAACCTGAGACATCCCTCTTATAAGCTTGTAATATATACTCCTAAGAAAGTATATAAATCCATTCTCTTTGCTTGACGCCTTAATACCGGATACAATTCTATGCCCCTTTTCCCATTCATGAACGAAGACAGGAATAAGCTCCACAGGATCCTGAAAATCAGCGCATACCGGGATGACACAATCTCCGTCAAGGCTACACATCCCATGAAATGGTGAGTTAAACTGGCCGAAATTAGTTACATTGAATATAGCTTTAATCTTTGAATTTTTCTTGCAGAGCGCTTCAATTCTGTCTCTTGTCCCATCAGTCGACGCATTATCTATAAAAACAATCTCATAGTCATACATAGGAAGATCGTGCTTCAAAACCTCCTCTACGCAGGCACTGATTGGCTCCACATTTTCAACTTCGTTGAAACACGGAATAAGAATGCTTATTTTTTTCATATATATCCTCGGCTCTTGCCTAAATACAGCATGTATTTGCAAGTATTTCACTTTTTGAAAGAAAAGGTGCAAGGTCATCAAGAGGTGACGATACAAGACTTCCATCCGGCAGCTTTTTAGCAGTAGCCTTTGGTTCAAAAAACTGCTCAGATGAACAGAATATTTCACAAATCGAATACAGCTTGCTACTAAGCGTTTTCTCAATGCCTTCTTCCAACTCCGAGCCAAGATGGCATGCATAGTATGGATATCCATATGCGGCCGCAATTTTCGAAAGATCAGGAAAAGACAAATCTCCGCTTTCGGGTCCGATTCCAACAAAACGCTTATCAAAAAGATTTGTTTGTGTCTGCCTTATAGAATGATAACCGCCGTTATTTATAACAAAAATATGAATAGGAAGCTTATTAGTAACTATTGTCTGCAGTTCCTGAAGATTCATCTGGATACTCCCATCCCCTGTGACAAGTACTATATCCCTCTTGCCTTTGCCAATGCACGCTCCTATTGCCGCCGGAAGACAATAGCCCATTGAAGCAATGGCAGAGTTAACAATAAAGCGTTGACCTTTTTTTATAATTAAAGACTGACTGCCAACAACGCAAGCTGAACCATTACCAACAACAATAACCTGATTTTCCTCAAGCTTTTCTCCTAGCTTTGCAAAAAAGTCATAAACATTGACCTGCCCATTACAAGAAATCTTATCTTCAGAAATAACCGGATAAGCCTTTTTCCAGTAGCAACATAAAGCATTCCAGTCGTCAGGTCTTGTAGCCTTTCTAAGCCCGGTTACAGGCTCTTTTATAGCATCAGAGTTTCCCCTAAGCTTTACCCCCGCCGACTTATATAATGGTAAATCCATACCACTACTTAGTGCACTGTCAATTCTATCCAGAAAACAAAGTGCATTTGCCCATATTGGCATATCCACGTGTATTGTCGGTTTTACAAGTTCAAAATAATCTATATCAACATCTATAACATATGCATATGGTGCCCATTTGAGCCAGTTATATCCCACCTGCCTTATAGAAAGCCTATTACCAATTGCAATGACAAGATCAGCATTTTGGACAGCAAAATTGCCGGCCCTGTCACCCATCATTCCGCCACGTCCAACATAAAGAGGATTACCATCTTCGATTAAATCTATCGAATTCCACCCTGTAACCACAGGGATTCCCAATTTGGGAACAACTCTTCTAAAAATCTCATAGGCTCCGGATGTTCTAATGCCACTCCCTGCATATAATACAGGTCTTTTTGAATTTTTAATTTTGGAAATAACATTCGAAATAGTATTATCAGTTATAAGCCCCGGTAAATTCTTATCATCTTCGATAGGGTTATATGCTTCAAGTCTGTCCGGGTCTATCATCATAGCCTGGATATCTACAGGAATATCAATCCATGTAGGCCCGGGTCTTCCTGTTACAGCCAAATGGTATGCCCTCTCCATAACCTTCCTTATATCAGAAGGCGACGTTACCATCTGCGCATACTTGGTCATATTCTTAACTGATAAGGTTATATCAAACTCCTGATCACCAAAAGATCTTAGGGCAAGTCCCGTACTACGTACACAAGTATTATATCTTACCTGTCCGCTTATAACGATCATTGGAATTGAATCAAGGTAGGCTCCTGCTACACCTGTCATTGCATTGATACCGCCAGGTCCTGTTGTAACACACACACATGCAGGACTTCCATGTATCCTCGCATAGCTTTCAGCCGCCATGCTACATGCCTGTTCATGATGATTAAAGCAAAGCTTTAATCCGTCAGCTCTTGAAAGGCTGTCATCAAGATGCATAGCGCCTCCTCCGACGACCATGAACACCTGATCTATGCCATGCTCAAGCAAAAACTTTGCAACATAGTCTGACAGTTTGATACAAGCCAAAGCAATTTCCTCCCATACTCCTCCTTATTTTATCAGATAGCTAAAGCTCTGTCACGATTTCATAAACATCAAAAAACAAAAAAAGATCTGTACCTAAGTCCCAGACTTTAGTACAGATCTTATCTTCTTATCCTTAAATAATACTTAAAAAATACTTTCGCTAAAGACTCAAGCCTGATACTTCTCAAGTTCAGAGAAATCAGTCATAATGTCGAGAATCTTCTTACGTCCCGGCTTATTGAGCTTAATGTACTGTTTCATTACACGATTCTCAACAATGCTGTTTCCAAGATCCTGTCCTCTTTCAAGCGGAGTAAAGTCAACCGGGTTAAGGTTAAGTCTGTCACACATACGAATAACAGTACCATAAGCCATACCCTCTATACCACGATCAAGTGCTGTAACAAGTGTGCTATATGGAATAGACATTTCGATAGCGAACTGTCTTACGCTCTTGTACTGTGATAAAATCTCTTTCTTTAAAATCTGTGCCTTTGTCATTGGTGTCCACCTCCTGGTAATGGTAAATTTTCCTGCTAACCAAAAATATATCAGAGCACTCTGATATGTAGTATGCAATCATTCCGAAATAATCTCCGGTTACTTTTTACATCAGCTACAAAGTATAAAACATAAACAGTTTTTCGACAACCCTTTTTTGTGTAAAAATTCTGTGAATTCATGTAGAATTTTTGTTCGTTTTTTTGGCAAAAATTCAAAAATGCCCAATTGATGTTTTTATATCCACAGTAGCGCTTTTACGCAATGATCCGATAGCCGCCGTGAATTAATTACACAATTTTGGCATTTTTTCAGATAAATTTTTTGGTTATTTTTACAGAAACCATTGTTATCTTATAAAACAGCTATATTTTAAACGCAATATTGTAATAAATGATCCTCAAATATTTTTGCTTTTGAAATTATAGCACATAAAAACGTTATTGCAAGTACGAAACACAATAAATTCTCATCTTTATAATTTTTGTAAATGCAGTATAAAAAACAGCTATAGGCCCTATCATATTTTGTACAATATTTAAGCAGCTCACTCAAGCTCCCAACTTGCCAAACTATTCTCAAACTCTACTTCCGCCTTCCAACCTGTATCCTCAAAGAGTTTTTTTCCATCAGGTTCAAGTGATATAAAAGGGCTCGGATCATCACCATATATTATCTGTGCCATCTTACCCTTCTTTTCAAACATCCATCTGTTTGCTCTTTCGACATATTCCTTTAAAGCAGCGCTCTTACCATCTGTAATATTATAGATTTCGCCGTTTCTGCCTTTACTTGATATAGCTATCAAAGCTCTTGCGCAGTCACTTGCGTCCAGATAATTCCAGCTTTGTCTGCAAGACGACAATTCTATCTCCATTCCCTTTTGTGCTCTGTCAAGCAGATCCGGTATCATCCTTCCTCTTGGTTCAAACCTTCCAATAAGGCTGAAAATTCTCCCCCACACCCACTCCATTCCATAAGAATTTGCTAAATTTCTGGTCAGATAACAAGCCGCAACTTTACATGCTCCGTAGGCAGAATCAGGATAGGGAACAAGATCTTCTAACTGCACTTTATATTTTGAACCATATTCTGCCTGCGAACCGATTCCAACGAATCGCCTGCATCTTATCATAGAAGCCGCTTTTACCGCATGTATTGCTCCCGAAATATTAATTCTTTGAGCATCGAAATCGTCCATACTACCTCCCCATAGCAAATGAAAAAAGGCATCAAAGCTCCTTTCTTCATCCTCAAGTTCAGGATAACGCTCGAATATCTCAAAAGGAAGTCTGTCAAGTTCGTCCATCTCCAGTGGAAAAATATGAAGACAATCAGAATCTATATCTTCAAGCCTTGCATTGTGAACTGACCCTGGCCGGACAACCGCGTATACCTCATAGTCATTATCAAGAAGTTCCATAACAAGATTTATTCCGGCAAATCCTGCTGCTCCGGTAACAACGACATTCTTTTTATTATCTTCCATTAAAACCTCGTTTCTTTTGTTTTGACCTATTTGCTCAAACTTCGAATTATTTATACACAAATGGCTTTTTCTATAGCTAATATACGCAAAATCGGCTATAATAAAAATTAAAGATAGTTATTTTTTTATCAATCGTGCCTAAGGCTCCTGCCGCAGCACAAAGGAGTTGTTATTATGTCGGATTTGTCCGTTTGTATTATTTCCAAAAATGAAGAAGAGAATATAGAAAAGTGTCTTCGAGCAATCACTCCTCTTCAGAGTGAGATAATTCTCACGGATACAGGAAGTACCGACAATACTGTCGAAATTGCCTCAAAATATACCAAAAATATTTTTCATTTCGACTGGTGTGATGACTTTAGCGCAGCCAGGAATTTTTGTGCTGCCCGCGCTTCAAACAACTGGATTCTTTTTATTGACTGTGATGAGTATCTAGTACTGGCTGATATTCTTCGCCTAAATGAGATAATAAGCGAACATCAGCTTGAGATTGGCATGGTCAACCGCATAAGCCCCTATCCGGGAGACGATACTCACAGAACAAGGCACGATTTTGTCGCAAGGCTTTACAACAGAAACCTCTATTCGTATAAAGGAATAATCCAGGAAACTTTAGAGCCCATCAACAAGGAACTTGTTCCAATGGAAATTGACAGTCCTAAATACTTCGAAATACCTCTTACTTTCTATCATGCAGGTTTTGAAAATTTTAACAACAGAAGGAAGAAAGCCGAACGTGATCTTTCTATGCTCCAAGATACATTAAGAACAGAAGGTGCATCTGCGTACACCTATTATCAAATCGGGAAATGCTATGTTGCCATGAAAAATCCCGCACTTGCTTCCCATTATTTTTATAGCGGAATATCCCTTCATCCTGCTACGGTTCATACTTTTGTTCACGATATGGTAGAAAGCTATGGATTCTGCCTTTTGGAACTTGGTCAATACGAAAAGGCTCTGTCTCTTATAGAACACTATGATGAATTTTCAAACCGAGCAGATTTCGTCTATCTTACTGGACTTATATATATGAACAACGCTAGATACAACGAAGCAATAGAACAGTTCAACAAGGCAATGGAAATAAAGAACTATTCTATAGAGGGAGTCAATTCTTATGCTCCAAGATACAACATAGGTCTTATATATGAAACACTTGGCAAAAGAAAAGAGGCTCTTAGCTTCTACCATAAATGCGGCTCATATGCTCCTGCCCTTAAACGCATAGCCGCTATAAGCTGATTATCATTCCCTATATAACAACTGTGTTTATACTTTTAGGGATACTGTCTCCACTCCCTTTTGAAACTATTATATAACCATCATTTTTCAAAAGCCGCAACAATTTAATCAAAAGTTCTTCTTTGTTTGTCGCATTGCTAAGAGCATCATAGACACATATTACATCAAAAGAATGATCCGGATAAGGAAGATTTGTCTCTTCAAGATTGCCGGCAACAATATCTCCCATATATCTTCCAAGGCAAGCAACGCCCATATGACTTTCAATTCCGGCAACATAGCAATTAGGATATCTGTATTTTATAGCCGACAGATTAGTTCCGAATCCGCATCCTACTTCCAGAAATCTAAACCAGGGATATACGGATTTGCCTTCAACTCTTCCCTCAACAATATCTTCAATAGCCCTTATGAGATCTTCCGATACTCCCTCATAATTCCATACATCAAAGCCCCATTTATCCTCGAACTTTTTCCGATTAATCTGCAAAAGCTCTTTTCTCTTTTCAAGATCCGCTCCTTCGGCCAAATCCCCGCCCTGATGGTAAACAAATGCATTATGGCATAAAATCTGACGAAATCCGGCTTCTGATATACGGATTCCAAGGTCGTCATCCTCAAAAAAAGCCGGCGTAAATATAGGGTCGAACAAAAGTTTCCTCCCATGCATGTTCTTAAGCGCTTCCTGCACTTTCTTTGGAAAATGTTCTTCATCCATTGTTGAGAATGATGTATAAATGCTATTTATGGCTTCCCTTGACACAAGTTCGCAAAAACCGGTAAGCCTCACCCTGTTTTCATAAGGATGTTCCATTGGAATATTATGTGCACTTCCATATTTTATAGCAGCCAAAATTTTATCTGTGGATCCAAGATACACCTCGATACTCTGCTCGGTAGCATTATTGGACACAGCTCCGACAGCCCCAACCCCCCTTTCTTCATACAGTCCCATTCTCATCCAAAAAAGGGCTCCCGGCGTAAGTATCGCATCATTATTGATAAGAAGAATGTCATTGTCCTCATTGCTTTCAATTACACCTATATTACATCCAATAGGAAATCCAACATTATCTCCGTTTTCTATAAGTCTTATTCCACTTTGTTGTCTAAGCCAGGCAGCAATACCATCAGTAGAAGCATTGTCCACAACTATTATTTCATCATCGTCACTGCATTCATCCTTGATGGCTTTGATACACTTTTTCATAAGCCATTCATCATTATACGAAAGTATAATAAAAGACAGGTTTCTGACCCTGAAGTTTGGCATATTCCTGCACCTGTCCATCTCTTTCCTGATAGGATTTATATCCTCTTCAAGGGTGCAAAACCTGGTTGCCTGCTCAAAGCATAGATAAGCCTGATTGCAGTTGCTCTTGGCATAGAGAAACCCCAGCATATAAAAAAGTTCGTAATTACGTTGGTTTTGGGAAAGACCTTTCCCGATTGCAAGAAATTCACCGCAAAAATCTCCAAGTGCCTCGCATACTGTAGCCTCCAGAACATAAAGTTCTTCAGAGGTATCTTCTCCGGCATTTATAAGAGTTTTTTTGCCATCAGACGTTCTTAATTCTTTTATCTTTTCAGATGCTCTGTGATAATCACCGTTCTCTACAAGAATTCTGATCTCTTCGTACATAGACATCCTCATGTCGCGAGTGAAACATTCGGCCAACAGATACGATTTGCGGAGCTCGCGGCGCAACCATATTAGAAATAAATGTTATATAATTAAGACGGCCTCTTCGGCAAGAATTTTAAAAAAATTAACCTCTCCTTATATACCATTATAATTTGAATGTGAATAATATACAAAGGTCTTTATTTTATGCATAATTGAGCACGTTTTTCCCGACATCCTGACTAGTTCAAACATACGATAAATCGTTTTATTTGATCATAAAAAAAATATTTTTTGTCATTTTTAACGAAATTTAGTTGATTAATGATGTTTTTTATGATATTATCATAGTAAGTACAAGTAGGTTAATAGCCAATATGTTCTGCCCGGCAAGGAAATCGCTTAAGGAAGAGCGAGACGTATCAGCAAATGAAAGGATGAAGCTGAAGGTTCACACCGAATCTACCTTGCATCAATCATGGAAGAAAGGAGGGCATCTGCATGGCTAACAATATCATGTCAAATGGTATATATAACCATTTTCTTACATCATATGCATCGAAAGATATCACCAAAGCCGATTCTCACAAAAAAGATGAGCTTAAAGATATCTATAAGTCGATTGTTCGCATTAACAAAGATTCCCCTCTTTATCTTTTGAAGCAGGATAGTGTAAATGAGGAAACTGCTATTGCGTTTAAAGAGTCTGCGCGCAAATTGCAAGGTGACCTCGCTATGCTTAAAGGCAATGATGAAAGTGCTGATTTTAACAATAAGGTAGCATTTTCATCTGATGATGATGCCGTTTCGGCGACCTACATAGGTGCAGCAAGTGCCGATCCTCCATCATTTGATATATCGGTAGAAAGACTTGCAAAGTCACAGGTTAATACAGGTAATTTCCTCCCCAATACGAAAACACCGCTTGAAGAAGGCAGTTATTTCTTCGACGCTCGTATAGGTGAGCAGAGTTTCGAATTCCAATTCTCTATAGGCGCAAATGATACAAACCTTGACCTCCAGCAAAGAATTTCACGCCTAATCAATAAGGCAGGTGTAACGCTTGAAGCAGATGTTATAAGCAATGACAACGGCGAAAATGCTATAGAAATCAGGTCTTTGCAAAAATCGCTCCAGCCAAACCAAACCAAACAGTTCGAAATCCGCGATGCTCTAAATAGCCCACGTCACGGAATAGTACCGTATTTCGGAATTGATAATACAACCACAAATCCAACTACCGCTTCGTTTACTATTGAAGGCGATTCTCATACTTCACAATCGAATCGCTTTACGGTAGCCTCTGTATATGAAGTTGAACTAAAAGAAACTACCGAAGGCAAGGCTCCGGTACATATAGGTGTCAAATCTGATAATGACGCCCTTGTTGAGAATGTAAAAAGGCTTGTATCAAGTTATAACACCTTCCTTGACAGTGTAACCTCAACTGACGAAAACGATCAAGCCAAAGCTAAAATGTTCTCATCTGTCAAGGGCGTTGCTTCACAGCATGTAAATAAGCTTTCGCAGATTGGAATAAGTCAGATTGAAGATGGACATATGGAACTTGATGAAGATAAGCTCAAATCCCTTCAGCAAGAAAGTAAAGACTCCTTGGGGCTCATGGCTCCTGCCAAAGATTTTGCAGACAGCCTAAGGAATATGAGCAAGGAAATAATGCTCGATCCAATGAAATTTACGCAAAGATCCATTGTGAATTACAAAAATCCGGGTCATGAATATGCGAACCCATACGTAACAAGCGAATACTCAGGAATGATGTTTAATAACTACTGCTAGCCAAAGCTTCCCACTTGTCAAACCGGCGCAACGCCTTTACTGTTATGAAAGTGCAGCCAGT
>ERZ842401.890-NODE-890-length-44303-cov-32.335947_pt1 | contig 44303 bp, 32 predicted proteins | sample MGYA00521270_ERZ842401 | MGnify/ENA primary metagenome ERZ842401 (study PRJEB31892, sample SAMEA3878208) | bioreactor metagenome | biome: Moose rumen | place: Sweden | collected 2011-10 | study: EMG produced TPA metagenomics assembly of the PRJEB12797 data set... | reverse complement strand
GAAGAAGATATTAAGACTGGAGAGAGCACTTGAGAAGCTGAACCAGAAATACAAGAAAACAGGTTAATAAATGTAAACAGAAATAGCTATATATTTGATATTAAGTTGATTGTAAAACGGTTCTATGGAAGAGACGTATGGGGAAATCCCCGGTGACCTGCCGTACGCTTGAGGATTTCTACTACATAGACGCACACACGTTTGAGAAGCAGTACAAGTAGGTGCTGAGCGACTACCGCACCTGGAGCGAGTTGCCTCACGCCGACAAGTGGCTGGTGTTCGCGGATAACATCGGCCCCAATCTGGCCATAGACGAGACGAGCCTGTCCAATGGTGAGCTGTACACCATCGTGACAAACCGCGACCGTCACGGCGGCGAGGGCTGTCTGGTGGCCGTGGTGAGCGGTACGAAGTCCGAGGATGTCATCAGGGCATTGGAGCAGATTCCCGAAGACAGGCGTGAGACGGTCGAGGAGGTGACGCTTGACCTCTCAGACTCCATGCGCAAGATTGTCCGCAGCAGCTTTCCGAAGGCACAGCGTGTCATCGACCGCTTCCATATCCAGAAACTTGCCTGCGACGCCGTACAGGAGATGAGGATAGCGTTTCGCTGGGATGCCATACAGGAGGCCAATGACGAGATGGAGAACGCAAAGCTGGAAGGGCGGCAGTACATGCCTTTCCGGTATGAAAACGGAGACACGAAGAAGGAACTGCTGGCACGCAGCAGATACCTGCTATTCAAATCGGCAGACAAGTGGACCCACAGACAGAAAGAGAGAGCCAGGATACTGTTTGAACTCTATCCCGATCTGCAGAAAGCATACTCTCTTTGCCATTCCCTGAGAATGATCTTCGCCAAGAACACCATTAAAGACGCTGCAAGGCTGTCTATGGCAAAGTGGTACAACAAGGTCGAGGAGGCTGGGTTCCATTCCTTCAACGTCATTGCTGCCACTTTCTACGAACACTACGATGATATCCTTAACTTCTACAACAACCGCTCATCAAATGCTGCGGCTGAGTCTTTCAATGCCAAAGTCAAGGCCTTTAGGGCGGCACTCAGGGGTATCAGAGATGAGAAATTCTTCTTGTACAGACTCTCTATGATATACGCCTACCCCCACTGAATATCGACTGAGCCATGAACTCTCTATAAAACTATGTTAGCCAATATTTCGTTCCTTTGCATCGTAATAACAAACGGGAATGTGGCGACCCCGTGAAGTTCGCCGCAGTGTATCTAATACCACGAAATACACATTACGATTATGGCAAAGATTATCTATTGAAGGACGAGGAGCCGGAGCTTTAAGTTTAGAGAAGGGTGAAAGTTGAAAGAAAACCCTTCACCTTTCACCCTTCACTAAAAACCTTTCACAAAAAACTTACTCCTCTGGCTTCATGTTGGTATAGACGGTCTGCACGTCATCGAAGTCCTCAAGCTTCTCGACCATCTTATCGATGGCTTCGCGCTGCTCGGCAGTCACGTCCTTCAGGTCGTTGGGGATGCGGGTGAACTCGGCACCGGTGACTTCATATCCCTCGGCCTCCAGATGCTTCTGGATGGCACTGAACGACGAGGGGTCGCCGTAGATGGTGACTTCGCCCGTCTCCTCGTCCTCGTCGAACTCATCGTCCACGCCGTAATCAATGAGGTCGAGGATCATTTCATCCATATCGAGCCCGTCTTTCTTCTTAAAGGTGAACACCGACTTGTGGTCGAAGAGGAACGAGAGCGAGCCCTGCGTGCCCAGGTTGCCGTTGAACTTGTTGAACACCGAGCGGACGTCGCCTACCGTGCGGGTGGTGTTGTCGGTCAGCGTCTCCACGAAAATAGCCACGCCGTGAGGGCCGTATCCCTCGTAGGTGACCTCCTTGTAGTCGCTCTGGTCCTTGCCCATGGCGTTCTTGATGGCACGCTCGATGTTGTCCTTCGGCATGTTCTCGCGCTTGGCGTTGGCAATGCAGGCACGCAGTGCGGGGTTGTTTTCGGGCTCAGGACCGCCTGCCTTCACGGCGATGGCAATCTGCTTGCCGATTTTTGTAAATGTCTTGGCCATGTGGCCCCATCTCTTCAGCTTTGTAGCTTTACGATATTCAAATGCTCTTCCCATACTTATTTTTAAATTGATAATTTACAATTGATAATTAGCGCAGTTCAGCGTTGAGCTGCTTCTTCAGGTTGGCAATCAGCTTCTGCATGATGGCGTCAATCTGCTTGTCGTTCATGGTCTTCTCAGCATCCTGAAGGATGAAGTTGACCGCATACGACTTCTTGCCGGCGGGCAGGTTCTTGCCTTCGTAGACATCGAACAGCTCCACGCGCTTCAGCAGCTTCTTCTCTGTCTGACGGGCTATCTGCTCTATCTGTGCAAACTCCACGCTGTTGTCGACCAGCAGGGCCAGGTCGCGGCTGACGGCCGGGTGCTTGGGGATGTCGGTGAAGGTGACCTCGCTCTTCTTCGTGGCCTTCATCAGCTGCGTCCAGTTGAGCTGGGCAAAGTAGACGGGCTGCTGCAGGTCGAACTGCTTGAGAAGCTTCTTCGAGAGGATGCCCATCTCTATGAGGCGCTTGCCGCCGCGGTTCTCGACGACGATGCCGGCAGAGAAATCAGCATTCTCTGACTGCGCGCTGCCCGCTGCCATTTTCTTCTGAACCATCATGCCTTCCTTCATACCTATGCGGCTGAGGATGTTCTGCACATAGGCAGCCAGCTCGTAGTAGGTGGTGTCCTCGTTGGGGTGTGCCCACGAACCCTCCACGCGCTTACCCGTGAGCCAGATGCCCAGGAAGTTCTCTTCCTTGTAGGCCTGCATGGGGTTCTCGGCATCGGCCTTCGCGGGGTCGAAGAAGTAGCAGTTGCCAAACTCGAAGAAGCGCAGGTTGGCGTTCTTGCGCTTCACGTTGTGCTCGATGCTCTCCAAGCCGCCATAGAGCAGCGTCTGACGCATCACGCCGAGGTCGGAAGACAGCGGGTTCATAATCTTTACGATTTGAGGTTTGAGGTTTGAGGATTGAGATTTGTCATCCCCCCCAGCCTCTTCGTAATAAGATATTTTGGTCAGCGAGTTGTTTAGTATTTCGTTGAAGCCGGCACCCACCAGCTGCTCGCTAACCAGGTTCTGCAGCTTGTGCTTGCGGTCTTCGTCGGCCTTGATGACCAGGCTCGACTTCAGCTGCGTGGGAATCTCCACATTATTATAGCCATAGATGCGCAGGATGTCCTCAACGACGTCGCAGGGACGGGTCACATCGACACGATAGGCGGGAATCTCAAGCTTCAAGCCCTCGGCCGTCTCGCTGAGCACCTTCATCTCCAGCGTCTCACAGATGCTCTTGATGGTGTCGGCGGGAATGTCCTTGCCCACCAGGTTGTGCACGTAGCTGTATTGCAGGTCGACCACGGCATTGGCAATAGGCTCGGGATAGACGTCGCAGATGTCCATCGACACCTTTCCGCCTGCCAGCTCCTTGCAGAGCAGGGCGGCCTGCTTCAGGGCGTAGATGACGCCGTTGGGGTCGATGCCACGCTCAAAGCGGAACGAGGCGTCGGTAGAAAGTCCGTGGCGGCGGGCCGACTTGCGAATCCATGTAGGATGGAAGTAGGCCGACTCAAGCACTACGTTGTGGGTGGTCTCGTAGGTGCCGCTGCCCTTTCCGCCAAACACGCCGGCGATGCACATGGGCTCCTCGGCATTGCAGATGGCCAGGTCGCGGTCGCTCAGTTTGTGCTCATCGCCGTCGAGGGTGACAAAGGGAGTTCCCTCAGGCATGGTCTTCACCACAATCTGGTGGCCCTTCACCATGTCGGCATCGAAGGTGTGCAGGGGCTGTCCGTAGGCCATCATCACGTAGTTGGTGATGTCGACGATATTGTTGATAGGACGCAGGCCGATGGTGGTCAGCTTGTTCTTCAACCAGTCGGGCGATTCCTTCACTTCGCAACCGGTGATGCTGACGCAGGCATAGCGCTTGCAGGCCTCGGTGTTCTCAATCGTCACGGCGATGGGGAGGTCGTGGTTGTCGACGGCGAAACCGTCGACCGCAGGACGGTGCAGGGAGGTCTCATAGCCGTTCTGCTGGAGCCAGGCATAGAGGTCGCGAGCCACGCCCCAATGCGAGAGGGCATCGGCGCGGTTGGCAGTGATGTCGACCTCAATGAGCCAGTCGCTCTCAAGGTTATAATACTCAGCGGCAGGGGTTCCCACCACTGCATCGTCGGGCAGCAAGATGATACCATCGTGACTGGTGCCCACGCCAATCTCGTCCTCGGCACAAATCATACCACAGGACTCAACGCCACGCAACTTTGACTTCTTGATGACAAACTCCTGATCGCCGTCATAGAGCACGCAACCTAGGTCGGCAACGATGACCTTCTGACCGGCAGCCACATTGGGAGCGCCACACACAATCTGCGAGGGTTCGTCCTTACCAAGGTCGACGGTCGTCACATGCAGATGATCGGAGTTGGGATGCACTTCGCACGTGAGCACCTGGCCCACATAGAGTCCTTTGAGTCCACCACGAATGGACTGTACTTCTTCCAGAGCGTCGACTTCAAGGCCCGTAGAGGTCAGTGCATCGCATACCTGCTGGGGCGAAAGTTCGAAATCAACGTACTCTTTCAGCCATTTATAAGAAATATTCATTCCTAAAACAATTGTTTAAATTCGAATTCGGCTGCAAAGGTACAAATAAGTGAGCAAAATGCAAAACGAAAAGCTGTTTTCTTTTCATTTTACGGCGAAAAACAGGAAAAAAACAAGGACATGCCTTCCGACATGCCCTTGCTGTGAGATTATTTTGTATGACATTTCAGCGTGACGGGCTTCAAGCCGGGAGCCGTAGCCGTCAGCGTGACAGGACCTGCCTGCTGCCGCGAACGGAGGATGACGGTGCAGGTGCCGTTGAAGAGGCTGCGCGACGAACCGAGGGTCAATTCATTAGAGTTGATGTCGCCATTGATGATGCCCACCACGTCGGCAGGACCATCCACGGTGACAGTCACCAGGGCACTGGCAGTCACGGCACAGCGTCCGCGCTTGTCGAGGGCGGCTATGCGAACATGCTGAAGGTCTGTGCCGTCGGCTGTCCACTCCTGCAAGCGGTCTGCTTCGGCAGACAGTCGTACAGGCTCGCCGGTGGTCTCTATGCGATGGCGGGCCACCACACGGCCGCAGCTGCGAGCCACGGCCTCAAGGGTGCCCGGTGCATAGACGACGTCGTTCCAGCGTATCTGGTTGCGCTGCTTGGCATCGTCGCGGCGGTTGGCCTTCTTACCCAGCGAACGACCGTTGAGCAGCAGTTCGACCTCGTCGGCATTGGTGTAGGTAACGAGCGACAGCTTCTGCCCCTCAACGCGGTTCCAGTGGTCGCTCATACCGTCGCTGCCCGTCTGCACACCGTTCCACATCTGGTCGCCTTTGCGGTCGACGATGGCGATATGCACCACGGGCTCGTCAGGGCTGAACATAGACTTCATCAGGAAGGCCTTCGGTTTGGGCTCCAGGTCGATGTAGAAGCAACCCTGGCTCCAACCCTTGGCAGGCCACCCCTGGCTCTCGCCCAGGTAATCGATGGCACCCCAGTAGGCACAGCCGATGACTTTGTCAAGGTCCATCTCAAAGAAGTTGGGGCCCATGGCAGCCATTGTTGTCTCGCTCTGGTAAAAGCGCATCCAGGGAAAGCGGCGGCCGTCACCGGGGAAGTACATGTATCGGTAGTTATAAGCCTGCACATCGGTGATCATGGCAAGGTCGCAGGGCAGCGAGTCGGTCTCCCAGTTGCGGTAGCGTGGATGCATGGCCACCGTGACCAGGCGGGTGGAGTCGTAGCGGCTGACCAGCGGTCGCATCAGTCGGTACATCGTCACGCCCCAGTCGTTGAAGGGCTGGTTGGGGTCTTGCTGCAGTTCGTTGCCCAGGCTCCACATCACTACCGAGGGTGAGTTGCGGTCACGCTTTATCCACTCGGGCACCTCGCGCTGCCAGTGCTCCTCGAAGCTGACGCGGCCACCCGTATGCTGACGAGTCCACTTGTCGTAGAGCTCGTCGACCACCAGGATGCCGTTCTCGTCACACAGCTCAATGAAGCGGCGGCTGTAGGGGTTGTGCGAAGTGCGTATGTGGTTGATGCCATACTGCTTCATTAGCAGTATGCGCTTCTCAATGGCACGCGGGTAGGCGGCAGCGCCGAGGGCTCCCAGGGTGTGGTGGTTGGCATAGCCCTTGAGCAGCACCTTCCTGCCATTCAGGAGCAAGCCCTGCTGCGGGGTGATCTCGATGGTGCGGATGCCAAAGCGCTCTGAGTAGCGGTCGACGGCCACACCTTTCTCATTATAGAGGGTAGCCTCGACGGTATAGAGGTTCGGGTGTTCGGTGTCCCAAAGCTGCGGGTTGGGAATCTCGACCTCAGTGAGCCGCTGTTCGACGATGCGCGCGGGCGTGCTGCGCTTCATAGTTGCGCGGCCTTCATAGACGGTCTGTCCGCTGGGGTCGGTGATACGCAGAGCCACGGGCATGTTCTTGTCGCGCCCGCGGGTGGCCACTTCAGCAGAGATGGTCACAAAGCGGTTGTCGCGCGTGACGATGCTCAGCGGATGGCGCTCGAAGTAGACCTCACGGTTGGTAGCCACCAGGCGTACATCGCGAAACAGTCCTCCGCCGGTGTACCAGCGTGAATTGCCCGGCTCGCGGGTGTCGGCCAGCACGGCAATGACATTGTCCTGACCGAACTGAAGGTGCTGCGTCACATCAATCTCGAAGCCCACGTAGCCGTAGTCGGTGCCCCCTACCCGATGGCCGTTGACATAGACGTCGCCGGTGTACATGATGCCATCGAACTGCAACAGCAGGCGACGGCCGTGGAGCGAGCCGGCAGGCGTCAGATGAAGCCTGTACCAGCCCTTGCCCATCTCCTTGAAGCCGCGGCTGCTCAGCCGGCTCTTGATGTTGGCTGCGGGATCGTTGTTGTCGGCTTTTTCATCGGCACTGGGAGCCACCCAGGGCTGTTCTATCTGGAAATCGTGGGGCACGTTAACCAACCGCCAGCCGGAGTCGTCGGTAGCAGCAGCGGCTGCCTCGGCTACATCGCCGGCATGGAAGCGCCATCCGAAATTCAGGTCTACGACGGTGCGCTGTGCCCGGACGTCGCTCACGGACAACAGACATGACAAACATGGAAACAATGCCCATGCTGCCAACTGAAGTAGTTTGTTTGTTTTCATTGTAATGTGTTAGTAGAGTGTGATTTGGACGTTGTTAGTAGAGTGTGATATGCACGTTGTCCTTAGTGATGTTCTTGCTGTACTTGAAGGTGGCATCGTGCTTGGCCGAAATGTAGATGTCCTTCAGGCGGATGCCATCGATAGGCATCTCAGGCAGGCCATTGAACTCCATCGCATAGCCGGCATGCAGACAGCGGACACGGCGGATGTCGATATTGCGGAAGATGGGGGTCTCGTCGGTGACGGGCATGGCTGATGCCTCCTGGGCATCGTCGCCATCGGCCAGCACCTCGGAAACCGACTTGCCGCCATAGTACATATTAAAGGTGAGGGCATAGGTGGCAATGTCGCTCATGGAAATGCCGTCGATGAAGATGTTCTCCACAATGCCGCCACGACCGCGAGCCGACTTGAAACGAAGACCAACGTCGGTGCCCACAAACTGGCAGTCCTTCACGGAGATATTGCGCACGCCACCACTCATCTCAGAGCCCACGACGAAACCACCGTGACCGGCAAACACCGTGCAGCCTAAAACTACAACATTCTCGCAGGGACGGCCGCGGAGACGTCCGTCCTTGTCCTTGCCGCTCTTGATGCAGATGCCATCGTCACCGGCATCGAAGCGGGAGTTCAGAATGAGGGCGTTCCTGCACGACTCCAAGTCAAGGGCATCGCCGTTTTGGGCATAGGCGGGATTGCGCACCAGCACCTGGTCGATAATGATATTCTCGCACATCAGCGGATGAAGGTTCCACGCCGGCGAGTTCTGGAAAATGACGCCCTGAAGCAGCACACTCTTACAGTCGATAAGACTGACCATCACGGGGCGCAGGAAACGCTTCACGGCCTGCCACTCCTCCTCGGTCTGTGCGTTGGGCACGTTCATGTTGGCTCCTTGCTCGCCCTTTGCATAACCCTCAGAAGGCACCCAGTAGCCCTTCTTCATCTCTACGCTGCCGGGAATGCCCAACAGATGCTTCCAGTAACTCTCGGTCACCTTCGCCTTCTTCACCGGACGCCAATACTGGCCGTTGCCGTCAATCACACCGTCGCCCGTAATCGAGATATTCTCGGCACCACGTGCACTAAGCGGCGACTGGCAGCGTCGGGTGTCCAGGCCCTCGAACGAGGTGTCAATGAGCGGATAGAGGTCTTCGTCGGCAGCAAACAAGATGACGGCACCTTTCTCCAGATGCAGGTCGATATTTGACTTGAGCACGATGGGGCCCGTTTGCCACACGCCCTGCGGGACAACCAGATGTCCGCCGCCCAGAGTGCCCAAAGCGTCGATGGCTTTGGCAAAGGCTTCGGTGCAGAGAGTGCTGCCCGTATTGTCGGGTCCGAAATCGGCCAGGCTCACTTGTCGGTCGGGAATGACGGGGGCATGGACCTCGGGCATCGCGAACGGCAGTTGGTCGGTGTACTGTTTATAAGTGTTGGTCTGAGCCTGCGCTGTAGCGGAGGCCAGACACAACACTGTCACTATTAGTTTGATGGACTTCATAAAGATATTTTTTTGATTTGTTTCTTACTATTATACTATCCTCCGAAATTGTCGTACATGATGCTCTCGGGGTCGACACCGAGCGAGTCGAGCATAGAGACGACAGCCTTCGACATAGGCCCGGGCCCGCACATGTAGTACTCGATGTCCTCGGGTGCCTCGTGGTCCTTCAAGTAGGTGTTGAGCATCACCTGATGGACGAAGCCCGGGGTGTACTTCACGCCAGCGGCATCGGCTGCCGGGTCGGGACGGTCGAGAGCCAGATGGAAGTGGAAGTTTGGATACTCCTTCTCCAGACCGAGGAAGTCGTCGAGATAGAATACCTCGTTGAGGGCGCGTGCTCCGTAGAAGTAGTGCATCTCGCGATCTGTGGTGTGCAGAGTCTTTGTCATGTGCATGATCTGTGCACGCAGAGGAGCCATACCGGCACCACCACCAACCCAAATCATCTCCTTCTTCGAGTCGAAGTGTGGGTGGAAATCGCCGAAAGGTCCGCTCATGATTACCTTGTCGCCTGGTTTGAGCGAGAAGATGTAAGACGAAGCGATACCAGGGTTTACATCCATGAAGCCGCTCTTATCGGCCTTGAACGGCGGTGTGGCGATACGCACGGTAAGCATGAACACATCGCCCTCGGCAGGATAGTTGGCCATGGAATAGGCACGGATGGTGTCCTCGGGGTTCTTGCACTTCAGCGGGAACAGGCCGAACTTCTCCCAGCTGGGCAGATACTCGTCGCCAATCAGGCTCTTGTCGATATCCTTATCATAGTCGATGCAGTCGAACTTAGGAATCTTGATCTGAGCGTAAGAGCCAGGCAGGAAGTCCATGTGCTCGCCCGGAGGCAGCTGTACCTTGAACTCCTTGATAAACGTAGCCACGTTCTTGTTGCTGATAACGGTACACTCGTACTCCTTGACACCAAGGATCGACTCGTCAACGTGTATCTTCAGGTCACCCTTCACCTTGCACTGACAACCCAGACGCCAGTGGTCCTTTATCTGCTTACGGGTGAAGTGGGGTTTCTCAGAGTCGAGGATTTCTCCCCCACCCTCAAGCACCTGAACCTTACACTGTCCGCACGAGGCCTTACCACCACAGGCAGAGGGCAGGAAAATGCCGTTCTGGTTGAGCGTCGCCATTAGGTTGTTGCCCTGAGGCACAGAGATGGTGCGGTCGCCGTTGATCTCGATATTCACATTGCCCGAGGGCGAAAGATATTTCTTCGCAACGAGCAGCAGGATGACGATGGCCAATATCGTCACCAGGAAAACGATAATACTATTTACTGTAAACATAACTGTCGCCCTCCTTAGATTTTAAGTCCACTGAAACACATCATCGCCATAGCCATCAGGCCCACGGTGATGAAGGTGATGCCAAGACCCTGAAGAGGCTTGGGCACATCACTGTACTGCATTTTCTCACGAATGGCACCCATAGCCACGATGGCCATCGTCCAACCGATACCAGAACCAAGTGCATAAACAAGAGCATCTACCACGCTGGTGATAGCCTTAGTCTCAGAAGGGTCGAGCAGGATGCGCTGCTGCATGAAGAGCGAGGCACCCATGATGGCACAGTTGACGGCAATCAGGGGCAGGAAGATACCCAGGGCTGCATAGAGCGAAGGGGAATACTTCTCGACAATCATCTCGACCAACTGCACGATACCGGCAATGACAGCGATGAAGAGGATGAACGAGAGATACGAGAGGTCCATGCCGAATATGCCGTCCTCAGCGAGCACCTCGGTCTGAAGCAGATAATCGACAGGCACGGTGACCAGCAGCACAAAGGTGACAGCGAGTCCGAGTCCGAGCGATGTCTTCACGTTCTTCGATACGGCCAGGAATGAGCACATACCGAGGAAGAATGCGAATATCATGTTGTCGACGAAGATCGAACGGAAGAATAAACTTATTGCGTGTTCCATATCTTATTTCTCCTTATAAAAGTAAGCACGATGTACCCAAATCACAATACCAACAAGAATGAGTGCCATAGCAGGCATCGTCATCATGCCATTGTCGATGTAGCCAGCCTTGTAAGCACCGTTAGGAATAATCTGGAAGCCCAACAGCGTGCCGCGTCCGAAGAACTCGCGCACACCACCCACAATCACAAGGATCATGGCGTAGCCCAGACCATTGCCGATGCCATCGAGGAACGACGGCCAGGGCTTGTTCTGCATGGCGAATGCCTCGAGGCGTCCCATGAGGATACAATTGGTGATGATCAGACCGACATAGACGGAGAGTTGTACGCTTACATCGTAGACGAAGGCCTTCAGGATCTGAGAGACAATGGTTACCAGCGCAGCCACCACCACCAGTTGCACCACGATGCGTATGCGGTTGGGAATGGTGTTGCGGAGAATCGAGATAATCACGTTGGCAAAAGCCGTAATCACCGTGACGGCAAGACCCATCACAATGGCCGGCTTCAACTGACTGGTGACAGCCAAGGCCGAGCAGATGCCCAGCACCTGCACCAGTATCGGGTGGTCGAGGTTCAGCGGATTGGTGAAGGCCTCTTTATTTTGTTTACTGAATAATGCCATAGTATTACTCCTTATCGTTTAAAAAGTCCATATACTTGGTCAACTGTTCCTGCAGCATCTTGCTGACTGCCGTTGAGGTGACGGTGGCACCAGTAACAGCATCGACCGTCGTCTCATTGTTGACATTCTTTTCTACAGAGAGTGCTATCGTACTGGCAGTATCGCCCTGGACAAAGAGGGTCTTGCCCTGGAACTTCTTCTGCCAGTCAGCATTGTCCTTGATCTCAGCACCCAGGCCGGCCGTCTCGCTCTCATGATTGAAGTAAGCGCCAAAGACGGTATTCTTATCGCTGTCGATAGCCAGGAAGCAACTGATGCCACCCCACATGCCCTGACCCTTCAAGGGGAGCACATACTTCTGCTCACCATTGACGGTGGCATAATAAAGGTAAGGTTTCTTCTTGCCTTTCTCGTCGGCTACAGAGTCGGTCTTTGTCACAACCTGCTCATAGAGAGCATCAATCTGATCGTCTGCCATCGGGGCAATCGTGTCACGCAGATTCAACGAATAAAGTATCTGCTTGCGTGTGTCAAGTGCTACGTTTTTGTCTTGCTGATCTTTAAGTTTTGATGACACAAATGCCAGCAAGAAAGCCACGATGAGCACCAGAATCGTACTATATATAATAATGTACGCGTTGCTGTTTGTATTCAGTTTCATTTTGTACCTCCTCTCTTCATACGTTTTGAAATATTACGGTCTACCACGAAGTAGTCGATGGTAGGTGCAAACATATTCATCAGCAGGATAGCCAGCATCATACCCTCGGGGAAGCCAGGATTCATGACACGAACCACGATGGCCACGACACCGATGAGGAATCCGTAGATCCACTTGCCACACTCCGTGCGGCACGAGGTGACAGGGTCGGTAGCCATGAACACGGCACCGAAGCAGAAGCCGCCCAGGGCTAGATGCTCGTACCAGTGGATGGGCGTCATCTCCAGGCTCTCGAAGAGCAAACCGGTCAGGATGCCGCCGGCAAACACGCTCAGCATCGTTTTCCACGAAGCGATGCCCGTGCAAAGCAGGATGACAGCACCGATGGCGATGGCAATGACACTGGTCTCACCGATAGAACCGGGAATAAAACCGTAGACGGCATCCATCGAAAAGGTATAGTCAGTGAGGTTAGCCAACGGAGTGGCACCGGAGAAACCGTCGGGCACCTGACCGCCAAAGCCGAAGATAGGACTGTCGGCAATCCAAGCTTGGTCGCCCGTCATCTTCTGCGGATAGGCGAAGAAGAGGAAGGCACGAGCCATCAGTGCGGGGTTGAAGATGTTCATACCCGTGCCACCGAAAATCTCCTTGCCGATAATCACGGCAAAAGCCACGGCGATGGCGAGCATCCACAGCGGCAGGTTAACGGGTACAATCAGAGGAATGAGAATGCCACTTACAAGGTAACCCTCCTGGATTTCCTCTCCCTTCCATTGCGCCCAGGCGAACTCTATACCCAGACCTACGATATAAGAAACCAGAATCTTGGGCAACACTGCCATCGCGCCAAAGATGAACATATCCATGAAGGAAGCGTCAATCTTTGAAGCCAAAGCATTCTGATAACCAACATTATACATACCAAAGAGCAAGGCAGGCATCAGGGCGATGACCACCATACTCATAATACGCTTCGAGTCGATAGAATCATGGATGTGGACACCCTTCTTGGCCGTCGTATTAGGCACGAAAAGGAAGGTCTCAAAACCATCGAAGAGGCTACGGAAAGCGTGCAGCTTGCCTTCCTTCTCAAAGGAGGGCTTTATCTTATCGAGATAATTTCTTAGTGCTTTCATCGTCGTTATGCGTTTTCTTTACGTAAATTATTCAATCCCTCGCGAACAATGCGCTGGAGCTCAAGTTTTGAAGAGTCAACAAACTCTGCCAGCGCAAAGTCCTCGGGAGCTACCTCATAGATACCCAGCTGCTCCATCTTGTCGATGTCGCCGGCAATGATAGCCTTGATGAGATATTCGCCGTAGATGTCCATCGGCAACACCTTGTCATACTCGCCGCTCATAATCATGTGGCGCTCCCCACCCTTCACACGGGCATCGAGTGCATACTGTTTCTTCCCGAAAAGCCAAGAGAAGTAACTGCGGTTCACAGAGAAATGTCCGAAGCGTGGCATAATCCATCCCAGCATTTCATTGTTGTCGTCACCCTCGGGGATGACGGTAATCTCGCTACTATGTGCACCAAGGAAGCCATCCTTAGTGGTGACGGTACCCGTCAGTACATTACCATTAATGATACGTACGGAATGGTCCTGATCGTAGCTGTTGCTCAGAAGTGTGGAGAGTTCCTCGCCTACCAACATGTCTGCATAGCAAGGCTTCTTCACCTCACTGCCGCAGAGAGCCACCGTTCGGGTCAGGTTGACCTTGCCCGTATTGAACAGGCGACCGATGAACAGCACCACAGCAGGATCGCCAATGGTCCACACCACTTCACCCTTGTTCACGGGGTCGATGTGGTTGACCTGTACACCGACATTGCCGGCGGGGCACTTGCCTGAGAAAACGTTGATTTCAATATTTTCGGAGGTGAGAGGTGAAAGGTGAGAGGTGAGATTGGAATCCACACCAACTCCTACATAGGTCTTGGCAATCTTCGACAATGCGATGAGACCAGTCTTGAAATCGTCTTCCTGACCTTTTACCTCATACTCGAAGTTACAAGCCAAGGGTTTGTCGCGCAGAGCCGACACAAAGACAGCCTTCGGCATCACAGAAGGATTGGTGGAGATGGCGTAAGGCAGCTGGTTGATATAACCAAAGAGGCCAGCTTCAAGGAGTGCGTCTACGACGGCCTTGCCGTCCATCTTTGCCACATCCTTCTTGCCATAATCCACATACTGCTGCTCTGCATCGGCTTCCACCTTCACACAAAGCACTTTACGACGTTCGCCACGCTCCACAGCGGTTACTTTTCCACTGACGGGCGAGGCGAACCGAACTTCGGGATAGAGCTTGTTAACAAACAAAGCATCCCCGGCTTTAACCAAATCTCCCTCACGAACTACAACCTTGGGAACGACACCTTCGAAATCGTCGGGCATCAATGCAAAACGCCCGTTCGATTTGAGGTTCAATTTCGTTTCCTCAGCTTGTCCTTGAAGGTGAATGTCTAAGCCTTTACGTAGCCTAATAACATTTGCCATATAGAATATAGAATTGATAAATTGTTCCTGTTAAGGTGCAAAATTAATAAATTTTAGGAATATCACGAAGAAAAGATAAAGAAAAATCGCTTCTTTCGGAACTTTTGTAGTAAATTTGCACATAATTTCAGGCATCGCACAGAATAATTGCCAACTCTAATTGACAGAACAGTGAAGAAACTGAAGCATATCATCAACTGGACCGTATGGGGACTCTTGGCCCTGTACCTAGTCGTGCTACTGCTGATTCATCTGCCTGCCATACAACAACACATGGGTCGGCAGGCAGCCAGTGTGCTGTCAGAGACACTGGGTACAGACGTACATGTGGAACGCATCGAACTGGGGTTCCTTAACCGTCTGGTTCTCGACGATGTCGTGATTAAAGACCAGTCTGACGAGGAGATGCTACGGGTGGGACGACTTGCCGTAAAGATGGACTTGTTGCCACTGCTGGAAGGACGCATCAGCATATCGTCGGCACAGATATTCGGAGCACATGCCACACTCTACAGGACCGACTCTCTGGCGGCACCCAACTATCAGTTCGTCATTGATTCGCTGGCTTCGACAGACACAACCAGTCAGGATGCCCTCAGACTGCGAATCAACTCGCTCATCATACGCCACTCCAGCATAGCCTACGACGAGCACTACATGCCCGTCACCCCTCAGCAGTTCAACACCCATCACCTGCATGTAAAGGATATCAGTGCACACATGCTGATGAAGTGTATACAAGACGACTCTCTGAATATCAATATCAAACGACTGGCTTTCAACGAACAGGCCGGACTCCATGTCAACCGACTGGCATTGAGACTGGAAGCCAACGACCATGAAGCGCTCATAGACAACTTCAAGCTGCAACTGCCACAATCGGTCATTGCCATCGACAGTATCTGTGCCACCTTTAACAAAGAAGCACTGCCGGCATCGCTCCGTTACAGAGTACGCCTTAACACTTCGACGCTGACACCTGCCGACCTGGCCTGCTTTCTGCCTCAACTGAGTACATTCAGTCAGCAGCTCGACATCAGTACCAGTGTCACCGGTTCTGCCGACATGCTCGCATGTCCACATCTGAGCATCCTTGCCAACGACCAGTCCTTGGAGTTGCAGGCATCGGGCGAGTTCATCAATCTACAACAGCAACCTACAGGCTGGCTGACCATACACAATATGAAGATGGGAACCAACCTGCTAAATCAGTACAAGGAAAGCTTCAACGAACTGCCCGACGAATTGCTTCGTTTGGGGAATATCCATCTCTCGGGAGAGCTGCAAGCCACAGATCAGGGCACACTTAACAGTAGCGCGCGGATAAGAACTGATGCTGGCAATGTAGCCCTACAGTTCGCCACCACCGACCGTCAGCATTTCTCGGCGCAGATAGAGACCGACTCCCTGCTGTTGGGACGCCTAATGAACGATGGAGACTTCGGGAAGATGGCTACTCACATCAAGATTGATGGTACAAGCAACCATTTTAACGCCCTGGGGCAGATCGCACTGCTTGAGTATAAGGACTATCCCTATCGCGACGTAGACCTTGATGCCCACTGGCAGAACGGCGACATTGCCGGGAGACTGAGAATAGACGATCCCAACGTGCAGACCGACATAGAGGGAGAACTGCATCGCGGACGGCGGTCGACCATTCGTCTGACGGGCTATATCAAGAGTCTGTGTCCCAGCGCCCTTCACTTGACCGACCGATGGGGCGATACCCGTTTCTCCGCTGTCGTCGATGCCGACTTCACTGCCAGCAACCTGAACGATGCTGAAGGAAACTTCGACATAGACGACTTCGAGATGATTTCGAATGACAGTCTGGGCAGCTACTATCATTTAGACAACCTGCACGTGAAGTCAGGCTATAACGACAGCGAACACTTCCTCAAGGTCAAGGGCGACATGGGAGAAGCTGAGATTAAAGGTGCTTTCGACTGGAACACGCTGCCACAGAGCTTCGTCAACTATATTGCCTCTAAACTCCCCACTCTGCCAGGACTGCCTAAGACCACACGGACGACAGGCAATAATTTTGAGGCCCGGCTGACGGTGACCGATACTGACTGGATTCAGAAGCTACTGGGCATTACCATCAGTTTGGAACGCCCCCTGCGCTTGCGGGCTTCCGTCGACGACACCAACCATCAGATCAATGTGAATGGCATGCTGCCGAAGTTCACCTACAACGGCAACCGCTACCAGAATGGCGACATCAACATCAGTACACTGCGCGACACGATGACCTATAACATCAGCCTGACGAAAGTGATGGACGATGACGGACTGATGGATTTGGCACTCACCGGACATGCCGCCGACAACAACCTGTCAGCATCGCTGCACTGGAACCACACCACCATGCTGACACCTGAGAACGCCATGTATGGCACCATCAACACCATCACACAGCTATACTCCAACTCACAGGGCAACTCCGAGGCCCATATCCGCGTACTCCCCTCTCAGATGATGGTCGGAGGAACCGCATGGAACCTGGAGCCCTGCGACATCCTCTATTCGTCGAAGCGACTCATGGTAGACCATTTCTCACTCAACCACGAACGACAGCACCTGATTATCGACGGCATTGCTTCAGCCTCTCCCGCCGACATGATTGTTGTCGACATGAACGAACTGGAAGTGGGCTATATCATGGATCTGGTGAATTTCCACTCCGTCAGCTTCGAGGGCCTGGCTACCGGACGCGCCTATGCCTCACAAGTGTTTGGCGACTTCACAGCTCAGGCAGAACTGGCTGTCGACAAGTTCCGGTTCGAAAACGGTCGTATGGGTGTGCTTATGGCTAAGGCCGAATGGAACCGCGAAAAAAGCCAGATAGACATACAGGCTGTGGCTGACGACGGCGAAGACGTACAGACCTTTATCGACGGCTATATCTCGCCCGTACGCAATGATATCAACCTCGACATCCGTGCACAGGGCAGCAACGTGGAGTTCTGCAAAACCTATACCAGCAGCTTCCTCAGTCAGCTGGAAGGCAACGCCAACGGCAAATTGACACTAAGCGGTCCTCTCGGCGCAATGGACCTGACAGGACAACTCGTCGTCGACGGGAGAGCTACTGTCACAGCACTCAACACCACCTATACGCTGCAAAGCGACACCATCCTCTTTGTACACAACGACATACAGATGCAGCGCTGTGAATTAGCCGACAAGGAAGGCAACACCGCCTATCTTTCCGGAGGGGTGCACCACGAGAACCTGTCGAACCTGACTTTCGACCTTGAGGTGGAAGCAGACAACATGCTGGCCTATGACTTCCAGAACTTCAACGATGGCATTGTCTGTGGTACCGTCTATGCTACCGGCGCTGTCGACCTTCACGGACGCCCCGGCGAGGTAGTCATCAACTGCAACGTCACCCCTCAGCCAAACTCCGTGTTTGCCTACAATGCCGCCAATCCCGATGCCATCAGTCAGCAGGAGTTTATCACCTGGGGACATCCCTCTGCCAGCGACAGCGCGAAGAAGCACGTCAGCACCAGCCTGGCTAGCAGCACCAATATCTACATCAACTTCATCATTAATGCCATGCCGGCAAGTACGCTCAAAGTGCTGATGGATGCCAAGACAAACGACTACATCACGCTCAATGGATCGGGCGTCATCAAGGCCACCTTCTATAACAAGGGACCATTCCACATGTTTGGTACGTATACCGTGGACAGGGGCACCTACGGCATCACCATCCAGAATATCATCAAGAAAAACTTCATTTTCCAAAACGGCGGCACCATCGTGTTTGGAGGCGACCCCTTCAACGCCAATTTGAACCTTCAGGCGCAGTATACCGTCAACGGCGTGTCGCTGTCGGACCTGAATCTGGGCAACTCTTTCAGAAACAACACCGTACGCGTCAACTGCCTGATGAATGTACAGGGCACCCCCGGGGCTCCACGTGTAGACTTCGACTTCGATATGCCAAACGTGAACAACGAAGAGGAGCAGATGATACGCAGTGTGATTACCAGCGAACAGGAGATGAACCAACAGGTGCTCTACTTGCTGGGCATCGGCCGCTTCTATACCCAAGGAGCCAACAATGCCCAGGCACAGGAGTACGGACAGACCCAACTTGCCATGCAGTCGTTCCTCTCAGGTACCGTATCGTCGCAATTCAACGAGGTGCTGTCGCAAGTCATCAAGTCGAACGACTGGAACTTCGGAGCCAACATCTCAACTGGCAATGAAGGCTGGCATAATGCCGAATACGAAGGACTAATCAGCGGACGCATGCTGAACAACCGTCTGCTCATCAACGGACAGTTTGGCTATCGCGACAATGCCACGCAGACCACGCCTTCGTTTATCGGTGACTTCGACATCCAGTACCTGCTCAATCCCAATGGCAATCTGGCTGTCAAAGTGTATAATCAAACAAATGACCGCTATTTCACGCGGTCATCACTAAACACGCAGGGTGTCGGCCTTATCATGAAGAAAGACTTCAACACCCTGCGTGATCTGTTCCACAAAACTAGAAGTCCTTCGTCTGCTCAGCCACCTCAGCGTTGATCTTGTCAATGAACTGCTGGATAGTCATCGTGGCCTGCTCGCCACCACCCTGCTGACGCATAGAGACGAGTCCCTCGGCAGTTTCCTTCTCACCTACAATCACCATGTAGGGGATGCGCTTCAGCTCGTTGTCGCGAATCTTGCGGCCCAGCTTCTCGTTGCGCAGGTCGATAGAGCCACGCACGCCCTGCTGGTTGAACTGCTCCAATACCTTCTTGGCATAGTCGTTGTACTTCTCTGACAGAGGCAGAACCACCACCTGGTCGGGTGTGAGCCACAAGGGGAAGTGTCCGCTGGTGTGCTCGATGAGCACGGCGGTGAAACGCTCCATAGAGCCGAAGGGAGCACGGTGAATCATCACAGGCGTCTTCTTCTGGTTATCCTCGTCGGTATATTCCAACTGGAAGCGCTTGGGCAGGTTGTAGTCCACCTGGATGGTACCCAACTGCCAACGGCGACCGATGGCATCCTTAATCATAAAGTCGAGCTTAGGACCGTAGAAAGCAGCCTCGCCGTATTCCACCTTTGCAGGCAGGCCTTTCTCGGCGCAGGCCTCCTGGATGGCTTTCTCTGCCAGTGCCCAGTCCTCGTCGCTACCCACATACTTCTCGTGGTTGTTGGGGTCGCGCAGAGAAATCTGTGCCTCGAAGTTGAATCCGAAGGCAGAGAGCACCACGTTGATAATGTCCATCACGTTGAGGAACTCCTGCTTCACCTGGTCGGGACGGCAGAAAAGGTGGGCATCGTCCTGGGTGAACGAACGTACACGGGTCAAGCCGTGCAGCTCACCGCTCTGTTCATAGCGATACACCGTGCCGAACTCTGCGATACGCAGGGGCAGGTCCTTATAGGAGCGGGGCTTCCAAGCGAATATCTCGCAGTGGTGAGGACAGTTCATTGGCTTCAACAGATACTCTTCACCCTCCTCGGGAGTGTTGATGGGCTGGAACGAGTCCTTGCCGTAGTGATCCCAGTGACCTGAGGTCACATAGAGGTTCTTCGAGCCAATATGCGGAGTGATAACCTCCTGATAACCGTAACGCTTCTGCACCTTACGCAGGTGATCCTGCAAACGCAGACGCATATCCGTACCCTTCGGCAGCCAGATAGGCAGACCCTTACCAACTTTATCAGAGAACATAAACAACTCCATCTCCTTTCCGATCTTGCGGTGGTCGCGCTTCTTGGCTTCCTCCAGCATCACAAGATACTCGTCGAGCATCTTCTTCTTGGGGAAGGAGATACCATACAGACGCTGCATCTGCTCACGAGTAGCATCGCCGCGCCAGAAAGCACCAGCAACAGAGGTCAGCTTGATGGCCTTGATCTCGCCGGTATCCATGAGGTGCGGGCCTCGGCAGAGGTCGGTGAAGTTACCCTGGGTATAGGTGGTGATAGTACCGTCCTCAAGGTCCTGCTCAATGTGCTCGCACTTGTAGGTCTGACCGTCGGCAGCAAACTCCTTCAGGGCATCAGCCTTAGCCACTTCACGGCGAACCACAGGCTCCTTCTTAGAGGCCAGTTCACGCATCTTGTTCTCAATGGTAGGGAAATCGCTCTCCTTGATGCTCTCGCCATTGGGCAGCAGCACATCATAGAAGAAGCCGCTCTCTACAGCAGGACCAAAACCGAACTGAATGCCAGGATACAACTCCTGGAGTGCTTCAGCCAGCAGGTGAGCAGAAGTGTGCCAGAAAGTGTGCTTACCCTGCTCGTCCTCGAACTTATAGAGCTCGATCTTGGCGTCCTCATTGATAGGACGATTCAACTCCACCGTTTCGCCATTCACACCGCAAGCTACCACGCTGCGAGCCAGAGCAGGCGAAATGCTCTCGGCAATCTGAAGTCCAGTTACGCCCTGCTCATACGAGCGAACAGATCCGTCCGGAAAAGTAATCTTTATTTCCATATCTACAATATATGTGTAATTTTAAAACGGGTGCAAAGGTAGTGCAAATCGAACGAAATACACTATTTTAATTGTTAATCTAATTAAAAACCTTAGAAACTATACGCGAAGCCCAGCGACGAGTATTCCTTAAACTGCCAGTAGCCCATATCCTCGTCCCAGTTGTTCGAGTCCTCGAAACGCGGGAACAGGAACAGGTTGGCCGAAATGTATTTCGACACCTTCAGGGCAAATGTGTTCTCCCACTCCAGTTCGGTACGATGGTAACTGGTAAAGCCATAGAGACGTGTCTTCCAGGTCACATTGTCGTTGATTTTCCATTCCAGCGAGGCCGTCAGCTGCGAACCGAAGTCTGTCAGCGAGTGTGCGTGCTTGTCAGTCTTCACGCCAAAGCTGGCAGCCAGGTCAGTACGGTCCACATAACGGTAGTTCACTGCCAGGGGCGATATATTGACGGTACCCGTCAGCCGCTTGTTCAGGGCCTCCACCTTATAGTCCATACCAAGACCCACACTCAGATTAAACGGCGACATAAAGTCCGAGAATGTTTTAGTGTTGTTAGCCTTCAAGCCTCGCGTGAACTGCGTATAGGCAAGTACCTGCAACGTATAGTACCAGTTTTTGTGAGCCTGCAGACCCACCTTGCCTGTATAGCGCAGCAGGTCCTGGTTGGTCTTGAACTTATTGACCGTATCCGAAGGCGAAGTCTGGAATCCCAGTTTCATCTCCAGCTTGTTCTCCCACTTCCATTTCGACTTGTTGTCGTAGTTGGCTTCCAGCGTCAGAGCACCCATGGCGGCATAATTGCTCTCGCCACCCTTGTACCAGTTGTCCGACACGTAGTTCTGCATGAACTGCAGACTGCCGTCGCCCTTGAATTTCCAGAAGTTAGGTTTTTCTATAATCACCTCCACAGGCTCAGCCTCTGGCATATCAGGCATCGGCACGGCCTGCTTCACCATCTCCACCTGCTGCACGATGGGCTGCTCCATCACATCCTGACGCAGTGTGCCCGACTCCAGCTGTTCCGTTTGTGTCACCTGCACCAGGTCGGGACGTGTCAGGTAGACGTGCATCAATGCCTGGTTGATAGCCTTGCTCACTTCATCGGGGTCGTCAGAGACTATCGACAACTGGCTGACCGCCACGTTATGATAGAATGTAAGAGGTGCAAACAAACGGTAATATTGACTGTTCAGCGAGTCCTTTTTCTGTGCGGCGCCGGCGCTGAGCGCAAAGGCTGCCGCGATAAATAATGCAAATTTTCTCATAACTGCGTGCAAAGTTAGAAAAAAAATTCGTAACTTTGCACCTTGTTTTGTATAAAGTAACAAAAAAGTAACAAAAATTATTCATAATAATGAACAGAAACACGCTTATCGGCTTCAGCCTTATTGCTGTGGTACTCATCGTTTTCAGTTACCTGAACGCCCCGTCGCAAGAACAGATTGAAGCCTACAACCACCAACAGGACAGCATTGCAGCCGCACGCGCTGCTGCCGATGCACAGCCCCAGGACACCACCCATGTGGCACCAACAGCCGCCGTCGACTCTACGGCTCTGTTTTTCCCGGCCCTTAACGACTCGGCTGCTGGTCCCAGCCAACTCATCACGTTGAAGAACGACTCCCTCGAACTGGCCTTCAACACCAAGGGCGGCACAATTTCCAGTGCCCGCATCATCGGTCACAAGGACACATTGAACCGCTTCGGCGTGACCCTCTTCGACGGTCAGAGCCAGCAGATGAACTTCGTCATCAAGAGTACCAACAAGTTTATCAACACGAAGGACCTGAACTTCAAACCGACACAGGAGTCCGACGGCTCGCTGACGATGACGGCCTCTGCCCTCGACAACGGGTCGCTGGTATTCAAATACTGCCTCGGCCCCGACTATATGCTCCACTTCTCGATGCAGGCCAATGGTCTTGCCGACCAGCTCGACCCCACCAGCAAGGAGGTGATTATCCTTTGGCAGGACTCCGTTCACCAGCAGGAGAAAGGGTTTACGTTCGAGAACCAGCGGTCGGCCCTGACCTATAAGCTGAAAAGCGGGGGCACCGACTACCTGACCGAGACCTCCGACAACCGCGAGACCATTGAGGAAGCCATCGACTGGGTGGCCTTCAAAAACCAGTATTTCTCGGCTGTGCTCATCTCCAAGGACGGATTCAATGCCGGTGCCGAGTTGGTCAGCACACCGCAGGAGAAGTCTACCCGCATCCTGAAGAACTACGAAGCAAAGCTCATCACAGCCTTCGACCCCACAGGACAGAAAGCCTCTGAGTTCGAGATGTACCTGGGCCCCAACGACTTCCGCCTCATCCAGGATGTCGAGGAGCAGAGCGAGTTTGGCAAGGACCTCGAGCTCGACAGGCTCGTCTATCTGGGATGGCCTCTGTTCCGCTATATCAACCGCTGGTTCACGCTCTATGTCTTCGACTGGCTCACCAAGCTGGGTCTGCCCATGGGCATCGTGCTCATCCTTATTACCTTATTATTAAAGGCCATCACCTACCCCATGGTGAAGAAGAGCTATATGTCGTCGGCAAAGATGCGCGTGCTGAAGCCGAAACTCGAAGAAGCCACTAAGCAGTACGACAAGCCCGAAGACCAGATGCAGAAGCAGCAGGCCATGATGGCACTCTACTCCAAATACGGCGTCTCGCCCCTGGGAGGCTGTCTGCCCATGCTGATACAGATGCCTATCTGGATTGCCATGTTCAACTTCGTGCCTAATGCCATACAGTTGCGCCGCGAGTCGTTCCTCTGGATGGACGACCTGTCGACCTACGACCCCATTCCCTTCATCGGACAGTGGGACACGCCCATCTGGGGTCTTGGCGACCACCTCTCCCTCACCTGTATCCTGTTCTGCGTCAGCAACCTGCTCTATTCGTATATGACCATGCGCCAGCAGCGCGACCAGATGGTGGGGCAGCAGGCCGATCAGATGAAGATGATGCAGTGGATGATGTACATCATGCCGCTCATGTTCTTCTTCATGTTCAACGACTACAGCAGCGGACTTAATTTCTACTACTTCATCTCGCTGTTCTTCTCGGCAGCCATCATGTGGACCCTCCGCAAGACCACCGACGATGCTAAACTGCTGGCTAAGCTCGAAGCCAACTACCGCGAGAATCAGAACAACCCGAAAAAACAGAGCGGACTGGCAGCACGTCTGGCTGAGATGCAGAAGCGGGCCGCCGAAATACAAAAGGAACAACAGCTCAGAAAGAAATGAAAATAGGATTCGATAACGAGAAATACCTCCGCATCCAGTCGGAGCACATACGCGAGCGCATTGCCCAGTTCGACGGAAAACTGTATCTCGAACTGGGGGGAAAACTGTTCGACGACCACCACGCCAGCCGCGTGCTGCCTGGCTTCAAGCCCGACTCCAAGCTGCGAATGTTTGCACAGCTGCGCGACCAGCTTGAGATTGTCATCGTCGTCAGCGCCGACGACATCGAGAAAAACAAAGTGCGTGCCGACCTGGGCATCACCTACGACGAGGATGTGCTGCGCCTGCGCGAGGAGTTTATGAACCGCGACTTCATGGTGGGCTCCGTCGTCATCACACACTACAACGGACAGCATGCAGCCGACCAGTTCCGGCACCGACTCGAACGGATGGGCATCAAGTCCTACGTACATTATCTCATCGACGGCTATCCGCACAACGTGGAACTCATTGCCAGCGACGAAGGCTTTGGCAAGAACGACTATGTAGAGACTTCACGTGAGTTGGTCATCGTCACCGCACCGGGACCCGGTAGCGGCAAGATGGCGGTGTGTCTGTCGCAGCTCTACAACGAAAACAAGCGCGGCATACGTGCCGGCTACGCCAAGTTCGAGACCTTCCCCGTATGGAACCTGCCGCTGAAGCACCCCGTCAACATCGCCTACGAAGCCGCCACTGCCGACCTGAACGACGTCAACATGATTGACCCGTTCCATCTGGAAGCCTACGACAAGATTGCCGTCAACTATAACCGCGACATCGAGATCTTCCCCGTGCTCAATGCCCTCTTCGAAGGCATCTACGGCGAAAACCCCTATAAGTCGCCCACCGACATGGGCGTCAACATGGTGGGATTCTGCATCTCCGACGATGAGGTGTGCTGCCAGGCCAGCCGCGAAGAGATTATCCGGCGCTACTACACCGCTACGAACAAGATGGCTGAAGGGGGCGACAACGAACGCGAGGTCAACAAAATCCTCATGCTGTTCAATCAGGCCAAAATCACCACTGCCTACCGCCGTGTCACCGTCGCTGCTGCCGCCAAGCAGGAACTCACCGGACATACCGCTGCCGCCATGGAACTGTCCGACGGCACCATCATCACCGCCAAGTCGTCGCCGCTGCTGGGCTGCTCTGCCGCCCTGCTCATCAATGCCACCAAGCACCTGGCAGGCATCGACCACGAGGCCAAGCTTATTCCCCAGAGCCTCATTGAGCCTGTGCAGAAGACGAAGACCGAATACCTGGGAGCCCGCAATCCGCGCCTGCATACCGACGAGGTGCTCGTCGCCCTCAGCGTTCTCAGCGAGAGCGACGAGCGTTGCCGTAAGGCGCTCGAACAGTTGCCCATGTTGCGGGGATGTCAGGTCCACTCTACCGTCATGCTCAGCGAGGTAGACCGCAAGATCTTCAAGAAGTTGGGCTGCGGACTTACCTGCGACCCGGTAAAGAAGAATTAGAGGCGTACTGCGAGAGTGTCACGCTGCTGCCGCCACTCACCGTACCGTTCAGTATGCCTATTCCGCCGAAATACTCAGTACCGCCACTCACCGAGACGCCCGACGTTAAGGTGGGTGTCTGTGCTGTTGATACCACCATTCCGCTGCCGCCGCTCGACGGGGTCTTGAAGCAGAAAGTGTCATTCCCGTACTTCAGCGCATACCAACTGTTGCTGCTCCACGACGACTGATAGCAGGTCTGCGACAGGCTGCTGCCGTTCTCCAGACCGCCCACCGCCACTATGGTGCCACCTTCTACATACAGTTTATATCCTCCCTCGGTGTTGGCATCCAGTGCCACCTCCGGCGAACCCGAGCAGACGGCATACACCAGTCCGCCCTTGATGTACATGTTTCCGTTGGCATCCAGTCCGTCGTTGTGCTGTCCCTGGGCATATACGCTGCCGCCGCTAATGGTCATGTGGCTCTTTGAGTTGATGGCATCGTCGTAGGCATACGAAGCCACCTCGCCGCCGCTGATGTTCAGCGTGCTCTTCGTCTCTATACCCTCGCCGCCGGTGCCGCTGGTACGCACCCACACCTTGCCGCCGCCTATCGTCAGCGCGCCGTCAATCTTAATACCTTTGGGCGAGGCCGTGTCACGGCTGTACGAATACTGTCCGCCCTCGGTCACCACATACAGGCTGCCGCCGTTCAGCGCGGCTGTCTGGTCTGCCGACAGACCCTTGCCGCCACTGCCCGTACTTTTCAGCCACACCTCGCCGCCGTTCATCGCAAAGGTCGAGTCTGCCTTGATGCAGGCAGCTCCCTTCACCTCCATATCGGTGGTGTCGTAGGTGCCGTTGCCTGTGGTTATCACCGTAGTTCGTCCGCCGTTCACGGCAACGTGGCTCTCGCAGTTGATGCCCTTGGCAGCGGCTGCCGACACCTCCACATTGATGATACCGCCGTTGATAAACACGCCGTCGTTGGCTTTGATGCCATGATTGGCTGTAGACTTCACGTAGACATTGTTACCTGTTCTGAACACGATATAGTCGGCCGAGTGTATACCATTATTATAATTGCCGCTGACACTCAGGCTGCCGCTGCCGTTAAACAGCAGCTTGCCCTTGCAGTACAGCGCGCCCTTGTGGTCGTTCTGCGATGTGCTCCCGTCGGCCAGCGTGTTCGCCGTGCCGTCAGCCAGCACCACGTAGGCACGCTTGCCGCTCAGCAGGTTCAGCGCAGCACTGTCGGGGTTGGTGATGCTCACGCCGTTCAGCAGCACTTTGTATTTCTTCTCACCGACAATGGTCAGCGACCCGTTGTCAGTCGAGCCGCTCACCACGTAGCAAATGCCTTTCTGCGAGCCGTGATTGGCTGTGATGTGCCCGCCGTTCACAGTCACCTGCACACCACTCACCGTCTTCGCTTCCGGTGCTGTCAGGTCTATCTGCACCTCAGTGGCAAAGGTGTTCTTCTCCAGCGGGTCTTCGTCAGCGTCGGGGAAATACTCCGAGGCTGTCGTCGTTGGCTCAGCCGTTGTCTTGTCTATGCTTACAGCAAACGATGTCAACTGCCCTGTCGTTGCCGACGAGCCGTTGCTGCCGCCGTTATAAATGGTGCCGCTGTTGCCGTTGTTATAAGTGTCGCTAAACGGGTCGTCTGCCGTGCACGATGTGCATGCTGCCATTCCCACTACCGATGCCATCAGCATCGCTCCAAAAAGTTTCACAGATTTCTTCATCTTCATTTTATTTTAGCATTAAAAGTATTGCAAAGGTACCAAAAGTCTTCCCTGCGCCCAATTATATTCAGCCAATCTCCCCTTTTTTTCAGCAAATCTCAAAAAAAAAGGACGAAATGAATGATATTCGCAATATTTTTATTATTTTTGCAGGGATTTTCGGTGTCTAAACGTATATTTATATATAAAACTCAAAACCTCAAAAAACTCAAAAATTATGAACGACAACAAAGTTATGAACATGGCAGCGGACAATATCCGTATCCTGGCTGCCTCAATGGTTGAGAAGGCAAAGTCTGGTCATCCTGGCGGTGCTATGGGTGGTGCTGACTTCATCAACACCCTGTACAGTGAGTTCTTAGTTTACGACCCTGAGAATCCCGCATGGGAGGGTCGCGACCGCTTCTTCCTTGATCCGGGCCACATGGCTCCCATGCTGTACTCACAGTTGGCTCTGATTGGCAAGTACACGCTGGAAGACCTGAAGAACCTGCGTCAGTGGGGCTCTGTAACGCCTGGTCACCCAGAGCGCGAGATTGAGCGCGGCATCGAGAACACCTCTGGTCCTCTCGGACAGGGACACACCTTCGCCGTTGGTGCTGCCATCGCCGCCAAGTTCCTGAAGGCTCGTCTGGGCGACGTGATGAACCAGACCATCTATGCCTACATTTCTGACGGTGGCGTGCAGGAGGAGATTTCTCAGGGTGCCGGCCGTATTGCAGGTAACCTGGGTCTGGACAACCTCATCATGTTCTACGACGCCAACGACATACAGCTGTCTACCAAGACGGAGGTGGTGACCTGCGAGGACACCGCCAAGAAGTACGAGGCCTGGGGCTGGTACGTTCAGAAGATTGACGGTAACGACGTTGACCAGATCCGCGAGGCCATCAAGAAGGCTCAGGCTGAGAAGGAGCGCCCGAGTCTGATTATCGGTCACTGCGTGATGGGTAAGGGTGCCCGCAAGGCCGATGGCAGCAGCTACGAGTCGAACTGCGCTACTCACGGTGCACCTCTCGGCGGCGATGCCTACATCAACACAATGAAGAACCTGGGTGCCGATCCTGAGAACCCCTTCCAGATTTTCCCCGAGGTGCAGGCTCTCTATGCCAAGCGTGCTGAGGAACTGAAGAAGATTGTGGCAGAGCGCTATGCTGCCAAGGCTGCATGGGCCAAGGCTAATCCTGAAAAGGCTGCCCAACTGGAGGAGTGGTTCAGCGGCAAGGCTCCGAAGATTGACTGGAGCAAGGTTGAGCAGAAGGCAGGCTCGGCTACCCGTAGCGCCTCTGCAGCCGTTCTGGGTCAGTTGGCTGAGCAGGTGCCCAACATGATCTGCGCATCTGCAGACCTGTCGAACTCAGACAACACCAATGGCTTCCTGAAGAAGACTCACGACCTCGTCAAGGGCGACTTCAGCGGTGCTTTCTTCGAGGCTGGTGTGGCCGAATTGACGATGGCTTGCTGCTGCATAGGTATGGCTCTGCACGGTGGTGTGATCCCCGCCTGCGGTACCTTCTTCGTATTCTCTGACTACATGAAGCCCGCTGTCCGTATGGCTGCCCTGATGGAGCTGCCCGTGAAGTTCATCTGGACGCACGATGCCTTCCGTGTTGGTGAGGACGGTCCTACCCACGAGCCTGTTGAGCAGGAGGCACAGATCCGCTTGATGGAAAAACTGAAGAACCACCACGGCAAGAACAGCGTCCTCGTTGTTCGTCCTGCCGATGCCGAGGAGACCACCGTCTGCTGGCGCATGGCTATGGAGAATGTCGACACGCCAACCGCTCTCATCTTCTCTCGTCAGAACATCGAGATGCTGCCCGAGGGCAACGACTACACACAGGCTACCAAGGGTGCCTACGTGGTTGCCGGCTCTGCCGAGGACTACGACGTCATCCTGCTCGCATCCGGTTCCGAGGTCTCCACGCTGGAGGCCGGTGCCAAGCTGCTTGCTGCCGACGGCATCAAGACACGCGTGGTCAGCGTGCCCAGTGAGGGCCTGTTCCGCAGCCAGTCGAAGGAGTACCAGCAGAGCGTGCTGCCCGCTGGCAAGAAGAAGTTCGGCTTGACCGCTGGTCTGCCCGTGAACCTCGAGGGTCTGGTTGGTGCCGACGGTACCGTTTGGGGGCTCGAGAGCTTCGGTTTCTCTGCTCCTTACAAGGTGCTCGACGAGAAGCTCGGCTTCACCGGTGAGAACGTCTACGAGCAGGTGAAGAAGTTGCTGGCATAACCTTTAGCGGCATTAATTGACCATATTATAAACGTCAATTCACCTTATTATATAAAAAAAAGAGGCAGGGACGCTCGCACCCCTGCCTCCTTTTTCATTCATGCACCGATTTAAACTGTACAAAGGCGCGGTCTGTCTGCACCTCTGCCATACCCTTCCACTGGTCCTTTGACCTGCGGATGTTTAGCGGGTTGTGATTACGAATTCCTCTTGGTATTGCCATAATTCTTAAATGTTAAGTTGAAAATTACAAATGTCAAAAGTGGGAAAGCGGGAAAGTGGGAAACTTCGGCGAAGTCAAAGTGTTTCCGAGGAAAAAGTTGCCCCCGTTAGGGCAACTCATTCACCACTTTCCGATACAATCCATACTTCACCTTCTCCACCACCTTCTCGTCCTGAAAACGGATGATGGCTCTCGATGCTGCCGTCTTCGAACAGTTGAAGCAGTCCATAAACTGCTGTGAATTGAACTCATCAGGCAACTTGCGGAAGCACTCGTCGTAGCGGGTGGTGCGGCGACGCTGCACAAACTCCTTGTTCTGGTCGGCGAAGTAGTTGAATGCCATCTCGCCGAAGAAGAACTGCTGGCAGCGGTACTGAATCTCCATAGCGAGCCTACAGAGCCGTCTGTCGCGTTCGTCCACCGTCAGGCTTCGGTGTTCCTGCCACTCATCCCAATGACGCATCAAGATAAACGGCAGCGAAACACCGATACCATAGTACGGGATTCGCTTCAGCAGCGTTCTGTCAGCCTTGTCACCGTTGAACTCCGCGATTTCCAGGTGACTGGATTGCCAGTCGTAAGTCTCGTCATTCAGCGGTTCTATAGGCAGTTCCCCCTCCACCTTATCCAGTCGGTAGGCCCACGTTTTCAGCGTCTCGTTGGCATTGGGGTCAACCTCCTGATGCCGCTGCGCCATACCCTTGTCAGGCAATGGAATCACAGCCAGTCGGGTGCTCATACCTGTACCAAAGTTCCGCTGATTCACCTTGCGGTGCAGGGCGTAGGGCGTGCCGGTGTAGATGAAGTTCCAAAACACGTTGAACATACCCGTGATGCTCTCTTGGTTGGCATACATCTGTCCGTCCTGCTCGTTGTGGAACGACTTCAATTCCAGTATCTCGCGGTCCTTCCAGTCGCCACCCTTATTGTTCTTGGTGACGTTGTCCAGCTCACTATCAAAACTGAACATGTGCAGGTTCATCTGCCTGCCCTGAACCGTCTCTACAGCAGCCAGCATGTGGCGGATAAACTCACCCGTAGCGGTTCGTGCAGGGTGTACGCGGATACCGACTACCGGCTTCTTCAGGGCCTCTCCCTTCTGGGCTTTCGTCGAAGTAGTCCTCTCCGTCCTGCCATCCTTGTAGCGGTTCACCGCATCGATACCTACCTGATCGGCCTGAATCATCGGGTCGGCAATCTTGAAGTAAAACTTCTCGATGACGTTCTTACCCGCACCGGGGTCGCCAATGATGAAGATGCAGTAGTTCAGCCTACGCACCAACTCGGGTTCATACCAAAAATGATACCAAGCCCTCGTCATCAGCGTACCGAACAGCGCCGCAGAAGAAAACAGCACCGCAGGCAACTTGTGCGGATGCACATTCAAAAAGAGCTCCTTCATGCAAGGATAATGTTGTGCCATCTCCTGCAGTTCCTCTGCCCAAGCGTCCAGCGGCAGCACGGCGTAAACGTCGTCTGCCTCCGAATTGACAGTTGACAATTGAGAATTGACAATTGCCTTCGCCTCAATAGCACCGGCTGCTTTCAGAGCCTCCACCAACTTCGCCGGCTTCTTCTCGGTGTACTTCCAGCCCATGACGGAACTGACGGTACCAGCCACATCCTCACCTTCTGCCGCCAGGTCCTGCACCCAGGGCAAAGTCAACACTACCTCTGTAATCTTCTTGGCATTTTTGCCAATCAGGTAACGAAGGTGGCTTGCCAACTCCGTCAGGGTGTTGTGGCGGTTGTTGTTGAGGTCTCTGCCCTCCATCCATGCCTCGATAATCTTCGACAGCGGCACATCGTTATATGACAACTCGGGCTCTTTATTTAACGACAACTTGGACAACTTTGGACAACTCTTTAAAAATCCATCCGTTGTCGTTGGCTGAGACTTTCCTTGGTGATACGCCTCGTTGTACTTCTCGCCGAATTCCTTGTTCTCGTAGGTGAACAACCGCTCTTCGTCAATCAGTATAATGTCCTCACGCGTAGTCAGGAACGCCCCGCGACTCGCATCCTTGCAAGCCTCATCGGGGTTGAGTCCCAGCTTCAGGGAAAACGCCTTCTGGTTGTCTATCAGGTTGCCTACAGCTGCATCAGCGATAAACACCACCTTCAATCCATGACCACTTGGCGTTACATAAACAAGGAGAATTCGACTTTTATCCTCCTCACTCAACTTCGCATAGGCCTCTTCCCACACCTTGCGCACATCACCCTCGATGTGGTCGAAGTCTATCACGCACAAACCGTTGAGCCTGCAGGCAGCCTGTTTGCGCCAAGCCCCCATTTTCTGACTTTTCACAGACAGCGTCTCGGCGTATGTGGCAATGAAAATCACAAACGGCAACGACTTCTTCAACTTGTCGTAGGTCGCTTTGTCGCCCCGTTCCAATGCCTCGCGACCTTCTTTCACCTTTCGGAAAGTTTCAGACGCTCCTACGAGCGCCCGAAACTGTTCCTGAGTGACTACTTCTGTGGGGCTACCAAATCTTCGTTGATAACAAAACATTTGTCAATCTCACTAGTTAATGAATACAACTCTCTCCTTACTTCCAACAATCCTTTCACGTCGAACGTGAGCCATGCCATCACCTTCTGCTCCTTCTGTGCGAAGCACACTTTCAGGTTCGGCTTGTCAACCAGATATTCTCCGTCTGGCATCTCCGGCTCACTGATCTGAATGTCCTTCGTCAGCTTAGCCAGCTCCTTGTGGAAGTAGGCCGCCTTGTCAGGACATCCTCAGGACACTTCAGTTCCACACACGTCAGCGGATTCTTACCATTGGTAACATACCGCTTCGACTTACCCACCTTCTTCACGTCCTTCTGACTGGGCTCGCCCTGAGCCTGTGGGTCAACCTCGATACTCCCGTCATCATAGATGCGGGTGTTCGACTTGAACGACTTCTGCAGCTTCCGTCTTGTGGACTTCTGCTGGCTCTCTTCATTTTCTTTCATGTCTTCTAAAAGTTCTAAATATTCCAGCGTCATCCTTCTTTCCTTTTCCTTATTTCGTCATTTCTTGCAGCGTCTCAAACAGTGCCAGACTCTGCGGCAGCACCTGCGGAATGTCCATCCTGTCAGGCTTCAGCACCGTGTTCAGTTCCTGATAGGCATCCCAATAGGTAATCGGTTCGTCGCGCCGCATCATCGCCAGCATATTCTCTGCCGTCTCATTGATCTGACTGGAGTTCAGCGGATAGGGCTGCGACTGGTGCAATATGTCGTTCTGCGTGTCGTGCAAGATACGCTTCTCCACCAGCCGACCTATCAGCACCAGCATATCCTGACGGGTAAACTCTACCGATTTCAGCGCCGCCATCCTCTCATGGCGAATCTTCTGAAACGGCTCGTACTCGTCGGCCCACTGCTGCGCCCTTGTCAGGACATTCTCTACGGTGAGTCTGTCCTTGCGGCTCTGACCGCCATAGCACGTGTAGTTCGACACCACATCCTGCGCCCCGAGAATCGTCTGGTTGTGGCAGACCTTCACCATCGGGCCGATACCCAACTGAATGCCCTTCTGATGGTAGGCCACCGCTAAGCAAGTCACCACATCGTCCGTCTCGTCGCTGCGAATCTCGATGTTGGCATACACCCTGCGGAGCAGATGAGCCTCGATAGCCCTCTCACCGTATTGCTCCTCCAACTGAGGCAGCAGCGTCACTCCGGGACGTTTCGAGTCACGGTTGGCGGCAGCGAAAATCTCCTGAACCACCGGCTTCAAGCCTCGCTTCTCAAAAGCCTCCAATACCGACGCTATCAGCGCAAAGTGATAGATACCGCCGACGGGCTGACCCGTCGGCATGTTCTCATGATAACTCTTCTCCAGTTCTTCGAGAGTCAGCGCCTGTACTGGCTTCTCGGCAAAATTCAGTGTACTCATACGGCCTACTTATTTGAGATTAATCTTATCCACATAGATCGTTGTGGCCTGCATGGCCTCGCCGGTCTGTTGGGAATTCCACTCACGAACCACCATCGAGCACTGCACCTGGTACAGATACTGAGGGTCATACTTCGGACAGTTGACTGCTCTCTCGCCGGTGATTTCACCCAGGAAAGTGTCGATGCCGTCTGTCAGTCTCAGGGTCACAGAGTTGATGACCTTCTGCTCACCCGTCTTGCGGTCCATATACTGGCGTGTCACCAATGGACTCTGATTCAAAATTCTTACTGTTGCTTCCATAAATTAAATCCGTTTAATCTGTGGTCGTATTCCTTAATCCTCATCCTTAATTGTTCTTACTTCTGTAAAGCTCCAACCAAGCGTCGTATTTCTCGACGATGGTATCTCTCAAGAAAGCCCCGTCGCGTTCGGCCAACTCCGTGACACATGCCAGAATGGTAGTCAACACATTCGTCAGCATCTCCTGATCGTAGGGGCTACGCCAATTGCAATGCTGGTCTATCAAGGCTTCCACCTTCTTGCCCAGCAACTCCGTGTCATCTTGCAACTGACGCTCCAAGTCCTTCAAATCGGTACACGTCAGCACCAGCTGACCCAAATTCGATTTCTTCTGTCTCTTTTTCATCTTTTTACTTTTTTACCTTTTTACTCTTTTACCTTTATCCTTGTCCTTTTATCAACTTCCTTATAAATTCCAGACCTTTGGGAGTCCAGACAAGATAGGTCTGACGTTTCTTCTTCCCGTCTTTCGAATAGTAGATGAAAAGCCTGTCGTGTGTCAGTCCCAGTCCTTCGTATGGAGGAGTGAGCCGATACTGACCCTGCTTCCATTTCTGGATACCCATGTCGCGAAGGAAACTGTTCAGGTCTCTGGCTTCCATATCCAGTTCCCTGGCAATCTCCGTCACCGTTAGGCATCCGTTGTCACCTTGGTTTTCGCGCTGCAGGGTATGCCCCACAATGCGCTCCGCCTCATTCATCACGTCGTCATCCGTCACCAGCAGGTGCCGCACAGCCCGACGCATCAAATCATTATTTTGTCTTTCTTCTTTCATATCCTTTAAAAATTAGATAATGTACCCGTACATGCGTATGTGCGAGATTCAAAAATTATGAGTAGAAAAAGAAAGGATTCTCAATTCCGTTGTATCAATAAGTCAAACAACACCGCAATCACCCACCTTCGGGTTTCGGATTCTTCACCCCTCCGGGATTGGATTGCGATGCAAAGGTAAAAAATATATCTTATTGACAATCAGGTTATTATACGCGAAAACCCGACCGTTCCAAGTCGGAAACAGTCGGGTTAAAACAGGGGCAAAAGCCTATCTGTAAAGGTGTTTTCTAAAAGGTCGGATTAGGTCGGAAGAATTTCTGTAGCATATCGCTGTCCCACGACTGCTCAGCCTTATATTTAGCCAATTTCATCGGTTTGCCGTCTTTCACGAAGCATTGTTCTGCCAGTTCTGTCATGCCTTGAACTGTCAGTTCCTTGGTCTCAAGCAGGTTGCCGTGAATGCCGCGAAGCAGTTCCTGAGCCAACTGTACGTTCTTCAACCACTGGATAGGTTTCCACTGGGCAGGCTGCTGCTTCGAGTAGCCCATCGTGAAGAGCCAGCAGTCCATTTCTGTGTCGCGAGCCATAAAGTGCTCACGTATCAGCAACTCATAGAGCCGCTGCCCCTCCTCTTCCGATTTATTCAGCGGGAAGTGTGGTGCCACCGTACCCGCATACTCCTCATATCGTGGATTTTCGCCCTCCTGGATGACCTCTCGCCCATCGTCCTCCACATTCTGTGCCCTGCGTTCTACGTACAGGGCATTATTGCCTCTCTGAATGATTCTTCTTGCCATAGTCTGCTATTTCGTTTTATTCTTTATTCTCATCATACTGAGGACTGTCGCCTATCTGAATAATCTGCCGATTATCCACAATGGGTTGATCCTTCTCTTTCTCACGTTTGCGAACCTTGGCACGCAAACTCTTAAAGTGCTTCTGCCACACGTCGTTGCCGCCAAGCATCTCGTTCAGGATAGGCCAGACGATACTGATTAGTTTGGGAGAGAGTGCCAGCAGTTCCTCCTCAATCTCCTTGAAGGGAATGGCGTCTTCCACCACGGCTTTTTGGAACTGCAGAGCCACCTCGTGGGCTATCTCATCCTGTTTCCGCTCTACCTGCCGCATCAATTCATCATGCTCCTCTTTCAGTACAGCCATCTGCTGGCGCAACTGGCTGTGCTCCTTCTTCAGCACCGTATTCTCAACCTTCAGTTCGATGTTCTGCACCTTCAACTCATGGTTCTCCGTTTCCAGCTGTCGATAAGGTGTCTTGGGGTGCTTGGTCAGCATCTCCTTCACCTCTTCAGGGAATAGCATCTGGCACAGCTCGTCGAGTTCGTGGTTCGAATCCGTCTTATCCATAATCTCATCGAGTGCTGCCAAAGCCTTTACCATCCCCTTCTGCTGTTTCTTGGCACAGAGCGTGTCGGCGTTATCAGCAAGGAACCAGTACACCAGATGCAGGTAAGGATGATATTTGGCAGTCTTCAGATTGTTGGCCAGACTGACAAAGTTTGCAAAACCCAGTCCGATGATGCTGCCCGTCATGACGCAATAGATATGACGCAGGAAGTCCCAATGCATCTTCATCAGTCGGAACAGATCCTTGCGTCTGCCAAATCGTGGCGGTGACATGACGATAATGATAAAGGCATGCAGCAGCGCATATATCTCGCCGCTACCGCTATTGCCGTTCACTCGCTGGTAGCGCAACTCCTCAGTCACTTCCTCGTATGTGTTTTCGCCACAATAGGGCTCATAGTTATCGCTATGAATCATGCAACACAACAGCGTCAGCATCTCCTCACCACCGCCTCGCACAGCCCAGGCCCGGGCCATCTTCATCAAGTCCTGCCGAGAGGCCCACTCGCCAAACATCGGGTCAATCTGTGCTATATCGCTGATGATGCTACGCGATGTCCAGTCGAGTCGCGGCGAGTCCTCTATCCACATCTCGTAGAATGGCTCCATTTGCCGGTGCAGCTCTGCAGCATCGCCACGTCGTACAACCTCCCTAACAGCCTGTGTCATAGGGAAGCGCATCAGCTGACCTGTGCCGTCGATACTGTCTTGTAGTGGTTTTATAATCGTTTCTTCTATTGTCATAGTTTCCTTTTACCTTATTCTAATATCTGCTCCAAAATTGGGGATGCAAATTTACGAAAAATCCCGCTCATTCTATGACGAACGGGAAAGTATTTGTAGTTAAAGAATGTCAACGCGATAACGAGAGTTATCAGGTACGTAAAATTATTTCTTCTACTATAAGTCTATTTCATTCATAAGCATCAAAGTATGTTCTATCACATATATTATTTGTGAGTAGTGGAGAATTTCTTCTAATGATAGTTCCTGACCGATTCTGTCTTTAAGCCATTTGTCTGCAACCTGATAACCTCCAATAAAGAAATTCCAAACGTTTTCTGTTACATTGTCAAAATATTGTGTATCATTTATATACACTTTGTTGTTTTCCCATCTGCGATACTCTATTATACCAGTACCTACACCAACACATGGAAATAACTTATGAGCGTCCCATTTCTCATTATCTTTCATCAGATGTAAATTTCGTAACTGGCTACCTTTTTCAACCATCTTGTCAAAGCGATCGGTGCTAGTCGGATATGGTATGCGCGGGAAGTCACGTTTTAAGAATTCGGAGTATTTCTTTCTGTAGTTAGGGGAATAAAGCGTTGCATAAATATAGTCAAACAGATCCTCATTTGACGGTCTTTCACCAAGGTGCTGAATAACTTTCAGCATAGTTTCTTCTTTAAAATTGGAGATAATAGAGTCGGTTCCAAAATCTGTTGAAGTTGAGTTTCCGTATTCTGTTTCTTTCTTGGTTTCAACATATAGTGGATAAACATATCCACCTCCACGATAGAAAACATTCAAATCTACAATGGAATTCGTAACAAAGCCTAGATTCCATTCCATATCTCCTACAACATTTCCGCATTGACCAACAATTAAACCAAGGTTCTTATCTTCCTCCTTATGCACCAAGTGCCTCATGATGTCATATACAGGATAAGCTATAAAGCCTTTTGATTTGTTAGTGAAATAGGTGTGTTTCATGTCAAACGGTCGATAAAGGGCTTGCTTGTAAAACTCTTCTTTAAGACCGAATGATTTTATGTTCTCAACCGCATAACTCACCTTTTGGTCTCGACTTTCCTTTTCAATATGATATTTCTTTTTGATTTTCTCCTCATCAAGATTCATAAAGTCTTCTGTTACTGCCTTAATAGCATCTTTTGAACCCTGATAAGCAATGGCATCTCGATGGGAGCGCATACCAACACCTCCTATCTTAAAGAGATCTTCAGGTGAAAAACCATCATAAAATTCTTCCTCGTGGGAGAAATCAATTGGAACAAAGAAATACATCGGTGCGTGCATTTCCACTTTTTGGAATTTCAAACTTGACACGTCGTTTTCGCTGAGAATCTTTAGCTTATTCTTTCTGCTACCATAGATATCTGTATAATAAACGTCGGCAAAATGATCATCTGTCCTTTCTTCGCCCTCAGTCAACTGCTTCTTCACAAAAAGATTAATGCAGACACCTGGCTGGATGTCAAAGACATTCTCCTCCTTTTCGTCTCTGAGTGATGTTTCTCTCGACTTGGAGTCTCCGTGGAGATTCACAATGTATATCTCATCAAACGTTTTCAGTAGATGGTAGCGCATGCCCCTGAAGGTAAGACTCTCAAGATAACTATTTGCATTAATATAGCCGATGATGCCACTACCGTTTTCTACGATAAAACGTTGGGCTAAGCCGATGAACTTTACATAATCGTTGTTGACCCATTTCGTGTCTGGAATACTTAAGTCATCACGTCCGGGCTCTAATTTATATTTCTCTATCAGTCTGTCAATATCCTTCCCTTTGTTTACGCTTTCGCCTTTATAAGGTGGATTCCCTATCATTACCATAATAGGCTTATGCCCCTTTATTCTATTGGCTTCTTCCTGTTCTTTTGATATCCAATAGCCTGTATTTGAATCCTGTTTGCCTGTATTGCGTCGCAGAGAATCTGTAAGACAGATATGGAAGCGGTCATTAGACTTAATCTTGTATCCTGTCTTTTCAAGAACCATGTCAACCTTGATGTGTGCTACAGTATAGGACGCCATCTGTATTTCAAATCCATATAGTCTGGGAAGCAAGTTCTCTTCAACATATTTTTGCCACAGCATCGAGTGGTCACCTATCTGTTCTGCTATTTCATTGATGACTTCCGCAAGGAAAGTTCCTGTTCCTGTAGCTGGGTCAAGAATCTGAACCTGTTGAACCATTTCATCTTTATCAACCGTTTTGTTTGGTATCAGTTTGTTTTCAGCCAATCCAGAACTAACTTGTAACTTGGTTTTCAACAGCGAATCTACCGACCTGACAATAAACCTAACAACCTCAATTGGAGTGTACCATACACCTCGATTTGCCTTGTCCTTAGGATCAAATGCCATCAAGAAATCTTCATAAAAATGAATGAGCGGGTCGCGGTCTTTCTTTATATCACGTTCAAACATCTTCCGTAGGTCAACAGCCTTAAACATCTCTACAAGGTCGTCAACTATCCAGGTGATGTCATCGTGAATATTGTTACCTGCCAACTCGTTAAATACACCGCGAAGAAATCTGTTGGTCTTAGGTATAAGGTTAGCTGCTTCGCCTCTTGAAAAATCATCTAAAGTGTTGTCGTGAAGTCTCGCAGCAAACAAGCCATACGCTACTGTCTGGGAGTATATCTTTGCAAATCCTTCTATGTCAATCGCCTGAACCAACCCGTCTTTAATGTCTTTGTATGTCTTTAACAGCAGTCCCTTGGCATCGTCATCAGATTTGTTGTCATTTAATATGTTTGTAATAATGGCACACATAAGTTTTGCCTTGCGAGCCATAAGATCTGCCAAATGCTTAGAAGAGTGGATAGCCGGAATGCTATTAGGGATGTAGCTTCTAAAGAAAGCGATGAGTTCCTCAATCTTTTCGTCGTTAAACTCTATTTTGTCACCTTTTGAATTGCCTATCCTAATAGCCATTATCATCTCACCGCTCTCGTAGAAATGGAAGTCCAGATAATCGGTGAAAACAATATGATTGATGGCTTGTTTGTATCTGTCAAATTGTTCCTGGTTCTTACCTTTGCCGTCTAAATCACCCTTGTTTATATCTTTTGTCTCTATGGCAGCAATCGTAACATTATCTTTTCCTTGTATGGCTATGTCTGGCTTGCCACACTCTATCTGTCTTTTCTCATTGACGGCATCATATTTCCCACCAAGTATATCGTTGAGAAAGTTCTCCAACGAGGATCTATATGTATATTCACTTGCATCGCCCATCGAATATTTTAGGCTGATGCTCTTCTTATACGCCTTGATGATATCAGAGTCTGACTTCATACTTACATGTCGATCCAGCTGATACCCAAATGCCAGAATGGTTAGTAACCTTTGTTGAACCACATACGAAAAACGGGGTATCTCCTGCTGCCCGTCCCGTGACTTTGGCCTACCACAGCCATCCCATTAGAACGAACAGAGAGATACCCACGTGGAGCATATATAATGCACCCAAAAGTGTGCGTGAGGGCATGAATAGCCCTCGGCACACTCCGGCTGCGTATATACACATCCGTAGGCGTCACCTCTGCTATTGTCTTTGGATGGGATTTGATTGTGGTAGTTCAAGTCACCAAAAACAAAGCGTACAGTGTCGCTTATTCCGCAATGTAGTTGTCCCCATCAGCCCGCAGGCTTAGGTTTGGACGGTACAAAGATACGGAATTTTTGTGATAATTAGTCGAAAGGACTCATAAAAAACACATAATTTAATAAAATGGGCAATATGTGGCCCAACTAAAAACGAAAAAGTCAGCACCTTATTGGGGTACTGACTAATTTATGATTTGGTGTGATAAGGACTGTCTTTCAAGGCAGTCCTTAATAGATTCTATTGCAATAGTTTCTTTACCTCGTCAATCGTCAATCCTGTATAATGGGCAATATCTTCAACAGGAAATCCATTCGTTTTTAACTGACGGACACTGTTGCGCCTGCCTCTCTCGTATGCGCACTGAATAGAGCCTATCATGTCCCACCAGATGTGTTGCCTCCGCTCATACTCACATCGCTCCATGTCAGAACTAAGTTCAAATTGCTCAGCTGGCAAGAAACGGAATTCGCCATCGTTACAGACTATGAAAAATGACTGTACTTGTTCGCTCTTTCTGAAATCGTAGAATACAGGGCCAAAATAGTAGGTTGAACTGAAGATGCCCAAATACATGGCATCGGCCAAATCATCACCGTAGGCCTTTCGTCCAAAGGCTAACGCTCCTGCTTCCAATTGTCTGATTTCAGTCGTTGTCATGATTCTCGAATTTAAAGAGTGTTGATTTCTTCGACAGACAGGCCTGTAATTTCCGAAATGTCTTCAATAGAAAATCCCTTGACCTTCATACGGCGAGCAATTTCTTTATCCTCATTCCAAACAGCAGTGTCAAGAGAGTTCTTCAAGTCACGATAAATCTTGACGCTCTCCTCATAGTCCTGGCGTTCCTCTGGGGTGAACTTGGCTATCTCGGCCTGACGGAAGAGCTTTTCAAACACGCGCTCTTGCAGTGCGGCTGGACGTTCCAACAGGCGGGAAAGGTTGCGAAGCACAAAGAGCCACTTGTCAAACATCGTCTCCAGCTGGTCCTCTGTCTTGTTGAACTTCGGCATTTCAAGATAGACAAACGTCAGCTTGTCGAAAAATACATGCTTGTCTGCCGTGTCCATCAGCTTCACTTCGTGGTGATAGCACTCCTCGTCGTATTCATCGTCGGGGAATACGAAGTTCAGAATACCAACGGTATAGACACTCTTCAGATTGAAATCCCAGTCGGAACCGCGCTGCCCCTGTTCACGAATAGGGAAAGTGGAGTAGAACACGCTTCGGTCTTTGAAATAGCGTTGCTCCACCTTCTGCATCTCCACGATAAACTTCTCACCGTCCTCGTTTTCGCAGTACACGTCGAAGATGGCCTTTCGATCACCGTAACCCTCACCGAGTTTCTCGCTGTTGAGGTACTTCACATCCTTGATGACCTGCTCGTCGTGGAACAGGGCATTGAGGAAACTGATGAGCAAGTCCTTGTTCATCTCTGTACCAAACAGCTTCTTGAAGCCGAAGTCGGTGTACGGGTTGATAAATCTCTCTTTCGTTTCGTCTGACATAATAATCCCAAATTACTATATTTTGCGGCAAAGTTACGAAATTTCCACGAAAGTTGTACCAGAAAACAGAAAAATCACCTTATTTATACGCGAGATGAAAGGTTTTTTAACGGAACTGACACTTTGGTGTGTCTTTCTCCCCGAAGTTTCCCTGGAGAGCACTTTGGCTCGCCGAAGTTTCCCACTTTCCCACTTTCCCACTTTTGACATTTAGGTTTGTCAACTTCGAGGGTAAGGTATTGGTGGGTTAGGAAGGGTCTATCAGGGGGAGTAGTAGAAAGTAGATAGAAATTATACTATTAATATTATATATATTATAATATATATAATATTAAAACTTTCTTCTTCAAGAAATCTGAAAATGTAGATGTCAAAAGTGGGAAACCGGGAAAGTGGGAAACCTACAGAAGAATGTGCCCCTCTGCACAAATATGGTGTGAGATATAAGAGAGAGAGGATGCCGCTCTCTCCTGGCAGAAATACGGCTTGCGCAGAGCAAATGGCAAATTCTGACACAGCAAATTTGCCATTTGCTATTTTCAGCCTCTCTGAGGCGCGAATGTGGCCTCAGGGAGGCGTTTTGCCGAATTGCGAAAAAATTTGCGGAAAATGATGAAAAAAGTTGCGAAAAAATTTGCAGGATTGAAAAATTTTTCGTACCTTTGCAACATCATTAGAAGACCAAGGAAAACGCATTAAGGACAAAGCTTAAAGGATGATCAAAAACATTCAAAAAATTTTAAGTTTATGTCAAAGATTATTTATGACGTTTATCAGAACAACAACATGGAGTCGAAGGCTTACAAGAAGTACTTCGGACGAGTGGTTCACACCGAGACGCTGAACACCCGCCAGCTGGCCAAGCACATCGCGGAGCACGGCAGCGTGTTCACCAAGGACGTGGTCGAGGGCGTGCTGACCAAGGCCGAGGACTGCATCATCGAGATGCTGATGGAGTCGAAGAAGGTGAAGCTGGAGGGTCTGGGCACCTTCTACCTGACGGCCCAGAACAAGCAGGGCGGCGAGGTGAGCCTGGACAAGTTCAACCCCAAGACGTCGATGGTGGGTCTGCACATCCGCTTCCTGCCCGACAAGGGCGGCGACTGCCAGCTGAACGCCAAGGACGTGCTGCAGAAGGCAACCTTCATGTGGGCTGAGGACCTGAAGCGCGACAGCGCTGCCAGCCGGCCCGTGGACAATGACGGAGAGGGAGGTGAAGGCTAATGGGTCACGGACCAATCTACCTGTAAAACCTGAAAAACCGCCGAGGTTCTGAAATGGACTTCGGCGGTTTTTGCTGAGGTAGCAATCTGTCACTTCTTTATCAGCGAAGCAATCCAAAGGATAGCCACGGCACCGATGATAGCCGTACCTAACTGTCCGAGCAGACCGCCCCACTGGACGCCCAGCAGTTCAAACAGCCAGCCGCCTACCAGACCGCCAAAGAGTCCGAGCACCAGGTTCATCACGCAGCCGTAGCCGCCGCCCTTCATCAACTTGCCGGCACAGAAGCCAGCCAGAATACCAATAATTATTGATCCAATCAATCCCATAATTCTTGTATTTTATGTTTTACTTTTAGCAATTTCGGCTGCAAAGTTACACATTTTTCTTGATACAACAATAGTCAGGCGGTGATTTCTTCTGAACAGATTTCAAGGATTTAACAAAAAAAGTGCGGATATTAGTGGTTTTTTCGTACCTTTGCCGACGCAAACTGATTATTGAATTATGGACATCAAGGAATTTTTATCGGAGAACGACCGGTTTGCTGCCAACAGCGGATGCCGGCTGACAGAAGTGAGACAGGGGTATGCCCGAGCTGAGCTGGTGGTGACAGAGGAGCATCTGAATGCCGGTGGGGTGTGCCAGGGCGGTGCCTACTTTACGCTGGCAGACATAGCGCTGGCAGCGGTGCTGAACAGCCGCGAGAGCCTGACCTTCGGTATAGAAAACAACATCGTGTTTCTGCACAGTGCCAAGGCCGGCGACACACTGACGGCAGAGGCTACCGAGGTGCACAACCACCACAAAATACCATACGTGGAGGCGCGCGTCACGAACCAGAACGGCGAGCTGTGCTGCGTGGTGACGGGCTTGGCGTACAGGAAGGACCTGGCAATAATGAAGGAACAGTCGTGAAAAAAGTTGTCCAAAGTTGTCCAAGTTGTCGTTAAAATAATCCCGTTGTCGTAAAAAAAACTTGGAGTTTGAGCGGAATACGGGACTCGAACCCGCGACCCTCGGCTTGGGAAGCCAATGCTC
>ERZ842401.889-NODE-889-length-44313-cov-4.883863_pt1 | contig 44313 bp, 38 predicted proteins | sample MGYA00521270_ERZ842401 | MGnify/ENA primary metagenome ERZ842401 (study PRJEB31892, sample SAMEA3878208) | bioreactor metagenome | biome: Moose rumen | place: Sweden | collected 2011-10 | study: EMG produced TPA metagenomics assembly of the PRJEB12797 data set... | reverse complement strand
TATTACAAGCAGCCCCTCAGGGATCAATGGGCGCATCTGCATCCATGTGGATTATGCTCATTCTGATCTTCGTCGTGATGTGGTTTTTCATGATCCGCCCCCAGCGCAAACAGCAGAAAGAGCTCCAGGAATTCCGTAGCTCTCTCAAAAAGGGTGACAAAGTCGTAACTGTCGGAGGAATCTACGGAGAGATTGTGGAAGTGAATGAGAAGACCGCTCTCATTAAGGTCGATGGCGATACCAAGCTTCGCGTAGACAAGAATGGTCTCGTGAAAGATTATTCTGAGGCTCAGCAGCAGTAAGGTGACTCCATTAGGAAAGATTAAGAACCATCTCCATCTTAAGGGGAGGGACGGTGTGATTTTGCTCATGTCCCTTCTCGTATCTTTCGTGATCTGGCTAGCCAGCAACCTCTCCCGCTCATATTCCGGCAATATCAGTGTGCCGGTCATTGCGGAAAGCAATATTTATGGCCATTCCAGAGAGTCGAGCGCACCGACGACTGTAATTGCAAGATGCCATACCTCAGGGTATAGTCTTCTCCGTAATTCTTATAGAAGGGGACATAAAGTCTCGAAAGTAAAGATAGATAATCAGGACCTCCACCATCTCTCCGGAGACCGCTTCTTTATCAGCGGGCCTTCGCTGAACGCCTATTCAGACCACTTTTTCGGCGAGGGGACTACCGTAGATGCATTTATTTCAGATACCCTCTTTTTTATTTTTCCTTCGGTCAATCACAAAAAAGTCCCGGTCGAGCTTGTCCATAACATATCATTCCGTCCTGAGTATATGAGCGCCGCTCCTATAAAGGTTGAGCCAGATTCTGTCGTTCTCTACGGGGAACAGTCCAGAATCGAGGATATTGAGCATGTCTCAACCTCTCCATTGGACCTTTATGATATTCATGAGACAGAGACGGGCACTCTTCGTCTTGGAAAGATAAAAGGTGTTGAGATGTCTGCCGAGGAGGTCCATTACACTATCACGACAAGCAGATATGTAGAGCTAAAGACTACAGTCCAGATAGAGGTATTCAACTGTCCTTCCGGAAAGATGCTTTCAGTGTATCCATCTTCTGCTGAGGTGGTTCTCCGCTGCACATTCCCTGTCAGCAGGGACCCTTCCGAGTCCTTCCGTTTATATGTCGATTATAACGAGTTCGCATCCTCAATTAACGGCCGCTGCATTCCAAGGGCGGTTACTCTTCCACCGGGAGTCATTGATTACAATATTATACCGGAAGTATTCGATTGTATTCTTTCGGAATAGCCTCCATCAAGAGATTATTTCTTAATTCCTTACTGAGGAACGATGAAAAAATTAACCACATCACTTTCATCGCCTGTGGCCACCCTCGGCCACATAAGAGGGAGGGGCCCACGAAGTGGGAGGGGTCGCACAAACGTGCGACGGCAGTGAAAGTGATGTAGTTATTTTTTTAACAGATACTGAATTTTCTTGTGCGATGAAAACGGTACTTGTTACAGGTGGGATTGGGAGCGGGAAGAGCGCAGTTTGCGACTTCCTGAGAAGCCGTGGAGTCCCCGTTTATGATTCAGATGAGAGGACAAAGTCACTCTATGACAGTAGTCCTGAGCTTGTACGCCGCATTGAAAAGACATTCCGTCGTAGGCTTGTGAATAAAGACGGGACTCTCGATAGGGGACGACTTTCCAAAATCATTTTTTCTTCAAATAAGGCTCTCAATAAGCTGGAAGCCATTGTTCATCCTCTTGTCCTCGAGGATTTCCTCGCGTGGAAAGAGTGTGCGGACTTACCTTCCACATCGCCTTTTGGACTGGAGCCATTTGTCTGTATGGAGTCTGCCATTGCTCTCTCAAAACCGCTATTTGATGGAGTCTTCGATAAGGTCGTTGTGGTCGAAGCACCCGAAGACATTCGTATCAACAGGGTTCTTGCCAGAAATCCATCTCTTTCGAGAGAAGATATAATCGAGAGGATTTCCTCTCAGGAGATCGACCGTTCTAGGGCTGATTTCATAATAGTCAACGATTCGAGCCTGGAAAGCCTTCGCAAGAAGGCGGAAGCCGCTTTTTCCTCTCTTTTCTAAGAAATTCGCGAAAAAAAGGGTATCTTTGCAAGACATAAAAATCATTAGTAATGAAAACAGATCTTTCTAAAATCCTTTCGATATCAGGACAGCATGGCCTGTTTAACTATATCGCACAGTCCCGAAATGGTGCTATCGTAGAGTCCCTTGCCGATAAGAAACGCACAATCTTCGATTTCAAAAGCCGTATTACATCGCTTGCTGACATATCAATCTATACCGTCGAAGAAGAAGTCAAGCTCAAGGATGTTTTTCTTAAGATGAAAGAGGTACTTGGCGACAGTCCCGCCCCTTCATCCAAAGCTCCCGCAGCCGAGATTAAGGCGCTGTTTGAAAAGGCTCTTCCGGACTACGACGAGGACCGTTTCTATGTTTCTCATATGAAGAAGGTCGTCGATTGGTATAACGACATTCTTAAATTCGCTTCATTTGACTTTGTGGACCCCGAGTCGGAGGCGGAGGAAGAGGCTGAAAAGGGAGAATAACCCGATGAAAACTCTGCAGGTCATAACTCTCGGCTGCTCGAAAAATACTGTCGACACAGAGCATCTTCTCTATCAAATCAGGAATTCTTTTGAGATAGTTCCGGAAGGGGAAGAACGACCTGTAGATTATCTTCTTATCAACACTTGTGGCTTCATCGGTGATGCCAAGCAGCAGTCTATCGATACGATTCTTTCACAGGTGGCCCGAAAAAACGCAGGAGATATAGGTAATCTCTTCGTTTTTGGATGCCTTTCTCAGAGGTACTTCAGTGAAATGCCATCTCTCATACCTGAGGTTGATGCCTGGTTCGGAGCGAGGGATTTGGACCCTCTTATAAAGTCCCTTGGATGTACTCCAGACCATTCCTCAGACCACATGAGGATCCTCACAGGTCTATCCCGCCCTTATGCTTATTTGAAGATCTCGGAAGGATGCGACCGACGCTGCTCATATTGTGCTATCCCTCTTATTCGGGGCCATCATCGGTCAGTCCCGATGGAAATACTTGTAAAAGAGGCCGAAGCTCTTTCTGCAAAAGGGATAAAGGAGCTCGTCCTAATTGCGCAGGATACTACATTCTATGGCCTTGATCTTTATCATAAAAGATGTCTTGCAGAGCTTCTGAGAAAGCTTTCTTCGGTTGATGGTATAGAATGGATCAGAATCCACTATTCATATCCCGCTGATTTCCCTGAGGACGTTCTTGACGAAATGGCCTCCAATCCGAAGGTCTGCCGTTATATGGATATACCCCTCCAGCATATCTCTGACAAGGTCCTCGATAATATGCGTCGTCATGTTGATGGAGCTTGGACAAGGGCGCTTATCCAGAAGATGCGTTCCCGCGTCCCGGGTCTTGTCCTAAGAACGACCATGATAGTTGGCCATCCCGGAGAGGGGAAGAAAGAGTTTGAGCAGCTCCTCGATTTCGTCCGTGAAGCGCGCTTTGAAAGGCTAGGAGCTTTCGTGTATTCAGAAGAGGAGGGGACCTATGGCGCAGAGAACTTCAAGGACTCTGTGTCTCTTAAGACCAAGCAGTCCCGCCTTGATACTCTTATGAGTGAGCAGAGTGGCATTTCATTTGCATACAACTCTTCCCGTGTGGGTACGGAAGTGAAAGTGCTCATAGACGATTATGTAGATGGGACCTTTATTTGCCGAAGCGAGTTTGAAAGCCCTGAGGTGGATGGAGAGATCCTCGTAAAATACAGCCCTGAGGTATTTGATGGCATTGAGCCATATTCCCTTGTGGGTGAGTTTATTACAGTCCGCATTACTGGAGCATTCGATTACGACCTTACTGCAGAACTCTTAAATATATGAAAAAATTGACTTTTCTTTTGTCAGCCGCCGTGCTGCTGATTGCATCGTGCTCTCCAGAGACGTTCACGATGAACATCGACATGCGATATCCCTCCCGCTCTGGCCTCGATCTCAATAAGAAGTCGATGGCCATTGTATATGTAGATGAAGGAAAAAAGTCTGATGAATCTTTTGTCAAAGGAGTCGCCAGTGGTTTCGCTTACAAACTTGAAGAAGAATACTTCGGAGGCAATGAGGATATCGAGCTCTTCAGCGTTCCAAAGGATTCTTCCGTCTATACAAAGAAATTCATGGAGGACATGGTAATGGATTCCGGCCGGGATGTGATTTTCCTTATCGACAGTCCCGAATATGGTACACCCGGGGCAGGGGAGAATACCCCCAATACCGGCTCCATCAATCCGGATTCCGCCTATGTCTGTAGCGTCCTTCTTCCTTTCAAACTTAGAGTTTCAGCTTTCGACTCCATGGACAAGGGCGATAAGGTCCTCCAGTACAGCGGCTCAAGCGCGGTCAGGACCCCCGTCATCAATTCAGGGGCGGTTTCTGACGAACTGTTATCGGAGCATGTGTGGGACAATATATCTTCAGAGGCCGAGAGAGTTGGCATGCAGGCCACGGGTAATTTCCTAAGCACTTGGAAGACAGAGCGTTATACTCTGTATTACTATGACTCTGCTGATAATAATTGGGACAAGGCATCGCAGGCTGCCTACGAGTACCGTTGGCAGGAAGCGATAAAGCTATGGTGCAAGATTCTTCAGAATACAAAAAATCATGAAAAGAAAGCATGCCTTTGCTATAATATAGCTACGGCATGCTACATGCTTGGAAATTATACTCTTGCAATCTCATGGCTCGATACCGCTGACAAGGAGTGTGAGCTCAGCCTTTCACCAGGCCTTCGCACTCGAATTGCGCAGAGGAATAAATAGAATTCTATTTATTTGCAGCAATAGTTGCCTCAATATCAAGTGCTTCCGCAAGAATCGAGATAGGATTCTTGACAGGTATTCCTGTAGACATCTCTATCTGCCACTTACATGTCTCGCAGTCGCAAGCGACAAAGTCGGGAGCAATATTGCCTATCTCGTCGAACAGAGACTTGCCGATAGCCTGAGATGCTTCGTAGTTCTCCTTTTTGAATCCATACGTCCCTGCAATTCCGCAGCAATTGGAAGGAAGGATTGTGAATTCAGCTCCAGGAATCATTTTGAGAAGGCCCGTTGAGAATATTCCCCATCCGAGTTTCTCCATATGGCAGGGCGTATGATAAGCAATCCTAGCCTTATAGTCTTTCTTGAATACAAGCTTTACTTCTCCGCTTTCAACGAGCTCGAAGATGAACTTTGTTGCAAGGGAGAGGTTATCTCGGTAGGAACTATTGTCAATATCGAGAAGCTCATGGTACTCATCTCTCATTGTAAATGTACATGTCGATGAGGTAGTGAGTATCTTCAACCCCTTTTTTGATGCCTCACCGAGTACTTTTTCGTTATTGGATGCGTGCTTTTTGGCACCTGTATACATGCCGTTGGCTATCATGGCTACGCCGCAGCACTTCTCTTTGTCGAGAAGCTCAACGCCAAAACCTATAGCGTTCATCACAGTGACGAAGTCCTTGCCAAGCTGAGGGAAATTGTAGTTGACATAGCAGCCGTGGAAGTATGCAACTTTCTTGTTGAAAGAGGTCTGTTTCGCTGCGGCGCTACGCTTGAACCATCCTTCAAATCCCTTTCCGGCGTATTTCGGGAAGGTCCTGTGCTTATCTATAGCCATTGTCGCATCCAAAATAGACTTCGTCACACCAAGTCCTGTTACTCCATTAACTATAGGTGCAAAAGGGCGTGCCAATGAACCCATGAAATCTGTGGATGCAAGTATGCGGTCACGGAATTTCGGCTTGGACTTCGAGTATTTAATCCTCGCAGACTGGATAATGTCGGCGACGTTGACTCCGGAAGGACAAGCGACTTCGCATCTCTTGCAATTGAGGCAGTATTTGAGCGCTTCATCGAAGAAATATGGGTCTTTCAACCGTAAGCGCTCGCTATCAGGGCCGGCCTGCTTGGGACCGGGATAGTGGGGATTGACTGGTACTACGGGGCAATAGGCCGTACATACCGTACATTTCATGCACTCTTCAAAGTTGTGCGCGCTAAGTGTATATTCCTGCATTGTCATTTTCAGATCCTCCATAGGTTAGATTGAGTCCGCGACTGAGAGAGCGGTAAGAATGGCGACACCGGCGCCGCAGCCAAGCTGAAGCCCTTCGGAACTACCTAAAACAGAACCTATTGCGTAGAGATTGCCTATAGGCTCACCATCTTTGAGCGCTTTGAAATTTCCGTCAGTAGCAACGCCGAAATCCATGAAAGCCTGAGGCGAATAGAAATCGGGGTCATACCAGGAAGATCGGCCTTCTGTAAACAGGACGTCAAGTCCGAAAAGTGGCTCGAACACTTTCTCGGGGGTCGCTGCAATTCCTTTGGAGAAGTAGCCTCCCGTTGCAAGAATGAAATTGTCCGCAAAGAGCTTGTGCTCTCCAAGGTTCTTTGTCTTAAGAGAGATGACTTTTCCATCATTAATTTCGGTGGAAGCAACTACATCACCCATAAGAATCGTCCCTCCTGCGGCTTCAAATGCCTTTTTAAGCTGCATCTGAGTCCTCATGCCAGGGACGGAAGGAGGCATGGTGCCGACAAACATCACTCTGACGTCAAAGGAGTCTCTTATCGAGTCGATTACCGAGGGGGCATTCAGGCCGAATACTTGTGGAAGTATAATTATATCCTCATCCTTGAGGAGATTCTTGACACCGGCAACAACATCGTTCCATGAGGAGTCCATGACCTTTGCGATCCCGACAGACCTCATCTCGCTAGGACTCTCTCTGAGCCTTTCCATTGAAGATAGTCTCAATGATTCTATCCTAACGGAAATTCCCTTTTTTTCGAGACCGGATGCAATGAAGGAAGTGTTGAAGTCCATAAAGCCTAGGAAATTGACTATGAGAGCCTTATCTCCAATCTTCTCATCCTTCTCGAGGATAGCGGTCTCTTCCATGAAAAAGCGAGCCTCTTTAAGAGTACCTGTAGGAGTCAGCCTCCAGCCGTTTTTCATTGGATCGCCCTTTAGAGAGACTCCAAATTTCCCAAAGAAAGGAATAACCTCCTCAAGGTATTTGCCCATGTTGATTTTTGAATAAGGATGGCCTTCCGGAATGAGCTCACCTTCATTCAGAACACCAAAAGAGCCGGAAGAGAAGTGGAGAGCATTCTGCCCTGCGCTGATTATTGCGACCTGCTGTCCTTTTTCACGGAGCCTAAGACCTGCAGTCAGTCCGGCTAGTCCGCCGCCTATTATTATGGTATCGAATTTCATTGCCTAATCTTCTTTAAGTCCGAGTACATAGTTGTAGACCCACTGGGTATATTCCGCTTCGCGGAGCGTCTGGCCCCATGCGAGAGGATACATTCCCTTCCATCTCTCATTCATGAAGTCTGTGAGATCTTTCCTGGCCTTTTCTGTACAGCCTTTCGCCTTGCCGAGAAGACCGGCAGCCCTGCATGCGCAAAGTTCTCCCTGACATGTGCCCATTCCTACACGGGTGCGACGGCGAAGGTCGACCATATTGTGGACATCCTGCTTCTCAATGGCGGCATTTACCTCACCCACAGATACTTCCTCGCATTCGCAGACAAGCGCCTGATCGTATTCATCTTTGAGAGGAATACTTGCGGCTGTCGTGCCGGCCCTGCCTACGCTGGCTTTTTGAGGAGTCGTAGGATTTGCCCAAATCTTCTTGGAGACTTCCTCGACCTTACCTCCTTCCGATCCTGGGAGGGGAGTGGTGGCGGTTTCGCACTTCTTGTCGATTCCAAGTTTCTTGCATACGGCGTCTGTGGCCTGCTCGGCCATGAGACGGTAGGTCATGAGCTTGCCGCCAGTGATGCTGATAAAGCCCTTGATGCCATCCCTTGTCTCATGATCAAGGCAAACGATGCCGCGGCTGATATTTCTGCCGGAAGGATCATTGTCTGCGCTGACGAGCGGACGGACACCTGCGTAGGCCCTTAGAATTCTCGTGTTGGCGAGGGCGGGAGCCAGTTTGGCACCTTCTGTCAGAAGGAGATCCACTTCGTCAGGTGTGACATGCATATTGTCGCATTCCTCGAAGGGGACTTTGGTAGAGGTTGTACCGATAACGCATACGGTATCACCAGGAACGAGGATATCTGCGTTCGCAGGCTTACGGCAGCGGTTGATTACAATGCTGTTGACTCTGTGAGCGAAAATGAGAAGGGCTCCCTTGGCTGGGAACATTCCGATATTTGCCCCGGCCATGGCGGCAATATTGTGTCCCCATATTCCTCCGGCATTGACCGTGACGGGAGCATAGTACTCGGCGGTTTGGAGGCTCTTGTGGTCGACGACCTTGACTCCCTTGACTGTGTCGCCCTCCTTTATGAACGAGGTCACCTCGGTATAGACGAGAACCTTTGCACCATGGAGCTTTGCGTCCATCACGTTGTAAGCGCAGAGGCGGAAGGGATCGACACTGCCGTCAGGAACCTTTACCGCACCGATAATGTCGGGATTGACAGAAGGTTCCATTCTTATTGCATCCTTAGGATCAATTACTTCCGCACTGATTCCTGCAGCGAGGCATGACTCGACGAACTTTTTCTGGTACTCAAGGTCATCCTCCGGAAGGGTAATGAAAAATCCTTCTGTCTCATCAACGCAGTGGCGGGCGATTTTCCTGAGGATCATGTTCTCTTCAATACATTCGGTAGCGGATTCCTTGTCAGTCACAGCGTAACGTGCGCCTGAGTGCAGAAGTCCGTGATTACGGCCTGTTGCTCCGGTAGCGATGTCATGGCGTTCGATAAGAAGCACGCGGAGCCCACGCATTGCGCAGTCGCGGGCAGTGCCCGCTCCGGTAATGCCTCCTCCGACAATGATTACGTCGAACTCGTTATCCTTGTAATTTCTGGTCATATTGTTTTATTGTTACTTTCCATTCTACAAATATAATAAATCCTTCCGAAAAAACATAGCCTTAATGCCTTGTTTATCGTTCCTAATTAAATGTTAAGCAAATGTTAAAAAATAACCTGCATCACTTTCCTTGCCGTCGCACGTCCCTCACGCCCCCTCCCAAACAAGTTTGGGCCCCACCCTCTTATATGGTTGAGGGTGGCCATGGACCATAAAATGATGCTGGTTTTTTTTTTAATCCCTAAATAGGATAAATACCTGCTCCAATGAAATCGAAGAGGTCTTTTGGATCTATTTTGAACTGAAGACCACGAACGCCGGCACTTACATAGATATATTCATACAAGAAAGCGCTCTCATATATGTATGTCGGAAGAGGCTTTTTCATTCCAATGGGGGAGCAGCCACCGCGGATGTATCCGGTTTGAGGAAGGAGTTCTTTCATATGGATCATGGCGCAACTCTTATTCCCAGAAATCCTGGCGGCAACCTTGAGGTCAACTTCCATGTCTCCCGGCATGACGCAAACAAATAGACCGTTGCGGTCACCTCTTAGGACTAAGGTCTTGAATACTTGTTCTATAGGTTCTTCAAGCTCGGCGGCGACATGATCAGCAGCAAGGTTGTTTTCGTCGATGTCGTAGGGAATAAGTTCATAACTTATCCCGGCTGCGTCAAGGAGTCTTGCTGCATTTGTCTTCTGGATTTTCATGGCTACAAATATAAGAATAATTGCAACATATAAAGCCCGCTGTCGCAGCGGGCTTTAATGGTTAGTTAGTAGTGTATTTACCTTGTTAAGAAGGCTAGTTGTTGGTTAGATGATGCGGTCAAAAAGTCAAATTATTGAGTTTGTTCTCTTTTAACTGTTGCAAAGTTAGTAAAAGATTCCGTACTTCCAAATTATTTTTGAAAAAATATGACATTTTTATCGAAAAGTTTATTTAGGCTTGCGATATTATTAAAATATTTTATTAATTAATAATTAATTTTTTTATTGATTGTAAAGAAGTAGTAATTTGCAAAAAAACGACAGATTGTATAAATTTGCGCACTTTAAAAGCAATTTATGGATATTTTTAAAAATTTTTACGTTATACCCGAGGTCAGAACGCTAGTTTTGACCCTAGATGTTTCATTTCTCCAGTCGTATTCCGGCAATGTTGAAGAAGGAGAAGAATATCCTTGGGGGGATTTATAGGAGGATGCATTATGAGAAATAGAACATCAATTATTATTCTCCTTGCAGCCCTTTTTCTCAACGGCTGCGCTATCAGCGTGAAGGAGCAGGATGCACCCGATACACTCAAAGTGACATTTACTTCTGTTGCTCTTGAATCCAGAACCTCTTTTCTTGAGCCGGATGGAACAACATATCCCGTTTCTTGGACCGACAATGATAAGTCTGTACTCCTTTCTTTGAATAAAGCGGACGCTCTCGCCGCTGATGTCCTCGTCGAAGAAGGCCGCAAGAGGGCTTGGTTTACAGCGGATATTCCAGTCGGATCATCGTCGGCTCCGTATGTCTTTTATTCTGTCAGCCCTGCCTCGGCAGCTTTTGCAATGAATAAAACTCATGGTGGATGGAGCGTAAATATCCTCTCTGAGCAGACTCCTTCAAATCTCTCTCCCGATGAGAGAGCGCAGATTCTCTCAGGCAGCTCTGAGCCGCTTACATCTGTTCCCGAGAAAGTGGAATTATATTTCAAGCATCTTACCGCTTATGGTAAGTTCTCTTTGAAGAACCTTCCTGAAGCTATTACCTCTATTAAAAACGTTGAACTGACTGCAGGTATGCCTATCGCCGGCCAGTGGTTTTATAATGTTGAGGATGGGACAATGGAGTCAAACGGAGCCTCTTCGACTATTACAATCAATACTTCTTCTTCCGAAGATATCTGGTTTGCATGTGCTCCTCAGGATCTTGGTGGGAAGACCTTGACTGTCACGGTCTCTACAGACCTCGGTCGGTATTCCCGTACTGTCACTCTCCCTGAAGGCACTGCCTTCAAAGCTGGAAAGATTTCGACATTCACAGTGGATATGACAGATGCCGAACCCGTGGTATTCAACCTTGTTTATCGTCTTGTCACGTCGGTTTCTTCGCTCCAAAACGGGGATAAAGTCATCATTACCCAGGCTCCAAGTGACTACGAGGCTGACGGTCCTCTTGCAATTTCCACGTCCTCCGCGTCAAGGTATCTTAGCCCTGAGGCTGTTTCTGTAAGCGGGACAGTTCCCTCCGAGATGCTTATAGAGAATCCTTCGGATAAGGTACAGGTTTTTACAGTCTATCAGAATGCCGAAGGGAAGTGGTCTTTCCTCTCGAGCGACGGATATCTCAATTCGAATGGAGAGAAAACGGTCAATTACGTTTCCACCCCGAGTGAAAAGTCTTACTGGGGCCTGACAATCAGCGATTCTGACGGCGAAGCCAAGTTACAGTCGAGCTATGGATATTATTTGAGGTATAATAGCGCTAGTCCCCGTTTCACTACCTATAGAGAGACGAGTGGTGTGCAAATCGATGTCGCTATATATAAGGAGAATATTGAGTCAGTGTACGTCGAAGACGATGACCCCATCCTCTCTGAATCTGTGTACGGGGCATATCTCGTGTCCGGTAATATGCTTTATTCCTCCGGGGTGGACCAGATAAGCAATGAATACGGTGATTCAGACGAGGATTTCATTATTATTCAGCCTTCCGGAGATACTGTGATTACCTTTGGAGGTATTCCTCAGGAAGTCAGCAAGGGAAGCACATTCAATCTTATATTTAATGTTGTGACCGGAAAGGAGGCAGTTGTAGGCACATATTATACTGTTTCTGTCATTCGTGAAGACGGCCCTAAGCTGTGGCTTTCTGACGGAGCGGGCAATGGTTTCATCGTCAAAAAGTAAGAAGCTATGAGAAAGAATATATATTCAGCTATTGCGGCGACCTTATTTGCACTCGCATTCCAAACAGCCCTGGCGATCCCTGCAAAAAGAGGTACGTTCACATATACTCAGCCCGATGGCTCCACAGTCGTTATCCAGAGGGTAGGAGATGAAAGGAGACATGCTACTCTCGATGCGGAAGGCAATCCGATGGTGATGGACGAGAATGGTTTTTATGTTAAGGCATCTATTGCAACGCGCTCCGGTGATACTCCCTCTGCTCTTACCAGGACAAGACTCGGCGTCAGGCGTAGTGCTGCACCGGCCACAGACATGACAATCGGCACAAGGCATATTCCTGTTCTTCTTGTTGAGTTCAGCGATAAAAAATTCAAGATTTCTAATCCCCAGGAGAAATTCGATGACCTTCTCAACAAGGACGGATATAGCTATAATGGGGCTACCGGTTCGGTCCATGATTTCTATTATGATAATTCCCATGGTCTTTTCGATCCCATTTTTGATGTGCAGAGAGTAGTTCCCCTGAAGAATAAAGTGTCTCATTACGGCAGCAGTGACGAAGATGTCGTTCTTGCCATAATGGAAGCCTGCGATAGCCTGAGTAAAGACGGAGTCGACTTTTCCATTTTCGATTCCAACGGCGACGGCGTGGTAGATATGCTCCTTCTATATTATGCCGGATACAATGAGGCGGAAGGTGGCTCTTCGAGCACAATCTGGCCTCACCAGTGGGAGATTGCCGAGTATGACGAATATTACAACACCTCGTATTCAAAGAAAGAGTATAACGGTGTTACCATGAATAAGTATTTTTGCACCTCTGAACTCAATAGCTCAGGCAAACTTTGCGGCATCGGGACTACTTGTCATGAATTCGCCCACTCGCTTGGTCTTCCAGACTTCTATGATTCCAATTATGCCGATGACGAGTTGCTTTCAACATGGCAGACTTATTCAATGGATACCCACTCGCTGGATTGTTTTTCTACAATGGACAGCGGTCCATATTTGAATGATGGTCGTACTCCTCCTTATTTTACTACAGAGGAGAGGATAATGCTGGGCTGGATAGGCGAAGATGCTATTGAAGAAATCACTTCAACCCGTACAGTGACGATTCCTTCCGTTTTCGAAGGGAAGGCTTATAAGATTCCGACAAGCGAGGAGGGGGAGTATTTCCTGTTTGAGTGTCGCGATGGGAGCGGATGGGATGCATATCTGCCGGAAGGATGTATTGTGACTCACGTAGATAAGTCCAAGAACAGAACCCTTCAATATCCTGAGGTCGTATACACAGGATTGACCGCCAAAATCGATTATGCTCCTGTGACTCCTTTCTATCTATGGGATGAATGGGAGGTCTATAATGCAATTAATGCTATCAAGGGACACCCTTGCTGCTATATTATCTTTCCTTCCGATCCTTCCAATTATAACAATAGTTCATACAGCAGTCTAAGCGATTGGGTCTTCCCTAATACCGATATCACATCCTACCGTCCTACTGATTGGAATGGGGTAGAGAATGACTTTGTTGCAAAGACCATATCTTACTCTGACGGTATCGTGACTATTTCATTCAGAGCTCCGGAGCCTGTCCTTACGCTCTACAATGAGATTGTCAATCCCAAGAGCGGAAAGTATTCCCTCGGTGACGAGTTCGTCTTCGAGCTCGACAGGGCAACTCTCGACCGCATCCCGGCTACTGTCTCATGGTATTTCGATGATGAACTCGTAACTGACCCATATACAGTTCTTTCCGTCCCCGGCTCTCATACTGTTGAAGCAGTGTTGGGACTCGAGAACGGAAAGATTAAAAAGGTATCTCTCGAGATAACTGTCGAATAACGAATTATTAAAAAAGGCGGCTGAATCAGTCGCCTTTTTTATATTTATTTGCCTGCAAGTCTCTTGTAAGTATCGAGACGAACCTTGGCAAACTCTTCTGTCTTTTCGAGGAGCTCCTGGGCTCTGTCAGGATACAGCTTGTAGAGAGATGAGAATCTGACCTCGCCCTTGAGGAAGTCCTGGAACTTGGTCCAGTCTGGTTCTTTTGAATCGAGTGAGAACGGGTTCTTGTCCGTGCCTTCGAGGGCCGGGTTGTATCTGTAGAGATGCCAGTAGCCGCACTCAACTGCGAGTTTTTCCTCTTTCTGGCTAAGACCCATGCCTGCTCGTAGACCGTGGTTGATGCAAGGGGAGTATGCAATGACCAGAGAAGGACCGTCGTATGCTTCAGCTTCTTTGATGGCGTTGAAGTACTGCTGCGGGCTTGCTCCCATAGCTACCTGAGCCACATAGACATATCCATAGCTCATTGCCATCATTCCGAGATCCTTCTTGCGGATCTTCTTGCCTGATGCGGCAAATTTTGCTATAGCTCCTGCCGGGGTGGATTTGGATGACTGGCCGCCTGTATTGGAATAGACTTCGGTGTCCAGAACAAGGACATTGACATTTTCGCCGCTTGCTAGGACATGGTCGAGTCCGCCGTAGCCGATGTCGTAAGCCCAGCCATCTCCGCCAAAGATCCATTGACTCCGTGAAGGGATGAAGTGCTTGTACTCTTTGAGCTTAGCATAAACTTCGCAGTGGCCAGAACTGATAATCGGATCGAGCTTGTCAGCCACTTCGCGGGTAACGGCAGCGTCATTGCGATTGTCGAGCCACTTCTGGAAGAGCTCCTTGGCCTGTTCAGAAGCCGAGTCGCACTGAAGACCTTTTTCCATAAATGAAGCGACGGTCTCGCGAGCCCTATCGGAGCCAAGTTTCATTCCGAGACCGAATTCTGCTGCATCCTCAAAGAGAGAATTGGCCCAAGCAGGTCCATGGCCAGCGTCATTCTTGCAATAAGGAGATGCGGGGAAGGATGCTCCATAGATTGATGAGCAACCGGTAGCATTGGCAATCATCATGTGGTCTCCGAAGAGCTGGGTGATGGTCTTTATGTTAGGTGTTTCACCGCAGCCGGAGCATGCTCCTGAGAACTCGAACAGAGGCTGTGCGAACTGGGAGTTCTTGATTGAAGCATTCTTGTTGACTACTTCGCTCTTGTATCCAACTTTCTTTGCGAGATAGTCGAATGATGCCTGCTCCGCCTGATTGTCGATATAGGGAACCATCTTGAGAGCCTTTTCGGGCTTTGCAAGGCAGACATCAACGCAATTGCCGCAGCCCGTACAGTCGTCGACTGATACAGAAAGAGCGTACTTATACTCCTTGAGGACAGCCTTGCCCTGAACCATCTTGACCCCTTCCGGAGCAGCTGCAGCCTCATCCTCGGTCAGGAGGAATGGACGGATTGCAGCATGAGGGCAGACGAATGCGCAGGTGTTGCACTGGATACATTTCTCGGCATCCCATGCTGGAACATTGACGGCGACTCCGCGTTTTTCATAAGCGGCTGTGCCTGCAGGCATCGTGCCGTCCGCGTAGGGGAAGAGCGCGCTGACAGGAAGGGTGTCCCCGGCCTGGGCGTTGACGATGTCGGCGACCTGCTTTACAAACTCCGGCGCCAGACGGTCCTTCTGGGGATTCTCAAACTTTGCGCTGAGCTCGGCCCACTCTGCAGGAACTTTGATTTCAGTATACTCACCGCCCCGATCGACAGCGGCGTAGTTCATGTTGACCACGTTCTCACCTTTTTTGCCATAGCTCTTGACAATAGCATCCTTCATGTATTTGACAGCATCCTCGTAAGGAATAATGCCGGTAATCTTGAAGAAGGCGCTTTGAAGAATGGTATTTGTCCTTCCGCCTAGGCCGATTTCAGCAGCAATCTTGGTCGCATTGATAATGAATACCCTTATATGCTTCTTGCCGATAACAGCCTTGACATGATCAGGAATGTTCTTGATCGTATCTTCCTCGTCCCAGAGACTGTTCAGAAGGAGGGTGCCTCCTTCCTTGATACCCTTGAGAACGTCATATTTCTTAAGGTACGACGGGACATGGCAGGCCACGAAATCCGGAGTGCCTACAAGATATGGAGCCTTGATAGGGAAATCTCCGAAACGAAGGTGGGAGCATGTATAACCGCCGGACTTCTTGGAATCGTAGTCGAAGTAGCCCTGGCAATATTTGGGAGTGTGGCTGCCAATAATCTTAATGGTATTCTTGTTGGCGCCGACCGTACCGTCTGAACCTAGACCGAAGAATTTGCATTCTGTGGTTCCGGGCTTGACGATGGAGATTTCCTCCTTGACAGGAAGTGACTTGAAGGTTACGTCGTCAACAATGCCGATTGTGAAGGAGTTTTTGGGCTCTTTCATTTCGAGGTTTTCGAAAACGGCGATAATCTGGGCCGGAGTGGTGTCTTTTGATGAGAGGCCGTAGCGTCCGCCGACGATAAGTACATTGTTCTTGCCCTGGAATACGGTCTTTACATCCTGATATAGAGGCTCGCCAAGAGCGCCGGGCTCTTTGGTCCTGTCGAGAACGGCAATCCTCTTGACATTCTTCGGGAGAACTTTCATGAAGTACTTCTCTGAGAAGGGGCGATAGAGGTGGACTGTGATAAGCCCATATTTCTTACCTTCCAGGGCAAGGTGATCAATCGTCTCCTTGATAGTCTCAGTAACGGAACCCATTGCAACTATGATATTCTCGGCATCAGGATCTCCATAATAAGAGAATGGACGATAGCTGCGCCCGGTGAGCTCGGAGATTTCGCCCATGTAGCGTGCAACGATGTCCGGAACGGCATCATAGAATTGGTTGCGTGTCTCGACTCCCTGGAAATAGACATCGCCATTCTGGGCGGTGCCACGGGTAACTGGAGAGTCTGGATTGAGAGCTCTCTCGCGGAACTTTGCAAGTGATTTCTCTGAAACGAGCTTGCGAAGGTCATCCTCGCCGATTTCCTCGATTTTCTGGATTTCATGTGAGGTACGGAATCCGTCAAAGAAGTGGAGGAATGGAATGCTGGACTTTATTGTGGAAAGATGGGCTATGGCCGCAATGTCCTGAGCTTCCTGAACAGAACCGGATGCTATCATTGCAAAGCCGGTCTGACGGCATGCCATGACATCCTGATGATCTCCAAAGATGGACAGTGCGTGTGATGCAAGGGCTCTCGCTGATACGTGGAAGACAGTCGGAAGCATCTCTCCCGCAATCTTATACATATTCGGAATCATCAGGAGAAGCCCCTGAGATGCCGTGAAGGTTGAGGTGAGCACGCCGGCCTGGAGGGAACCATGGACTGCGCCTGACGCACCGCCTTCGCTCTGCATCTCGGTCACTTTCACTACTTCTCCCCAAAGATTCTTTTTGCCCTTTGCAGCCCATTCGTCGATGTTCTCAGCCATTGTCGACGATGGTGTGATAGGGTAAATGGCCGCGTGCTCGCTGAAAAGATAGGCGATGGAAGACGCTGCCCAGTTACCGTCACAGGTAATGAATTTTTTCTCTTTAGCCATAATAGTTTATTTGAATTGTTATATTGTCGAAATACTTTCGATTGTAATTTCCTTCTCTCCGGCTATTCGTTTGACAAGACCCTGCAGGACCTTTCCAGGACCAATTTCAAGGAAATAGTCCGCTCCGTCAGAAAGCATATTTCTGACGCTTTGTGTCCATCTTACAGGAGAGGTTAGCTGCTTAAGGAGATTCTCCCTTATAGTGTCAGGGTCCTTTGTCGGAAGGCCTGTGACGTTCTGGTATATGGGACATACAGGCTCGACAATCTTTGTCGAATTAATCCCTTCAGCGAGAGCGGCTCTTGCGGGCTCCATAAGAGGGGAGTGGAATGCTCCTCCGACAATCAGGGGAAGGGCGCGTTTTGCACCCGCTTCCTTCATCGCCTTGCAGGCTGCCTCGACGGCGCTTAACTCGCCGGATATGACAACCTGACCATCGCAGTTGTAGTTGGCTGGGATGACAATCCCTTCGATTGAAGAGCATATACTCTCTATGGTTTCATCAGAAAGGGCTATGACTGCTGCCATTGTCCCTGGGATCTTGTCGCAGCATTTTTGCATCTCGTCTGCCCTAATTTCGACGAGTTTAAGAGCGTCTTCAAATGACATTGCTCCGGCAGCAGCTAGAGCAGAAAATTCGCCGAGGGAATGACCTGCAACCATATCGGGAGTGAATCCTTTAAGGCATTTTGCAAGCACAACACTATGAAGGAAAATTGCAGGTTGTGTCACTTTTGTTGCCTTCAAGTCTTCGTCAGTTCCTTCGAACATTATGTCAGTAATCCTAAAACCAAGGATCTCATTTGCTCTTTCCAAAAGCTCTCGGGCTTCATGGGAAGAATCATAGATATCCTTCGCCATTCCAGGATATTGAGCCCCCTGTCCTGGGAAAACGTATGCTTTCATTTTATTTTTCTGTTGGAATGTAAGAAATAACAGGTGTGATCTTGTAGAGCTGGGCTCCGCTGCTGTAGAAGTTTACGTAGTATTCGCCTGCAGCGTAGAACATGCTCTCGGATTCCATGCTCAGAGGGACTTTGACAATATCTTTGTAATTCCCGCTCCAGTCATATGCGACAAGAATGTTGACGCTCCTGTCTGAAGATGATGAGCTGGGACTCATAGGGAAATATACGTAGTAGCTATCGCTGCCCATTCCCTGAGCGGTATATCCGGGATTGTCTGATCGTCCGAAATCGTTAAGGATTTTGAAATTTTCGTCAACAAGTTGGTATTTTTTTCCGCCTTGTGTGATACCGTAGATATTGCGTTTTGGGTTATATGTCATTCCGCCAATGCCAAGGCTGGTCGTGATTGTTGAAATCGCGAGCGTGTTGGCATCAATTGCAGTTAGAGTCCCTGCGGCACCGGATCCATTGACTACAAGGGCGCGTTTGTTCTTTGTATCGAAGGTCATATCGTTGGCGTGGTGTCCATTGAACTCTTCGCTTACAGCAACATATTTGAAAGGATTGAGGCTATACTTATATACAACGCACTGTGAGTTGTAATTGACCTCATTCCCTTTCATGACAAAGTAGACATATTCTCCGTCTGATGCAGCGCCCTGAGCCACCTTATAAACACCCTTCTGGGAACATGTTCCTGCGAGAGTGGTCTTGATGGTGAATTGACGGTTCCTCTTAAGCAGATATCCTATCATCTGAGGATCATCTACATTGTAAGCAAAACCTTTCCAGTCCTGAGGTATTTTGAGAGAACCATCTTTGCAGAAATCAGTTTGCTTAAGGACATTCTCTCCGAAGGCTTCAAGAGCGAGAATCGTCCAGTTGTCATCCGTACCGGAAATGACGAGCTGCTTGCCTGATAATTGTACAGAGTAGCCGTGAGAAATGCCTTCGAGTGCTTTCTCAATGGCACTTCTGCCTTTGCTGCCTATAATGATCTCATAAGGAGATTCGGAAGTGTCAGCAGCTTTAACTGTATTGAATGTTGCTCCTGTCCATGTGCTCAGTGTGGAAGAGAACGATTCTGCCGTGCTTTTCAAAGTAACATCATAGACGACTTTATAATTGGTCTTTGAATCAACAACTATACTCACGAGTCCTTCAGTCTCTGGGACTTCTACATAGTAATTGCCCTTGTTCCCATTGCATGAAATGAGGAAAACAAAAGAAGCAATTGCATAGAATAAAGATTTATTATGCATGATTATGCCAATTCTTTTTAATTAAACAAATGTAACCAATCTTTTCTGAAAAACCGAAAAATTATTCCTCTTTCCTTAAAAAATCTTATCTTTGTACTCCGAAGCCCCCGTAGTTTAACGGATAGAATTTGGGATTCCGGTTCCTAAGATAGGCGTTCGATTCGCCTCGGGGGTACAAGAAAAAAGGGGAAGATAGTGCATATAATGCGCAGTCTTCTTCTTTTTTGCGTTAATTACAGTTTTTCTTATTACTTTTGTATCAAACCACATAGTTATGAGAATCACTTTATTGCAGACTGCTCCCGAATGGGGGAATGCTGAGAAGAGCCTGGACGATGCCCGGCGAATGCTTATGGGCAGTAAGCCCACAGACCTTATCGTCCTTCCAGAAATGTTCTCAACAGGTTTTTTCCCTTGTCCCGAGGAGGGTATTGCTGAATCTGAAGACGGCCCGAGCCTCCGATGGATGAAGGACCTTGCATCCAAAAGAGGCAGCGCTGTGGCCTCAAGTGTCCCGGTTATTGTTCAAGGCACCTACCGCAACCGCTTCTATTTTGTCTATCCTGACGGAACCGTACGTTATTACGACAAGCACCATCTTTTCACATTTGAGGGCGAACATCTTCATTACACGCCTGGAGAAGACAGAGTAGTGGTTGAGCACGCTGGTTTTCGCATACTTCTACAGATTTGCTATGACCTTCGTTTCCCTATTTTTTCAAGGAACAGGATAATCGCCGGCCAGCCTGATTACGACCTTATTCTCTATGTGGCCAGTTGGCCTCAGCAGCGTATAGAGGCTTGGGATGCTCTTCTGAGGGCAAGGGCGGTGGAGAACGTATGCTTCGTGGCAGGAGTCAACCGCGTCGGGAAAGACCCGGACTATTTATATTCCGGACATACAAGCCTCTATGGTCCAAGAGGAGAAGTGATTTCAACCTGCAAGGAAAGAGTACTTGATATTATAGAGACAGAGATCAAAAAGTCTGCCCTGGATAAGTACAGGGAGGTTTTTCCTTCTCTCAATGATGCTGATAATCAATTTGTTTTTTAGAACTATATGAAGTTAAAGTTTATCTTACCTGTTGCGATAGTCTTACTGATGGTATCATGTAAGAGCGCAAACAAAGACCTTCCAAGAGGAAGGGCATCAGAGAGTCTGACAGAGGCAGTCGAGCAGTTTGTCGCAGAGGCTGCCAAGGATACAAACTGGGATCTTCACAGTGTAATGGTCCTTCAGCATGGCAAAGTTCTCGCTGAGAAATGGATGAGTGAAGGCGCTCCCGACAAACCCCATGTGATGTTTTCGGTAAGCAAGACATTTACTGCGACAGCTGTTGGCTTCGCTATCTCCGAGGGACTGCTGAGCGTTGAGGATAAGCTTGTCTCATTTTTCCCGGATCAGCTTCCAGATGCAATCGATGAAAACATGAATGAAGTGACTGTCAAGGATTTATTGACCATGAATGTGGGTATGAATAAAGAACCTCGCGCCGAGACCAGAGACAGCGACAATCCGTCTTGGGTGAAGGGATTCTTTACGGCTCCTGTACCGAAAACGCCCGGTACTTACTTCATTTACAACAGTATGGCGACATATATGCTGTCTGCAATTGTCCAGAAAGTTACCGGAGAAAAGGTTAACGATTATCTTACTCCAAGACTCTGGGAGCCGCTTGGTATTGAGAAGCCTACGTTTGAAGAGAGCCCGGAAGGCATCAACTGTGGTGGATGGGGACTCTACCTGAAGACCGAGGACATGGCAAAGATGGGGCAGACATTGCTGGATGGTGGTAAATACAAAGGACGCCAGGTGATTCCGGCGGATTGGGTTGAGCAGATGACGACCTATAAAGTTCCTTGTCAGCCGGCGAGCAAGCGACCGGAAGATGTCCCTGCCTCAGGACTAACCAAGGACAATTCTGACTGGGTCCAGGGTTACTGCTATCAGATGTGGCGCTGCCGTCACAATGCTTTCCGAGCCGATGGCGCCCGGGGACAGTATATTGTGGTCATGCCTGACCAGGATGCCGTTGTAGTAATCACGGAGTATTCAAAGAATCTCCAGAAGGTTCTCAACGCAGTGTGGGATATTATCTTACCTGCTCTTGAATAGTTTGACTTTTTCAAGGACAGGAGCTTCCGACATGCTCTGGGGATTAGTTCCATCCATGCCCTGGGGAACTTTTTGGCCAAGATAGTCGAATAGCTTAGTCCAATATTCCGGCATATTTCCCTCAGCGTCTTTGAAATTCATCGGAGAGCTCCTGAAAAGGTGCTCTCCGTCTTTTATATATGAATCATAAACGAGCTCAGTGCAATAGTGGAGACCGTTATCTGGAAGGAAGTACAGATCGTAACCTTCTCCTATAAAGGTTTTGGCGTTATTGACATATTTTTCAACCGAGGAGTCGTCTTTAAGCCTCATATAGACGAGTATCGGCATTGTTCCATCTTCCAGCATAAACTGTTGGACCATGGTATCAAGGGGATGCCTGTCGACTCCATATTTAATTGTGGCGTCAATCACAAAGTCCCCACTGTCAGTTACTTCCAGTATGGCCGTATGGACAAACTCCAGTTCGCCATCAGCGGTGGCTGATGATATTGCTTCAGCCATCCCTCCGCTACCGGAAAGAGTCCCGGCAGGATAGCCGACAAAGATAAGATCCCCAGTCTGAGGTTTTTCATAATGTTCTGTACAACCGACAAATAGCAGCGATAGCACAGATACGAGATATAATAAAGTTGATTTCATGTCGCAAATGTACTTTTTTTTAGTGAATTAAACCACTATATTTGCCCAGCAATTCACCGAAAACGTCAATGGACACAACAAATAAGAAAAAGCAGCACCGTTCTACGATTGAAGCCCTGGTCTTTCTCTCCGTACTGATTTTAGTATCGTACGTGCTCTCATTCAAAATGGGGGGAGCAAATCTTTTGAAGACAATTATGAATACGGCTCATGACCTCCTTCTCAATACTGTCTTCTATTTGATGGGAATTACGGTTCTTACCGGTGCGCTTTCCAAACTCATGTCCGAATTCGGCGTTGTCAAACTTCTCGAAAGGGTCCTCCGTCCGCTGATGAAACCGCTTTACAATCTTCCAGGAGTTGCCGCGCTCGGAGCAGTCATGACCTTTCTTTCGGACAATCCGGCCATTATAGCCCTATCCAAGGACAAGACATTCTCATCCTATTTCAAGAAATATCAGCTTATCTCTCTGACTAACTTTGGTACAGCTTTCGGAATGGGGTTCGTTGTCATAGTGACGATGATTGGATATGGACAACTCATTGGAGCCCTTGTTGGCCTTTTCGGAGCGTTCTGCGGATCGATAATTTCTACTCGAATCATGCAGAAAAGTTGTCTCAAGACCTATCCGGAGCTCGATTCTCCTGTTCTTGCGGAGCAGATCTCCGAAGAAGATTCCATTGACGCAAGAGAGGAGGACAAAAAGAAGGATGGAATATTCATGAGGGCACTCAATGCTCTTTTGGATGGCGGGAAGAACGGAGTTGACCTTGGTATCCAGATTATTCCCGGTGTCCTTATTATTACGACCTTCGTGCTTCTAATTACTTTCAGCGCAGGGGAGAGAGGCTACGATGGTTCAGCTTATCAGGGTGTGCCGATACTGCCATGGCTCGCTGAGAAGATTCATTGGGTATTCGAATGGCTCTTCGGATTCAAGGACATGGAGCTGATTGCGTTTCCTATGACAGCCCTCGGGTCGGTCGGAGCTTCACTCGGACTCCTTCCTGCCTTCAATTCGGCCGGAATTATCGACGGCAACGCGATTGCCGTATTTACTGCTATCGGAATGTGCTGGAGCGGATTCCTTTCTACCCATACAGCCATGCTCGATTCTCTTGGCTACCGTAGAGTCATCTCAAAAGCTCTTGGTGCTCATGCAGTTGCTGGTCTTTGTGGAGGAATCATCGCCCATTTCCTATTCGTTCTCCTCTCGCTAGTCTAGGGATATTGAGTAAATGTTGTTAAGGAACGATGCAGGTTTATTTCTTAATTCCGAAATAATAACCTATAATCACAATCTATTTCCTATAACTAATTTATTGATACATAATATTTAAAACTAATTAGTTACTCTCTATAACATTTTTGTTAAGCGCCTCTGCAGACCATTTCTGTCACCAAGCCGGCTATGGTGAAGCCGAAAATTGCAGTGATATGAACAAGGGATCCATTAATGACAGCCTTCCCGTTCATTGGCTCGTTTTCAGTTAGAGAAGACGCCCCTTTGTTCTGAAGAACTTCTTCATCGAAAACACATAAAAAATCCTTTTGGGGAAGATTTCCGCTTTTTCGGAACTTTTTTCTAAGAGCGGCCCCTAGAGGGCAGCCCCTAACCTCCCAGAATCCGGCGACTCTGACCTTTGTCGGATCTATCTTTAGCGCTGCTCCCATGGATGAGAGGAATGTGGCCTTGGATGAGGAAGCGGTGAGAATAAGGTCTGCCTTGTCTTTAAGAGAATCAATGCAGTCGATTACGTAGTCGAAACTGTCAAGATCAAATGCCCCCGCCGTCTCTTTACTATATACTCTTCTTATAGCTTCAATTTCGGCATCTGGATTAATATCCTTGAGCCTCTGTTTCAGCACGTCAACTTTTACCTTTCCTACGGTCTTCGACGTTGCCATTAGTTGCCTGTTGACATTTGACTCGGCAACTAAATCGGGATCTACGATTGTCAAATGCCCGATTCCATTCCTGATGAGGCCTTCGGCGCACCAACTCCCAACCCCGCCGACGCCGAAAATGATAGCTTTTGTCCTGGCGAGTTTAGCCATGTTCTCTTCTCCGACGAGAAGAGCTGTCCTGATATTGAATTTTCCCGGCGATATATTGTCCATTGCGCGGCAAACATAATGAAAAAACCGGAATTTTTATGTATGTTTGCCATAATTAAGCACATTTGTCTATGTATTCTGGTCTTATCGAAAAATATATATGGCTTCTTCAGACACTCTATGACTCGGGAGATACGGGCCTGCTCCTTGAAGAAATATCCAAAGGCTACCGTGAGCTGTACGGCAGTGAATATCCGAGAAGGACTTTCAATAACCACCGTTCAGCTATCGAGGAATTATTTGGGGTAAAAGTGGTCTGCGACCGTCGGACGAACAGATACTATGTAGACGAATTTGCTGTAGACAAAGGTCAGACAATTCAATGGCTTATCAATACATTCTCTGTCAATAGTCTTCTATCACTCGGGAAGGAGCGTCTTAGTGGGCGGGTTCTTGTCGAAGACGTCCCCTCCGGTCATAGGTATTTGACTAAGGTAATGGAAGCCATGATGGACAACAAGGAGATTGTCATTACTTATTGTAAATATTCAAGTGAGAGGACCGAAATATTTCATATTCACCCTTATGCGGTTAAGGAATATGAGAAGAGATGGTATCTCATAGGCTATTGCCTTGAAAGGAGGGCTCTCCGTCTGTATGGCTTGGACAGGATCCGAAGCTTGAAATTCACAGGAGGTACATACGTTTATCCTAAGAACTTTGATGCAAGCGAAAAATTTGTTGTGAGTTTCGGTCCTTATTTACCTGAAGGGAAGCCTCAAATAATAAGGATTAAAGCCTATGGTACTGAGGCTCTTTACCTAAAAGATCTTCCTATCCACGAAAGCCAGACTCTTGTGTCCTTAGAAGAAGATGGCTGCATATTCAGATTCTATTTGATTCCTACCGACAATTTTGTGATGGAACTTTGCAAGCATGGCTCCAGAATAGAAGTTTTAGAGCCGGACTCTTTACGGGAAAAGGTAATCTCTGAGTTAAATAATACTTTAGATAGATATAGATAAAATGAAGTTATTTAATTATTTAATTTCGGCCGCAATATGTTTTTGCGCCATGTCATGCAGTATGAAGCAACAACAAGGTTATATCAGTCCCTCCGACATTAAGGTCGAGGATGGAATCATGTCTCCTGAGGTGCTCCTTTCCTTTGGAAGGCTATCCGATCCCCAGCTTTCTCCAGACGGAAAAAAAATCCTTTACGGAGTCAGTTATACATCTATCAAGGATAATCGAAGTGTGAGGAATCTCTTTATTTCTCCAGTTGAAGGAGGAGAGAAGACCCAGCTTACCTTCGAAGGGAAGAGCCTGTCCTGCGCCCGCTGGTCAGGCGATGGCAAATTCATCTATTTCATTCAAGGAGGCCAAATCTATAAGTCCAGTTTCAAGGGCGACAAAATAGGTAAAAAGGTGAAAATCAGCGATGTCCCCGAAGGTATCAGCGAGTTCGTATTCTCTCCGGACGGGACTCAGATAATGTATGTCAGTTCTGTCAAAAGTGCAGTTGAGACTCCTTCCGACAGCGATCCTGCTCTTGATAAGGCTACGGCATATGCAACTGAGGATCTTATGTACAGGCATTGGGACCATTGGGTAGAGACCATCGACCATACATATATCTGTCCTCTCAGTAGCGAAATGATTACCAAAGAAAGGTCTGTTGATATACTTGGCGGGCCGGATGTTCTCTATCAACTACCGAACGGTCCTTTCGGTGGAATCGAGCAGCTCTCATGGAGTCCTGACGGAAGGTATGTGGCGTATTCTTGCAAGAAACTTACAGGAAAACAATATGCATTCTCCACTGATACTGAGATATTTATCTATTGTATACTGACCGGAGAAACATCCAAGATTCTTTGCGGCGGCGGCTATGATACCGATCCTGTTTGGTCTCCGGACGGAAAGTCTATCGCCTGGCTCCACATGGAGCGTGACGGCTATGAGGCAGATAAGACCGACCTTTATTTGGCAGAGCTCTGTTTTGATGAAGAAGGAGAAGGGCAGACCTCCAATCCCCATCCCGCTAGTATCCGAAACATCTCCTCTTCTTTCCCTTACAATGTTGCAGGGCCGGTCTGGGCTAAAGACAGTAAGTCTATCTATTTCAATTCTTTAGTCGAAGGGCTTCAGGGGATTTTCAACATTCCTATTGAAGCAGAGAAATCCGGCGAAGAGAATCTTCTTCGCTTTACTCCCGAAGATGCTTGGTTCGATTTTGGTTCTCCGTTCGCTGTTCTCGGGGACGGCACTATACTAGCTACATATTGCAGTATGGATTTCCCGACAGAAATTGTTGCAGTCAAGGACGGTGCCTTCAAAGCTGTTACAACCGAAAACTCCCATATTCTTTCTCAGCTTAAGGGCCATAAGACCCAGATGAGGACAGTCAAGACGGTTGACGGGAAGGATATGCTCACATGGGTTCTTCTTCCTCCCGATTTCGATTCTTCTAAGGTCTATCCTGCAATCGAAATCTGTCTTGGAGGCCCTCAGGGGACGCTTTCTCAGGGGTGGTCGTACAGATGGAACTATTGTCTCATGGCCAATCAGGGATATGTCGTCGTCCTTCCAAACCGCCGCGGAACGACAGCCTTTGGCCAGGAGTGGTGCGAGCAGATTAGCGGAGATTATATCGGTCTTAATATGCAGGACTATCTTTCAGCCGCAAGGATGATAAAGGCCGAGCCATATGTTGGAAAACTTGCCGCTTGCGGAGCCAGCTACGGAGGCTACAGTGTCTATTATCTTGCGGGTATCCACGGAGATGTTTTTGACTGTTTCATTGCGCATGCGGGCATTTTCAATGAAGAACACATGTACATGACGACAGAGGAAATGTGGTTCCCCAATTGGGATAACGGCGGAATCCCGGAAGAGTATGCGTATGAGCCCGGTCAGATGGGAGCAAAAGGCGATGGAAAGACATTTGGAGGCATCCAGCAGGCCGGTTCTCCATGGAGCAGCTCTCCTAAAGCTGTGCGCCATTATTCCAATTCTCCACACACTCTCGTGAAGAATTGGCATACTCCCATCCTTTGCATCCATGGAGGAAGCGATTTCAGGGTTCCATATGATGAGGGGATGGCCGCATTCAATGCAGCTCAGATGATGGGTGTCCCGTCTAAACTTATCGTTTTCCCTGATGAGAACCACTGGATTCTTAAGCCGCAAAATGCCCTCTACTGGCACCGCAGCTATTTCGAGTGGTTGTCCCGCTGGCTATAATCAGGAAATTTTGCTATAATCTTTGACTTGATACCTGTCTTTTCGGAGTTCTTCGAGAAGACAGGAGTTTTTTGCGCTTGTCAGAGATGGATCATCGTCGAGGATGTGCGAGGCATAGTTGCGTGCATCCGAGAGGATAAGACCGTCTCGGGATAGGGATGCGATATTGAGCTTAATTGGAAGTCCGGACTGTTGGGTTCCTTCGAGATCGCCGGGACCACGCATTTTCATGTCTTCTTCTGCGAGAATAAATCCGTTCTCGGTAGAGCAGAGAAGATCGAGTCTCTTCTGGCTTTCCTTTGAGACTTTTTGGCCCTTCATTAGAATGCAATATGATGATTCAGAGCCCCTTCCCACTCGTCCACGCAGCTGGTGAAGCTGACTGAGGCCAAATCTTTCGGCGCTTTCAATGACCATCACGGAAGCGTTTGGAACATCAACCCCAACCTCGATGACAGTTGTAGACACGAGGATATGGGCCCGCCCGGCGGCGAAGGCGCTCATATTGAAATTCTTTTCTTCGCTAGTCTGCTGACCGTGGACGATGGCGACTTTATATTTAGGCAAGGGGAATGCCTCCACGATCTCTTCGTATCCTCTTTCAAGATTCTGATAGTCAACTTTTTCACTCTCGAAAATAAGGGGATAGACGACAAAGATCTGCCGTCCGAGGGCAATCTGGTCTCTCATAAACTTATGGAGAGCTTGTCTCTTGCCCTCGCCGAACTGATTGGTTATTATGGGCTTTCTTCCGGGCGGCATCTCATCAATGACAGAGATATCAAGATCTCCGTACAGAGTCATAGCCAGAGTCCTTGGAATAGGTGTCGCTGTCATAACGAGGACATGGGGGGGTATTCCTCCGGAACCTTTGTTCCATAATTTCGCCCTCTGCTCGACGCCGAATCGGTGCTGTTCGTCAATCACTGCAAGTCCAAGGTTTTTGAACGAGACGGTATCTTCAATGAGCGCGTGGGTCCCGATAATAATTCCGATTGAGCCGTCGAGGAGTCCTTTGTGGATCTCTCGGCGAGCCTTGACTCCGGTCGCGCCGGTCAGGAGAACTACTTTTACCCCCGTCGGCTCAAGATACTTCGATACATTTGTAAAGTGCTGCTCAGCAAGTACTTCCGTGGGAGCCATTATGCATGCTTGATAGCCGTTCCCGATAGCAATCAGGGAGGAGAGGACAGCGACCATTGTCTTTCCGCTGCCGACATCTCCCTGAAGAAGCCTATTCATCTGGTGGCCGCTTTTCATGTCTTGACGAATCTCGCGTATTACTCTTTTCTGGGCGCCTGTAAGTTGGTATGGAAGAGCATTGTAGCAGAGATTGAAGGCTTCTCCGACATGGGGCATGGGGATACCGGTTTCGCTTCTTGAACGGACATATTTCTGCTTTAAAAGAGATAGCTGGAGCAGGAATAATTCCTCAAATTTAAGCCTGTACGAAGCCTTCGCCAGGGCATTCTGATCGGTAGGAAAATGAATCTGGCGAAGAGCAAATGAGAGCGGGACAAGCCCCTTTTCTTTAAGAATATAATCCGGAAGGGTCTCTTTAAGGGTCGGAAGGACCATATCCAGCGCTTTGGCGACGAGACCGGCCATTACCTTACCGGTTATGCCTCCATTTTTTAATTTTTCAGTACTGGCATATACTCCGGAGAGCCCTCCTTTTGCGGACATGTCCGGGTCGTCGACTTCCGGATGAACAAGGTTGATACGTCCGCCAAAGACCGACGGCTTACCGAAAAAGACAAATTGACGTCCCGGGACGAGCTTTGTGACCATCCATTTGATCCCTTTGAAAAAGACCACTTCAATCTCTCCGGAATCGTCTTCAACAATGGCGCTGAGCCTGTTGATTGCGCCTTTTGGAGCAGAAATAGGATCAAGAGAATCTCCTTTTTTGCCTAGCAGCTTGACTGACTTTACGACAGCTTTTATCTGGATATAGGCCTGGTCGGGGACGATGTCGGCAATGCGGTGAAAGGAGCTGCGGTCGATGTATCTAAAGGGATACTGATTCAGAAGGTCACGCACCGACTCTATCTCCAGTTCGCTCTTTAGAAGGGCGGCCCTTCTCGGTCCGACCCCCTGAAGATACTGTATGTTCATGTCCATCATCCTACCGACAAATTTACTCTACAATTATACGAAAAAATCGCGGAATATCGTTAAATTTGCAGTCTGTATGGATAAACTGACAATAAATAACGATGAATTCTTCGCTTCGGTAAAGGAGATGCTTGCCTCCGGTCACGATGTTACTATCCCGGTCAAGGGTTACAGCATGCTTCCATTTATCAGGGGCGGCAAGGATCTCGTTGTTCTTCGGTCTCCGGGAGAAGTCAAGAAAGACGACATTGTCCTATTTCATGTCGGCCCCGAAGAAGGTGGCCGCTATGTCATGCACCGCATTATATCCGTTGATGGCAAGAATGTTGATATAATGGGCGACGGCGTACCTAAAAATCACGAATATGTGACCATTGAGAATATTGTCGGGAAAGCCATATGCATACTCCGGGGAGGAAAGAAGCCGATAGATCCATACTCGAAGTCGGAACTCCGAAAGGTCCATTTGTGGCAGCGCCTGCTTCCGCTTAGACGATATATCCTCTTTGTGTACCGGCATCTCCCGTGGAATAGGAAATGGTTGAAAGAGAATTAAATAGCATGATTATATGAAAATCAAAGAAGGATTCATTTTGAGGAAAATCTGCGGTCAGAGCGTAGTCTCTGCAGAAGGCTCCGCCAATGTCAATTTCTCAAAACTTGTAAGTCTCAATGAGACAGCCGCTTATCTTTTTGAGAACCTTTTAGGTAAGGAGTTTGATGCTTCCGCTATGGCAGATCTTCTTATTGAATCATACGAAGTCGACAGGGAGACTGCCCTTGCCGATTCTGAGAAACTAATGCAGCAGTGGCAGGAAGCAGGTATAGTAGAATAACCGTCGAGAGACTTCTATCTCTTGTCCGTTCGGGGCTCCATGGAGGGGCTCCGGATTCTTCGCTTTTCACTGAGGATACGGATTGGGAGTCCTTGTACAAGATTGCTTATGAACAGACTGTCGTTTGCATCTCCTCAGAAGGAATCAACAGGCTTCCGCCGTCATCACTCCCCAAGGACGAAACCAGGCTCGACCCTTTCGTTGGGGATACCCTGATGACTGCAAGCCGGAATAGGAGACTTAATGACTTTATTCCCAGGTTGTTCCATCAAATCGAAGGTACAGGAGCTGTCCTTGTGAAAGGGCAGTCGCTTGCGACTTTCTATCCCTCTCCTCTGAAACGGCAGAGCGGGGATATTGACCTTTTGCTGATGGACGAGGGCTACGAGGAGGCAAAGAAACGTCTTATCCCCAAGGCTACGAAGGTTGAAGATGAGGTTGAAGAGATTCTCCATCAGGGACTCTTCTATCACTCAATTGAGGTTGAACTCCATGGAAGGATAAGTACGGGAATGTCCCGAAAACTCGATAAGAAGCTTTTCTCTATCCAGAAACGAATGTTTTCGAGGCCTGAGAAGACATGTGTAGAGATTGGCGGGGTTGATATTCCCGTCCCTGACCAAAATTTCAACGCCATCTACATTTTTGTCCATTTTCTCCAGCACTATTGGTCTTCCGGACTGGGCATGCGCCAGATAGTAGACTGGGCGGTCTTCTTGAGGGCCAATATCCATCTGATTGATCTTCCTTCCTTGAAAGCAGACATTGAAGATCTTGGCCTGATGAGGCTCTGGCAGTCCTTTGGCTGTTTTGTAGTCGAATATCTTGGGTTCAGTAGGGAGGATATCCCGTTCTATGACGGACGTTATACCGCAAGGGTAGACAAGATTCTTTCCTATATTATCAGCGTTGGCAATTTCGGCAAAGTCCAGAAAAGGAAGGATAACTCCGACATGCCGGTTCTGCTGAGAAAAATCGATTCATTCAGAAGAAAGGTCGCAGGTGACAGGCTTCGTCATATCGGGACATTCCCGGTGGAGTCCGTACACTTCTTTTTCGGCGCTTTTGGCTATGGGATAAAGAGACTAATAGACAGTGTTTAATATGGCTACAACTATCAAAGACTACGTCAGATGGCTTTATTCCCACTCCAAAGGGGTGCGGAAGCGCATACTTCTTAATATTGTCTTAAGTCTCATAAGCATCCTTCTGAATCTGTATTTCATTTATCTCTGCAAAAAGCTGGTCGATATTGCGACAGGAGTCTTTGACGGCGACATTTGGCTATATTCGGCTGTAGTTCTTGTAGTCATCTTTCTACGTCTTTCTGTAAATGCTTTGAATGTTCGTCTTGAGAATCTCACTAGTTCAAAGATGAACTTTATCATCCGGAGCCGCATCTACTCGGATATCCTCCAGTCGGAATGGTTTGGAAAAGACAAGTACCACTCGGGAGACACTCTCAACCGTCTCGAGACCGATGTATCGACTGTGACAGGGGTGATTTGTTCGGACTCGCCGCAGATAGTTTCAACCGTCTTCCAGCTCATTGCAGCCCTTGTTTTTATGTGCACAATGGACTGGCGGCTTGCGTTGATTCTTGTGGTCATTACGCCAGTATTTGTCGGACTCAGCAAGGTGTTCTACAGCAAGCTTCGCATAATGACCAGAAATATCCGCGACACTGAAAGCAAGGTGCAGAGTCATCTCCAGGAAAGTATCCAGCACAGGGTTGTCATCCGTTCCATGGAGAATGAAGATATGATGGAGAATAGGCTGGATAATCTCCAGAATGAGGAATATTCTCAGGTCAAAGAGCGTACAAAACTGAATATAATTGCGCGAACTATCGTTTCAGCCTCTTTCCAGTTAGGATATATAGCGGCATTCCTCTGGGGAGTTTTCGGCATCATGCACGGAAATATCACATATGGTATCATGACCGCATTCCTCCAGCTTGTGGGACAGATTCAGCGTCCGATGGTCAACCTTACCCGTCAGGTGCCCGGATTAATCAATGCTACGGCATCGATAGACCGCCTCATGGAGCTTGAGGACGGGCCAAAAGAGGAAAGCGGAGACCCTGTAATGATGTCTTCTCCCCTTGGTATCAAGGTGGAAAATCTCACTTTCCGCTATCCGGACGGGGATACTGATGTACTTAAAGACCTTTCATTTGATTTTCCTCCGCTCTCAAAGACGGCAATAGTGGGGGAGACCGGAGTGGGGAAGAGTACCCTCATAAGGCTCATGCTTGCCCTTCTTAAGCCTTCTTCCGGCGATATAACCCTCTACAACTCAGTAGAATCGGTAAAGGCTTCGCCTCTTACTCGCTGCAATATTGTCTATGTACCGCAAGGAAATACCCTTTTCAGCGGGACCATAAGGCATAATCTCATGATTGGAGATCCAGAAGCAGATGAGGATAGGATGGAATGGGCTCTGAGAATCGCCCAGGCCGATTTTGTCTTTTCCCTCCCGGATGGGCTGGATACAGTCTGCGGCGAGAGAGGCTCCGGCCTTAGCGAGGGCCAATCTCAGAGAATTGCCATAGCGAGAGGACTTCTTCGCCCAGGCAATATCCTTCTATTTGACGAATTCAGCTCTTCCCTTGATCCGGAAACAGAGGACAGGCTCATAAAAAATATCACCAACCTTGCTACTGACAAGACGGTGATATTCATTACCCACAGGGAAAGAATCGCAGATTTCTGCGACCGCGAACTGAAACTCTAGTCCTCGCTGTGCAGGTAGTCGTATTTTTCGCGGTTCCTGTAAATATCTATTGCGGTGTAAATCGAGCACATCATGGAATGGGGGTCAGCTTCATCGCGTCCGGCCATCTCGTATGCCGTCCCGTGGTCCGGGGAAGTCCTGACAATCGGCAGACCTGCCGTAAAGTTGACTCCACTCTCAAAGGAAAGGGCTTTGAATGGGGCCAGTCCCTGGTCATGGTACATTGCGAGGGTAGCATCGAAACGGCTGTAATTGCCCATCCCGAAGAATCCGTCCGGAGAATAGGGACCGAATGCAAGTATTCCTTCTTTTCCTGCTTCCATTACGGCTGGGAGAATGATATTCTGCTCTTCGTCGCCGAGGAGGCCGCCGTCGCCGCAGTGGGGATTGAGGCCAAGAACGGCTATTTTGGGCTCAATAATACCGAAGTCCCGCTGGAGGGAAGCCTTCATGAGGCGAAGCTTCGAGAGAATTTTATCTTTTGTAATGCTTTCGGCAACTGACTTTAGGGGAATATGTCCTGTGACGACACCGATTTTGAGGCGGTCGCTGCACATCACCATAGTCACATCGTTGACTCCGAATTCCTTTTCAAGATATTCAGTATGTCCGGTATAGCCGAAGCCCTCGTTGACCATCGCCCTCTTGTTGATAGGGGCTGTTACGAGCACGTCAATAAATCCTTTCTTGATGTCCTCGACTGCGCACTGGAGGGATTTTATAGCACTTTTCGCAGATTCGGCAGTAGCCTGACCAGGCTCGACATAGATGTTGTCAGGAAGGCAGTTGACGATATTGATTCTTCTTTGGTGGACATCTCTTGCGGATGAAATTACATTGGTGTCAATCTGGTCGAGATTGTGGATAAGTTTGCGATAGAAGCCGAAAAGTTTGGATGAGCCATAGATGACGGGAGTGAATGACTCGAGTATCCTTGGGTCTGAAAGAGATTTGATGATGACTTCATATCCTATTCCGTTGCCGTCGCCTTGTGTAATTCCGACAACGAGTTTTCTTTGGTTTTGCATATTTAAAACAATTGTTCTTCTTTTTCGGTATATCCGGTATCCTCCGGGAGGTTTTCCCCGTGGTAGGCAGCAACTGCAAGAGCGTCACAGCGTTCATTCTCAGGATGCCCAGCATGACCTTTAAGCCAGTGGAGACGGACATCATGCTTACGGTAGATGGCATCGAAACGCATCCAGAGATCCATGTTCTTTTTGCCTTTGAAGCCCTTTTTCTTCCACTCCTCGAGCCAGCCTTCATTTATCGCTTTCACAACATACGAAGAATCGCTCCAGACCTCGACGACGGCGTGTTCCCACTTGATTGCTTCCAGTCCGACAATCACTGCGAGAAGTTCCATCCTGTTGTTGGTTGTCAGGCGAAATCCTCCGGACATTTCCTTGACCGCCAGGTGCTTCTGTCCGTCAATGACAAGTTCGCACTTCAACACTACGCCATATCCTCCAGGACCGGGGTTGCCGCTGGAAGCGCCATCGGTGAAGAGATATATGGGCAATCTTTTCTCCATTCGAATACAAAGGTAATGAAATATTTTTTTGCTTTACTTATGCAAATTGAGTAATTTTGCATGAATATGCGCGCGCATGGCGCGAGTGTGTATAAGCAAAAGCGTTTTTATGAAAAGATTATCAGTCCTGCTTACCGCCGTTACTCTTGTTTTTGCAGCATCATCCTGCAACCATGAGACATGGAAAAACATCAATTATCTTCAGGATGTCGAAGAGAATACCTCTTCAAAAATGCCTGTCAATAATGGTATTATCATCCAGCCTCAGGATCAGCTGTCGATAGTGGTCTCAAGCCGCCGTCCTGATCTTGCGGCTCCCTTCAATCTGCCGATTTCCAATACCTACGCAGGTGGAGAGACTATTTCTTCAGCGCAGCGCCTTTCCGGGTATACGGTGGACAACAGCGGTGAAATTATTTTTCCTTCGCTCGGAAAAATTAAAGTCTCCGGAATGAACCGTTGGCAGCTTCAAGAGGAAATCGCAGAAAGACTATCAGATACCGGACTTCTTAAGGACGCTGTTGTCACCGTTGAGTTCATGAACTTCAAGATTTCCGTTCTCGGTGATGTTTCACGTCCTGGTACATATACTGTTACAAGCGATAAAATTACCATCTTTCAGGCTATAGCCCTTGCCAGCGATCTGACTGTTTATGGTCAGAGAGACAACATTAAAGTCGTCCGCGAGCAAAACGGTAGAAGGCAGATTTATGTCCTTGACCTTAGGAACAGCGATGTGTTTAATTCCCCTGCATACTATCTTCAGCAGAATGACGTGGTCTATGTTACGCCCAACGAAGTGAGGGCCGGCCAGTCGACTATCAACGAGAACTACTTTAAGTCTGGAAGTTTCTGGATTTCAGTTGGTTCTATCGCAATAACCGTGACAAATCTCATAATTACTATTCTCAGAAAATAAAGAATCATGGCAGAAAATCAGTATATCAATCCCTCACAAAATAATCAGGGTCAGGATGAGCAGTCCCTGCAGCTTGCCGATATCTGGGCCCTTGTCTGGGATCATAAATGGTGGTATCTTATTTCGATTCTTCTGGCGCTCTTTATTGCTGGAATCTATCTTTACAAGACGCCAAAAGTTTTCAGCAGGACAGAGAAAGTCATAGTGGACGAGGATTCTCAGAATGCGATGATGAGAGACCTTACCTCCTTCTCGGGCAGCTACAGGAGGTATTCTCAGGGGACGAATGTCGATAATGAGATTGAAGCATTCACTTCTCCCGATCTGATGGAGAGAGTTGTAGCCCGTCTTGGACTCGAGGCCCAGTATGTTGACGACCAGTTCATGAGGGTGAGGGAAATGTACAAAAACACCCCCGTAGAGATGCATGTTCTTGAAAACAGCAGTTCATCCTTCTCCTTCGTCCTTTCCAAGACCGGAGATACGACATTCGTTCTCAAGGATATCCGCATAGCCGGCAGGGAATTGGAAGGAGAAAAGATAGAAGGAGCTCTTGGAGACACTCTGACTACGTCTTTTGGTAAGCTGTTGTTCTCCCCGACTAGCCATATCGACTCTTGGGGCCATAATATCATGGTTTCATGGGTTAATGCCAAGGCCCGTGGCAAGGCATACTGTTCGAGGCTGTCTGCGTCTCTTTCCAGCAAGCAGTCGTCTGTACTGGTACTTTCTTTCAAAGATTTATTCCCAAACAGGGCAGAGAGTGTGCTTAGCACCCTCCTTGATATCTACAATGAGGACTGGATGAATCTTAAAAATACCTCGGCACGAAATACGTCTGTTTTTATCAATGAACGTCTCAATGTCATCGAACACGAACTCGGCGGTATTGAAGGAGAGCTGAAGACCTATAAGCAGCAGCATCAGATTACTGACGCAGAGTCGGCAGCACAGGCTATTCTACAGCAGTCAAGTGCCTATTCGGCTCAGTCTTTCGAGACATCCAAGCGTCTTGAGATTGCCCAGTATATCAAGAGTTGGATCAACGATCCAGCCCATTCCAACGACCTTATTCCTGCCAACATGGGGATTCAGAGTGCCAATGTCGAGTCGCAAATTGCCGACTATAATAAAGCATATCTTGAGAGGGATCGGTTGCTTGCTCTTTCCAGTGACTCAAACCCCCTTGTCCAGGACCTGAATGCCACTTTGGATGCATATAAAGTCGCAATCAATCGTTCAATCGACAATTTGATTTCAACCCTCAATTTGGAGGTTAATAAGATCAAAGCTCAAGAAAGAGAAATCCTCGGCCGTCTTACTTCAACCTCCGGAGAGCAGCTCGAACTCCTCGGTATTGAACGTCAGCAAATGGTCAAGCAGCAGCTCTATATCTTCCTTCTCCAAAAAAGAGAGGAAAATGAGCTCCAGAGCCTCCTGACGGTCGGCAATACCCGTCTTATCCAGAAGCCAACAGGAAGTGGCAGTCCAATTTCGCCCAACAAGATGATGATACTTCTGGTCGCCCTCATCCTTGGGTTCGGTATTCCGTTTGCGGTGTTCTATGTCTTGAAGCTGATGGACAATACCGTTAAGTCCAGAAATGACCTTGTGCGCCTGTCTGTTCCATTTCTTGCTGAGATTCCTCAGCTCGGGATTGAGGGCAATTTCCTTCAGAAACTCAGGGCAAATAAGTTCGATGAGACTCACACTCGGATTCTTGTGCAAAGCGGCAAGAGGGATATGATCAATGAAGCCTTCCGCGTTTTGAGGACCAATCTTGACCTTATGATGAACTCCAACAAGGATGATTCCAAAGTAATCATGCTGACCTCGTTCAACCCCAATGCCGGTAAGACCTTCACTATCCTTAACCTGGCGGCCTCGATGGCATTGAAGAATTCCAAGGTCCTGCTGCTTGATCTGGATCTCAGAAAAGCAACCCTTTCAAAGGCTCTCAACATGAACGCTACTGGAGTTGCATCCTATTTGAACGGTAAGGACAATGATATCTTCGGCCATATCAAGCCAATTACAGAGAATCTTGACATTCTCCCTGTCGGGTCACTCCCTCCGAATCCGGCCGAGCTTCTTGTCTCTGACAAATTTAAAGATATGGTTAAGTCCCTGAGGGATAATTATGACTATATTTTTCTCGACTGTCCACCTCTCGATGTCGTTGCGGATACGTCGATTATTTCTTCTTCGGCTGATATTACCATTTTCATCCTCCGCGCAGGCCTTTTCGACAAGAGGGGACTTCAGACAGTCGAAGATATCTATCAGAGCGAAAGGTTCTCCAGGATGGCGATGATTCTCAATGGAGTAGAAGCTTATCATCGGGGTTATGGCCATGGATACGGCTACGGCTATGGTTACGGATATGGCTATGGTTACGGTTATGGTTCAACTGGAGACGAGAAAGAATAAATGATGTTTTCACTATTTGAAAAGAAACAATCGATTGTCGGGAGCGGCCTTCTTAAGGGTGCTGTCGACAATCACTGTCATATACTTTACGGACTTGACGATGGTGTCAAGACATTGGAGGAGTCTCTTAAGATTCTTCAGTGGCTCGAAGAGCAAGGCGTCAAGAAGGTCTGGTTCACACCTCATGTCATGGAAGATGTCCCAAATACCACAGAAGGCATACTATCCCGCTACAACGATCTTAAGTCGGTCTATAAAGGGGGGATGGAGTTTGATGTGGCTGCAGAATACATGATGGATAATATTTATGAGGGAAGGCTTGCATCAAGGGACCTTTTGACCCATGGCGAGGATACAGTCCTTGTGGAAACTTCAACCTGGGCTCCTCCGATTGACCTGTGGGGAACGTTGGACAGTACTATGGCCGCCGGTTATAGGCCTCTTATCGCCCATCCGGAAAGATACAGGTATATGGATTACAAAGACTACCTGAGACTCCACAAGATGGGCTGCCTTCTTCAGCTCAATCTGCCGTCAATAGTTGGATTCTATGGAGAAACGGCTATGAGGAAGGCGGAATACCTGCTTGAAAAGGGATGGTACTGTATAAGCGGATCGGACTGCCATCGCTTTAAGGCAATTATGTCCCAATATGGTCAGGTCGTTCTTAAAAAGAACATTATTAAAGCCCTCGAAAAGTTAATGGGCGAGTATGAACAGCTGTAATATGAACATTCTGGTAACAGGAGCCAACGGACAGCTCGGCACAGAGATGCGAAATGTTTCCTCAGGAGGGGAGGACCGGTACATTTTTACAGATGTTTCAAGCTCCAAGGGCGTTGACACCGTCTTTCTGGACATAACCAATATCGATGCAATTCGCCTGATTGCCGAGTCCGAGAAGGTAGATGTCATTGTCAACTGCGCTGCCTACACCAATGTGGACAAGGCAGAAGACGATTATGCTTCTGCAGATCTTCTCAATCATATCTCTGTCGGGAATCTTGCTAAAATCGCAAAAGAAAGAGGGGCAGTGCTGATTCATATTTCGACCGACTATGTATTTCAGGGGGAGAGCAGTGTGCCATGCCGTGAAGATTGGCCGACCGAGCCTCTCGGAGTATATGGGGTGACAAAGTTGGAGGGAGAGAAAGCGATAGAGGCGTCAGGATGTAAATACTTGATTTTCAGGACTGCATGGTTATATTCCCCTTACGGTAAGAACTTTGTCCGCACAATGCGTTCCCTGACTGCGGAAAAAGACTCTCTGAGTGTTGTTTTCGATCAGGTCGGTACTCCGACATATGCGAGGGATCTTGCCGGTCTTATTCACAAAGTTATTCAGGAGCGACTGCTTGATCGGACCGGCATCTATCACTTCTCCGATGAAGGAGTCTGTTCGTGGTATGATTTTGCCTGTGCAATAAGAGACCTTTCCGACAACATCTGCGACATTCGTCCATGTCATAGCGACGAATTTCCCTCTAAGACGCGCCGTCCACATTTTTCGGTCCTTGACAAGACCCTTGTCAAGAATACTTTCGGTGTGACTATTCCCCATTGGTATGAATCCCTCAAAGACTGCATTTCAAGATTATGAAAGTATTCCAAACTCATATACCTGGCCTTCTCATTATAGAGCCGAGAATATTTTCTGATTCCAGAGGCTATTTTTTCGAGTCATTCAATACGAATGAATTCAAAGATGTGCTTGGCGATACGATTTTCGTTCAGGATAATGAGAGTAAATCCTCATATGGTGTCCTTCGTGGCCTCCATTTCCAGAAAGAGCCCTTTGCTCAGGCCAAACTGGTCAGAGTCGTAAAAGGATGTGTATTGGACGTTGCCGTTGATATCCGAAAGAATTCCCCGACATACGGTCAGCACTTCTCGGTCGAGCTGAGCGAAGAAAACCATCTACAGTTCTTTATGCCCCGTGGATTTGCCCATGGATTCAGCGTGCTCTCAGATGAGGTGATTTTCCAGTACAAGTGCGACAACTTCTATCATCCTGAAGCAGAGGGGGCTATCGCGTGGAACGATCCGGACCTTGCAATTGATTGGCAGCTACCTGCCGACAAGATAATACTTTCTGAAAAAGACAAGCACCATCCATTATTCCGTTCATTATGAAAAGGACCATTATCATAACCGGTGGAGCCGGGTTTATCGGAAGCCATGTTGTCAGGCTTTTCGTGAATAAATATCCCGAGTACAAGATAATCAATCTTGACAAGCTTACTTATGCCGGCAACCTTGCCAACCTCAAGGATATCGAAGATAAACCCAACTATAAGTTCGTCAGAGCGGACATTTGCGATTTTGATGCGGTTTATAAGCTTGTTTGTGATGAGAAGGTAGACGGCATCATACATCTAGCTGCCGAGTCACATGTCGACAGATCTATTAAGGATCCGTTCACATTCGCAATGACCAATGTGATGGGTACTCTGTCGCTACTTCAGGCAGCAAAACTCTATTGGGAGAGTCTTCCGGAGAAATGGGAGGGGAAGCGTTTCTATCATATTTCGACAGATGAAGTATATGGAGCATTGGAAATAACTCATCCAGAAGGTATTAAGCCTCCGTTTTCCACCAAAGCTTCGAGCGGCGAGCATCACCTTGCATATGGTGAAGACTTCTTTACGGAAGATCTTAAATATCAGCCACACAGCCCCTATAGTGCAGCAAAGGCGTCGAGCGATCACTTCGTTCGTTCCTACCACGATACTTATGGAATGCCGACAGTTGTTACGAATTGCTCCAATAATTATGGCCCTTATCAATTCCCTGAGAAGCTTATTCCGTTGTTTATCAATAATATCCGCCATCGTAAACCGCTCCCGGTTTATGGAAAGGGAGAGAATGTCCGCGATTGGCTTTATGTTGAGGACCATGCCCGTGCCATTGACCTTATTTTCCATGAGGGGAAGGTCGCCGAGACATATAATATAGGCGGCTTCAATGAGTGGAAGAATATCGATCTTATCAAAGTGCTTATCAACACCGTCGACCGTCTTCTCGGACGTGAGGAAGGAGCCGATATGGACCTGATTACATATGTAACCGACCGTGCTGGTCATGACCTTCGCTATGCAATTGACTCCTCAAAGCTTCAGAAAGAACTTGGATGGGAACCCTCACTTCAGTTTGAAGAAGGCATAGAAAAGACTGTCCGCTGGTATCTCAACAACCAGGATTGGATGGATAACGTCACCAGCGGAGACTACCAGAAGTATTACGAAGAAATGTATAAAGGACGTTAATGTCCTTCGCCGGATTGTATGGGACGAAATCTATATTTTGGCGTGGCCATTTCTCCATACCGGGTCGATTTCTGTAATGCCTTGCATGACAGATTCGGCTTCGATATTTTCCATATGCGCCTCCCGTACGAATCCGAATGCTTCGATATCAAAGATATATTGAGAAGAACCCATTTCGAGAATGCTATCCTTCCTTCTAAAAAGATAGGAGGCCGGTTTATTATCAAGGGGTTAAAGAAAATTCTTCGCGAGAGCAATCCGGAGATTGTGATTGTTCCGGAGTTCTCGTTTCTGACCCTTCAGGTTATATATCTTCGTCGCCAATTGAAGATGCAATTCAAGCTGGTTGTCAGCTGCGATGACTGCATGAAAATGATAGAAGGAAGTGATTATTCCTTCTTCCATAAAATGATGCGCCATTTTGTTCCTCCTAGGGTGGATAATCTTATTCTCGTCAATGATAAGGTTGCATCATGGTATCGCTCCCACTTCGGAAAAGGGCTGTTCTTCCCGATAATTTACGATGAAAACGATTTCCGTGAGCGGCTTGAAATGTCCCTCCCGAGATCTTTTATGATAAGGGAGGAGATGGGCCTTGCAGGCAAAAAGGTCATAGTATTCATCGGGCGCCTGATTGAACTTAAAAGGATCCCCCTTCTGATGAAGGCTTTTTCTGCTGTAAGGAAAGACGAAGAACTTGTTATTATAGGAGACGGTGAATGCAGGGAAACACTTGAAAATCAATCACCTTCTCATTGCACATTTGTCGGTAGCAAAAGCGGAGATGAGCTTTTTTCATGGTATAGTATAGCCGATATACTTGTCCTTCCAAGTAGAATAGAGGCTTTCGGGGCTGTAGTCGCCGAAGCTCTTACTGCTGGATGTCCGGTGATTGTCTCCGAAGCAGCCGGGGCGACATGTATGATTCATGAAAACGAAAACGGCAGTGTCTTTACCGACGAGAAGGATCTGGAAATCAAATTGTCCTATTGGATGAAAAAAGTTGAGCAAAGAGAAGCCTTTTCTCTCAGAAAGGATCTCTCAGGGTTCAGGTTCAATGAAGAAGTGGACAGAATGATGAAAGAGATTGCACGAAGATAAGAAATAAATGAAAATTAGATAGTTATATGGATATTGAGATCATAAAATCACAGATAAGTCTTTCTGCCGAGACGAAGATGAAGATGCTCTCCGATGAGACATTGATTGAGAAGGTAGATACTGTCGCTGAGATTATTACCGACTCTTACCGTAAGGGCCACAAGACCCTCTGGGCTGGTAATGGTGGCAGCGCTGCCGATGCCCAGCATATGGTAGGAGAACTTGTCAACAAGTTTTGCATGGACCGTCCGGGCCTTCCGGCTTTGGCTCTTACAGTAGACAGCTCTGTCATGACATCCATAGGCAATGATTTCTCTTTCGACGAGGTCTTCGCACGACAGATACAGGCCTGCGCAGAAGAAGGAGACGTTTTTATCGGGATTTCGACTTCTGGAAATTCCCGAAATCTTGTGAGAGCCCTTGCTGAATGCCGCAAGAAAGGCGTTATTACCGTTGCTCTGGTGGGAGAGAAGCCGTGCCTATTGGATGGATATGACTTCGTCGTTCATGTCCCATCGACCGAGACTCCGAGAATCCAGGAATGCCATACCCTCATTGGTCATATCATTTGCTATTTGGTTGAACAGAATCTATTCGGCAAAGCATAATCATGCACATTCTTGAAAAGATACTTCTTGCTGATTTTCTCTCGGCGCTTCTGCTTGCAGCCTTGATGATATACCTTATCCTTAAGATTGCATATAGCAACAAGCTGTTCGATATTCCAAATGAGAGAAAAGTCCATGAAATGCCTGTCCCGCGGCTTGGAGGAGTCTCCTTCCTGCCAACGATTATTGTCGTATGTACATTGACAATTGGCGCGATTTATAGTCTTGGGCTGACCACCAAGAGCTTTGGGGAGGTCAAGAGCTTTGTGAATCTTACATATCTTCTGGGCGGAGCGATCCTTCTATTCATAGTCGGACTCGCTGATGATCTTGCGGATGTCGGTTTCAAGATCAAATTTGCCGTCCAGTTCATCGTGGCCTGCATAATCGTCGCTGCGGGGATGTATATCCGCAATCTCTACGGTCTTTTCGGTATTCATGAGATCCCCGGATATATTGGGGTTCCTTTCACAATCCTTCTTTTGATTTTCATTACCAACGCAGTCAATCTGATCGATGGCATAGATGGCCTCGCGTCAGGGATAGTAGCGATTTCCCTTGTATGTTTCAGCATCATCTATGTCTATGAGAGAAAATTTGTACCTGCAATGGTTTCGTTGACTACCCTCGGTGCTGTATCAGTATTCTGGCTTTTCAATATATTCGGCACCAGAGAAAAGAAAACGAAACTCTTCATGGGTGATACCGGCTCTCTTCTTTTGGGTCTCCTCCTATGCTTCCTGATTATCAATCTAGGTTCCTTTACAGGACACAACGGGCCTACGCGCAATACTAAGTATTATGTCATTGCATTTTCGTCTTTGATGATACCTCTTCTGGATGTAATCCGCGTCATGGGTTTTCGCATCATCAAGGGCAAAAGTCCCTTCCTTCCGGATATGAACCATATTCATCATCTTTTGCTCAAAACAGGTTGCTCAACACGAAAATCGCTTTACATTCTCCTTGGAGCAGATGTCGCTATGATTGGGTTGAATGCTTTTTTGTGCCGTTATATCAATGTCAATATCCTTTTCATTCTTGATATAGCTTTCTACTGCCTTCTGATATGGCTTATTGACAAAAAGAAGGTCAATGAAACAATAGCGGATCAGGCCTAGGATGAGAATTAGCGAGCTAAATATGGTTGAAGGAAAGGAGGCTCTTTTGGGGCTTCCTGAAGGAAAACTCCTTATAGACACGATAAATGCCCATTCCTTTGTAACGACTCAAAAAGATAAGGAATTTGAGGAGGCCCTGCTGGAAGCCGATGCCTTGATTCCGGACGGAATAAGTGTAGTTATGGCGGCTAAATTGCTCC
>ERZ842401.888-NODE-888-length-44330-cov-9.969780_pt1 | contig 44330 bp, 48 predicted proteins | sample MGYA00521270_ERZ842401 | MGnify/ENA primary metagenome ERZ842401 (study PRJEB31892, sample SAMEA3878208) | bioreactor metagenome | biome: Moose rumen | place: Sweden | collected 2011-10 | study: EMG produced TPA metagenomics assembly of the PRJEB12797 data set... | reverse complement strand
GGTACTTCATCTGGGGGAAACTGGCCCTGTGTATGCGTATTATCTTGCTCTTCTCGTGGCGGCTGGCCAGTTCTTCTTCAAGCAGTCTCCGGAGGAAAGCGAGATATCCCCACTGCTCCCTTGTGGCATCTTCCACGAAGATGGACAGATTTTCCCTTACAGTTGCCAGCTTCAGTTCCTTAGCGTACTGACATATGATATCCTTCTGGTTCATGGCTCACACCTCCTTTCTGTCACGCTGTTACCCATTCTCCCCTGCATGATGCCGTCAAGCTGCGAGAGCACGTCCTCGCTGCCGAGCTCTATTTCCAGGAAGGCATCCGTTTTCTGGCTGTCCGCATAGACAAGAGGTCCGGCATCCCTGGATTCCAAGGCTACCTTTATCTGATCATAGTTGATGTGTCTGGCCCCACGCATCCGTATCTTCCTCACCGCATCCAGGATGTCCTTGTAGTCGTACTTGTTGTCCCTGCAGTACTTCAGCAGCTTGAGGAAGTCCTTCCCGTTGTCGGCAAAGTGAACGCGGAAGAGTTCCTGCATCTTCTCGGGCATCTGCCGCAGTGCCACAGAGCCGCCCAGTGCGCCCGGCTTCTTCATCAGGGTACCTATGTAATGGTTGATGTCAAACGTCCACGACCCGCCAAAGTAGCTGCGCTCGTGTTCGGCCATCTTCTGATGGTCTGCGTCATAGACGCGCACCTTCTCACTGTAGAGCTGTACGATGACCGTCGTGCCTACGAGATGGTCGGGAACCGAGTAGTGGCATCCCTTTATCGAGATGGTGGACTGTTTGTCCACGGTGCATTCAAAGAGGTCGAAGCATCCGAAGTCTCCCGGGAAGTGCAGCATGTGGTCCACATCCCTGCGCAGGGCTTCCCGTTTGTTCCCGGTAGCAATACTGCCGCTTTCCCTGTTTATGCTGTCGCATATCCGGCTCAGCCAGATCTGTGCATCCTGGATGGACGCGAAGTCCACCCGTGTGGTAAAGGCCCTTCCCCTGACATAGTCCACGCTGCGTTCCACATGCCCTTTCTCCCAACCCGCGCGTGCGTTGCAGAAGCGGTAGTCAAACCCATAGAAAGCACGCATGCGGAGCAGCGTCTCTGTCGGTTTCTTGCCGTCCGGCTTCAGTATGACGGCCACTTTCATGTTATCATACACCATCGTATGGGGTACACCGTGCACGTCGTGGAAGAAGTTGCGGTGCGACTCCATGAAGGCCAGGTTGTCCTGATGACGGAACAGGTATGCCCAGCGCCCCTCACTGTGGCACAGGGCAAACACGGCCATCGTAAAAGTCACAGGCTTGCCTCCGATACGCAACTTGACCTCTCCCCAGTCAAACTCACATTCCTGGCCAGGCTCGTAATACTGCCTGATGAAGACTTCCTTCGGTTTCTTGGACTTCTCTGCCTTGCGGCGTTGTATATACTTGCAAACACTGGAATAACTGATATTGAAGCCCTTCTCTATCAAGGCACGATGTATGTCCTGCCTCTTCAGGCATTGCTTGCGCATACCCGTCTGTCTACGCTTGGCATTTTCCTGCAGCCAGTACTCAATCTCCGAGCATACCGGATCTGTCAGGCGGGTACGCTCAGTTTTACGGGAAGGGTATCTAGGCTTACGGGCAAGACAGATGTCCAGTCCATCCTCAGGATCAGTCTTGACGGAACTCTCATACTCACGCACGTAGCGTGTTACCGTCTTCCTGTTAAGACCCACTCTGCGGGATATCTCCCGCAAACTCAAACCATCTACACGATAGTAATGAAGGATTTGTTCTTTTTTATCCATGTCAATCATCTTTTATTCTCTTTGTACTTAATTAGCAACTTAAACGAGACGCTAATTTAAAGCAGAAACTCTGATTGACTGGTATACTTTTCGATTATTATAGTGGTATACTTTTCAATTACTATTTACACTGTAAATGAGAGGGGTTTTTCCCCTCTCTTTATGAAATAGCACCATTTTAGTGGATTTGGAACTCTACATCTTCAAGGTAGATGACATCAGTAGGATCATCATATCTGATGAATTTCCCTTCAAGCCTGCCTATGACGAATGGAAATATAGACCAGTCTTTGTCGTAGACTTTTTCGATATGTAGCTCTGCGGGAATTTCCGAAGGGAAATATTTGCCACTGATGCTAACATACGGAGCTCTTGAATCAAGAAGGACGGATTCCTCTCTTGAGTATTTGAGAGTGTAGTTTCCTTCAGTCAAGGGGAGCGCAAGTCCGATACATAAAGCTAAAGTTTTATTCTTGTTAAGCCACACTCGGGTTGACCAATATGCTTCATTAATAGTACGGATGCCAAAAGTATCAATGGTTCCAGATTCTCTTTCCACGCAGTTAATATCGTCAAATCCTCTCATCAGAGGCTCACCATTCATCTTTCCCTTTACGAATTTCCATTCATTCCGCCTTTCTGGTTCCAGAATTTCTTCTTCGTCATCGCTGCATGAAGAGAATAGGCAGCAAAGAAAAAATATTGAAAAAAGTAGAATCGATCGTTTCATTTTAGAGAATGTTTTGAGGTAATACAATCACTTCGAAAGCTCCATTATTTACAGAGTACAAGTCGTATAGGGGCATATTACCTTGAACTGTTCTTGATTTAATAATTGGGTCGTAGTAATAGAAAGACAAAGACCCTAAGTCATCAGAGTTCTTGGTTATTGTGACAGACTTAGATGTTGTTGATGTCGTTTTACCAGAAATGCCCAAAGTAGCTTTTACTATTGTATCAGCTCCGAAAGAAAAAGTAGCATTACCAGCAAACTCATTGCTAACACTATGAGTTTTAACAATTGTCTCACTATCATCTTTCTCAAGAAGGGCAATGTTTACACGAAGTGATTGCTCATAAATATCCCATGAGCCAATCTGGATGTAGTTTCCATTAGTCGAAGCATTAGTTTTTATCCATTTGCTTGTAACGGCTTCGTTCACATTAGTAACAGTGTATGTGTATTTAGAGTGGCTGAACGCGGTTGAATGTTTTCTGACCACATGAACTTTATTAATACTGAATAGTTCTCTAGGAGTAGCAGAATAGGCAAGCCTATTATACAGCACGTTACTACTTTTTGTACCAATCATGACATCAAATAGAAATTCAAAGTTACCTTCTTTCCAGATTTTGCTTCTGACCTCTTCTTGTGTATATTCACCTCCTTTTTTAGAAATAGCTTGAAGAACAGGATCTTCTGTCTGGTCTGCTATGAAAGGAATCTGGCTTGGAGCAATTCTGAATTTATAGAGAATTTCCCTCACATTAGTGTTAAGGTGCCCATTTGTCTGGTTTGCATTGGTCATGCCATAATATACATAATCTCTGTGTTTACCTGTTGTATTGTTTGGAAACTCTATAAAAGCTTGTTTGATTGCTGGATTTATGCTTGCTAATTCGTATTCACTTATTTGGCTGTCACCAGTGGGTTCTTCTGGATAAGTGACGTCATACTCTGCTCTGGTATTGTTTCTTAGTGACCCATTGAATGCATCATCAAAGAATTCATAACTATAAGAAGTGGTTCCGTCTGCTCTTGTTGTTGCAGAAGCAATCATACGCTCATTGTTCTTGACTACCAAGATAGGGAAATCTGGGATTTCATTAGGCTCAAGATATGTGATAGAATCACCGTTCACAAATAGAACTCCACTATTATGATCCTTGTCATAGCTGACAGGGACTTCTTCATCGCTAAGATCCCAGTTGTCTGCTTTAAAGCTACTAATGAATGTCAGGTCAGGAACCAAAATATTAAGAAGCGGTAATGATTGTTCTATAGAGATTAACTCATTTTCATCTTTGCAGTAATTGAGCAATGCATCGCGGAAAGTATAGCCAGGAGCTACTTCTTTGTCCTTGGCAAATGCGTAGAGTATATCATAATCATTATCAAACTGCTTGATAGCTTCAGACTTAATGAACTCTCTTACGCTAATATCATTGTAAACGGCTTTAGAAAGTATCTTTGCAAATGCTTGTTGAGCATCGTCTTCTGCCATTAATACAACTTTGTTCTGATTGTTTGTCTGCAATTCTTTGTCTAATGAAATTGCATCATCGTTAGTGCAAGCTGTAAATGCTAAGCTTGCCAGCGCCATTGTAATAAATTTGTTCTTCATTTCGTTAATAATTTAGATGATAGTAATTCTTTTTAATTCTTTAATTGATTTCATAGTCTCCGCAATACACCTTATTATTTATAGTGGTGATTTCGATCTTGTAATTTCCTAATACTTCTGATACGTTCATGATGGCAACTCCTGTAGTTGGTAGCATGTTTTGCCAATGTTCACCTGTGGTTTCATTAGTTACAACTACAGATACAACTCCAAGATCATAATTGAAAGTGAAGGAGAGATATCCATCAACGTATTCGCAAGAAATAGGAATACGCTCTGGCATTCTGGGTCCTTTTGAGTGTGAGTTCTCATTTTCACTTGTGATAGGAATTTCAATTCTTTCATTAATTTCAGCTTTTGCTGAAGCTCCAAATCCTAATGTGAGGAAGAAGAGCACAGAGATAAATACTTTCTTCATATGATTTAAAATTAAAATTTGACGATGCAAAGATATAGTATATATTATAGAAGAAAGCAATTTTAAACCATGTTTCAACCTATCAGTTGGAATTTGAATAGCCTGATTATCAGTCTGTTGCTCATTGATAGAAAAAGATAATCTATCAACGCCAAAAATGCCCATTTCATCGTAGTTTTTTACTACAAAGAAATGGGTCTGATAAGGGGAATAGGGCTGGTCTTAAGCTAATAGTCTGAGGTATTCATCCCTGTGTGGAGTGGCAGAATTGGCAATCCTGCTTTTCAGTCGAGACTTCTTGTTATATATGTTCTCCACTTTATCATTTGTAAAAAGGCTGATGGCGCGAGCAGAGAAACCGGCAAATTGGTAGGTTGCGAATAGATGATAGTCTTTGCTAAGGGTGGGGAAGTCTTCCCTAAATCGTGATAGTAGGTTGTCTTTATAAGTGTTGATAATTCCTTCCAACTGTTCGGCCTTCTCTGTTCCCAACTTTTCAATCTGTTTTTTCACCTCTTTATATATCCTATCTTTTTCAAACTTTGTCCCTTGGCTATCGTAATAAACGTTGCATAGCTGGTTGATAGTCTCAAATTGTTGGTCGAACAAGGCGTGAATTTGTTCAGACATATTAGAGAGATTGTTTTCCTTAATCCGCAAAGTGTCACTGATGCTGTGGGCTAATTGAATACTCTGTTCTATTTCTAAATTTTTATTCTGCCAACGTTGGTATATAATTATAGAAGAAGTGATAATTCCGATAAAGAGAATAGTAATGATGAAATAAAGACGGAATTTTTCTTGTCGAGCTTTATAACTCTCATATTCAGCTTGCTGAACAATATAGTCTTGCAGTGTGACAAGAACAGACTTTCCCATGATGGAGTCTGTAACAAAGGCGTTGAGATCATACAATTTTTCGTAGTTTTCTAATGCCATTTGATAATTACCCTTGTATTTGGATAGCTTATAGTTAATGTTGTATGTTACTTGTGTGTCTATACTATTTCTTGCCAGAGTTTCTGCTTTCTGCATATAGTAGATAGCACTGTCGGCCATCTGTAGCTCAGCATAGCAATTTGCAATATTGGAGTAATCTCTGGATCTGATTTGCTGAGGAAATAGTTTTTCTAATCGCAAGATTGTTTGAATAGATTCTCTGTTATTTCCTATGAGGCGATAAGTATGGCCAAGGTTTTGCAAACATATTTCTGTCAAAACATCATCAGCCTCCTTCTCCGCTATTTCTAATACTTTATTAAATATAGTGAGAGCCTGTTCGTAATCATGATTATTGGAGTGTCCTAATCCCACATTAAGTAAAGCAAAATTGGTATGGCTTTGAAAAGTTGTCTTACAGAAACTGTCATAAGATAATTGATAATACTTCACCTCCTCATTATGGCAATAAATCGTATTGTAAGCATCAGCCATCATTCGATAGATCATCCCTAAATAGAAGTGATCCTCAATGCTCTTGGCATATTTTTCTGCATCTGTGAGGCTAATCAGGCATTTGGCAGTTTCTTTGGCATTATAAAGCACATTGGCCAAGTAGTAATACGTCAGCATCTTCTCCCTGCTGCTGCCATGATTCTCGTAATACTCCACAGCGGGATGGATGAGGCTATCTGAAGCCGCGTCGATGTAGTTTTTGTCGAGTGCCATAGAGAGGAGCAGGGCAAAGCGGGCTTGCAATGCCTTGGTAGTGAGCTGGGCATCGTCTACCTGCTGGAGGATGGTGAGGGCAGAGTCAGGCTGCTCCGTCATCAGCGCCTCGGCTTGGTCCAGCTGCGCACGGGTGCCTTGGTGGGTGGTGCAGGCTGTCAAGACCAACAATATATATAAGGTGTAGATCAGGTTTCGCATCTTCTTTACTTTTTGAGAGTGCAAAGGTAATACTTTCTTTGCAGCCTTGCAAGAAATATGGAGAAGCAGGACTAAAACCTAAGTTTTTTGGAGATTCTACGAAAAATCCCTATGGAATTTTTATAAATGGGCCTACAACAGCAATTGCTTTCATTTTGTCTTTTGCCTAATTATTTATAAAAGATTGCAAAGATGTGTTATTATTCGATTATAATACTTATCTTTATACATGAAAAAACTAGAAAAGAATACTATGCCAATACAAGTTTTTTGGAATTATTATCAGTCTTTACTGGCGTGACCATAATCCGCCACATATCCACCTCACTTATGGTGAGTATGAATGTAGTATCAGTGTGCTTGACCGTATTGTGGATGGCAAGGCTCCCACAAAGGTCATTGCCAAGGTGAACGAATGGATGGATTTACATGAGGATGAAATACTCGCTCTTTGGGAGAAAGCGCAGAAAGGGGAGAAACTTGGTAGAATTGAACCACTAAAATAATGAAAGGAGATACAACATGCTTAGAATTATTGATGCAGATTATGTTAAGGACTACGTGTTACTGATTACTTTTAGTGATGGAACACGTAAGTTGGCTGATCTCAAACCTTATCTCACAGGAGAGGTATTTGGCGAGTTGTTAGACCTTGAGAAATTCACTCAGTATGGTCTAACTGGCTATACTATTGAGTGGGCTAATGGAGCAGACTTAGCTCCAGAGTTCTTGCATGACATTGGTAAAGGGGCTTAAAAGACTACCCTTAAAAAGTCTTTTCTATCATATTCATAACTAAGGCTGCGATACCCACATTCACAGCAAGGGTGAAAGCCAGAAGGAGGTAGTTCTGGGTGGAGGTGAGTGACACGGTGAGGTAGTCGAAGTCATGGAAATCCTTACGCTTCCAGAGGGTGACATTCTCTTGCAGCCATGTGCAGAAAGCACTGAGATCCAGCTGCTCATGCTCACGGAAGTAGGCCTCGGCCTTCACGCTGAACACTGGTTCGTCCATCCAGCTGAAGGCATGGCACCAGCGCACTGTATCACCATCGAGGCCCAGGCAGACCACGAACTCATTGCGATTGCCCCCTTCCCAATAGGCACGTTGCTTCTCGGCAATGCCCATGCCCTTGGCAGCATCGAAGCAAAGAATGAATACATGCAGCTGGTGACGGAAGCCAAACCAGGCATTGAACAGCTCGTATTGGTGATGCACCTCCTCGGAGAACTGACGGCCAAGGATGCATTCCTGATAGTTGTGCTTCACTGGCGGATAGTCGAAGAGTCCCAACTCCTTGGCACGCTTGGCAGAAATGTCTTCGAACTTGAAGATGGAGTGGGAGTTGCGCACCTTGTTCTCGTATTCATGTTCCTCAGTGAGGGGGAAAAAACGGCTGCTGAAGTTGGTGTCGAGCAGGGGATTCTCTTCTGGGGCATAGCTGCTGAGGATATCCTCGAAGGTGTATGCCTGTCCGAAGCGCACGCCTCCCACGATATTGGCACCAGTGAAGTGCAGGCGGCTCTCAGGTGTGCCCCACGTGTTGCGCACTTGGTCGTAGTAGCTATGGCTGATGCGCTGCACGGTGCCATAGCTGGAGAACATCTCCCACAGCTCTGGATGAAAGACATGGCGCACACGCTGCACGTTCTTATAAATGGTGTTGCCATTGCTGTCTCTGCCACAGGGCACCCGCTCTATGTAATACACCAGCTCTGTCCATGCTTCCTCATGCGTCACCTTATTTATATAGGAGCCCAGAAACTCGTCATCGGAGATGCGGGAGCGATACATCAGCCAGTGAATCAGGGCTGTGAGCAGCCATGAGCCACCCACGCAGCAGGCATAGTACTCCCAGCTCAACGACACGGGCAGGGTGCTGTAGAGAAAAAGGCAGGTGAGGATGGGAAGCAGATAGAACAGCGCAGTCATTTACTTCTTCTTGAATACGCTTACTTCATCGTCGATACCTGTGCTCATGGTAGTCTTAGTGGCAGTAGAAGAGATCACTTCATACTCTATCTTCTGCTTATTGCTGATGAACCACTTGGCAGGGTAGGTCTCAATGAGGGTCTCACGCTCCTTGATCACATCGAGCATGCGCGTCTGGGCATTGTTGAAGTATTCACGCTGAATCTCAATAGCCTGCTGCAAGTCTTTATACAGGGCTGTGTCGAACTCTGGATTAGACTCTTGAATCCACTTCATCACACTGCCACTGTCGTTGGCATAGCGACCAGAGATAAGTTCGGGATAGATTTTCTCGAAGGCTTCGCGATATTCGTTGCTCACCTCGGCCTTCTGCTGAATCACCTTCCACATCTTATCATGCACACCTTCAATCTTACCCTTCTGGGCTTCAGCCTCTTTGCGCAGAGCCACCTCCTTGTTGTTGTAGGAGAAATACATGCCTACCAGTACCACAAGGACTACTACAATACAGATAATAGCAATCATAGTTTATGTTTTTTATAAGTTTGGCAACAAAGATAATTATAAATAATGAATTATGAATTATAAATTATGAATTATGAATTGTCAATTGTGAATTGTCAATTGTCAATTGTGAATCATTCCCAGTTCTTTGAGCATCTGGGCGTATGTGGCAGCTTTCTTCTCCAAGGATAGTGGATAGGCGCGTGAGGAGGAGGGCATGCGATAGAGGCGAAGCTCTCTGTCTGGGAATAGGATGGGGGAGCAGTGGCCCACTTTGGGCTTCTCGGCTCCGTACTTCTCACAGAGGGTATCTGTGGCTTTCTCGCCTGTGGTGACAATGGCAAGGCACTCTGGCAGCTGTGCGAGCAGGGCATCGATGTCTGTGGGGGTGACTACCTCTAAGAACTTGTCGGAGGCATTGTCTTGTAGGCGACGCACAGCTGTGGCTGTGTCATAGAGGGCAATGCCATGCTCTGTAAGGAAGTTGATGAGCAGGGCTTTGTCGAACTTCTTTTGACTGGGCAGAATAAAATAATCCTTATCTTGGAAAAAGATAAGACCCATGATGCGCCACATGTCGTTGGTGAAATTGGGGTAATAGAAATCCATGCACCAGCGCTTGGGTTGGGGAGGAAAACTCCCCAACATCAGCAGCTTGGCTCTGGCAGGTAGGAAGGGCTCAAAGGGATGTAGCTCTACCTCTGCCATTTATTTCTTCTCTGTGTCTTTGGGTTTCGGGGCTTTCTTGGCCAGCATCAGCACATTGTACACATACTCTGACATCCACTGCTCGCTGTAACCTAAGCGCTCCTTGTACATGCGGATGTTGGCAGCAGTCTTGTGCTCATCATCCTTGTTCCACACGGTCTTGGTGCAGATCTTGTGTACGGCTTTCTCCACCTCGCTCTTGATGAGGTTCTTGAAGATGGAAGGGATGCGGATCTTCCACTGCATCAGGCTGCTCATCATCATCATCAGGTCGTTCAGAAATCCTTGATACAGGAACATGTAAGGCTGAATTTCGTTCTGGGTGCGGCAGTGCTTCTTGATAGAGGCATCTATCTCCTTGAAGAAGTTGTCACTCAGTCCGTAGTCGGCCATCAGCATCTTCTTGGAAACCGATTTTTCTGCAAGGCCAAGGCGTCCGTTCTGGGTAGGAACCTTGAAAAGGCGCTTGAACTGTGCTAAGTCAGGCATCATGCGGATGTTTGAGATGCCAAGGTTGGTTGCCAGTGCCGACTGGAAATATACTCTGGTCAGGGAAGCAAAGTCCTCCACATTGTTCTTAGGATTGGTTCCCTCTTTCTTTCCGAATAATTTAGAAAATATACTCATTGTCTCATGTCTTTATTAATGATGTGCAAAGATAATGCAAACCGAAGGCAAAACAAAATAAGCTTGCTTATTTTTTTTGCTGAGGTGAAGCTTATCTTCGTGAAACAAAGATAATGCAAACCGAAGGCAAAAACAAAAATTATGAATTATAAATTATGAATTATAAATTATGAATTATGAATTATGAATTATGAATTGTAATCCTCAATTCTCAATGTTCAATGTTCAATGTTTAACGATTAATGTTTAATGTTTAATGTTTAACGTTTAACGTTCAATATTCAAACTCCTCTCCCTTAAGCCTAAATCGGAACTGGCGATCCTCGAACACCATGTCGATGACACCATAGCGGATGAACTTGGCCAGAAGACGGAGGCAGGCAGGGCGGGGGATGTGGGTGCGCTTGCAGTATTGATTGAGTGACAACCCATTGTTTGATGCCATCAGTTCCAGCAAGGTCTGCTCACGCTTTGTGAACTCCAGCAGCTCACCTCTGGGACTGTTGCCCATACGCCAGAGATGCAGGTGTACGGGCGTGGCAAGGATGTTCTCGTCCTTTACACGGACGTAGGCCAGGTATGTGCCATCCTCACTCTTGGCACAGACAGGGCGTTGGCTGCTTTTCTCAATAGTGGCTATCAGAATGGTGCGCCCCTCGATGGTGAAACTCTGCATCTGGCACTGCACTTCAGGCTTGCAGTAGACTTGGGCAGCTGCCTCTATCATGTATTGCTCCTCTTCAGAACGCACACCAGCTATCTTGCCATTGTCTTTCACCCCGATGAGCAGGCGGCCACCTTCTGTATTGGCAAAGGCAGAGAGGGTCTTGGCTATCTTGCAGATGTCAGAGATCTCAAATTTGAAATCCTGCTGCTGGTGCTCTCCTCGAGCTATCAGGGAATGTATGTAGCCTGCCTCGTTCATCATAGTTCGTCTCTTTTGCGTTGTAAAATTACAAAAATACATGGTAAGTGCACCAACTTATCAATAAAAAGTGTATTTTTGCACAAAATTTTGCAACTTGTGTAATTTTAGAGAACAATGAGTAAAGTAGTCATCAATAATTTTGAAGAGTTCGCACAGCTGGTAGGTAAGCGTATCGGCGTATCGGACTATGTACAGGTACCTCAAGAGCGTATTAACCTTTTTGCCGATGCCACCCTGGATCATCAGTGGATTCACGTAGATACAGAGCGTGCCAAGGTGGAAAGTCCTTATCATACAACCATCGTACACGGCTATCTGACGCTGTCTTTGCTGCCACATCTGTGGGATCAGATCATTCAGGTGAACAACCTCCGTATGATGGTTAACTATGGCATGGACAAGATGAAGTTCGGGCAGGCTGTGCTTTCTGGTCAGAGCATCCGCATGACTGCCGACTTGGAGTCACTGGTCAACCTGCGTGGCATAGCTAAGGCTGAAATCAAGTTCTTCATCGAAATAGAGGGAGAGAAGAAGAAAGCATTGGAAGGCGTAGCTACTTTCCTTTACTACTTCAAATAGCATTTGAAGTAGTAAAGGAAGATTCAAAAATTAAAAAATTCAAGCATTAAAAGATTATAATTTTTAGCTCTACTTTAATATTTTGATGTTTTAATTTTATAATCTTCTTTTTGCTGGGATACCCAGCATAAAAGACAGTATCGGCCTGCATTTCTCTTCACAGGCGGGGTAGTAATGCCCACGAAGACGATCGGCACTATCGGCACCCCACCAAAACTCGGCCATGGCCACGGGGCGCCAATGATGCAGGAAGGCTTGCTGAAGCAGTTTGGGAGCAGCACATTCTCCAGCACCTGAAGGGGGAGCTTTGTGACGTGCTTCTTGGAATATTTGGGTGAGGTCTTTGGCCTCACCTATTTTATTGAGCATGACGAACTGGCGGAATACCCAGTCTTGTAGGGCTTGTGAGCGTACTTTACGCTCATGTCTTAGGGCAGTGGCTCGTTGCTGGCTTTTGGCTTCCACCTTATTTATAATATGGTTGATCTCTGTGATGGCGGCCTCTTCTTGCTTGAAATGCCCTTCGGGATCCAGTAGGTCGAATACAGCTGGAACAAAGTAGGGGAGGTCATTGCGTCCTTGGAGCAGGCCTGAGTAGGCTGCGAGGAAACGTAGTCCGTCTGGTGTTTCTACCACCAGCACTCCGAACATCTTACCTTGTTGCAATTCCTCTACCCAAAGCGGATGGGCATCTATATAAGATTGAACCTCATGCGCTGCGAGTTTACACAGTGCATGAGGTTCATAGTGGAATGGGTCGGTAAATACCTCTGGCAACGCGATGGTTGTCACATCCTCGTGAAAGGGGTGAAGGTAAGTTGGCTCCATCGTTTTTCAGTCTCTGTCTGGCTCATTGGTAGCTACATCGTCGCGTACGTCCTTAGTGTCGGCTTCCATGGAGCTCTCGTTTCTCACAGGGCTGGCTTTCTTACCTGCCACTCTGTGCTTCTTTTGCCAGGCTGCTTTCTTAGCCTCATAGGCTTCAAATTTTTCTTCTAAGTAATTGTCTGCCATAGGAGTAGAATTTTTATAATTATGAATGATGAATTATAAATTATGAATCACTTACTTCTTATATTTAGCTTTTACTTCTGGTAAGTTCTTCTGAATGTCAGAGATACGGCGGGCGTCACTTGGGTGGGTGCTCATGAACTCTGGTGTCTGGGTGGTGCTGCTGGAAGACATCTTTTGCCAGAAAGTCACTGCCACGTCAGGATTGTAGCCTGCCATGGTCATAAGAACCAGGCCCATATAGTCTGCCTCAGACTCATGCTTGCGAGAGAATGGCAATGTCATGCCATACTCAGCACCTAAGCCGTAGACCTGGCTGGCTACAGACTGCACGGCTTGGCTTTGCCCTGAGAGGACACCACCTAAGACGGCAGAACCATACTGGGCCAATATCTGCTGGCTCATGCGCTCATTGCTGTGCTTTGCCACTGCATGTGCCACCTCGTGTCCCAGCACAACGGCCAGTTCATCGTCTGAAGACATCAGCTTCATGATGCCCTCATAGACCACGATCTTACCACCAGGCATACAGAAGGCATTCAGCTGGTCGTCTTTCACCAGGTTGAACTCCCAACTGAAGTTGCTCACTTCGCTCTCCAGTCCGTTGGCCTTCAGGTAGGCTTCAGTGGCTGCTGCAATCTTCTGTCCAACACGTGTCACTTGGGCAGATTGGGTGCCATTGCTCGACTTAGTGGCTGTTTTCATATAGCTGGCATATTGGGTCAGGCTGGATGACAACACTTCAGAGTCGGATACCAATTGTAACTGACGACGGCCTGTGATAGGCACAGATCCACAACCGCTCAAAAGCAGGGCGGCTGTCATCAAGGTTAAGATGTGCTTTTTCATAATTTATGACTTGTATATTAGTACTGATGCAAAAATAAGTCTTTTTATTTATTCTGCAAAATTTTATAACCATACAAAAAATGCACCCCATAACGAGGTGCATTTCTATGCCTTAGTCTGGTGAAGGAAGAATTACTTCTTATACTTACCGTAGCGGCTCATGAACTTATCTACACGACCAGCGGTGTCAACCAACTTAGACTTACCAGTGTAGAAAGGATGAGAGGTACTTGAGATTTCAAGCTTGAACACAGGATAAGTTTCACCTTCGAACTCTACTGTCTCAGTAGTCTTGCAAGTAGAACGTGACAGGAACATGTCACCGTTTGACATATCCTTGAATACTACAGGACGATAATTGCTTGGATGGATATCTTTCTTCATAGCAAAAATATGTTTTTTTATTATTAATTCAGTTATATATTTGGTAAATAAGTGTAATGGTCACATTTTTCAAGGCGCAAAGATAATGCTTTTATCTGAATCTAAAAAAACTTTCTTGATTTTTTCTAATAAAATCTTCTAAGATATGTGGATAATTCAGCAATTATGATTAAATTTGCTACGGAATATTGTTGAATATACACTAAATAATTAAACAAAATGGTAAATTACAAAGATTTAGGCTTGGTAAACACTCGTGAAATGTTTGCTAAAGCTATCAATGGCGGTTATGCTATTCCTGCGTTCAACTTCAACAACATGGAGCAGTTGCAGGCTATTATCAAGGCTTCTTCTGAGCTGCGCTCACCGGTTATCCTGCAGGTATCTAAGGGTGCTCGTAACTATGCAAACCAGACTTTGCTGCGTTACATGGCTCAGGGTGCTGTAGAGTATGCTAAGGAACTGGGTTGCGAGCATCCTGAAATCGTGCTGCACCTGGATCATGGTGATAGCTTCGAGCTTTGCAAGAGCTGCGTAGACTTCGGTTTCTCTTCTGTGATGATCGATGGTTCTGCACTGCCTTATGAGGAGAACATCGCTCTGACAGCTAAGGTTGTGGAGTATGCTCACAAGTATGACGTGACTGTAGAGGGTGAGCTTGGCGTGCTCGCAGGTGTTGAGGATGAGGTTCAGGCTGAGGAGTCTCACTATACAAAGCCTGAGGAGGTAATCGACTTCACTTCTAAGACTGGTGTTGATAGCTTGGCTATCTCTATCGGTACTTCTCATGGTGCTTACAAGTTCAAACCAGAGCAGTGCACACGTGACCCGAAGACTGGTCGTCTGGTTCCTCCTCCATTGGCATTCGATGTGCTCGACGCTATCATGGAGCAGCTCCCAGGTTTCCCAATCGTGCTTCACGGTTCTTCTTCTGTTCCTCAGGAGTATGTTGACATCATCAACGCCAACGGTGGTAAGTTGCCAGATGCAGTAGGTATCCCAGAGGAGCAGCTGCGTAAGGCTGCTGCTAGTGCAGTTTGCAAGATCAACATCGACTCTGACTCTCGTTTGGCATTCACCGCTGCAGTTCGCAAGGTATTTGCAGAGAAGCCAGGTGAGTTCGACCCACGTAAGTACTGCGGTCCTGCTCGCGACTTGATGGTAGAGCTGTACAAGCATAAGATCACTGACGTGCTGGGTTCAGACAATAAGCTGGCTCAGTAATCCTATGATTGCTTAGAAATAGAAAGCCCCGGCTCATGGAGTCGGGACTTTTAGTTGGAGCTTGTCACTCAAATCATAGCTCGATGACAAGCGATTCACGGGCAGCCATCTTCAGGGTCTGTCCAAACTGGATGGTGCGACCCGTAAGAATGTCCTTGCCACTCTGTATGCCAGTCAGAATCTCTGCATAGGTATTCAAAGGAAGGTCAACTTCGTGATTGGTACCATTGAGCATCACAAATACAGTCTTGCCTTGGTATTGGCGGGCATAGGCATAGACACCCTGCTGCACTTGGAAGTGTACCATGCCACCCTTGCTGATGACCTCATTACCCTTACGCCAGTGAAGCAGAGTCTTATAGAAGTTGTAGCATTCATTTTGAATGGCTGTGCGACCAGCAGCCGTGAAGGCGTTCTGGGTATCACCCTGCCATCCGCCAGGGAAGTCCTTGCGTACATAGCCGTCTGTGATTGCTTTTACACCATTGAGCATCACCTCTGTGCCATAATAAAGCTGTGGGATGCGACGGGTGGTGAGCAGGAGTGTGACAGCTTGCTTCAGTGCAGGCAGATCCTGACCTTCCTCCAAGAAACGATCTGTGTCATGATTCTCAATGAAAGTAAGCACAGAAGATGGGTTAGGGTAGAGGAAATCGTACACAAAGTTGTTGTAGATGCGATGCAGTCCGCCATTGCCTTGTACGTCTCTCTTAGCTTGATTGATCTTATCCCAGAAGCTGAAGTCCATCACCGTTTTCAGGTAGCTGTTGCGTGGAGCTGAGAGCTTGCTGTCCATTTGCCACCATGCTGTGTAAGCTGGTTCTATATTCCATGACTCACCCACAACGTTGAAGTTAGGGTACTCCGTGTTGATGGCTTTCATCCAACCGCTCATGGCGTCATAGTCTGCGTATGGATAGGTGTCCATACGTATTCCGTCTATGTCGGCATATTCTACCCACCACATGCTGCTCTGCTGCAAGTAGCGAATCACGTGTGGATTCTGCTGGTTGAGGTCTGGCATGGTAGGCACGAACCAACCATTGGCCATATAGTCGAAGTCACGCTTCGAGGTATAAGGATCAACGTGTGAAGTGAGCTCATAGCTGGTCTGCACATAGTTTTCCTTATAGTCGGAGTGGTTGAACCAATCCTTGCTTGGCATATCCTTGATCCACTGGTGTTCAGAGCCACAGTGGTTGAAGATCATGTCCATCACCACCTTGATGCCCTTTCGGTGCGCCTGCTTGATGAGTTCTGCATATTCCTCATTGGTGCCAAAACGAGGGTCAACTTTATAATAGTCTGTGGTAGCATAGCCATGGTAAGAGCCACCTTCCATACTGTTCTCCAGTACAGGTGTGAACCACAAAGCGGTGATACCCAAATCAGTGAAGTAATCTAGGTGGTCTTGGATACCCTTCAGGTCGCCTCCATGACGACTGCTCGGTTCTGTGCGATCCACTTTGTAGGGAGAGAGGCCAGAAATCAGGTCGTTCTCAGGGTTGCCATTGGCAAAGCGATCGGGCATCAGTAGGTAGAGCACATCGCTGGCATCAAAGCCATAGTGTTCAGAACCCTTTTTGGCACGGGCTTTCAGCTCATAGTCTTGAGTGAACTTCTTTTTCCCTTGCGTGAAGGTGATAGGCATCTTGCCAGGCTTGGTATCTTCGTTCAGTGTCAGGTAAACCAGCAGGTAGTTATTGCTTTCCAAACGTACAGTGCTGCTCAGAGAAACTCCAGGGTAGTCTACAGAGACTTGTGCATTGGCTATGTCGTCACCATAAACCATCAGTTGTAGCTCATGGTCTTGCATACCCACATACCAGAAAGGTGGGTCGATTTTATTCACATTGACAGCATGACTGCCAAAAGAGAGCATCAATGCTCCCAGAAATGATAGTGCCTTTTTCATTGTATGATATTAATGTTTAATGTTTAATGTTTAATGTTTCCGGCACTAAAGGTAATAAAAAAAGGTGGAGAAAGAAACCTTTCTCCACCTTTTTAATATATATACGTATGCAAACGTTCTATTAGATCAGGAAGCCGAGCAGCACACCGGCAGCTACAGCAGAACCAATCACACCAGCTACGTTAGGACCCATAGCATGCATCAGCAGGTAGTTGGATGGATCGTACTCCAGACCAACGTTCTGTGAGATACGTGCTGCATCAGGCACTGCAGATACACCAGCATTACCAATCAATGGGTTGATCTGGTTGTTCTTCGGCAGGATGAGGTTGAACAACTTCACGAACAGCACACCAGAAGCGGTAGCGATCACGAATGACAAAGCACCCAGAGCGAAGATGAGCAGAGAGTTCACGGTGATGAACTCAGATGCCTGAGTAGAAGCACCCACGGTGAAACCAAGCAGAATGGTAATCACATCAATGAGCTGGTTACGAGCAGTCTCAGCCAGACGACGAGTCACACCACTTTCCTTCAGCAAGTTACCAAAGAACAGGGTACCCAGCAGTGGCAGACCAGAAGGAACCAAGAATGCAGTCAGCAACAGACCCACGATAGGGAAGATCACCTTCTCTGTCTTAGACACGGCACGTGGAGGACGCATGCGGATCACACGCTCCTTCTTGGTGGTGAGCAGTCGCATGATAGGAGGCTGGATCACAGGCACCAGTGCCATGTAAGAATAAGCAGCCACAGCGATAGCACCCATCAAGTTTGGTGCCAGCTTAGAAGAAAGGAAGATAGCCGTAGGACCGTCAGCACCACCGATGATACCGATAGCACCTGCCTGCTGAGGAGTGAAGCCCAGCAGCAATGCCAGCATGTAGGCACCGAAGATACCAAACTGAGCAGCAGCACCAATCACGATCAGCTTCGGATTGGAGATCAAGGCGGAGAAGTCCGTCATGGCACCAATGCCGAGGAAGATGAGTGGTGGATACCAACCGTTGGTCACGCCGCTATACAGAATATTAAACACAGAGTTGTCTTCATAGATACCCACCTTCAAACCTGCGTCGAGGTTGAATGGGATGTTACCTACCAAGATACCGAAGCCAATTGGCACGAGCAACATAGGCTCGAACTCCTTGGTCACGGCCAGGTAGATGAAGATCAAACCTACCACGATCATGGCGAAGTGACCGGCTGTAGCATTAGCATAACCAGTGTAGTTCCAGAAATCGAGCAGGTTATTTCCTAAGAAACTAAAAAATTCACCCATAATCTTACTCAATTACAATAAGGTCAGTACCCTCAAGGACTGAGTCGCCCTTGCTTACATTAATAGCCACAACCTTTCCGTCACGATCGGATGGAATGTTGTTCTCCATCTTCATGGCCTCGAGAATCATCAGCACCTGTCCGCGCTTCACCTCGTCGCCTACGTTCACCTTGATCTGAAGGATAACGCCTGGCAGCGGAGACTTGATGGCATTCTTACCACCGCTCTTTGCAGCTGGCTTCTCAACCTTGGTAGTTGGGGCAGGGGCAGACTTAGCTGCAGCGGCAGCTACTACAGGGCGAATCACCTTCTTTGGAGCAGGAGCCTTCTCCATCTCCACAGTGTAGGGAGTTCCGTTCACTTCTACGTGAGCTTTGTTGTCTTCAATATCGCCAACGGTTACAGTATATTTGTTGCCGTTGATAGTATATTTATATTCTTTCATTGTTCTAAAAAATTATGTATTTATCTTCTTCTAATAGGTGTATGACGCATCATCAGAGACTTAGAGCCCCAAGGAGAAGCAGCAGGCTGCTGGTCTTCCATATTCATGGTAATGACCATTTCCTCTACATCATGTACATCTTCCATCTCTTCGTGCAGAGCCATGGCAATAGCTGCAAACACTTCGCCTGGAGTCTGGTTTTCCTTCTTTGTAGCTGCCTTCATGTCGGCAGTGTCAGGATTGCCCCCCTTGGCTGCGATAGCGTTGCGCTGAGCCATGCGGATAGAGAACTTGCCCACGAGCTTGAAGGCTACGAACAGCAGCAGCAAGCATGAGAACACCACGGTCATAGCGGTCAGAGCCATACCAATACCTGTAGGGTCTTGTCTTGCGAAGTTTTCCTGCTTGGCATTCTGATCCAGCACACGGTTGGCAGAACCTGGAGTCACATACGTGTTAGGATTGCCATCAGAGCTGTCTTTTACCTCCCAGTTCTCTGCGCCCAGTTCAGTAGCATTAGGGTCGATACGACCATAAGCCTGGTCAGCCTTCAGCGTACCGCCCTGAATCTCCACTTGGTCAATGAGGTCCTTGTTGGAGTTGTACAGACGGATGGTAGTGTACTTTTCTGGATTCAGTGAGAAGTTGGTGTGCAGTGTACCACGGTTAGGCTGGCCGTCGGCCCAGAACACGATGTGCTGGCGAGGCTGAACCTTCGTGATAACGTCACCCTTCGGAATGATGTATCTTACGGCAGGCTCACCCTTAGGTTCTACCTCAATCTCGTAGCCAGCCACGTCGATAGGTCCATAATATTTCACGAACAATTCAATCCATGCGCTGTGTGCGCCATACTCATCGGTGGCGTTGGTCTGGTTGTCCATCATCACCTCATTGATGAGCACCTTGCTGCTGGTAGAAAGCTGGCGGCAAGATGAAAGGCTGAGCACCAGTGCGAGTGAAAGAATTATTCCAAGATTAATTTTCTTCATAAATGACTTTCTTTTAAAAATTACAATGGAATATTACCGTGCTTCTTAGCAGGATTCTCCTGACGCTTGGTTCTCAGTTGCTGTAATGCGCGGATGATGCGGAAACGAGTGTTGCGAGGCTCGATAACGTCATCAATGTAGCCATATCTTGCTGCATTGTATGGGTTAGCGAACAGCTTCTGATACTCGGCTTCCTTCTCAGCCATGAATGCCTTAGGATCTTCTTTCTCCTTGGCTTCCTTGGCGAAGAGCACTGCCACAGCACCAGAGGCACCCATCACGGCGATCTCAGCGGTTGGCCATGCATAGTTGATGTCACCACGCAGCTGCTTGCAGCTCATCACGATGTGTGAACCACCGTATGACTTACGCAGGGTAATAGTTACCTTAGGCACTGTAGCTTCTCCATAAGCGTAGAGCAACTTAGCACCATGCAGGATCACACCGTTGTACTCCTGACCAGTACCTGGCAAGAATCCAGGAACGTCAACCAATGTTACCAATGGAATATTGAAAGCATCGCAGAAACGAACGAAGCGGGCTGCCTTACGAGATGCGTTGCAATCCAGCACACCTGCCATAGCCTTAGGCTGGTTAGCTACCACACCTACGCTGATACCGTTCATGCGGGCGAAACCTACGATAATGTTCTTTGCATAGTCCTTGTGTACCTCCAGGAACTCACCGTTGTCGATGATGGCGCTGATGACCTCATACATATCGTATGCCTGGTTAGGATTGTCAGGGATAATTTCATTCAGAGAGTCCTCCAGACGGTCGATAGGATCGTCAGTTGGCTTGTAAGGAGGCTCTTCCATGTTGTTCTGTGGAATATAGCTGATGAGCTTGCGAATCAATGCCAGAGCTTCTTCCTCAGTAGCAGCGGTGAAGTGGGTCACACCACTCTTGGTAGAGTGTACGCTGGCACCACCCAGATTCTCCTCGTTTACATCCTCGCCAGTCACGGTCTTTACCACCTTAGGACCAGTCAGGAACATGTAAGAAGTACCTTCCATCATGATGGTGAAGTCGGTCAGTGCAGGAGAATAAACAGCACCACCGGCGCAAGGGCCAAAGATACCAGAGATCTGAGGAACCACACCAGATGCCAGAATGTTGCGCTGGAAAATCTCAGAATAGCCAGCCAATGCATTCACTGCTTCCTGGATACGAGCACCACCAGAGTCATTGATGCCGATGCAAGGAGCACCCATGCGCATAGCCAGATCCATCACCTTGCAGATCTTCTGTGCCATAGTCTCAGAAAGAGAACCGCCAAATACGGTGAAGTCTTGTGCAAACACATAAACCAGACGACCGTCGATTGTACCGCAACCAGTCACCACACCATCGCCCAGGATGTGCTTCTTATCCTGACCGAAGTTGGTGCAACGATGCTCCACAAACATGTCGATTTCCTCGAAGCTGCCTTCGTCGAGCAGCATAGTGATGCGCTCACGAGCAGTGTACTTACCTTTAGCATGCTGCTTCTCGATAGCCTTTTCGCCACCGCCTAAACGAGCCTTGGCACGAAGCTCAATAAGCTCTTTAATCTTTTCAACTTGATTACTCATTGTGTACTTATAATGATTTTTGATTATTTATTAGGATTCTCGCAAAGCTCTGTCAGCACAGCTGCAGTTGATTTTGGATGCAGGAATGCGATGTTCAGACCCTCGGCACCCTTGCGAGGAGCCTTGTCTATCAGGGCGATACCCAGACCTTCTGCCTCTGCCAATGCGTTAGCAACGCCATCCTCGATGCAGAATGCCAAGTGATGCATACCACCACGGCCACCGTTCTTCTCGATGAACTTAGCTATGGTGCTGTCAGGGCTTGTGGGCTCCAAAAGTTCCAACTTTACCTCACCAACTTTCAGGAAAGCTGTCTTTACTTTCTGATCTTCTACGACTTCTACGTTGTAGCACTTCAGACCTAAAACATTCTCGAAGAAAGGCAGAGCCTTCTCAATGCTTGGACATGCGATGCCCAGATGCTCAATGTGTGAAATTTTCATTGTTTTGATATGTTAATTAAACGTTTATAATGAATGCGATAATAAATCACTGCAAAGTTACTAAATTCTCTTTAATTTTCGGCAAAAAATATGAATAAAAATGGGGGCGAAATATTTGAATTTTACCGATGTTTGTTTTACTTTTGCTCGAAAATAAAGATACGATTATGTCAGAATTAGCTCCTTTAATTGCCGACTTGGCTGTTATATTGGTTTATGCAGGGCTGATGACCTTGCTTTTCAAAAGGCTGAAGCAGCCTCTGGTCTTAGGTTATATAGTAGCTGGTTTCATGGCCAGTCCGCATCTGGGTTTCCTTCCGTCTGTGGTTGATACTCAGAGTGTTCACACTTGGGCTGACATAGGCGTGATCTTTCTTCTGTTTGCCTTAGGATTGGAGTTCAGCTTCAAGAAAATCATGAAGGTGGGCGGCTCTGCTGTAATTGCTGCACTGACAATCATCTTCTGTATGATATTCATGGGAATCACCGTCGGCTCTCTCTTCGGATGGAGTCGTATGGACTGCATCTTCCTTGGCGGTATGATAGCCATGTCTTCTACGACCATTATCTACAAGGCATTCGATGACTTGGGCATTCGCAAGATGCAATTCACAGGTTTGGTGCTTAGCATCCTGATTTTGGAAGATGTTTTGGCCATCGTACTTATGGTGATGCTGTCTACCATGGCTGTGAGCAGTAATTTCGAAGGTACGGAGATGCTCTGGAGCATCGGAAAGCTGGTGTTCTTCTTGATCCTTTGGTTTGTGGTGGGTATCTATTTGATTCCTTTGGTACTTCGTAAAACGCGTAAGCTGATGGGCGATGAGACCATGTTGATCGTTTCTTTGGGCCTTTGCTTCCTCATGGTGGTCATGGCTGCTATGGCAGGTTTTTCTCCTGCCTTTGGTGCCTTCATGATGGGTTCTATCTTGGCAGAGACGGTAGAGGCGGAGCATATCGACCGATTGGTGAAGCCCGTGAAGGACCTTTTCGGTGCCATCTTCTTCGTTTCTGTGGGCATGATGGTAGATCCAAACATGATTGTAGCTTATGCGTTGCCTATTTTGGTGATTACATTGACGGTGATTATCGGGCAGGCTACATTCGGAACCTTGGGTGTGTTGCTCTCAGGTCAGTCGTTAAAGACAGCCATGCAGTGTGGCTTCAGCCTGACACAAATAGGTGAATTTGCGTTTATCATTGCCTCTTTAGGCGTATCATTAGGTGTGACGAGTGATTTCTTGTATCCGATTGTAGTGGCGGTATCGGTCATCACAACCTTCCTTACGCCTTATATGATACGTCTGGCAGAACCTGCTTCCAATTTTGCGGAGGCACACCTCCCAGCCCGTTGGCGCTCGTTACTCGACAGATATACGCATGGCACTCGCACAGCCAATCAGGAGAGTGTATGGCGCAACCTTATCATGGCTTTGGTGCGTAACACTGTGGTTTATTCCATTATCTGTATTGCCATCGTCATCATCTCCTTGCGTTTTCTTACTCCTCTATGCAAGCAGTGGATACCAGCTCCTTGGGCCAATCTGCTCATGTTAGCGTTTACCGTGTTGATGTTGGCACCATTCTTACGCTCTATCATGATTAAAAAGAATCATTCAGAGGAGTTCAAGACTCTTTGGCATGAACGAGCCAACCGTCTGCCTTTGATGGCTACCATAGTCATAAGAGTGCTTATTGCTGGTGCTTTTCTTATGACGGTGTTCACAGAACTGCTGCATCTTTCTTTCGGTTTGCTGGTTGTGATTATATTGATTATCATCGCAGCCATGATTTATTCGCGCAGTTTGAAACGACAAAGTATCATGATAGAGCAGACTTTCATCAAGAATCTTCGCTCACGTGAAGTGCAGGCTGAGTACAGGGGAGAAAAGAAACCAGAGTATGCCGGTCGTCTGCTTTCAAAGGATTTACACCTTACCGACTATGAATTGCCTGGGGAGACTACATGGGCAGGATCTTCACTTGCAGAACTTAACTTCGGTAAGAAATATGGGGTGCAGGTAGTGTCTATTTTACGTGGCAATCGACGTATCAATATCCCTAAAGCAAATACGCAGCTTTATCCTTTCGACAGAATCACCGTTCTGGGTACTGATGATGAACTAGTTACTTTCGGAGAAGAGCTGGCTAAGGCTTCCGATACAGTGGATGCTGATGTAATAGAGCAGAGCGAGATGATCTTGCGTCAGTTTGAGATAGTAGAAGGCTCTCCTTTCCAAGGTCTTACACCTCCAGAAACAGGCATACGCGACAAGTACCACTGCCTCATTGCCGGTGTGGAGCGCGGAGATGAAAGTTTACACGCCCCCAATGTGCGTGAGCCGTTCAATGTGGGCGATGTGATGTGGATTGTAGGTGAGCGTAGCGATGTAGGAAGGCTCTTAAATCTTTCCTAAGATTTTGTCCATCACCCAGTTGGTAAGGGTGGCTGACTCTCCGTTGCAAGAACATTCGGCCTTCCCCAACAGGTGGTCTACCACGCGCTGAATCATAGGCTGTTGCACATAGGTAGGGTTCTCTACGGGTATTTCGATCCGTCCCTTTTCGGTGTGTAGTTCTATAGGGTCATAACTATAGACAGAGAAGCAGATCATGCCTTTGTCGCCTATAACTTCGATGCGGTCGTCACGTGCAGAATCGTGTGCAACAAAGCACCATGAGGCACTGCCCACTACGCCACTTTCAAAACGGAAACAAGCACTCAGAGTATCTTCTACTTTGTAGAGGTGTGCTCTGTTGCTCTTATAGCCAGATACATCCAGAATGATGCCGAAAATGTTCTGAATCATATCGATTTGGTGTGGAGCCAAGTCATAGAAATAACCACCGCCTGCGATGTCTGGCTGTAAGCGCCAAGGCAGGTGCTCCTTATTGTAATCCAGGTCGCGTGGAGGCACGGCAAATCGAAGTTGGAGATTGATTATTTTCCCGATGGCACCTTCATCTATCAACTGCTTTACCTTCTGGAAATAGGGTAGATAACGTCTGTAATAAGCCACGAAACAAGGCACGCCTGTCTCACTGGAGATGCGGTTGATTCTGCAGCATTCCTCATAACTTCCAGCCATAGGCTTTTCGATGTAGCATGGCTTGCCCGATTTCATAGACATGATGGCGTATGTGGCATGAGAGGATGGGGGAGTGGCGATGTACACGGCATTCACCTCAGGATCGTCTACCAATGATTGCGCATCATCATACCATTTGGCAATGCCACGCTCTTTGGCATAGGCTTCTGCTTTAGACAGTTCCCTGCTCATCACAGCCACCACTTCAGAGTTATTCACTTTCCTGAAAGCAGGCCCGCTCTTATACTTGGTCACTTCTCCGCAACCAATGATACCCCATTTAATGATCTGATCTGCCATCTTACTCTATGTTTTTCATTTATTACAGATAAGGTTTAATCTTCTCCATCAAAGTCGAAATCGAAGTCGAAGTCGTCCATGTATTCTGGTGCTGTGAATTCATCCAGTTCACGGCGATCCTTTTTGGTTGGTCGTCCCGTACCTTTAGCTCTGTCCACAAAGCCACTGATTTTGCTCATTTCCAGCAATTCAAGCTGGTCTGGTGTAGTGACGTTCTCCATCATCTGAGGCACCAACTTGGCCCCTACGCGCTTTTCGATAGCTTGCAGCACCTTAAAGGAATAGGTGATAGGGGGTTTGCGCACTTGCACCACATCGTTGACCTTTACCGAATGAGACGCTTTCACCTGCGTGCCGTTCAGGCTTACACGCCCCTTCTTACAGGCATCGGCAGCGATAGAGCGTGTCTTGAAAATACGCACTGCCCACAACCATTTGTCCAACCTTGCTTCCATAATATCCTCTAAACTCTAAACTCTAATTCTTCTTATTATACTGGTTCATTGTGATGGCAATGCCTGCTAAGCAGAAGCTCTTGACGATCTCTCCAGCCTTGTCCAGTCGTTCTGGTAGGATTTCCCATTCCTCATCAGTGAAGCCACTGAGTACATAGTCCACTTGTCCTCCACGTGGGAACTCATTGCCTATTCCAAATCTTAACCTTGCAAAATCTTGTGTGCCAAGAACATCGGCAATGTTCCTGAGCCCGTTGTGCCCGCCGTCACTTCCTTTTGGTTTTAGGCGCAGAGTGCCTGTAGGCAGGGCAAGGTCATCCACTATTACCAACACACGTTCCAGAGGGATGTTCTCCTTTTGCATCCAATACCTCACGGCATTACCGCTGAGGTTCATGAAAGTAGAAGGTTTGAGTAAGACCAGCTGCTGGCCTTTCACGCTGAGCGTGGTGACAAAGCCATAGCGACGGTCGTCCCATGTCAGCCCTGCAGCAGCTGCAAGTCTGTCCACCACCATGAAGCCAGAGTTGTGGCGCGTTTCATGATAGTCGGGACCTATATTTCCCAAACCAACGATTAAGTATTTCATTCTGAATGTATTTCAATAAAAAAGCGGATGACGCAACATCGCTGATTCAACATCGGCACTGTGCGGCATCCGCATTCTCTATAACTGTATCTCTATTCGTTTGCTACGAATGTTTACTGATTGGCAGCGGCATTCATGGCAGCACGAGTAGCCTTCACCATGCAAACAACGGCAGACTTTGGATTGATCAGCTCCAGCCCCTCAAAGCTCAGGTCGGCTACCTTTGTAGACTTGCCCAGGCCTAAAGAAGTCACGTCAACGTTCAGTACCTCTGGAATATTGGTATATAGAGCCTTCACTTTCAGCTTACGCATCTGCTGCTGCAGCTTACCACCAGCCTTCACACCTTCTGCCAAGCCCTGCAGTTTAACAGGCACTTCCATAACGATAGGATTCTGGTCGTCGATCTCCAGGAAATCAATGTGCAGGATAGTGTCCTTCACTGGGTGGAACTGGAGTTCCTTCATGATAGCAGTGTGAGCCACGCCGTCGATAGTCAGGTTAACCACGTAGATGTGTGGGGTGTAAACCAACTTTCGCAGATCGTCACTCTTCACGCAGAAGTTAATGTTTTCCTTGCCTCCGTAAAGTACGCATGGTACACCGTTGTTTTTGCGAAGTGCCTTTAAGGCTCTTGCCTGCTCTGAAGAACGCTCAGCGATAGTTCTTGTAGCTCCTTGTAATTCTAATGTTCTCATTTCTTTTAAATTTTTGTGTTACTCTAAAATTAAGTTGTTTTGCTTAATTCACCATCGCACATTTGCAATATAGTCTCTTTCTGGGAGTGCTATTTGCAAGGGTGTATAGAAAAAGCGGTGCAAAAGTACTGCTTTTTTTTTAATCCGCAATGATATTTTGCTAAAAATCGATATCTATCTTTATCTCATCCCCCAATGAAGTGTCGTTTTTGGCTTCTTCACCTTCCAAACCGGTCCCTTCGTTGGTCACAGGAGCCTGACGCTGATAGATATAGCCCAAGACATCTTTGAGGGCATCAGAGAATTTCTCAAAATCTTCTTTGTATAGGAATATTTTATGCTTCTCAAAAGAATACTGTGCGTTTTCTCCTTCTCCGCTTACGATTTTCTTACTCTCTGTGATGGCTAAGAACAGGTCATTTTTCTTGCTTCGTTTCACATCAAGGTAATAGATACGCTTTCCTGCCTTAATAGCTTGTGAATAGACGATGTCCTTGTCATTTCCATCATCAAAGTTTCTCTTTTTGGGCTCTTCCATAATAGTGCTTTTTATTTTCAATTGCCAAATTTGATGATTTTTTTTGAATATGTCAATAAAAACGTGCTTTAATTCTTCCAAAAGCTAAAAAAAAGCGTTTGTATGCTAATTAAATCCGTAAAAATAGCTATTTTTGCACTCGAAACAATAACAACTATGATATGATTAACCGCGTTCTTATTCGTATTAAGATTATACAAATCGTATATGCCTATTACCAAAACGGTAGCAAGAACCTGGATGCTGCTGAAAAAGAGTTGCTGTTCAGTCTCTCTAAAGCCTATGATCTTTATAACTATCTTCTGATGCTCATGGTGGCGATTTCCAATTATGCGCAGAGGAAACTCGATACACGATTACAACTTGACGAGCAGACTAAGGGAAAGCTCAAGGCGTTGGTGGAGAATAAGTTTATCTGCCAGTTGGAAGTAAACAAGCAGCTCTTGGATTACGTGTCAAACCAGAAGCGTACGTGGGATAACGATAGTTTGGTGGTGAAGACACTCTTCGACCAGATTATGGACAGCGAAATCTTCTTGGAGTATCTGAATGCGGGTAACAAGACATACGAGGCTGATCGTGAATTGTGGCGCAAGCTCTACAAGCACTTCGTCATGGATAATGAGGAAATAGACGGCATGCTGGAAGAGCAGAGCCTTTACTGGAACGATGACAAGGCGGTAATAGATACGTTTGTGCTGAAGACCATCAAACGCTTTGAAGAAGCCAGTGGGGCTGATCAGCCTTTGCTTCCAGAGTATAAGGATGATGAGGATAGGGAATTTGCCATCCGCTTGTTCCGTCGTGCTATCTTGAACGGTGAGGAGTATCGCACTGCGATAGAGAGCAATATCCGCAACTGGGATATGGAACGTCTGGCTCTGATGGATATCATCATCATGCAGGTGGCTATGGCAGAGATGCTTAGCTTCCCGAACATCCCTCTTACTGTGACTATGAATGAGTATGTGGAACTGGCCAAGCATTACAGCACGCATAAGAGTGGGGCGTTTGTCAATGGTACGCTCGACGGTGTGATCCAGATGCTTCAAAATCAAGGGAAACTGTTAAAGAATTTCTAATCATAAACTATAAAATCAACTATTATGACATTTATCAATTTAGTAATGTTGCAAGCCCCTATGGCAGCTGATAATGGAGCCATGATGTGGATCATGCTGATAGCTATGTTTGCCATCATGTATTTCTTCATGATTCGCCCTCAGAATAAGAAGCAGAAGGAAATCAATAATTTCCGTAAGCAACTGCAAGTCAACCAGTCTGTTGTTACTGCAGGTGGTATTCATGGCACTATCAAGGAAATCAACGACAATGATGTGATTCTTGAGATTGATCGCAATGTGCGTATTCGCGTAGACAAGAATTCCATCTTCGCCGATGCCTCTGATGCCAATGCCACTCAGGCAGTAAAATAATAAGGAGAATCTTATGCCAGACAGAAGGGAAATAAAGCATGCCTATCTGAAGGCATCTCGTGACCTAAAGGACTTCCTGCTCAGTAGGCAGAGCAGGGAGTTCTTTCTTTTTCTGTTCTTTCTCTTCGTGGCAGCGAGCTTCTGGCTTATTCAGACATTGGATAATGAATATGAAACGGATATCACCATCCCTGTGCGACTGAAGAGTGTGCCAGAGAATGTAGTGGTCACTTCCGAGCCTGTCAGTTCTGTCAAGGTGCATGTACGCGACAAGGGTACTTTGCTCTTCAATTATAGAATGGGAAAGGTGTTCACACCGCTGAATATAGATTTCATGACGGGCGAGGGTAGCCATGTGCAGATTCCTGTATCGGCATTTTCACGCGCCATCAGTGGGCAACTGAGCTCTTCTACGCAAGTGATTTCTGTGAATCCAGATACGCTGGAGTATTTCTACTCCACTGGTCAATCCAAGATGGTGCCAGTGCGCTTTCAGGGTTTGGCTTCTGCGGGTTCCCGACACTACCTTTCTGATACGATTTTCACGCCTGATTCTGTCAAGGTCTATGCCCCATTGGCTGTGCTCGATACTATTAGGGCGGCTTATATGGAACCTGCCGAGTTTACGGGCATAGACGATACCCTGCGTAAAGAGGTTCGTTTGCGTGCAGATCGAGGAGTGAAGCTGGTACCAGAAACTTCTACGCTTACGTTATCCGTTGATATGTATACGGAGAAAACCGTTGAAGTGGAGCTGCATGGCATCAATTTCCCACCAGATAAGCAACTGCGTTCATTCCCTTCGAAGGTTTCCATCACGTTTCAGTGTGGTTTGAGCCAATTCAATGAGCTGAATGCGGAAGACTTTCATATCTTCGTTTCTTATGAAGACCTGCTGAAGTTGGGAAATCAGAAATACACCGTGCGCCTGCGCAACACTCCAAAGGGCGTCTCCAATGTGCGTTTCAATCCTACGCAGGTAGATTTCCTGATAGAGCATACGGAGGACGACGGCAATGATTAGGCTGGGTGTCACTGGTGGTATAGGAAGCGGTAAGAGTGTGGTTTCCAGACTCCTGCGCCTCATGGATGTGCCTGTGTATGACTCCGATACAGAGTCAAAGCGGCTTACGGTGGGGGATGCTGAAATTCGACGGCAGTTGATAGATTGGGTTGGCCCTTCTGTCTACTTGGCAGATGGAAGCCTGAATAAATCTTACTTCGCCTCATGCGTTTTCAGCTCTGCAGAGAATGTCGCAAAAGCCAATGCTATCATCCATCCTGCTGTAAAGCGTGATTTCTTGCAGTGGGCGAGAAGGCAGGAAGAAGCTGGCTTTAAATTGTGTGCTATAGAGTCGGCCATACTCTATGAAGCCAAGTTCGATGATGTGGTAGAGGCAGTCCTCGTGGTTTCTGCCTCCTTGGAAACACGCATCAAGCGCACAATGCAACGTGATGGAGTGAGCCGTGAGGTGGTAGAGGAACGCGTCAAGCGGCAGATGGATGATGCAGAAAAGGTGAAAAGAGCCGATTTTGTAGTGTACAACGAGGATGACCGACTGCTAATTCCGCAGCTTTCTGAAATTATTACTTCGCTATTCCAAAAATAATGCCTATCTTTGACCCCGTTTTGAAATAGGATTACAAATTTAATATTAGAACACTATGCTGAATATGATTTTAGCCATCTCTGGCAAGTCAGGCTTGTTCCGACTTGTTTCTCAGGGAAAAAATATGATTATCGTTGAGTCACTGAAAGATAAGCGTCGTATGCCTGCTTATGGCAACGAGAAGATCATCTCTCTGGGTGATATCGCCATGTTTACCGATGAGGAGGATGTGCCTCTGCGTCAGGTTTTGAAGTCTGTCCAGACTAAGCAGAATGGCACTTTGGTGGATTTGGATGTGAAGAAGGCCAGCAATGAAGAGCTGAAGGCTTTCATGCAGGAGGTGCTTCCTAACTTTGATCGCGACAGAGTGCATCCTTCTGATATCCGCAAACTGATTCAGTGGTACAATCTTCTGACCGAATGCGGAGAAACTGATTTCGAAGAGCCAGCAGAAGAAACGACGGAGAGTGCTGAGTAATTTTTTCTAACTATGAAAATAAATGTTCATAACTGTGGGCATTTTTGCTCAGCGTTGTGGGCATCCTTGAGCATCACTAAGAAAGCTTCCCATTTGGGAGGCTTTTTTAGTAGTTGTAGTCTCTTATCGTTTTGCCTCCTCTGTCGAGCAGGGAGATGGTGATGCTGGTCTTCGGACAGATCATGGAAGCCCCGCTCTTGATGCGCATGAGCGTCGATTGCTCTGTTCCTGGGAGAATAGTATTGGCCTGAGTGAGGTTGGCAGTAGTGATACCGATCGTCAGTTTGCTTCCCTGCTTATTGATGTTCCATCGGCGCAATGGCTGGTCTATCGTATATTGATTGAATAAGTCGATGAAAGCCAGCAATTCCTCGTCATTGAAGTCGCCTTGATATTTCAGCTGTGCATTGTTGTTGAAGCGAATGAAGGTACTTCCGTCCAAGCCTGTATAGAATTTATGGGGATTCTGATACTTTGCTGTATTCTTATCCTCGATGTAGTAAGGCTTGTATTGTTCACGCGTCTGGATATTGATTCTCATATTCTGGAATCCGAAGGCCCTAAGCAGGTTTGCCACCACTTTGAACCCTTGCGCCTCGGCTCGCTTATAGCAGTCCTCCAGTTCGCAAGTGCGTTTGATAAGGGCATTGGCCCTACGTGCCATCTTGGTATAATCTGCTGAGGTCCAGTTGCCTTCTTCGATGGGCGTTTGGCGCTTAGCCTCGTCGATGTACCAACTGTCTTTGTTGAGAATATCAACAGGCGGAAGGTTCACTACGACCGTATCTCCCTCTGTGCTTATCCAGTGCTCATCGCATTTGGTCAAGTCGAACCCGATGTCGATGCGTCCAGGATAGATGGTATGAATCTCATCGGTGCTTTGACCATAGAAAAGGCTGAGCCCTTGGCGATATTGGCTTACAACGACCTCCTTATACATGCTAAGCACTTTCATCTTCTCTGTCTTTGAGAGGTCGGAGAGCTGAATATGCCCCACTTCCATGCGAGGCTTGAAAAGGTAGTCAAAGAGGTCTGAGATTTGCTGTCGCTGACTCCTTAGGAAGAGGAAAAGAGCGATAATGACAGCGGCTGCCATACCCCATCGGAGTATCTGTTTCTTTTCATTTCGATTATTTTCACGTTTGTCTGCCATGAGAATCAGTGTTGGTTGATAAATCGAATCAGTTCCGGATTCTCATAGATGCGCCTGCGCTCGAATACAGGCTCCAAACCCAGCTTTCGCACGATGCCTGCCACGATGGCTTCGGCTTGCTCCTGCGCTGGATTTATCAAGTCGTATTCATAGAGCTTGCTTTCTATGGCTTGACGGCCTTTCGATGCAAGTTCTGCAAGCTCATCGGCTGTGAAGTTGGAACGCAGGGGAGAAACGGATGTCACCACTTGGTCGTTCAGCACCTTCGTGCTTTCTATCTCGATGGTGGGTTGGGGTAGGGTAATGTAGGCCTTCCCATCTTCAATGCGGATATGGTCGAGTTTTGATAAGTCGATGCCTGCTTTGATGTTGGCTTCTACAGGAATGATGGCCGTGCGTTGTCCTAACAACCCATTGAAACGGCTGGAACGTTCCACTACACTGGTTTGCGCCACACATTCCACGGTATAGATCATCGGGGTGCTGTTGATGCTTTGCAGCAGTTCTTCTTCAGAGACATGGGACGATTGGCAAGAGATCAAAAGCGCGAGCGTGAATATGTAGAGCAACGGTCTCATCAGCGTTTCTGATTATTGAAGTCTTTAATGAAACCTTCCAAGAGCCAATTGGCCAGTGCCTGCCTGTTGGAATTGAGCACAAAGCGCTTCTGGTCATGTGAGTTCTGGATGTTCCCAAGTTCTACGAACAGGGAGGTGGGAGTTGCATTCCTAAGTACATAGAGACTGCGAGGACCAACTGAGCCTCCAAATCCACGTCCGGGCTGGTACTGCTGGTACTTTGCCTTGAATGTCTGCTGCATGGTTTTCGCCAAGGCGCGTCCGCTTTGGTTTCCATCGGCATGATAGAAGAACACGTCCGTCTCTTGGCCTTTATTGCGGCTATCTACATGGATGAAGATGGCACGGCAGTATTTATATTGCTTCTTGTCTTTTTCATAGAGCGCATTGATCTTGTCGCAACGCTGCTTCAGTCGTTCTGTCTGGTTCAGTGGGATGGCAGTGCCCATGCAAGTCTCTCGTTTGCTGTTGCTTAGGTACTGGTCATCTCTGATGCCGTCTTTGGCATCTTGGATGATGATGCGTACCTCTGCCCCCTCTTGCATCAAGTCACGCGCTAAGCGCAGGGCCACATCGTAGGCATACTCATCTTCATGTAGCTCGTGGTTATTGACACGTCCTATAGCCCCAGGATCAGGTCCGCCATGTCCACTCACCACATAGAAACAAGCCCCTTTCAGCTTGTTGCTCTCTATCTTTCCTTTAGCCAGTTTGGTTCCGAAGAGGGGCTCATTGAATTCGCCATTTGAAGTATTGCTGGCAGCAGAAGTCTCTGTTTTGGCAGGGGTGCTGGATGCTTTGGCTGTTGTGGCATTGCTGGTTTTCTGGCCCTTCTTATCTGGTATCAGATAACTTACGCCCAGAAGCAGTTCTTCTTTTCCCCTCAGTTTACGCTTGTTAAGCTCCAGAAATTCTTTGTAATATGCCTGCCCAGGCCTCCCCAGTCTGATGAGGAAAGTCCCTATGCCTTCTCCACGTCGAGGCTGTGCCGACTGGCTCTGCCCGAACAGAGGGAGTCCGAGCGCCAAGAGCAATGTGAGAATGACGTACCTGGGCATATTATGCATGCAAAAACAGTTTTTATTTCATTTTTCCAGCTACAAAAATAAATATTTTCACTGATTTGACGTACATTTGAAGTGTGATTGTATAGTTTTTTTGAAAATTTATCAAAATATAATATATAATAAGGTGTAAATTCTATGAAAAGACCACTTTCTAAGACTCAGATTACTTTTATCATCCTATTATGGATGGCACTCTGTTTTATGGTGCTCGTCAATGCAGAGAGAATTGACGGACTCACCATTACTACCATCTTACTTTCTGGTGCTTTTGTCTTCATTCCTGTCTATCAGTCGCTGAAAAAGAAATAATTTTGACATTTTTATGCAGTTTTTGTGCAAAACAAAAGAAAAATGTCACTTTTTCAATATTTTTATTTCTAAAATGTTTGTAGATTCTATTTTTATCTTTATTTTTGCAACCGAAATAATAAAATCAATAGGATTAGAATAAACAACCATTTAAAGAGTATAAATATGATTGCATCTAAGGTAATTGAAGATTTGAAGAGCCGTTTCCCTAACGAGCCCGAGTACATTCAAGCAGTTTCTGAGGTATTAGGTAGTATCGAAGAAGAGTACAACAAACATCCAGAGTTTGAGAAAGCCAATCTCGTCGAGAGACTTTGCATTCCAGACAGAATCGTATCTTTCCGCGTCACTTGGACTGACGATCAGGGTAAGGTACGTACCAACATGGGATATCGCATCCAGCACAACAACGCCATTGGCCCGTACAAGGGTGGTGTGCGCTTCCATGCTTCAGTTAACCAGTCTATCCTTAAGTTCTTGGCTTTCGAGCAGACTTTCAAGAACTCACTGACCACTCTGCCTATGGGTGGTGCTAAGGGTGGTTCTGACTTCTCTCCACGTGGCAAGAGCAATGCTGAGGTGATGCGTTTCTGTCAGGCTTTCATGCTGGAACTGACTCGTCACATCGGTCCTGAACTTGACGTTCCTGCTGGTGACATCGGCGTAGGTGGCCGTGAGGTAGGTTTCATGTTCGGTATGTATAAGAAGCTCACGCGCGATTTCTCTGGTACTTTCACTGGTAAGGGTCGTGAGTTTGGTGGCTCTCTGATTCGCCCTGAGGCAACAGGTTATGGTAACATCTACTTCCTGAAGGAGATGCTGAAGACCCGTGGTATGGACCTGAAGGGTAAGAAGGTGCTTATCTCTGGTTCTGGTAACGTGGCTCAATATACAGCTGAGAAGGTGCTGCAAGAGGGTGGTATCGTGATGACTATGTCTGATTCTGATGGTTATGTTTACGATCCAGATGGTATCGATCGCGAGAAACTCGACTTCATCATGGAGCTGAAGAACCTCTACCGCGGACGTATCCGTGAGTATGCAGAGAAGTATCCAGGTGTGAAGTATGTAGCTGGTGCCCGTCCTTGGGGCGAGAAGGCCGATATCGCTACGCCTTGCGCTACTCAGAATGAACTGAATGGTGACGATGCCAAGACATTGCTTGCCAACGGTATCATTGCTGTATCAGAGGGTGCTAACATGCCTTCTACTCCAGAGGCTATCGAGGCATTCCAGGCAGCTAAGATTCTCTATTGCCCAGGTAAGGCTTCTAACGCCGGTGGTGTATCTGTATCAGGTCTTGAGATGAGCCAGAATGCTCAGCACCTCAGCTGGACAGCTGCAGAGGTGGACGCTAAGTTGCTCCAGATTATGCAGAGCATCCATAGCGACTGTGTGAAGTATGGCACAGAACCTGATGGCTATATCAACTATGTGAAGGGTGCTAACGTTGCAGGCTTCATGAAGGTGGCCAAAGCTATGATGGCACAAGGATTAGTATAATAGGTATTAGTGATATAAAGTTAAGAATGGCGGGTGTCTGTGATAGATACCCGCTTTCTTTATGCTTTTACAGCAAATATTTTTCTTTTTCCCTTGCAGAATAAAATATTTTGCCTATATTTGCACCCGCAAACAAGAAATGATGGTGTCATAGCTCAGTTGGTAGAGCAAAGGACTGAAAATCCTTGTGTCCCCGGTTCGATTCCTGGTGACACCACAAAGAGAAGCCGATTACATTAGTAATCGGCTTTTTTTATCTCCTAACCTACTTTTTTTTACCAAAAGTAAACCTCATTCTGGGCAATGCTTCTGTATTTCTCTCCTAAAGCCTTGCATTATGATGGTAATGAAGCATTTTTGCAGTAACGCAAGGCTTTTCCTCGATAATTCCTTGTGTTTGCAACTTATAAGCGCATAGTTTGCAGGCTTTATTCGTCAAGTTTAGAGCCTCCATTCAATCCGTCTGTAAGTTTTAAACTCCTCCTCTTGTATGCTATAAAATATTATGTTTAGTGACGGATGTGACGTTAGAAATATATACTTTCCTATAGGAAAGTTACATATTTATCCTTCATATCCTTCATAAAACTCCGTTTCGCACAAATTCTTATACCTGATATTTGGTTGTTCAGCCAAAAACCTATATTTTTGTATCGTCCTCACAGGAAATCTGTTTTTTTTGATGGACTTTTTGTGAGGTTTCTACATATTAGAAAAGGCGTTTATCATGCGCTTTGTTTGTGTCACTTCGAAACCTAGGAAATTTCAAAGTACAGGCATGAGCATAGCAACGATAGATGCCCATGAGGTATGTTTTTGCATATGCCTCTCTGCCATATATGGGTATATAGGGGAGTGGAGGTATGTCTATATTCATATCGGCGTGGGGTCTTGGGTTGCTCGTTCATCTGTACTGGGCAATCCTAGGGCCTCGAAGTGTGGGACGAGTGACGATACAGATTCTCACGCTTTTTTTGTTGAAGATTTTAGGATTGCTTGTAGGAGAGTCATGGGCAGAAAAGGTACTTGATTTCTTACTATGCAACTTCAGAAAACTAGATTCTGGGAGATTCTAACAGCTCCATTCTCTGAATGTTTCCCACAATTTATTAGCTTGCTCTTTGTTATTAGCATAATTAGTGTAACCGACTTAATAGTACGCGGACTATATCCGTATGCAATATATGTGTTTGCGAATGCGTTTTTGACATCCTATGTTTTTACACTAATTTATAAACTTCTAAAACAAAAAGCGTTTAGAAGCATTTATGTGGTAGCGCTCATTGCACTCTCGATGGCATTCCTCATGATAGATATTGTTTGTCAGGTGCAGTTTAATACAAGATTCTCAGCAGATATTGCAGCTATTATTTTAGGTACAAATGTTGGTGAGATAAGTGATTTCTTGGAAACTTTTATATCTTTGAAATTGCTTCTAAGGATAGGTGTATATGTTTTTTTAACTATTGTGGTGTATATCGTTGCTAAAAGAATCAAGAAGTATTCAAACGCCATTATTTCCTTTTCACTTTTGCTATTCCTTTTCGTTACCATAGCAATGGCTATTAGAAACCCTTCTGCAGGAGAAGAAGTCTTCGTCGGAAAAATGGCAGCATTTGTGAAATATGAGGTTCCAGAAGATCTGCATGAGTATATGACGAATCCATCGTTGTCATATGAAGAAGAATCATTGCCATCATCTATTGTTATAATAATAGGTGAGTCTTTTGCGAAAACCCATAGTTCCCTTTATGGGTATGAAAAGCCGACCAATCCCAAATTGGCTTCTTTGCAAGATAGTCTCTCTCTAGTTGTATTTAAAGATGTAAGTTCTCCAGCTACGCATACTATACCTGCCTTTAAATGTATAATGAGCACTTATAAACCAGAATATGGAGATTCTGTTAAATGGTATAGTTGCACCACACTCATTGAGGTTATGCAGAAAGCAGGTTATCATACACAATGGTTTTCTAATCAAAGTAAAAATGGATTGTATGATAATGTTGTAGGAAGGTATGCAGACTTATGTGATGAAGACTATTTTGTAGGTAATAAATATGCAGGTATGATGCGTACTTCATTAGATGAAGAAGTTATTGATTTAGCCATGCCTCATATCAATAATCAGGGGCGACAAAGAAATGTTTACTTTTATCATCTCATGGGATCTCATTCAAATTATAAGAATAGATATCCAATATCATTTGACATATTTAAGCCCGATGAATATATAGATGTGAAGCAGCTTCAAAGACGGAACTTTGCAGAATATGACAATTCTGTATTATACAATGATTCTGTTGTTTATGAAATAATGAAAAAGTTCCAAGATGAAGAAGCTATTGTTTTTTATTTTTCAGATCATGGACAAGACTTTTATAATTCTTCAGATGATTTTTGTGGGCATGGTATTGATAGTGATCCAGAATCTGCCTATTGGGGAACACAAATACCATTTGTGGTGTATATGAGCGAACGCTATAAAGAAAAGTATCCAGAAAAGGTCCGTGATATTGAGTATAAAGCAGACGAGCCATTTAGAACGGATGATTTTATGTATTTGATTATGGATATCATTGGAGTTAAGTTCGCTTCTGATACCCCCAAATAAATGGTTCTTTTGTTACTTCAGCAGCAGTAAGTCCGTTGTTCCTCCGCTCTTCCTCCGTTGTGACTCCGCTTTTGTTTCACAGAAGAAACGAATGTTCCACGGAGGAAGAACAGCACTACTATAGTGCTTTAAGTAGAAAAATCCTAATGCCTTAACAGATGGTTCTCTAATACTTTCGTTAGTCCTTTTCTGATAAGGTAGCAGAAAATTGCAAGTGCGCCAGTTGAGAAATATCAACGCGCCAGTTGGGAAATTATTTTTTCCTAGTTAGCAAAAAATATTTTCTACGTTAGGAAAAACTTGCGGCTGTGCGTAGCAGCAATTTTTTCTGTGCGCTGGCGCAAAAAAGGCGGGGCGTAACCTAAGGCATCGTTGTCCGTAACATACGGCATGACGAAACGTAATTTCGTCAGGGCAGAGCTTCCTGATGTTTTTAACTGGACTAAACAGCCGCTTTAGCACCTTAAACTAAGGCTCCTGCTCTTTGTTTTAGACCTCACACTTCACAGAAGATGATTAATTCGCTGATAACCAGAGTGTAAAGAGCGTGAAGTGTTGCTTCAAACACTTCACAACACTTCACCGCAGAGCCAACGAGAAGCTGTTTTACGACTAAAAGTGTGAAGAGTGGTGAAGTGTTCATGCTCACTCTTCACACTTATAAGCCTTTGTATATGAAGAACTTAAATGATATCTGTGAAGTGTGAGGCCTAAAACTCATTCCACTCCAATATCATCCTTCAGTTTCTGAATGGCTTTGGCTGCATCGCCTTCATACTCATTGAGGAGGGTGACGAAGCGACTGCCGATGATGCCTCCAGAGGCATTGGCACAGGCTGCATCGAAGGTCTGCTTGTTGCTGATGCCAAAGCCCACCATGCGGGGATTGCGCAGGTGCAGGTCGTTGATGCGCTTGAAGTAGGCTTGCTTCTCGGCATTGAAGTCGCACTGGGCACCTGTGGTGGAGGCAGAAGATACCATGTAGATGAAGCCATCGGTGTGCTGGTCGATCTCAAGCACGCGCTCGTCGCTGGTCTCAGGGGTGATGAGCATGATGACGCGGATGTCATATCGCGCAGCGATGGCTTTATAGCTCTCCTCGTAGTCGCGGAAGGGCAGGTCGGGGATGATGATGCCGTCGATGCCACAGGCTTGGCACTCCTGACAGAAACGCTCGAAGCCGAACTGGTAGATCGGGTTGAGGTAACCCATCAGAATCAGTGGGATGCTGACTTCCTTACGGATGTCTCGCAGTTGGCTGAAGAGCAGACGGAGCGACATGCCGTTTTTCAAGGCTTTCGTGGCAGCATCTTGTATGACAGGGCCATCGGCCATAGGGTCGCTGAAGGGGATGCCTATCTCGATGAGGCTTACGCCGCCTTGCTCTAAGTCTTTGATTACTTGGACGGTGCCGTTGAGGGTTGGGTGGCCTGCGCAGAAATATACTGACAGTAATCTCTGAGGATTGGTTTGGAATAATTGATTAATGCGGTTCATCTTTTTTAATTGTGAATTGTGAATTATGAATTATGAATTCTCTCACTTTTCCAACGTCCTTGATGCCAGGACTGTTCTCAAACTGACTATTGAGATCGTAGCCGGCTAGGGCGGGATGGGAGAAATGTTGCAGCGCTTCTATGCTCTGTGATCCAATGCCTCCGCTAAGCAGGAAAGGGGTGCTGCCTTGATACTGACTCAGTAGGTTCCAATCGAATGTCTTGCCACTGCCACCATAGGCAGGGGTCTTGGTATCGAATAGGAAGTAGTCGCAAACGCCTTGGTATTGTTCCGTGAGCTTCAAGTCTTCCGCACTGGCGATGGGGAAGGCTTTGATGACCTTAAAGCCTGACTTCTGCAACGCTTGGCATTGCTCTGGCGATTCATGCCCATGCAACTGGATATGCGTAAGGCCGAACTCCGCTGCCTGCTTGGTGATGACATCGAGAGAGGCATTCACGAAGACCCCAACACGGCCAGCATGGATGGGGAGGTAGGAGGGGCGTTGACGCACATAGCGGGGAGATTTCTCATAGAAGATAAAGCCCATGAGGTCGATGCCTAAGGCTTCTACCTCACGGATGTTTTCCCCTTGTGTCATGCCACAAACTTTGATGATACGTTTCATGATCTCAATGCTTTAGTGAATCGTTTCAGCGCTATGCCTGGCAGCATTTCTTTCATAAAGGCTTCGCCCATAAGGAAACCTCTGTAACCTGCTTCGCGCAGCTGACGCACCACCTCTGGCTTTGATAGTCCGCTCTCTGATACCAGAAGTGGGGCTTCTGCAGCATAGCCAACGGATTGTCTCAGCGCCTCTGCCATGCGGAAGGAGTTCTGCACATCTGTCACGAAGGTACCCAGATTTCGATTGTTCACGCCCAGCATGTCGGGCTGGCAGCAGATGTAAGGCAATTCTTTCTCGCTATGTACTTCGAGCAACACTTCCAGTCCGATGGCATGCGCCATAGCTGCCAGTTCGCAACACTTGTCAACCGACAGGCAGGCTGCTATCAGAAGCACAGCATCGGCTCCTGTCAGACGAGCTTCGAAGAGCTGGTGCTCATCGATGATAAAATCTTTGCGGAGGATAGGTAGTTGTATCAGTGGTCGTACTGCCTTGATGTCTTTCAACGTTCCTCCGAAGAAGTGCTCGTCTGTCAGGATGGATAGTGCCGATGCGCCGCCTGCCCAGTAGGCTGGGATTACCTCTGCAGGACGGGCATCCTGATGGATCCAACCCTTGGAGGGCGACTTGCGCTTGAACTCTGCAATGATGCCTGTGTCTGATGCTGCCAAGGCGGCTTTCATGCTGTGTCCTGTGGGTGGCAGGGTGTCCACACAGTCCTTCAGCGCTTCCGTGGGAACCGCCTGCTTGTGCATGGCCACTTCTGTCTGCTTGTGCGCTACTATTTCTGAAAGTATATCTTTCATAGTGTCAGCTGTTTATCTCAATAAACTTCTTCAATACTTGCAGTGCCTTTCCGCTTTCGAGCGACTGGCGGGCAATGTCTATGCACTCGCTGATGCTCTTCTGGGGCTCTATCACATGGATGGCCAATGCCGCATTGATCAGCACCACATTCTTCTGGCTCTCAGTGGCTTGGTTCATCAGCACATCGTCGAAAATGCGACTGGCTTCCTCCTTGGTGGTGCCTCCGTAGAGCTCTTCAGGACGCGCCTCTCGGAAACCGATGTCCTCTGGCATGTAGAGGTACTCTCCCTGATTGGTACAGATCTTGAACTCGGACGTCAGCGAGATTTCATCGTAGCCATCGAGGCTGTTCACGATGCCAAACCCTATGCCGATGCGATGCTGGATGTTGGTGTAGAGGCGCATCTGCTCCAGATTGGCCACTCCGAGCAACTGGTAGGCTGGTTGGCAGGGATTGATCAGTGGACCAAGCAGATTGAAGACCGTGGGCACTTGTAGGGCTTTGCGGATAGGACCCACGAACTTCATGGCTGGGTGGAAGAACTGGGCGTGCTGATAGACCATGCCACACTGATCCATGCTGCGACGCAGAATGTCGCCATCGTTGGTGAACTTCACGCCGTGCTGCTCCATCACATTGCTGGCACCGCTCACGGAGGTAGCACCATAGTTGCCATGCTTGGCAACCTTATAGCCCGCACCTGCCACCACGAAGCAGGCACACGTAGAGATGTTGAAGGTATTCTTGCCATCGCCTCCTGTGCCCACGATGTCGATGGGCTTATAGGCACTGAGATCAGAGGGCACACGTAGTTCGAGCAGGGCTTCACGGAATCCCAGTATCTCGTTCACAGACACGCCACGCATCTGAATCATCGACAGCATGGATGCTATCTGCGCAGCTGGATATTTCTCCTCAGTGATGTTGAGCATCACTTGCTTGGTTTCTTGTTGGGTAAGCTCTTCATTTCGTAGGAGCTTTGATAGTATTTGTTTCATGATTCTAATGTTTTTTAATTTTATAACGTTTTAATTTTTTAATAGTCTAATTTCGGATGAAATTAGACATGATTGTCGCACCGTCGGGTGTCAAGACGCTTTCTGGATGGAACTGGATGCCATGAATGTCGTAGTGGCGATGGCGCAGTGCCATGATCTGACCTTCCTGACTCTCTGCTGTGATGACCAGTGTGTCTGGCAGTCCTTCTTTGTCGACTACCCAAGAGTGATAACGCCCCACGGGTAAGGTATGTGGCAGATGGTCGAAGAGGTATTCATCGGTGTCCTCCAACAGCTGCACAGGTGTCTGAACGCCGTGGAAGACATCCTTAAGATTGGTGAGCGTGGCACCAAAGGCCTGTCCGATGGCTTGCTCTCCCAAGCAGACACCCAACATGGGCTTCTGTCCTGCATACGCCTTAATCACATCCAGCAACAGACCTGATTCCTCTGGAATGCCAGGCCCTGGTGAGAGGATAATCTTGTCATAGCGCTTCAAGTCGCCCAGCAGGAACTTATCGTTTCGCAGTACATCTACCTGCGCTCCCAGCTCTTTCACTAAGTGTGCCAGATTGTAGGTAAATGAGTCGTAATTGTCTATAATAACAGTCTTCATAATTGTTAATTGTCAATTGTCAATTCTCAATTTTCAATTTATCTCACTCTTCTTCCGCCCTGCTGATGGCCCTACGCAGCGCTCCGAGTTTATTGTTCACTTCTTGAAGCTCGTTCTCCTCATTGCTCTTCGCCACGATGCCGCCACCAGCTTGGAACCAGAGCACGCCATTACGACTCACGAACGTACGGATGGTGATGGCTTGATTGAGGCTGCCATTCAGACCGATGAAGCCGATGCAGCCGCCATAGGCACCGCGATTGTGAGGCTCCAGTTCGCTGATGATCTGCATGGCGCGTACCTTAGGCGCTCCGCTCAGCGTACCAGCAGGGAAGGTATCAATGAATGCCTTGATGGGGTTGGCATCCTCGTTGAGCTCTCCGCTCACACGACTCACCAAGTGGATCACGTGGCTGTAGTATTGCAGTTGTTTGTAAAACTCCACCTTCACATGGTGGCAGTTGCGTGAGAGGTCGTTACGTGCCAAGTCCACCAGCATTACATGCTCCGCATTCTCCTTCGGGTCGTTCTTCAGCGCCTCTGCATTCTGGGCATCCTGCAGCGGATTGCCTGTACGTTTGGTGGTGCCAGCTATAGGATCGATGAATGCCTTGCGTCCCTCGATGCGACAATGCGTCTCTGGTGAAGAACCAAAGATGCGGAAGCCTCCGAAGTCGAAGTAGAAGAGGTAAGGAGAGGGGTTGATGCTGCGAAGTGCTCGATACAGGCGGAAATCATCGCCCTCGAAGTGCTGCTCGAAACGTCGTGAGAGTACCACTTGGAACACGTCGCCACGCAGGCAGTGAGCGATGCCACGACGGATGTTGGCCTTATGCTCCTCATCGGTGAGCGAGGAGGTGGTTGGTCCCACGGCCTTGAAGTCGTACACGCGATAGGTGTTGTTGCGTATGGAGTTCTTGATGTCATCCAGATGGTCGTGCTCTCCGTCGCTTAGCATCTCCACGATCATCAGCTCATTCTTGAAGTCGTGAAACACGATGATGTATTTGTAGAGGATGTAGTGCATGTCAGGTGCATCGTTGCGGCTCTCCGTACTGTCTTTCACAGGGATGTGCTCAAAGTAGCGCACCGCATTGAAAGAGGTGTAGCCATACAGTCCGCAGTAGTTGCTCCCTTCTCCTTCCACGTGGAAGCGACTCAGGAAGTCGGTCAGGGCATGCTCCACGCGATAGTCCTCTGTGATAGGGCGCATTTCACGTGTGCCATCGGGCAGTCGGAAGATGGCCTTTCCATGATCGATACTCACGCTGGCCAGCGGACAGAGTCCGATGAACGAGCGATTGTTTTCACCACTGTGGTAGTCGGAACTTTCCATCAGTGCACTTTGCGTGAATTGGTCACGCAGTTTCATGTACGTGGTCACTGGGGTGTAGAGGTCGCCCAGAACCGTACGCGATGCTGTAGTGTAGCTGTATTGTTTCATATTTTAATTAGTGTTCACTGGTTAATTGACGACCATCCGGCAGGCAGGTCTCAATCTAGCCCCAGCAATGGTCACCAAAGTTAAAACTCTCAATA
>ERZ842401.887-NODE-887-length-44370-cov-5.796367_pt1 | contig 44370 bp, 37 predicted proteins | sample MGYA00521270_ERZ842401 | MGnify/ENA primary metagenome ERZ842401 (study PRJEB31892, sample SAMEA3878208) | bioreactor metagenome | biome: Moose rumen | place: Sweden | collected 2011-10 | study: EMG produced TPA metagenomics assembly of the PRJEB12797 data set... | reverse complement strand
GGACCAACCTCTGGCATACCGGTTGTGGCGCCAGCTGCACCGCCGGGTATCCACGCTGGGTCAGGATAAGCGCTGAAAGCATCTAAGCGCGAAGCCGTCTCCAAGATGAGTTTTCCATTGAGGGTCGTCGGAGACTACGACGTTGATAGGCGGGAGGTGCAAGCGTAGCGATGCGCTGAGCCGACCCGTACTAATAGCCCGAAAGCTTTCCGAAGGAAGAAGATATTGCGGAACGTGTGAACCGGCAAAGCCGGAGTTTCTTCCCGCGCCATACGCGGCGGCCAATGCGGCGGGGCCCTACCTCTACCCATCCCGAACAGAGAAGTCAAGCCCGCCAGCGCCGATGGTACTGCCCCACCAGGTGGGAGAGTAGGACGCTGCCGCGCTCCTCGACACCCCGGACTGAGCGATCAGCCCGGGGTGTTTTGTATATGCAGGTGACTGGGCGTTCCCGCTCCGGTTGTTCCGGCAGGTCCGTTCCCGGGCAGGCCGGCCTTCGTCTCCCATTACAAAAGCTCCGCTTTCAAGGTCGCTCAGACCGGACCTCCCCGGAAACATGCTCTTTACTCCGTTTTTGCTATATTTGTAAGTTACGCGTTTATGTGACACTCTGATGGTTATGAATAAAACTATATTCTACGCGGCGTCAGTGGCAATTCTCGCTGCTGCCTGTGCAAAGGAGCAGGAAATGGCTGTTCCGGAGCCCTCTGTCGAGAAGGCGCATAACTATGTCGAAATGACAGTCGGCGCGGATATGCCTGAACTTCAGGAGGACACCAAGTTGTTTTTCAATGATGCCCTGAGAATCATGTGGACCGGCAACGAGACGATGGATGTCGTAGCCGGTGAAATCGACGACGCGGATACTGAAAACACTCTTTCCGCCGCCGGACGCATAGTAACAACCACCAAAGGCGTTTTTGCAGGCAAGATTGACCTCGGTGAACTGACCGTGGATGATATCCATGCACTGGTGGTGCCCGGCGGAACAGGGGCATGGATTCGCAAGGACGAGACCCGGAGCCTGCGGGTTCCGTTTCTACGGCAGCAGAGGCAGTTTAAGGACAATGAGCTGTCAACTTCTAATATAATTATTTACGATCCCATATCCATATCGGATTTCACCTTGAACAGCGGCCGTTACAGCATCGACCTCCAGCCCCTGAGGTGGGGCTGCGCAGTGGCCAGGTTCAACATCTACGGTAAGTTCCCCGAAATGTCTGATGATGAAGTTCTGAAGTCGGTCAAGGTGACGATGGAAAACAATTTCCCTGATAACTTCGAGGTGCGTCTTGAAAACGATGTACAGGTGTTCAACAGCGTCGCCAAAGACCTGTCAGTCACCCTGTCCCAGGAATGCAGGCCAGCTGAAAGGGCTCAGGCCGACGGCATCAAGCTATATATGGCCCTGTTTCCCAGGAGCAACACCATAAAATCCATAACCGTATCCACCGACAAGGCCTCTTATGTGAAAAACCTGACCAAAGAACTCCTTCCGCTCGATGCCTCGAAAGGCGAGGACCTGAGGGGTGAGATATATCGTTTCGGTCTCAACCTGGCCTCTTTCGATTCGAGGGATACGGGTCTTGCTTACGCCGGGGATGACGGCACATGGAGCAGCAGTATCCCGGAGTCCTTCACCAAACTCAAGGTGCGCGGAAACGTTACGGAGTCCGTCCTTTCGGATATAAGGACCGCGGCAGGAAACCAGGCAGAAGCAATAGACCTTGATCTCGGTGCAAGCATCTATGAATCAGATGTTTTCCCGACCGTTTTCGCCGGCACCGGCACCACTGCCGCCAAAGACGGAGCCAAGATAAGATCCATCGTTTTCCCTTCGAACGTAACCACTCTGGAGGTGGAGGCATTCCAGTACTGCTCTGCCCTTCAGCAGGTGGACCTCTCCACGATAAGCACCATAGGCAACAGGGCTTTCAACTATTCCGGACTCACTTCCGTGAACGTCCCCAACACCGTGACCTCCATCGGTAGCTATGCATTCGGCCGCTGCTTCTCTCTTACGGACGTTTATTACAACTGCTCCTCGTTGCAGGACGGCTCATCTGCAGGACTCAACAGGCAGACGTTCTCGAACAGGGGAAGCGGCACCAGCACGGTGGACGACAACTTCAATGCCCCCTCCAGGCCGCTCCGGTTTGTCTTCGGACCTGACGTAAAGGTGGTTCCGGGCTATTTCTTCGACAGTAATCCCAAACTGACTGAAATCGTATTCGAGTGTGCTCCGAGGTTTTACAGCAACTGGGTTATCCGATGCGTCAACCTACGCAGGATAATCATCAAATCCTCCGCGGCGCCGAACTCGGGCAGCAGTTCCAATCTTGATTCCGGGAGCACGGACCCGACCGCAAGCGGTTATGCATACAATGTAGGTGGAAACATCCCGCAGGCGGCCAGGCTACTGGTCATTCCGGACGGCAAGGATAAATCCGCCTATACGTCAGTACAGCCGTGGAAAGCGCTGGTTGGAAACCGTGGATTCAACTTTGAGGACAGTATCGTCTATCCTTCGGCCGAAGGCTGGGAGGTTGCAGTCCCGGAGGATTACGGCTATGACTCAAATGTCCTGGCCGAAATTGAAGGGATGATGGGAGAGGCCAATGCTGCGGGCCCGACCAACCTGTTCGTATCTGTCGGAGGCAGGCAGCTTTATGCGGGAGGCGACGTGACGGACCCCAGTCACTATATTGCGTCATGCCGCAAGAGCATCTTGTCCATGGTCTATGGCAAATATGTGGAGAACGGCACCATCGACCTTGACGAGACCCTCGGCGAGCTCGGCATTTCCGACAGGTCCTACGTCTATGGCGGACAGCAGTATCCGGGAGAACTGACCGACCTCGAGAAAACAGCGACTATATTTGACATAATCACCTCGCGCTCAGGTATTTATCACGTAGCTGGATATTCCGGTGGCAATGAGGAGGAACATCTCGGCGAATGGAACACCGTCACCCCCGGAACCAAATACGTCTATAACAACTGGGACTTCGACATGGCCTGCCATATCTTCAACCTGAAGGTGGGGAAGGACTTTTACGATGTGCTGACCGATGAGTTCGCCGTACCGATGGACCTTCAGGATTATGACCGCAGCCTTCAGAAATACAAGCTCACAAGGCCACAGTATTCCAATTATCCGGCCTTCCCAATTCATTTGTCCGCCAGGGATTTCGCCCGTTTCGGATATCTGATGCTGAGGGGCGGGATATGGAACGGGCAGGAGCTTGTTCCGCCCGCATGGGTTCAGAAGTCCACCTCCTGCATCACCGACTCCGCAGGAATGGGCGGCGGTACGAGGTATGAGTGGGGCGTGATGTGGTGGCGCTTCAATCCGTCCTGGAGCAAGAACAACCCCAATTACTACGGTGCGATATCGGCTCACGGCAGCGGGGGGCAGTATCTGGTAGTCCTGCCGGCGCTGGACATGGTCGTGGCGGCAAAGAACAAGAACCAGACCGGGACGATAGCCCAGCTGCGGCTCATCCTCCAGAAAATATTCGATGCCAAAGTAAACTGATCATAAAGAAGACAATAATGGACTTTTCACATTCATCACTCAATACGGCGTACTGCTCCGACAAGTACCAGTACACCATGGGCAAGTCCTTCTTCGACTGTGGCCGGAAGGACAAGATTGCCGTATTCAACCTCTTTTTCCGCAAGGCTCCCGAGCATAACAACTGGGCGGTTGTCAGCGGCACCGACGAAGTGCTTGAAATGGTGAAGGGGCTTGGCAATGCCGATGAAGGTTTCTTTGAGGCTTTCCTGCCGGGGGATGAATATGCCGAATTCCGCAAGTATCTGAGCACCATGAGGTTCACAGGAACCATATATGCCATGCGCGAGGGAGAGATTGTATTCCCCAACCAGCCGGTGATAACTGTCGTTGGTCCGCTTGTCGAGGCGCAGGTACTGGAGACCCCCATGCTGTGCATAATGAACCACCAGATGGCGGTCGCTACCAAAGCTTCGCGTGTGTGCAGGGCTACGGCAAGGCCTGTAAGCGAATTCGGTTCGAGGAGGGCTCACGGTCCGTGGGCTGCGACTTTCGGCGCCAAGGCAGCTATCATAGCCGGTTGTGCCGCTACCTCCAATATCCTTACCGGCGTGATGAACGGAGTCCCTTCGACAGGGACCATGGCGCACAGCTATGTCACTTCATATGGAAGTTCCGTGGAAGGTGAGCATCAGGCGTTTTCGGACTATATCAAGACGCACCTCGGGGAGAATCTCATACTTCTTGTCGATACTTACGACACCCTGCGCTGCGGGGTGCCCAATGCCATAAAGGCCTTCAGGGAGAACGGCATAGATGACAGTTATCCGGGCGGATACGGCATAAGGCTGGACAGCGGCGACCTTGCGTATCTCTCGACCGAAGCGCGCAGGATGCTTGACGGAGCCGGGATGCGCAAATGCAAGATATTCGCAACCAACGGGCTTGACGAGTATCTTATATCCGATCTGGAGAGGCAGGGTGCAGCCATAGACTCTTACGGTGTGGGTGACGCGATAGCTACTTCCAAGGCTGAGCCCTGCTTCGGCAATGTCTATAAACTCGTCCAGATAGACGGTGAGCCTGTGCTGAAGCGTTCCGAGGATACCATCAAGTTGATAAACCCGGGCCTCCAGGTTACTTACAGGATCATTTCGGAGGGTGTGCATAAAGCCGATGTCACCTGCCTGCGCGGTGATGAAACGTCCCGCAGGATCGAGGCGGGGGAGGAGTTTACCATTTATGACGAGAACGACCGTTTCAAGCACAAGACCTTCAGCGGCGGCTCATATTCTTTCCGTACGCTTCAGGAAAAAGCCATGGAAAACGGCCTGAGGTGTGCTCCGCAGCACACCCTGAAGGTAAAGAAGGAATTCTTCAGGCACAATCTCGACAGCTTCAGCAATTCTGAGACGAGGCTTATAAACCCTCACTATTACAAGGTGGACATCTCGGAGGAACTCCGGGCTCTTAAAATAGAAATCTTACAAAGGATCAACGCCGGAATAGCGGCAATGGACAAATGAAATACAAGCCTGAAAATGCAATTGTAGTCGTGGATATGCTCTACGACTTCATAGATGGTTCAATGGCCTGCCAGAATGGGCCTGAATCGGTTGCCGAAGTCGCCGGAATGCTTTCAAAGGCCGGCAGGACACCGGTGATGTTCATCCGCGACTGTCATCCGGCAGACCACTGTTCCTTTACGAAGCAGGGCGGCCCCTGGCCGTCGCATTGCGTTCAGGGAACCCGTGGCGCAGAGATCGCGGATGAACTGAAACCCTATGTCAAGGAGGAATTTACATTCTACAAGGGCTTCAATAAGGACAAAGAACAGTATTCCGGATTCGAAGGCATCAACGAGGCCTCCCAGACGCTTGAGGAAGTGCTTCGCACCATGGATGTAAGCTCCGTATATGTGGTGGGCATCGCTACCGAGTATTGCGTGATGAATACCGCAGTGGACCTCCTGAATGCAGGCTTCGGCGTTTCCGTGGTGGAAAAGGCCCTTGCATGGGTGGATGCCGGCGGACACAGGGAAGCCCTTGAAGCGATGCGCGACAAGGGAATTAAAATCATCTGATCCGGTTAATCCGTCTTGGCGGAAAGGATCTTTTCCATGATGAGCCTCATCTGGGTTATGTTACCGGTGTGGGTCCGGTTCTTTGCCGCCACTACCATATCCAGGGCGGGAAGCACGAAAAGATACTGTCCGCCGCTTCCTTTGGCTGCGATGGCGCCTTTGTACTGAGGATGGGAATTGGTCCATGAAGGACTGTATCTCCACCACATTATTCCCCATTCATATCTGGTATTGCCGCCCATTCCCGCAGAGTCGGTAATGCAGGAAGTGGACTTCTGCACCCATGAGGCGGGCACGAGTTCCTTGCCTTTCCACTTCCCTCCGCGGAGCATCAGGTAGCCGAACCGGGCGAAGTCCCTGGCAGACAGTTTGATAGGGAATGCCGGGTAAATTGAATACTCCGGTCTGGTGAGTGAATAATTCTGGATGGCCCTGTTGTAGTCCTGAAGCTCCATAGGCACCACGAAGTCATCATACAGGACGTCATAGAAATCCTTGCCTACCTTCAGGTTGAAGATATGGCAGGCCATGTCGAAATCCCAGTTGTTATATACGTACTGTGTGCCGGGGACCACGGTGTTCCATTCGCTTATGTGATCTTCCTCTTCGCCCCCGGAATATCCCGCTACGTGGTAAATGCCTGAGCGGGCGGTGATTACATTGAATACAGTCGCTGTTTTCTCAAGGTCCGTCAGTTCTCCGGGATACTGCTGTCCGCCATAGACGTAGGACCTGTCGGAAATGCCGAGCTCGCCGAGGGTCTCGTCAAGGTCGATGGTGCCGTTTTCCACGTATTTTCCATAGGCCATCGAAAGGATGCTTTTGCGGCAGGAGGCTATGTAATATGAATTGTGGGATATGTTGCCATTGGCAAAAATCTGTTTCCCGCCCACTGAAACGAAGAGGTCGGTAGGCCCTGCCGAATTATTGGAGCCCATCATTCCCTTGATTTCCTCGAGGATGGATGAGTCATATCCGAATTCGGACGGATCTGCGACTTCCCAGCCTGAGGCTGAAGGATAAACTATGTTCCCCTCGAAATTGAATCCGCGTTCGTCAAGTAGCTTTTTCCATGGATTGGCGGAAGCATAATCCGCCTCCTGCCTTCCTTCCGGGATGATTATTGTCCTTGCTCCCGAAGGGATATCGCCTCCGGCGTTGTATGTGTAATAGATGCTGCCGGGGCTGGCGCTTCCTGAATCCACGTTGGGACTGCTTGAATTGTCAGGGAGCTGCGTGCTCCTGATTACGATCCTGCGCAGGTTGGGGCAGCGGACCGCCCAGCTGGAATAAAACTTCGGGGCACATTCGAATACTACTTCGGAGAGCTTGGGGTTGCTGTCGAAGAAACATTCCGGGACCACCTTCACGTCAGGACCGAATACGAACCTCAGCGGCCTTGCCTGTGTGTTTTTGTTGTTGGCGACAGCGCCGTCGGAATTGCCGCGGTTGGAGAATGTCTGGCGGTTGAGCCCTATTGAGGAGCCGTCCTGGCCGGAGGGACTGTTGTAATATACATTCTCCAGGTTGAAACACCTTCCGAAAGCAAAGCCGCCTATGGATTCCACGGTATTGGGGATTTCGACCGATTTGAGCCCTGAGTAATTGAAGGCTTCGACGCCAAGGACCTTGACCCCGTCCAGGTTCACCTGCTGCAGGCTGGCGCAATATTGGAAAGCGGCCGGAGCGATTTCGTCCACATTTGAGGGGAAAATGATTGATTTGATTTTTACTCCGTCTCCTGAGGAACTGGTGCTGGACTCGGCGAATGTAACGGGGAAAACATTTGATTCATAAGTGCTTTCGCTAAGATCGAGGTCTATGGGAGCACTCTGCGAGGCTGCGCTGTTGCGGATGTCGGAAAGGACAGAACCGGTAATTGCGCCACGGACGCGCAGCTTAGTGAAAGCCTTGGGAATGGAACTGTCCCATATCCCGTCGTCTCCGGCAAAGGCGAGGCCGTCCTCCCTGGAGTTGAACGAAGACAGGTCAAGGTCGAAGCTGTAGGCTTCTCCGCGGAGGTCGTCTCCTTTTGAAGCATCGGCGGGAAGGAGTTCAGCCGAAAGGGTCTTCGTGTAGGTTGCCTTGTCGGTAAAAACGGATATGGAAGATATCGTATTCTTTTTGGGAAACAGCGACATGAACACTTTTGCGCCGTTGTCCCGTGTCCTGCCGGCTACGCTGAAAGGCCTTGTGAGAGTCACCGACAGCTTGTTCGACATGCTGTTGAAAACCTGTGCGTCGTTGTCCAGCCGGACTTCCAGGTCTGACGGGAAGGGGGTCTTCATTGTCACCTTGACACAACTTACCGTCTCGTCGTCGCCCATGTCCGGATGTTTGCCGAAGATGTTGAATCTCGCCATTGCGCATCCCCAGCGCAGCTGCAGGTTGTCTATGGTGTAGAGCTCCGGATCGGAGGATTCTGCCCCTCCGGAGGCGTCGGTAAGGTCTGTCGCTTTCACGGGGGCGTACAGTATTATGTTCTCTCCGGAGAACACCCCTTCCTTTTCCTGTTTCTGTTCTGCGGGAAACGGCACCCTGAGGCGGTATGTGACGCTTTTGCGGACCCAGCTGCCCTTCTTGCCGGGGACAACCACCGCCCTTATCCTGCTCAGCGGCAGGGTACCGAGGTCGATAAGGCCTCCGAAGATGCCTTTGTCCTTCGTTACTATCTGGCAGGCGACTGAATTGCCGTTTCCGGTATCGTCGTCATCTATCTGGCCGGATACTACGTCCATGATTTCATTCCCGGTCCATGCGGTCTGCATGAGGTCGTTGAACGCGACTTTGGTATTCCCGTCAAAGGAAGGCACCAGGGCTCCGACAGAGATGTTCAAGATGCTTGGCCCGCTGTCCGGCAGGTCCTCCGGAGGGGTTTCTTCTTCCTCAGGCGGAGTCACAGGCTTTGTGGGGACATCTTCCTTGGAAGAACATGACGCCAGGGCGAAGGCACAGAAGGCCGTGGCGACGATAAACGAAAACCTTGTCATAGCGCGTTCACGAAACAGATATCTCTGAAAGGTAGTAAAATTTCACTTAATGGCAATAAAGGATAATTTCGTATCTTTGCACCCTATGGCAGATAACAACACATTATTGGATAAAGTCCTGAGTCTTCAGGATAAATACGCACAGCTGCAGGCGCAGCTCTCGGACCCGGCAGTGATGTCGGACATGAAACGCTATGTGCAGCTGAACAAGGATTATAAGGAACTACAGCCGATTATCGCTGCCGGTCTGGAATACAAGAGGCTGCTGGACGAACTGGCCGCCGCCAAGGATATCCTCCTCAATGAGAAGGATGATGAGCTGAAGGAAATGGCCAGGGCCGAGATGGCCGACATCGAGCCCCGTCTTCCCGATATGGAGCAGAATATCAAGCTGCTCCTGATCCCGGCCGACCCTGACGACGGCAAGAACGCCATGATAGAAATCCGCGGCGGTACCGGAGGTGACGAGGCTGCCATCTTTGCCGGAGACCTTTTCCGCATGTATTCCAAATTCGCCGAGAAGAAGGGCTGGAAACTGGAAGTTACAGACCAGGCTCCCGGAACGTCGGGCGGTTTCAAGCAGATAGTGTTCAAGCTCTCAAGCTCCTCAGACGGGGTTTACGGGGTCATGAAATATGAGTCCGGAGTGCATCGCGTGCAGCGTGTCCCCCAGACCGAGACTCAGGGCAGGATACAGACATCCGCCGCATCGGTCGCCGTGTTCCCGGAGGCGGGAGAGTTTGATATCGAGCTGGACATGAACGATATCCGCAAGGATACCTACTGTTCCTCAGGCCCCGGCGGGCAGGGCGTCAACACCACATATTCCGCGGTGCGCCTTACCCACATCCCTTCCGGGATAGTGGTCCAGTGCCAGGAGGAGCGTTCCCAGCTGAAAAACTTCGACCGGGCGCTCGAGGAACTCCGTACCAGGCTCTACAACATGGAGCATCAGAAATCCCTCGACGGCATCGCGGCAAAGCGCAAGACGATGGTATCGACCGGCGACCGCTCTGCGAAAATCCGCACATACAACTATCCCCAGTCGCGTGTGACGGACCATCGCATCAACTGGACCATGTACAACCTGCCCGTTTTCATGGACGGCGACATCCAGGAATGCATCGACCAGCTCCAGATAGCTGAAAACGCCGAGAGGCTCAAGGAAGCCGGAGAATAACCCTGAACCGCAACTCTATGACAGACCGTAAATCAGAAGGCCTGAAGGCTCTCGGCGGCAAGACCGAGTATAAGCAATCATACGCCCCGGAGGTGCTTGAAACCTTCGAGAACAAACACAGGGACAACGATTACTGGGTGCGGTTCAACTGTCCGGAATTCACGACACTGTGCCCTATCACAGGGCAGCCTGACTTTGCGGAAATCCGCATCTGCTATGTCCCCGACCTGAGGATGGTCGAGAGCAAGAGCCTCAAACTCTACCTTTTCAGCTACCGCAGCGAAGGCAGTTTCCACGAGGACTGCGTCAACCGCATCATGAAGGACCTGGTAGCGTTGATGGACCCCAAGTATCTGGAAGTCACGGGCATATTCGTGCCGAGAGGGGGCATCAGCATCTATCCTTACGCCAATTACGGACGCAAGGGCACCCGTTGGGAAGCCCTTGCGCAAAAACGTCTTGAAGAATACCGTTAGTCCTTAGGCACCAGGGCGAACGACAGGTCTCCTTTGCAGCAGAGTCTGCCGTTTACCTCCAGTTTTGCCGAGCAGAAGAAAATATTTCCCCTGCGGTCGGTAAGGTTTGCGGTGACTTCGCACAGGTCGCCCGGCTTTACGGTATTCTTGAACCTCACGTTATTGAGTCCTGCGTAGAATGTAAGATGCCCGGGGATTTCATCCTTTACCAGGATGGCGCAGCTCTGGGCCATGATTTCACACTGGATGACTCCGGGGACGACGGGGTTGCCGGGGAAATGTCCGCGCGTGAAGAATTCATCCTCCTTTATCTTATATTTCGAATGGGCGGTACCGTTTTCGTCAATATAGGCCTCCTCTATGAGCAGCATAGGCTCCCGGTGCGGCATGAAGGTTTTTATTTCATTGATATCCATAGCATTATAGGCTATTGGTGATTATCTGTGGGTTTATTTGTATGCGCGGAAGGCAAGGCAGGCGTCATGTCCGCCGAATCCGAACGAGTCGGACAGGCCGAGGGTGACGGGAGTCTTGACTGCGGTGTTCGGCGTATAGTCGAGGTCGCATTCCGGGTCCGGAGTGTCCAGGTTGATGGTCGGGGGCACTATTCCGTCGCGGATTGCGAGGATGGTGGTGATGGCCTCGGCGGCTCCGGCGGCTCCGAACATGTGGCCCGTCATCGACTTGATGGAACTGATATGGGCCTTGTAGGCGAAGTCTCCGAGGGCGACCTTGTATGCCATGGTTTCGGCGGCATCGTTGAGTTTAGTGCCGGTGCCGTGCGCGTTGATGTAGAGGTTGTCGGTTTTCTCGTCGAATCCGGCCTCTTCAAGCGCGAGTTTGATGCACTGAGCCTGTGTAGTACCGTCAGGCCTGGGTGCGGTTGAATGGTAGGCGTCGCAGGTATTGCCGTATCCTACCACTTCGCCGTAAATCTTCGCGCCCCTCTTTTCGGCGTGTCCGGCCTCTTCGAGGATGAGTACCGCGGCACCGTCGCTCATTACGAATCCTGCCCTGTTGGCATTGAACGGCAGGGATGCGTAGCGGGGATTCTCGGCGCGGGTAAGTGCCTTCACGTTTGCGAAGCCGACGATTCCGAGCGGGATGGTGGCGTTCTCGCAGCCTCCGGCGATGATGGCATCGGCATAGCCGTGCTTGATGGCCCTGTATGCCTCGCCTATGGAGTTGGTGGAAGTGGCGCAGGCGGTCACGACATCAAGGCAGGGGCCCTGGGCGTGATACTTGATGGCTATATGGCCGGCGGCGATGTTGGATATCATCGTAGGAATGAAAAGAGGAGAAATCCACTGGCCGGAAGGGTCTTCCACTATCTTGGCGGTTTCACGGACCTGAACCTCGAAGCCTCCGATGCCCGAGCCCACATATACTCCGAGACGGAACGGGTCGATATTGGCATTTTCGCCGTCGGCGCTCAGCCCGGAATCGTTCATGGCCTGCCATGCGGCCGCCATGCCGTAAAGGGTGAACGTGTCCTGCTTGCGGATGAACGGCCTGTCCATCCCATACTTCTCAGGCTCGAAATTCCTTACTTTTCCTGCAATATGTACGGGCAGATTGGAAGTGTCGAATTCTGTGATGTAATCGATTCCGCAGACACCGTTTACAAGGCTGTTCCAAAACGTGGGGACATCGTTGCCTACGGATGAGATCACACCCATTCCGGTCACTACTACTCGTCTGTCTTTGCTCATGATATTGTGTTTGTGTTATTTGTTTCTGAATCTAGAGTTTAAGAAGCCTGGCCGCGCCGCCCATGATGTCTTCCACGATGGAGGCGGCGCTTTCGGTACGGGTGATCATCCCTGCCACTTCGCCGGCAAGGAAACTGCCTCCCGCGAGGTCCCCGTCGAATACGGCCTTGCGCAGGGAGCCGGTACCGAAAGCCTGGAGCTCTTCCTTGGTGGTTGCAGGGTCGTACTCCATCTTGAAGAATTTCTTCGCGAAAGGAGTCTTGAGGCTGCGTACCGCGTCACCTATGGATTTCCCGGTTATCATCGTGCTCACGTCCGAAGCTTTCAGTAGCCTGTCCTTGTAAACCGGGTGGATACGGCATTCGTCGGCGCTGAGGAAACGGGTTCCGACCTGTACTCCGCAGGCTCCGAGCATGAAGGCTGCTGCGGCTCCGCGTCCGTCGAATATTCCTCCGGCGGCGATTACCGGTATGTCAAGGGCGTCCACCACCTGGGGCACCAGGGCCATGGTGTGGGTGTCGCCGATGTGTCCGCCGGATTCGGCGCCCTCGGCAACCACGGCCACTGCGCCGAGTTCCTGCATCTTGAGGGCATAGGCCACTGACGCTACGACGGGGATTACCTTCACTCCGGCTTCCTTCCACATATCCATATAGGCTGCAGGGGAGCCGGCTCCGGTGGTGACTATCTTCACGCCTTCTTCCACGAGCATGGCCGCTACCTCTCCGGCATTGGGGGCCTGCAGCATGATGTTTACTCCGAAAGGCTTATCCGTCAGTTGTTTGCATTTGCGGATTTCCTCCCTCACGGCTTCAGTGCCGAAGTTGATGGAGGATATCAGTCCGAGGCCTCCTGCATTCGAGACCGCGCTTGCAAGCGAAGATTCGGCAATCCATGCCATACCGCCCTGGAACAGGGGGTACCTGATGCCGAGCATATCACAAATCTGGCTCTGTATCATTTCCTAAAATTTTTCAAATATAGCAATAATATTCTACCATCTGAGCACTGCGGCACCGGACAGGAGCCCTGCGCCGAATGCGCTGAACACCATTATCTGCCCCCTTTCGAACATTCCTTTGCGGTTGCATTCGTCAAGGAGGATGGGGCAGGACGCTGAAGAGGAGTTGCCGTGGTCCTCTATGTTGGAAGGGAATTTCGCCTGTTCTTCCCCGAGGTATTGCTGTATGGCGTCGAGGATGCGCTTGTTCGCCTGGTGGACCATGTACCAGTTCACGTCATCCTTGGACATCCCGATTTCACGGAGCAGGGCCTCGACCTCCGTGGTGGAGGCGCTTACGGCGAATTTGAATACCTCCCTGCCCATCATCTGAAGTGCCGTCGGGGTGTTGTCTCCCTGGTAATATGGCGTGGGCTGCATGCTCTGCCTCTGCCATATCTTGCGTGAATCGGGCTGTGACTTGAGGCGTATCCCAAGCACGTTGTCACCTTCACCGAGCACTACGGCCGCAGCCCCGTCCCCGAACAGGACGCAGGTGGAACGGTCGGACCAGTCGCACATCCTGGTGGGCTGTTCTGCGCATACGATGAGGGCCTTGCGTATCCTTCCGGCCTTGTATTGGGCTTCGGCGATATCCAGGGCATATACGAACCCGGGACATGCGCAGTTGATATCGACTGCAGGGCAGGCAAGTCCCGTCTTTTCAGACACTATGCAGCTGAGGCTGGGGGTGACATATTCGGAGACCACATTCGAGCAGATGAAGTAGTCGATGTCTCCCGGGCCGACTCCGGCCATTTCCATGGCCTTCAGGGCAGCCTCGGAAGCCAGGTCTTCGATTTTTTCGGAGCTTATGACGTGCCTCGACCTGATTCCGGTGCGGGGCACTATCCATTCGTCCGACGTATCGAGGAACTCCGACAGCATCGCGTTCGTGACTGTCTTCCGGGGCAGGGCGCTCCCGGTGCCTATGATTTTCATATCATCTGAGTTTAGAAGCTGTTTTGAAACAATGCTGCAAGATAACCTTCCGGCGCAGCGGAAGGAAATAATTGTGGCGAACCTGCCGATATGTGGCGAAATTATGCTAATTTTGACCTGTTATGTTGCTAAAAGCCGTTCCTACATACTTCAGGGGCAAGTACCAGCTGATTTCCGGGGTGACATTCATCGCCTTTTTCGCCTTGGTGTTCCTCGTTGTAAGCATACCCTTTTCAGACAATGTGTGGTTCTCGCTTGGGCCGACCAGGGCCTTCGGATATACCGCCGTGTTCTTCGTCCTCGGACTCCTTGTGGTGATATTCAGCCGGAGGATAATGTATGCCACAAGGGTGCGCTTCGAGATGACTTATCTCCAGTACATCCTCTGGTGCCTTGCCGAGCTGATCATTATCAGCCTGATGTACGTTGGCTTTTCCGCCTGGGGAGACCGCTCGGGGCTGATTGCGCTTGAGGACACATCGTTCCTGAGGCTCTTTTTCGGGGCGTTTGTTTACGGCCTCGCCGCACTGATAATCCCCAATGTCATAGCCTGCCAGTATTTCGCCATCATCGACAAGAACAAGACGATACGTCTTATGGACATGGTGAGCGTCGTTTCTGATGAGCCCGCAAAACCCGTTGACAACCAGAAGGTTACCCTTTTCGATAACAGCGGTTCGATGAAGCTTTCGGTCTCTCTTTCCCACCTTTACTATATCCAGTCCGATGACAACTATATAAATGTCTGGTACACAGATGTCAAGGGGGAACTCAGGCGGTATATGCTGCGCTGCCGGCTGAAGACCGTCGAGGAAAGTTTCCGGGACAGCCCGCTGGTACGCTGCCACAGGCAGTATATCGTCAATCTGGACAAGGTGAAAGTCGTAAGGAAAGACAAGGACGGCTTCAATCTGGAACTGGACAATGATGCCATTCCGCTTATTCCCGTCACGAAGACTTATGCCGACGCGGTTACGGCCCGCCTGTCGGATCGCTAAATTCCTGCGCCTTCGGAGAACAGAGGGGCGGAAACGGCCTTGCTCTGGACTATCCTTGAGAAGGGCGGAACGTCGTGGGTGAGCCAGACGTTACCGCCTATTATGCTGTGGTGCCCTATCGTCACCCTGCCGAGCACCGTGGCGTTTGAATAAATGGTGACATTGTCCTCTATGACGGGATGGCGGGGATAATCCAGAGGATTGCCGCTTTCGTCATATTTGAAATTGCGGGCCCCGAGCGTCACGCCCTGATATATCATCACGTTGTTGCCTATGATGCTGGTTGCCCCTATGACTATGCCGGTGCCATGGTCGATAGCGAAATTCTCCCCTATCGTGGCCCCTGGGTGGATATCTATGCCGGTCAGGGAGTGGGCCCTTTCGGTAAGCATCCGGGGGAGGACTTTGACTCCAGCCTTATGCAGGACATGGGCCACCCTGTAGTGGAGGGTGGCCGTCAGTCCGGGATAGCAATGTATGACTTCGTCGAGATCGGCGGATGCGGGGTCGTTGCTCAGAATGGCACGCGCGTCGCCCCGGCACAGCCGTTTTATCTCTTCAAGACCCTCCATAAAGGCTTCCAGTGCAGTCTGCCCTGCATTTTCTCCGAATATATTCCGTATGTTACAGAGTGCGGTGCCGCTGTCGGTGTAGCTGTGCTCCGGGAAGACGAGCGCCTTGACGTCATCCATCAGCAGGTCCAGTTCTTTTATGGAGGGTATCTTGTTCATGTCATGCAAAGATAGTGAAAGTTACTTAAGAGGATATTCCTCGAAAGCGTAGAGCACGGTGGAAAGATACCTTTCGCCGGTGTCGGGAAGGAGGGCGACGATGAGTTTGCCTTCGTTCTCAGGCCTGCGTGCAAGTTTCAGCGCCGCCGCGAATGATGCACCTGACGAAATACCCACCAGCAGGCCCTTTATGGCCGAAAGGTCGCGGGAGGCCTTTATTGCCTCGTCGTCCTGTATGGGCAGGATTTCATCCACGACGGCGGCATTGTATGTCTCGGGGACAAACCCGGCGCCTATACCCTGGATCTTGTGTTTGCCGGCGATTCCTGTGGAAAGCACAGCCGAAGATGCCGGTTCGACGGCTACTATCTTTACCGAAGGATTGTGCTCCTTGAGGGCCTTCCCGGTGCCGCTGACGGTTCCGCCGGTACCTACTCCGCCCACGAAGATGTCCACTTTACCTTCGGTGGCTTTCCATATTTCCTGTCCGGTGGTGCGGTAGTGGGCATCCGGATTGGCGGGATTAACGAACTGGCCGAGGATTACTGCGCCGGGAATGCTTTCCTTGAGTTCTTCGGCTTTCCTGATGGCGCCTTTCATGCCTTCTGCTCCCGGTGTCAGTTCCAGGCGGGCTCCGAGGGCTTTGAGTAGGTTGCGGCGCTCGACGCTCATGGTGTCCGGCATCGTGAGGATGGCTTTATAGCCCTTTGCCGCCGCCACCCATGCCAGGCCTACGCCGGTGTTCCCGCTGGTGGGTTCGATGATGGTGGCACCTGGGGTGAGGATGCCCTTTTTCTCGGCATCTTCAATCATAGCCAGGGCGATCCTGTCTTTTACGCTTCCGCCGGGGTTGAAGAATTCGAGTTTGAGGGCGATGCGCGCTTTCTGGCCTTCGAGGCCGCTGACCTCCAGAAGAGGGGTGCTTCCGATAAGATCGGTGAGTGACTGGTAAATCATTTTGTTTGTATTTTATTGGTTAATAAATATGCGTTTATGCAAAAAAAATCCTGCCGCGTCTTCCGACAGGCAGGATTGGATATCTCTTAAAAACCCCTGATTGCAATTCAGTTTCAGAAACACCGCTCACTGTACCTGTCAGGAAGATAGGCACAACAGCAACAAGCGATGACTGAAAAACCGAACATTTCGTAGTTGATTACAAATGCAAATGTAGCGGATATTTTTTAATATGCAAGCGTCCCCGGGAAAAAATTACTTTTTTCTTCGGCGCAGCCTTGAGGCGCTTTCAACCAGAAGCTGGTCCGCCAGTATGCCTCGGGCGGCGAGGACATCCAGTATCACGGCTACGATCGGGAACACCGCGGTGACATTGAATATCACCAGATCCCTGGTCGCGAAGAAATCAACCGCCAGCCATATCTGCAGGGCAAGGGTGATGATTGCCGACAGGTTCGTCGTCCTGAGCTGGAACACCCGGTACCTGAAAGTGCCGAGGGCCAGGAGGTTGAGTGCAGTGATTATCCCCAGGAGGATAGTGTAGGGGAGGTAGTCCGTGTACAGGATGGCGTCAGATGCCGTTCCGGCCGACGTGACCATGGGCACCGCCTTGGTGCAGAAAAACATGATTCCGACAAGTATCGTCGAAATCGCAAGATATAATGTTTGAACACGCTGCCACATAGTAGAGGTTTAGCAAGGTTTGTCAATATACTATCTGTTGCCGTAAAGCAGTACCGAGGCGCCCTGGGCCGTGGTGCCGTTGGTGCTTATCATTGTCACTGAACTGTGCCCGGAGCCGGGTACCTCCACGAAGGTCCAGTTGAAATCGTAGCCGAGGCTTTCCGCCATATCCTTCATTGCCTGGAAAAACCAGCGGCCGCGGGCGTTGCGGTTGGCGCCCATGGCATTTGCGGCTGCACTCTCGTCCATGGAGCCGTCCTGGTGGTCGTCAAGTTCACCGACGTGTACATAGTAATTCAAGCCAAAGTAGTGCCTGAGGAATGTCTCGTCCATCTTGTCGGCATAATAGGTCTCCTTGATTGTATATGGGTAGTTGTAGATGTTCCCGTCTGGAAGAATGCCGTCGGCAAAAGGCACCGTGTATGAACTGGGATTCGAAGGGATTATCCTGTCGAGCCGGGCGTCTGGAGCCATCAGGGCCATCCTGGCGGTGAACTGGCCTCCTGCCGAGTGCCCCCAGACATCGTATTTGGCGGCCGTGTTCCCGGTATTCTGTTTCAGGTAGTCGAAGGCCTTTTCTATGATGTAGTAAGTGTAATTCGCGGTATTGTTCCCGGCGGCGGCCACGTTGCCGAACTGGTATCGGGCCTCGGGATACAGTTCCTTTGTGAATTCCGGCGCCACCACGATGAAACTCTTGAGCTGGGCGTAAGCCTTCCAGTTATCCAGGCGGGCTTCGGCTCCCCGTTCGGCTCCGTGGAAGGCGAACAGCTCCGGCATGGATGAAATATCTCCGGAAGAAGGAATGAAGTAATGCAGATTTACGGGGCGGCTGTAGAACGGCGCATAAGCTGCGAAGGCGACCACTCCGGCAGAGCCTTTGGTGAGCCTGAGCCGGCTTACCGAGGCATCGTCTCCCGCTGTGTCATACATGTTGAATCCGTAGTTTGAACAAAGTATGTTCCAGGGACTTGCGCTATAGCTCCAGATAGTTCCCGCCGGCACGATGACCTTCTTGTCCTGGAGGGCGGAGGAGCCTACTCCGTAAGTGGTGGACCAGTTGGAAATATTGCAACCGGGAGGCGTGGTGCTGCGGAATTCTACGGTATGGAGGGATTTGTTCCGTATCAGCCATGTGTCGCCGTAGGAGAAATCCGGGGAACCCTCGAAAATGATATGAGAGAGTTTGGAGTTGCCGTCAAACATATAACGGCTGGGAATCCCGTCCGGCCCGAAGGTGAATTTCAGGGGGCGGGTGCCGCTGTTCCTCTCGTCGGCGGAAGCGTAAGCTCCTGTGTTGGGGGCGTTTATTGTTCCGCGCATCCCGAACAGTCTCCAGTTGCCGGTGGAAGGACTTTGCCAGGGCGAGTTGAAATAAACTTCCTCGAGGTCGAAGCAGTATCCGAACACGTTGTTCCCTCCGAACGAGGTCACCGTATTGGGGACCGTCAGGGCCTTGAGCCCGGTATTGAAGAAGGCGAAGCCACCGATCGACTCGATTCCGGTCAGGTCCACGCTCTCAAGGGAGGTGCAATTGCGGAAGGCATCTGCGGCTATTGCCTTTGTCCCGGAAGGGAAAATGATGGATTTCAGTTTTGTGCATGGGGCTGTGACTGTCCCGTTGAAAAGGGCTGGGAATGCCACGGGTTCTCCGGTGCCGTCGTCAACGGCCATGGCTATGCGGCTGAGGTCCAATTCCACTGCCGATGACTGTGAAGATATGCGGGAGGCTATGTCAGCCAGTCCTTCGGCAGTCAGGGGTTCCTGTCCGCGAACGGCCAGGCTGGAGAATGTTTCAGGGATTTCCGCATCCCAGGATACGCCGCCGTCGGTCGAATAAGGGGTTTCGAACTTGGCGGTCCTGCTTTCGAATTTGGACATGTTTATGCCGAGGGGCAGGATATCCCCGGCCGTTACCGTGAGTTTCTTGCTCAGGGAACGGGTATATACAGCCTTGTCCGTTTCCAGGGTGAGGCCGGATATGGTGAAAGTGTACGGAGGGATGGCCAGCCATACTTTCAGGCCGGTGTCGGAAGTCCTGCCGTTCACAAGGTCACCGCCGGAATATTCGACAGTGTAAGTCCTTGCTGCTGTATTGGAAATGTTCTTTCCGGTCTCGAGGTTGTACTCGTAGTTGATGTTCATGCTGGAGCTGGAAAGGGATATCTTCTGGAGTTTTTCCTTTCCGTCCATGCCATCGAAGGCCCCGTAGATATTGAATCTCAGCAGGCTGCAGGCCCATCTGAGCTGCAGGTTGTCTATCTTGTAGCCGTCCGTCGTTTTTGTGAAGTCCTCCAATGCGGCAGGGGCGAAGAAGCGGACGTTGTCGCCGTTGAGCACACCGTCGGCACTCTGAGTCTGGGTGGCGCTGAACGGTATCCGCACACGCATGTATTTCTGTGTGTCGCTGGATCCTTTGAAATAGCGTATCCACGATGCCGGCTCTCCGGGAACCACGACGGCCTTGATGTCCTCGGCGGAAAATGCTCCGGTGCTTATGGCGCCGGAAAAAATCCCCTTGGTGCCGTCAGACAGCACGGAACGCTGGCTCAGCGAGGCGCTGTTGGCCGAAGTCGCGGTGTTCCCAAGGAGAACGGCCATGGTCTCGCCGCCCTCCCAGATGAGTCTGTCCCCGCCGAGAGTGACTTTCGTTCCTTCTTCGGATGCCGGAGGGAAGACGGCATCGACGGAAAATTTTACAGCCCGGCCGGCAGTTACTTCGGCTGCCGGTTCCTTGGTGCAGGAAAACACGAGGGCGGCGACGGCTACGGCCGCCAGGATGTATTTGAGTTTCATGCCCATGAATCTATATGCATCTGATGCCGAAGATACAAAAAAACCGGCCTTGAAACAAGGTCGGTTTGTGCGGATGGTGAGATTCGAACTCACACGGGCCAACGCCCACTACCCCCTCAAAGTAGCGTGTCTACCATTTCACCACATCCGCAGACTTTGGGATTGCAAATATAACATTATTTTTTGAATTGCAACACCATCCGGACAACCATTTCAAAACAGCTTCTGAAAACAGACCCGGAACCGTCAAGGGCTCCGGGTCATAAATGTATGGTAAAAATGATTTTACAGGCAGTTCACCGGCAACTGCGCGACTGTGATCTTGGCATCTCCCTCGAAGGTGTCGGGGAATGTGGTGCTTTCGTACAGGGTGCCTCCGAAGTTCAGGGTAACTTTTTCTGTCTGGGCATCCGCTGCAGTCTTGATCGCCTCAAGATCGTTCAGGGTGAGGGGATTGCCTACTACATGGAGAGTAGTGAAGGTCTCGGGGATGGAAGTTGTCCATGCGCAGGAACTTTTAGCCTCGTCAATGTAGTTGGTGGAGTAGATCAGAGGCATTGTGTATCCTCTCCAGACAAATCGCCTGAGAATCATCAGATGGCGTATAGAAGTGACCCTTGTGGTAATGAAGGTGTTGAATGCATCTGTGCTGTCGAATGTAAGTTTCTTGTCAGTGACGCCCTGTCCGACGTTGTTGATGCTGGTTCCCCAGTTACCGGCAACGACGGCGGTGGTGGTCTGGTTCCCTGAATCGGAATTCCAGTTGATTACGTTGGATGGTCCGTAAGCACGTCCCGTACCCTGGAAAACGACTTCGGCCAGGTTCCAGCAGCGGATGTAGTTGTTGGAATTGGTGAAAACGCTGGCACCGTTTGCATAGATGACCTTTTTCAGCAGGCAATTGCCGTCGAAGAAGTATCCCATGCATGTGTTGGCATTCTTGCCGAATGTAAAGGTCAGCCCGGATTTTCCGGCCGCCGCGTTCAGTTGCCTTGTAAGCGCTGCCTGATTGTTGCCGGTACGATGTGCGAACAGGTACGTTCCGCTTCCATCACCGCTGTCGGGAAGTTTGGCGTCAAACAAGCAGGTCTGGAGTTCCAGAAGATACCCGAATGCGTAGGTTCCGCAGTATGTGACGCTTGACGGAACTGTCAGGTCCTTGAGCCCGGTATTGCGGAATGCCTGTGCTCCGATCTTCTTTATACCGGTAAGGTTGACAGCTTCGAGTGATGTGGCTCCGGCAAAGGCGCTGGCCGCAATCTCGGTGATGTTGGAAGGGAAGACCATTGACTTGATGCAGGTAACCGGAGCCGTAGGGGTCAACGCGGCGGAATTGCCTGTAGAAGGGACCGTGCCCTTGAACACTGCGGGGAATACCTCGGATTCGTAGGTGGCCTCGCCCATGTCCAGTCCGGCCGCTTCGCTCTGGGCCTTCATCGCGGTCACGATGGCGTCCAGGTCAGCGGCGGATACGGTCACCTCTCCCTCGGTCTTTACGTACAGGTCCGTGAACGAATCCGGGAGGGTATTGGTCCAGGCTTTGCCGTCAGTGGAGTACTTTATGGCATCGTCAGTGGCCCTTGAGAAGCCTGACAGGTTCAGTCCGAACTGGTACATCTGTCCGGGCAGGAGGTTACGGTCGGCGGAGGTGTCTCCGAGGGACTTTGTCACAGCCTTTGTGTAGGTGGCGTCATCAGTCTTGACTTCTATGGCCACGATGTCGCTGAATTTCGGGCTTACGGAGAGGAAAACCTTCAAGCCGTTTTCCTTGTCCGCGGCCAGAGTCTTTTCCTCTGTAAGGGAGACTGTCCAGGTGTCGGTGGCGTCGCCATTCTGGTAGATATTGGATATGGAACCGTCGGCATTGAAGCGGCCCTCGTAGTAGGATTCCCGTTTGGTGCCGAACCTGAGGGCGACGGATTTGAGTGTCTCGCCTTCTGCAGATGCACCGTAAACATTGAACCTGACTGCATAGGTTGCGGCTTTCATGGGGAGGCCGTCGATGGAATAGTCACCTTCCGGGGCCTCTTCCAACTGCAGGCGGGCGAATACGGGAGCGTAGGAAGTTTCCATTATGCCTTCCTTGGCCTGTACCTGTTCGTAGCTGAGAGGGATCCTTACCCTTTCCTCACCTTTGGCGGAATGGTAATAATAAGATGCCGCATCGGCAGGGACTACGACGGCCTGTACATTGGAGTAGTCATAGTCTCCGAGGTCGATGCTGCCTCCGAATACGCCGTACCCGGTCGAAGGGATAGTGGCCTGTAGGCCGGTGGCAAGACTTGTGGTGGAATTGTCTCCGACAAGGACCTTCATCTCTTCGGTGCCTTCCCACCAGAGGTGCTCTCCGTCGAAAGTGATTTTTGTGCCGGGGTTTTCAGCATCTGAGAATTCGGGGGAGTCCGTTCCTACGCTGATGGAAATGACATTCCCCGGTTTGGGCGCATACCCGGCTTCGGAAGATTCCGCCTTGTTGCAGGAGGCCAGGACGGTGCAGCCCGTCATGGAAATAAGAAATAATTTAACAGAGTTTTTCATGGCGTGAATCTTGAGGGTTAGAGCTCTTCTTCCTCATGGATCGTGGGATCCGGAAGTTTGTTTGAGAGGAAACTTTCCTCAAAATGCATAGGCAACGGGTTTGTCTCCGGTGCCTGATAATTCAACTTTGTGGTTTTCATATTATGTGTGAGATTGTGCTGAATCTATACGGTCGCAAAATAAGAATTTATTTGAAAAAAAGGAAATTAGGCTTATCTTTGCAGTCCTTTCCTCGGGTAGGAAAGAATGGTATTTTTTATTAACCGGAGCCTTCAGGGCTTCATAATTACAGATTCACAATGGCTGTAAAAATCAGACTCCAGCGCCACGGAAAGAAGAATTTCGCATTCTTCCACATTGTCGCGGCCGACTCCCGTGCGCCTCGTGACGGACGTTTCATCGAACTCCTCGGGACGTACAACCCCAACACCAATCCTGCCACCATCGACCTCAAGGCCGACAGGGCGCTTGCCTGGCTCAACGTAGGTGCGCAGCCTACTCTCACCGCCCGCCGTATCCTCTCTTATGAGGGCGTGCTTCTCCGCAAGCACCTCCAGGGAGGCGTAGCCAAGGGTGCTCTCACCCAGGAGCAGGCTGACAAGAAGTTCAACGACTGGAAAGAAGCCCGCGAGGCCAAGATAGCCGCCAAGAAGCAGGGTCTTTCCAAGGATGCTTCCGAGAAAGCCCGTGCAGCCAAAGAGGCTGAGGCCAAGGTGAATGCAGAGCGTGCAGAAGCCATAGCTAGGAAGAAAGCTGAGGCTGAAGCCGCGAAAGCCGCCGAGGCTGCCGAAGCTGCTGCCGCAGAGGCCGCTGCCGAGGCTCCTGCTGAGGAAGCTCCCGCCGCAGAGGCATAGCCTGTGGACGGAAAGCTGCATATTGGCAGGGTAATCAAATCTTATGGCTCCCGCGGAGAGGTGCTTATAAGCCTCAGGGATATAACCATTGACGATTTGGACATTTCGGAACCGGTATATGCCGTCTTTGACGGACTGCCGGTTCCTTTCTTTTTCCGCTGCATCAAAGGAAAGGGGGCGTCCAGGATCCTGGCTGAGTTTTATGATGTGGTAAGTACGGCAGATGCCGACGAACTGGCCGGGAAAGACCTTTATGCCGATTATCTGGAACTGGAAGGGGATGACGGCATGCCCGACCTCATCGGCTGGACACTCAAGGATGCCGAAGGGGTTACGGTGGGCACCATCACCGGGATTGAGGATATCCCGGGCAATCCCTGCCTCTGCCTTGACACCTCCTCCGGGGAGGTGCTGATTCCTCTCCATGAAGACCTGATCATATCGGAAGACCTTGATGCCAAGGTGCTTACGATGACTGTTCCGGAAGGACTTCTATCTTAGCGACGTATTGTGCCGGCCCGGTGAGGGACACGTTCCGGAAGGAACCGTCAGCCTCCAGCCTGAAGGATACGGCGAGCGTGGCTATCCTTGCGCGGACTTTGACGCAACAGTCTCCTCTCTTGTGGAGGGCGTTCTTCGCCACACTTGCAATGGCCGATGCCACTATTCCGGTCCCGCATGCGAGCGTCTCGTCTTCAACACCTTTCTCATAGGTACGGACGATAATGCCGTCGCCGGTCATCTGTACGAAGTTGACATTTGTCCCTGCAGGTGCGAATCTGGGGTCGTAGCGGAGCGTACGGCCTTCGGACACTGCATCCGCAGCCATAACATCCGGCACAAAGACCACAAGGTGCCGCGTCCCTGTATCCATAAAGAATGACCCGTCTCCAAAGTCCTGTATCTCAGATACATCCTTCATGGAGAGCCGTATGGTCTTCATGCTGCCGGCATCTTCCGTGAGCATGGCGGTATGGGCCCCGTCCGGAGCATTGAAAAGGTATTGTCCGTCGTGGCCCGGAGTTATTCCGAGATCCGCGGCGAAGGCTGTGATGCACCGGCCTCCGTTGCCGCAGAACATGCCTGTGCTGCCGTCGGAGTTGTAGTAGTGCATGTCGAAGTCGGCCCCGTCCGTACCGTCGGCAAGGAGCATCAGGCCGTCGGCTCCGATGCCGGTGTGCCTGTCGCAGAGCTTTCTGATGCCGCTTCCCGAAAAACTGAGGCACGGGTCATTGAGCCTGTCGAAATGCCCGGCAGAAGAGTGCTCCCGGATGTCAGCCAGCAGGAAGTCGTTGCCTGCACCGTGATACTTATACAGGACCATACTCCTTACCTTAAGGCGTTTTCCAGCTCCAGCGAAGCGTCTGTCCTGCCGTCGCGGTACTTCACTATGACCGGGGTGTAAATCTGTATGCCTTCGGGATTGCTGCCTTTAAGCGGTCTGCTGCCGGATACCACCACGGCGCCTGCAGGTATGGTGAGACGCCCGTCCACAGCGCGGATGTATTTCCCGTTGACGGCGTCGTAAACGGCTGTAGCCTTGTTTATTATCACTCCTGTGGCTATGACGCACCCTTCCTGCAGCACAGTCCCCTCATATATTCCGCAGTTGCCGCCGATGAACACTCCGTCCTCCACGATTACCGGAAGGGCTCCCACGGGTTCCAGCACGCCGCCTATCTGTGATGCGGCCGAAAGGTGTACCCGCTTGCCTATCTGTGCGCATGAGCCCACAAGCGAATGGGAATCCAGCATGGTACCTTCATCCACATAGGCCCCGATGTTTACATAAGACGGCGGCATCATCACCACTCCGGGTGCAAGATATGCCCCCCTGCGTACGGAGCTGCCTCCGGGCACAATCCTTACCCCGTCTTCCGGGGAGAAGAACCGAGGAAGGACGGTATCCTTGTCGGAGAACTTCATCTGCCCGACGGGGTATCCGGTCAGCTTCCCGAGACGGAATCCGCTGAGTATTATTTGTTTGACCTCGGTATTCGCCACCCATTCGCCCCTCACCTTATAAGCTGAGCGGATGCTGCCGTCTTCAAGTCCGGCTATGGTCTTTTCAAAAAGTTCGAGTTCTGTCATAAGCTATAAAAGTCCCAGGGGAGTAAGAATTTCCTTCATCCTGGCAAGGGTGCCGGGGGCTGCCGGAGTAAGCGGAAGGCGGCATTCGTTGCGGCAAAGTCCCATAAGCGAAAGCGCTCCTTTGGCCGGTACCGGGTTGCTTTCCATGAAGCAGTCTTTCATAAGCGGCATGAGGAGGCTGTTCAGCCTGGATGCCTCGGCATCATTGCCGTCCCGGAGGGCTTTGGTCAGCGAAAGCATAAGATCCGGGGCTATGTTGCTCACGACGCTGATCACTCCGTCACCGCCGGCAGACATGATTTCGTAGGTCTGGTCGTCGTTTCCGCTCAGTACGGCAAATCCTTCAGGACGGTTGCGGATGATATCATTCACCTGGTCCAGTTTGCCGGAAGCCTCCTTTACGCCCGCTATGCCGGGAAGTCCGGCCAGGCGGAGGGTGGTGGCGGCCGTCATGTTCTTTCCTGTCCTCCCGGGGACGTTGTAAAGCAGTATCGGAATGTCCGTAGCCTCCGATATGGCCTTGAAATACATGTACAGGCCCTCGTCGGTGGGTTTGTTGTAGAACGGGACCACGACGAGGAAGGCCTCGGGGCGGTACTTCTCCAGAAGCCTGATGTTCCTTATGGTGCCGGCGACGGAATTCGTCCCGCATCCTATCACGTAAGGGGTGGAGCCCGCCTCTTCGGAGACGATATCCATTATCCGGCATTTCTCGTCATCCGACAGGCAGGGCGTCTCGGCTGTCGTGCCGAGCGGTACCAGGAAGTCTATCCCGGCCGAAAGCTGCCGCCCGAGCAGGGCCTTGAAAGAGTCATAGTCCACCTCTCCGTCCCGGAAAGGAGTCACCAGTGCTGTACCGCAGCCTTTGAGTATTGTTTTTTCCATAATTTCAGGCCAGCAATAAATCCTTGAATTCGTAAACGTCTCCCGCCTTCAGGCCTTCGGTCATCACGGCGGCCTGCACGGCGCCTTCGGCAAGTCCCCTGCGGGAGAATGCCTCATGCTCGAGCGTAAGCCTGTCATTGAGCCCTTCGAAAGACACCGTGTGGATACCGGGGATTTCTCCTGCGCGCACGGAGGCTATCTCCGGCTTGACGCCCATCTGTTCCTCGACGGTATTGCCGAGGGTTATGGCAGTTCCGCTGGGGGCATCGAGCTTGTGGCAATGGTGCTTTTCAATAATATAGGGGGTGTATCCTCCGGACTTTGCAAGCAGGGAGGCGGTCTTTTCCACTACGGCGGACAGGACGTTAATTCCTATCGAATAGTTGGAAGCCCAGATCAGGGGGGTCCCTTTGGCCCTGAAGTATGCGAATACCTCATCCTTTATGTCATACCAGCCGGTAGTCCCTACCACGACGGCCTTGAACATGTCGGCGAGGGCCTTGTAATTGGCCCGGAAGGCATCAGGGACGGTGAAGTCTATGCATACGGCATCGGAGGCCATGGCTTTGTCGAAGGCTGCGATGTCTTCGCTCCAGCCGATGCAGGAAACACCCCTTTCGGCAAGGACGGCCTCAATCATCCTTCCCATGCGTCCGTATCCGGATATTACGACTTTAAGTGCCATAAGATGAATTATTTACAAATTGCTTTATGGAATGCGCGTGCTACGCTGACGGCCGCATCGTCCGGCACGATCGCCGAGACGCTGTCGGGCCTTACCATGGCCTTGTATCCGGCCGCCCTTACCGCGTCGGCCACCCTGGCATCACTGCCGCATCCTATCCCGATTATCGACACCACGGTCTCGCCCGGCCGGCAGTGCAGGTCCTCGAACTCACCGACGCCCATTTCGCTTACGTCCTTGCCCTTCAGCAGCGCGACCACCTTAGGCCCTGGCACGAGGTGCCTGTCGCACACGGTGGAAAACTCACCGTCAGGATTGGACGTGTTCCTCACGTTGATGGGAATGTCCTTCATCCTGGCTGGCCGTATGGTAAGGGGATGCAGCACCCTTGCGCCCAGGAGGGCCATGTCTGACGCCTCCTCGTATGAGAGGGAGGGCACGCATACGGTTCCTTCGACTATGCGCGGGTCTGCGGAACGCACTCCGTCCACGTCTGTCCATATATCCACGGCATCGGCCCCTGTTGCAAGCCCGAAGATGGCGGCCGTGTAGTCAGACCCTTCGAAACCGAGCACCGTGGGCTTGCCGGATCTGGAGGTGGCTATGAAGCCCTGTGACAGAACCACCTGGGCCTCATCGAAGGCCTGTCCGACAGCTTCGGATATGTTGGCGCAGGTCTTGTCCATATCGACCGCGGCCGAAAGGAAATTGTCGTCGGTGATTACCATCTTGCGGGCATCCAGGAGTTTGCAGGGGATTCCGGCACAGTTCATCGCGGCGTTTATCACCATCGATGAAAGCAGCTCCCCATGGGAAATGATGGCTGCCTGGAATGCCTCGGGAGTCGAGGTCCAGCTTCCGCAGATGCAGGCGCTAACGTCTGAGTACAGCCCAGACATAACCCGTATGATATTCTCCCGCACATCCTGCAAAAGGCTGCCGGAAGAAAGCTGGGCGGCGAGGTCTATATGACGGATTTCCAGATAATTGAGTATCTTTTCGGCCGTTTCGGAATCTCCGCTGCGTGCAGCCTCGGCAAGTGCGAGGAGCTGTCTTGTCACAGCTGCGAGGGCTGAGACTATCACCACAGGCTTTTCGTCAAGATGTTTCCTGACGATGGCCATAACCCTTCCAATGGCAGCCTCATCCTTGACGGAACTGCCCCCGAATTTCAAAACCAACATTTTTCAAAAATATTAATGTATGTGCGTGCTGCGCTTTCAAGTTCGCTCAGCAGTACGTATTCCCTTTCCGTGTGCGCCACCAGTATGGACCCGGCTCCGCAGATCGCCCTGTTCCTGAATGCACCCAGGTGCGGGGCGTCGCTTCCGAATGCCACCGGTCCCTTTGGGATGCCGTCCACCGTGAAATATTCCAGAGGCATGTCCCCGCCGAGGGCCTCGATGTTTATCCCCTCTCCGGCAGCCTCCCTCAGGGCTCCTTCTATGAGGCTGTGGCTTGCGAATGTGGTCCTGAAATACAGTTCGCACTCCAGGGCGGGGGAGAGGATGTTGCGCGGATTGTCAGAGCGCAGCATCCCTGCGTTCCACGTCGTCGTACCCAGAAGGCCGTCCTGCGGGAAAGATACGGAACCAAGCCGGTTCATGAAAGACACGAAACGGTCGATGGCGGAAATCCCTTCCGAGGGATAGCCCGAGTGGCAGGGTTTCCCTTCTATGCGGATTTTGAATGCCGCCGTACCCTTGGAGGCCGTAACCATCTTTCCGTCAGTGGGCTCGCCGACTATGAGATATCCGGCGCCGGCTGCCTTTCCCTCCCGGCACAGTCTGTCGTAGGCTTTCGCCCCCTTTGAGCCGGTCTCCTCGCCTGCCACAAGCAGCAGGGCGAATCCTTCGGCGCCATTTGCGGCAAGTGCCCGGCAGGCGCCCAGCATGGAGATAATCTGGCCTTTGGCATCGCAGGAGCCGCGCCCGGTTATCAGAAGGTCGTCCCCGGCGGCAGTCTTGCCGTCAGGAAGTCCGGAGCCGGCCTTTATTTCGGAAAATGCGGGGTGGATGTAAGGAGGAACGGTATCCAGATGGGTGCAGAAGACCACCCTGGGCTCGCCGCGGCTGAAGAGAAGGTTGACGGTGCCGTCGCCGACATCCATCATGCGCACCGTGCAGCCACCTATGCAGGCGGGGACGGCTTCTGCCAGGAGCCCGGCAAGTGCGGTCTCGCTTCCTGAAGTGGAATCGACCTCCAGAATCTTCCTGAACAGCCCTATGTCAATCAGTTCAGCCATTTCTACGAATCCGTTTTGCTATCAATGCAGGCAGGGCGGGTAAGTCCCGTTTGATAATCATTACTCCATAACTTGCTATAAGCAAGGTGTTTATGCAGAGGCTTGCCGCCAGGGGAAGCCTTCCTGTGAATGTCATTGCGATGCAGAGCGCCGCCGCTGCGGCCACATACATGAGCATATCCCTGAGGGGATAGTCCACCGGATAGTATTTCTGCCCCACGAAGTACGAAAGGAGCATCGCGGTGCCATATCCGGCCACCCCGCCCCAGGCGCAGGCCATATATCCGTACCTGGGTACAAGCAGCACGTTGACGGCGATGAGCACCGCACAGCCTGCCCCGGAGAATATCGCTCCCCATAATGTCTTGTCAGTCAGCTTGTACCAGAAGGACAAGTTGAAATAAATCCCCATCATTATCTCGGCCGCCATCACTATCGGGACCACCCTCAGCCCTGTCCAGTAGTCGCTGTTTATGATGTGTTTCAGCAGGTCCATATAGCCCACTACGGTTATGTAGGCGAGCAGGGTGAATATCAGGAAATACTTCATTCCCCTGGCGTAGGTCGCCGCCCTGTCTTCTTCCTGCGAAGAGCCGAAGACGAAGGGTTCGTAGGCGTAACGGAAGGCCTGGGTTATCATCGCCATTATCATGGCAATCTTGCTTGCGGCCCCGTAGATGCCGAGCTGCACGCTGGCGTCATCTCCCTTGTAAAGCCCCGGGAACAGGATTTTGTCGATGGTCTGATTCAGTATCCCGGCTATACCGAGCAGAAGGATGGGCCAGGAATAGGAAAGCATCCTGCGCAGCAGCGCTCCGTCGAAACCATATCCTATCCCGCGGATTTCCCCGGCGAACAGCAGTGTGATTGCTGCCGTGCAGAACAGGTTGATATAGAATACGTAACCTACTCCGACCGAAGGATCGTAAACATGCCCCCAGAGCTGCGGATTGCGTCCGTAAAATTCCGGCAGGAACACGAAGGCGCACAGGTTCAGGAAGATGCTCGCGGCGATGAACGTGAGTTTGAGGGCGGCGAACTTGATGGCCTTCCCCTTGTACCTTAGGTATGCGAAAAGGATGCACTGGAATGCGTCTATCGCGACTGTGACAGCCATGGCCAGCACGTAGGAGGGGCAGTCGCCGTATCCCATCGCCTCCGAGAGCGGCTTTATGAAGACGGCTGCAAGCGTGGCAAATGCCACCGAACTCATCAGCAGGCTCCGCAGGGCGGTGGAAAAGACCATCTTCGCATCTTCGCCCTCTTTGTTGGCAAAACGGAAGAAGGCGGTTTCCATCCCGTAGGTAAGAAGTACCAGCAGAAGGGCCGTATATGCGTACAGGTTGGTGATTATGCCGTAGCCACCGCTTTCAGCCGCAATCTTGTAGGTATATAGCGGGACCAGCAGATAGTTGAGGAATCTCCCTACTATGCTGCTCAGCCCGTAAACGGCAGTATCCTTAAGCAGTGACTTGAAGTCGGCCATCTTCTATATCGAGGCTATGTTCTTTTCGTTGAACAGGTTCTTGCCCTCGGCAGTATAGGCGTATGCTATGCGGTCGGCATAATGTTCCTCCACCTTGCCCCTTACAATCTTCGAGGTGGAATTGACCATCTTGTTGGCTATGCTGAAAGCCTCGTCGCAGATGACCACGGCGGCCGGGAGCCACCTCTCCGGGAACATCCCTGCGTGCGATCCGCCCTTCTTGTATGAGTCGATCTCATCCTGGATTTTCCGGAGCATGACCTTCTTTCCTTCAGCGGTGTCCGGCCCCGCTCCCTGTTTGCGGGCGTACTCGGCAAGGGCATCCTTGTCCGGGACTATCAGGACGATGGTGTATGGATCCTGGTTATTGTGAAGCACCACCTGGCTTATGTACTTCGAGCCGTCGGTGAGGCTGTCTTCGAATCCTTCCGGGGAATATTTTTCACCGTCGGAAGATATCAGTAGGGATTTGAAACGGCCAACGACATACAGGAAATCGGTGTCGAACGGGCAGATATAACCCATGTCGCCGGTATGCAGCCATCCGTCCACTATGGTGTCGGCAGTGGCCTTGGGATTCTTCCAGTAGCCGGCCATTACGTTTTCACCGCGGATGACTATCTCGCCTTTCTGCCCTATGGGGACTTCCGCCCCCTCGCCGTCACAAATCTTGATGTCCATGGGCTTGACTATGCGGCCGGAAGAGCCGAAGATGGCGTGCCCTTCGGAGTTGGCGCATATTATCGGGGTGGCTTCCGTGAGCCCGTATCCCTGGTACATGGGCATCCCGACGGCACAGAAGAAGCGCTGGAGGTTGATGTCGAGCAGGGCACCGCCGCCGACGAAGAAACGCATCCTCCCGCCGAAGCTTTCCCTTACCGACTTGAAAATCAGCTTGTCGAACAGCCACATGAGAGGTTTGCGCCAGCATACAGCAAGGCCGCCGCGGTTGTAGTACTCTTTGTTATAGGCTTCCGCATTGCGTACGGCGAAATTGAACAGCTTCTCCACCACCGGGCCCTTTGCCTTTATGCCGCTCTCTATGTTCTTCTTGAAGTTGCGGGCGAGTGCGGGCACCGACAGCATCACGTGGGGCCTTGTCTCGCGGATGGCGACGGGCACGTTCTTCAGGGTCGCGAGGGCGTTCTTCCCTATGGGGACGAAGGCGATGCTTCCGCCGTAGTACATGAGCGTGTACATTCCGGCTACGTGCGCGAAGCAGTGGTCGAGCGGCAGGATTATCAGCATGACCTGGTTTTCGCCTACTGAGATCACCGAATTGCCCTGGGCCACGTTGGCGGTGTAGTTACGGTGTGTAAGGAGGATGCCCTTGGGGTCTGCCGTGGTGCCGGAGGTGTAGCTGATGTTGGCATAGTCGTCCGGGCCGATGGAACGGAAACGCTCTTCGAATGCCGCAAAGTCCTGCGCAAGGAATTCATCTCCAAGCTTCTGCACCTCGGACATGCGTATTTCGCCCTCTCCAAGCGAGTCTATGTAAAAAGCGTTGTCGTCGAACACGATTACCTTCTTCAGGGCGGGGCACTGTCCGGCGATGGCCCTTATCTTCGGAAGATGGTTGGCCGATACCAAAACCCATTTCGAGTCTGAATGGTTGATGCGGAAAACGAGGTCCTGGCCTTCCCCGAGGTTCACGCTCAGGGGCACATCCACGGCCCCGGCGTACAGGGCGCCGAGCTCGGCGAGTATCCACATGGACCGGCTTTCCGACAGAAGGGCGATCTTGTCCCCCTTCTCCAGCCCGAGGGCCATGAGCCCGGCTCCGATGCGGTAAGCCTCCTTACGTGTCTGTTCCTGAGTTATTTCCGTCCATTCGGAGCCTACTTTTTCCCTCAGGTAAACGTGGTCCGCGTACTTTCTGGTGTAATTCTCGACGAAGTCGATGATAGTGGGTCTTGTTGTTGTCATAATGCTATCTGAACAGTCCGAAAAGTTCGTTGTCAATCATCTGGGTGACGGCCTCGAAATCTTCGGGCCTGCCTTCGAATTTATAGCGGTCGGCATCGATGACCAGCACCTTGCCGGTATATTCCTTGATCCATGCCTCATAGCGTTCGTTGAGGCCGGTGAGATAGTCTATCCTGATGCTCTTTTCGTATTCCCGGCCACGCTTCTGTATCTGGGCGACGAGGTTGGGAATGGAGCTGCGCAGGTATATCATGAGGTCCGGCTGCCTGACCAGCGACATCATCAGGTCGAACAGCTCGGAGTAATTCTCAAAGTCGCGGACGCTCATCAGCCCCATGGAATGCAGGTTCGGGGCGAATATCTTGGCGTCTTCGTAAATGGTCCTGTCCTGCACTATCACCCCTTCGCTTTTGGAGATTTCCACGACGTCCTTGAACCGCTTGTTGAGAAAATAAATCTGGAGATTGAATGACCAGCGCTCCATATCTTCGTAAAAATCGGCGAGATACGGATTGAAATCAACGGATTCGTAACGTGGAGTCCAGCCGTAGTGCCCGGCCAGCATCCTGGTCAGCGTGGTCTTGCCGCTGCCGATGTTTCCTGCTATGGCTATATGCATTGTCGGAAAATGATTAATCAGTGTCTTCGGGCGCTTCAAGGTCTTCCTCGGGCTCGTTGAACGGCTGAAGGAAGGGATTGTGGGTGCGCTCGTAACCTATGTCCGTGCGGCCTCCGTGGCCGGGGAGCACGTCCGTATCCCCGGGAAGGCCCATGATCTTGTCCATCACCGATACGATGAGTTTGTCGTAATCCCCGTACGGAAGGTCCGTGCGGCCGATGGAACCAGCAAAAAGGGTGTCCCCGCTGAGCAGCACCTTGTCGGCCCCGTCATAAAAGCAGACGCTTCCGGGAGTGTGCCCCGGGGTGGTGATTACCTTGAAAGTGCAGCTTCCGAAGCCGAGTTCCTGCCCGTCGGCAAGGCTCTCGAAGCGGAAGCCTGCATCCGGTGCGGGAAGGCCGAAAGCGGAGGCAAAGGAGTTGCCGCCTTCAAGTACCGGGCGGTCTTCCGGGCTCATCCGGATGACGGCGCCGTACTTCCCGGCAAGGCGGGCTGCTCCGTAGATATGGTCGAAGTGCCCGTGGGTGAGCCAGATTTCCCCGAGTGAGACGCCCTCCTTTGCGAGCGTATCCTCAAAGGCTTCCCATTCCGGGGCGTCAAGCATTCCGGGATCAACGGCGACGCCGGCACCACCTGCATCCCACAGAAGGTAGCAGTTGGTGCCGAAGCCGTTGAAACAGAATGACTTGATGTACATTCTAAAGCCCGGTTACTTTATGACTCCTAGCTCCTTGCCGACCTTTATGAAGGCGGAGATGGCTTTGTCGAGGTGTTCCTTTGTGTGGGCCGCGGAAAGCTGTACCCTTATGCGGTCCTTGCCCTTCGGAACGACCGGATAGGTGAAGGAAGTCACGAAGATGTTTTCCTTCGCCATCGCCTGTGCGAACTTCCCTGCGAGGATGGGGTCATAGAGCATTACTGCGCAGATGGCGCTCTCGGTAGGATGGATGTCGAAGCCGGCGGCTTCCATCTTCTCGCGGAAGTAGGCTACGTTCTCCTGCTGGCGGTCGTGCAGGGCATTGCTCTCCTTCAGCATCTTGAACATCTCGATGGCGCCTGCGGCAATCATCGGAGGGATGGAGTTGGAGAACAGATAAGGCCTCGAACGCTGGCGGAGCATTTCGATAATCTCCTTGCGGCCGGTGGTGAATCCGCCCACGGTGCCTCCGAATGCCTTCCCGAGGGTGCCGGTGAAGATGTCGATGCGTCCGTAGCAGTTGAACTGCTCGGCTACGCCGCGGCCGGTTTTGCCGACTACGCCTGCCGAGTGGCTTTCATCCACCATCACTAGGGCGTCGTATTTCTCGGCGAGGTCGCAAATCTTGTCCATGGGGGCGACGTTTCCGTCCATTGAGAATACGCCGTCGGTGCAGATGATCCTGAATCTCTGCGCCTGGGCCTCCTTGAGGCAGCGCTCGAGGTCTGCCATGTCAGCGTTGGCATAACGGTAACGAACTGCCTTGCAGAGCCTTACGCCGTCAATGATGGATGCGTGGTTAAGCGCGTCGGAGATTATTGCGTCGTCTGCGGTCAGGAGCGGTTCGAATACACCGCCGTTTGCATCGAAGCAGGATGCGTAAAGGATGGTGTCTTCGGTGTGGAAAAACTCCGAAATGGCGGCTTCAAGCTGCTTGTGGAGATCCTGGGTGCCGCAGATGAAGCGGACGGAGGACATTCCGAAGCCCCTTTCTTTCATTGCCTTTATGGCAGCGTCAATGAGGCGCTGGCTGTCGGCGAGGCCGAGGTAGTTGTTGGCACAGAAGTTCAGTGCCTTGGAGCCGTCCTCAAGGGTGATTTCGGCACCTTGTGCGGAGGCGATGTTGCGCTCCTTCTTGTAAGTGCCGGACTCCTTGATGGCTTCGAGCTCGGCTTTCAGATGGTCTTTGATTTTGCCGTACATAGCATAATCCTTTAAAAGTTGATATGTTGACTGCGTCAAAACAGTCTTTGTTTATATAAAGCCGAAAGTTAACAAACATTTGGCAATAATTTGTATTTTTGTAACGATTCAATAGCCCCGACCTTCATTGTGCGAAGGAGTAATACAGGCACCAGGTTTTATTTGTGTTTATTAACATTCATTTAACTGATGAAAAAAGTTCTGGTTATCGGTTCAACGGGGCAGATCGGCTCCGAACTGACTATGAAGCTCCGCGGTATCCTCGGAGGAGACAATGTGGTTGCAGGTTATATCCAGGGTGCGGAGCCCAAGGGAATCCTGCTCGAAAGCGGTCCTGCTGAAGAAGCTGATGTCTGCAACGGACAGCAGCTCCGCGAAATCGTGACGAAGTACAAGATCGACACCATCTATAACCTTGCGGCGCTCCTGTCTGCAGTAGCGGAGCGCAAGCCCCTGCTGGCCTGGCATATACAGATGGACGGCCTGCTGAACATCCTCGAAATAGCCAAGGATGAGAAGTGCGCCGTGTTCACTCCCAGTTCCATCGGCTCGTTCGGTCCCCAGACCCCCCGCAACAACACGCCGCAGGATACCCTCCAGAGGCCGCGCAGCATGTACGGATGCACCAAGGTGGCTACCGAACTGCTCAGCGATTACTATTTCTTCAAGTATGGTGTCGATACCCGTTCGGTCCGTTTCCCGGGACTCATTTCCTATACTACGCTTCCCGGCGGCGGCACCACGGATTATGCTGTGGAGATTTACTATGCCGCTGTCAAAGGCGAAGAATTCGTCTGCCCTATCGCTGCCGGCACCTTCATGGATATGATGTATATGCCGGATGCCCTGAAGGCTGCCGTTGACATCATGGAAGCCGATCCTTCCAAGCTCGTCCACCGCAATTCCTTCAATATCGCCTCGATGAGCTTCGACCCGGATATAATCTACAAGAAAATCTGCGAGCATGTGCCCGGGTTTAAGATGCGCTATGAGTTCGATCCCATCCGCCAGGCCATCGCCGATTCCTGGCCCGACAAGATGGATGACAGCTGCGCCCGCGAGGAATGGGGCTGGAAGCCGTCATACGACCTCGAGACCATGACTGTGGATATGCTTGAGAACCTCAGGAAGAAACTCCTGTAGGCTTTTCCTGCTTTTCAGACTCTTTCCGCTCCGGCTCCTTCACTGGTTCCGGGGCGGATTCCTTTATATTCCGGGCCTCTTTTCTGAGCCGTCGGGCCTCTTCCTTCAGCCGGGCCCTTTCCTCCCTGCGCTCTGCAGCTTCTTTCTTTTTCAGATATTTAAGCCGGTATTTTTCTATGCGTGCGGCGTCCTTTTCCTCCTGCCGTTTCTGTGCTTTCAGAAGTTTGAGCTTGCGGGCGCGGGCCTTCTCTTTCTTTTTCTCCAGCTTGAGGCTGTCACGCACCGCATCGAGGCTGTCCAGCCTGGCCCATTCTTTTTCCCGCGCGGCGCTCTTGAGGGCTCTGAGGGAATCCGTCAGTGCCTTCTTGCGCTGCTTTTCAAGCTTTTTCAGCTCTTTTGAAGACAGCGGTTTCCGCACCAGGCTGTCCCGGGTGGCGGATTTAAGCGTATCTGCAGCAGCCTTCACTGCGGCCCTACTGACTGCAAGGCTGTCTTTCGCGGCGGCAAGGGTGTCTTTTGCGGCCGTGAGAGTATCCTGTGCCGCCTTCGGAGGGATGCTGTCAGGCTGGGTCTTAAGTGTATCGGCTGCTGGAGGAGCCTTACGCTTTGCCTTGTTGTCCCGGATGCTCTTGTACACCTGGGCCATATAGCCGGGGAAATAGATATCCGTCTGCCTGAATGCCGCTCTGGGACGCAAGGAGTATTCGGCACGCTCGGAAGCCCTTGGCGTGTAGCTTGTTATAGCCTTCCTGTCAGCGGGCCTGATCTCCGGCTGCCAGTTGAATCCCTTCAGCTTGCGGTCCTCGCTTTTCATCTGCGCCAGAGGGAAGGCGTTGTTTTTGGCTTCTTCGAAATAATATACCCGGTCTATTTCACCGTCCTTGAACTGGGCATACAGCATCTTCGCCTGGGCCTTGTTCACGGTGGCGAATGTGCTGTCCTCCTTGATGTAGAATACCGCATTGGCGTCTCCGAGGGCATCGAACCGCCGGAGGGAACCTTCCTTGTCAAAATATGCCAGCATTTCGGCAGACCGTATCTGGTCGAAGCAGAGCGTGTCTTCCTTTATGGTGACGAAGGCGTTGGACATCAGATATGCCCGGTCCAGCGCCCCGTTCCTCGGGAGGACGTGTATGCTGTCGGCGGCATATTGCCTGGTCCCTTCATTCCACACCATCGGCTCCTTGTAGAGCCTTACAAGTGAATCCAGATCGCAGTAAGCCAATGAATCACAGGCCATCTGGATATCCTTGCGGAAAAGCTTCACGTTCCTTATCGCCTGGAGGAAACCTACCTTGGAAGTATCTTTCGGTGCGGAGGCAAGGGAATCGGCGGCCGGTTTGATGCTGAGTGAATCGGTGGCAGGGGACGGCGCGGGCAATTGTGCCGGAGGCTCGGGTGCTTCCGGAGCCGGGGCTTTCAAGCCTTCAGTGACTGCGGATACCGGACCGCCTTTCCGGACTGCCCGTTCTTTGCGGAGTTTCTCTGCAGCAAGCTTTGCCGCCTGGGCCGGATCGTTTCTGGCAGCCTCTTCCGCAGCCTTTGCCGCTTCCTCGGCAGCCTTCCGGCGGAAAGCGGTCACGGCATCGGCATTTATGTCTTCAAGCCTTTTCCGGGCCACCCTGAATGCCGTGGAGTCCAGTTTGAAACGGGGAACGGAATAGTAGATAAGCGTGTCCGCGCCGAAATATACGGTATCCTTGGGCTGCCCCTTTTCCCCTTCGGTAAGTCCTATCACGGCAGGATCGCGCATCATGTCTATGCGTGACAGAGAATCGGTATAGAGCATCCTTCCTGCCACTGCGGCGATATCTCTTGTCGTATCCGTAAGCTGTGCATTACCAAGCATTTCCACGTTCAGGCTGTTGCGGTGGAAATACACCGAGTCAGCCCAGGCCTCCCTGTCGGGCGTCATCCCGTGGACCTTGTTCCGGAACAGGAATACTTCTCTCAGCCGGTCGTACCATCCCGCGTCGGACGACAGCATGTCATCGTCCTTCCAGGCATCCGTCCCGCGCCCGAAGGTGGCGAAACTGCGTCCTGTGTCATAATCCAGCCGGGAGGTTTTCACGAAGATGCTGTCCGTGAACATGTTCACGTTGTCGGAGAAGGTGAATGTCTTTATTTTGGAATCGTAAGTGCCTGAGAGGCTTTCGATTATCTGCCCGTCTTTGTCTTTCATAGCCCCGCCTCCGGCAAAGACTGCGACGCTGTCGCGGGTGTTGTAATCCAGGTGCCTGGTGCGGAGGGTGTTCCGGTCTTTGTCCTGCAGCTGCACGAGCGTCCCCCTGAACTGTGCGAGATCCTGGGGAATTAGGTAAATCAGCCGGTCGCTTGTCAGAACCGTCTCATTCTGAAGTATTTTCACATTGCCGATGGCGTCTATCTCCTCCGCGCTCACATTCCACAGTGCGGTGTCGCACAGAAGATAGGTGTTATTGTGGAAGAAGCGGGCCGGCCCGGTGACTTTGCGGAAGCTTACCCCGTTTTTCTCTATGAGTTCCATGGACTTGGCACTCAGCAGGCTTACCAGGGAGTCCACCTGTTGCCTGCTTTGTGCAGCGGCTTTCACACCGGGCAGCAAGGCCAGTATGGCAAGAATAAGTATGCCCGGGCGCAGGCGCATCGGTCAGTCTTTGGAAACCGCTTTTTCCTTCCAGGCCTTGCGGGCAAAGTCGCAGCCGCGGAAAATGGGGTCGATAACCACGTAGGTGGTCTTGATTTTCTCGGAGATGAATTCGTCTATGGCCTGCAAGGCCTTCTGGTTGTGTACCTTGTCCACAAGGCTGCTGTAATCGTTTTCGAATGAGGCCTTGTGTGCGGGGATTATCTTGTCAACCTTGATTATCTTATATACGAGGTTGCCGCTCCGGCCCTCGTCGTCCAGTGATTCCACAGGCTCGGAAATACTCCCTTCGGACAGATCCTTTACGGCTTTCCAGTCGGAAGGCTTTATTTCGTCGATGTCGAAGGTGGCCGATCCGGTAGCCGGGTTCACCATCTGCCCGCCGTTGGTCCTGGTGGCGGGATCCTGCGAATAGAATTTGGCGGCAAGGGCGAATGATACCGCTCCCGCCTGTATCTGTGTCCTGAGGCTGTCCAGAGTCTTGAATGCCTTCACGTGGTCGTCGGAAGTGTATCTGGGCTTGAGAAGGATGTGCCGTGCATTGAACATGTCGCCGTTTTTCTCAAGGACTTCGATAAGGTGGAATCCGTCCGGTGTCTGGACGATCTGCGATACGGTGCCGGGCTTGAGCGACATGGCGGCATCGGCGAACGACGGCCAGAAATAGGACTTTGCCGTCATTCCCAGTTCACCGCCCCTGCGTGCCGAACCCATGTCTTCCGAGTATATGCGCGCAAGCGTGGAGAACTTCTCACCGTTCATTATCCTTTCGCGGAGGTTCAGGAGCCTCTGCCTTACTTCCATTTCCGCCGCCGCCTTGTCGGGGTAGATGCATATCTGGCTCATTTTGTACCTGGTGGATACCATCGGAAGGTCCTCGGACTTGAGGGTGTCGGTGTATGCCTTGACGTCAGCCGGCGTAAGTTCCGGGATGCCTGATGCTATCTTCTGCTGCATCTGCTGCGTAAGACTTTGGTCCTCAAGTTGTTGCCTCCATTCCTGGCGGAGTTTGTAGAGAGGTTTGCCGAAGGTGTCCTCGATACCTTTCTCGCCGCCGAGTTCGGTCTTCATGCCGTCAACCTGCCGGCTAAGCTGGTTTTCCACCATCTCGTTGTTGACGGTGAGCGAATCAATGCGGGCCTGCATGAGGAAAAGCTTGGAATCCAGCATGTCTTCAAGCATCTTGCAGCGGCTTACGGGCTCTCCGTAGTAACCGCGGCTGGCCTGCATGTACTTTATCTGGCTCTCTATCTGGCCGATAGTTATCATTTCGTCGCCTACCACGGCCACGGTCTTGTCGATAAGGCCGGACGGATATGTCTGGGCCCATGCCACAGCGCCCGACAAGGCGATAAATGAGATGGATAGTAAACGTTTAATCATCATTCTCAGATAAAAGCTTATTGTCCAGTTCGCTCAGCAGATCCCGCCTCCGTGCTCCGAGAATAAGGTCGTGAATCCTTGACTGGAAGTAACTTACGGGCCCCCTCTGGCCGGAGGGAATGCTCTCGGGGATATATGCTATGGCCTCGGACCCGTCCGCGAGGGTGTTCTGTACGTAACCCCCCTTTACCGACGAGAGCATCTTTGCGGGATCCATTTCCATAATTCCCGCCAGGGCCGATGCCTCCGTCCAGCCGCCTCCGAAGTCGGAGAACATATATGCCCGTGCAAAGGTCAGGCTGTCGGAAGACGCGCCCTGAAGGCTCTCTGACGCAAGTTTTTCTTTCAGTTCCCCAAGGACGGGGGAGTCGGCCGATATCTTCATGACCCGTGCACGCACAAGGGCCCGGTCGAGGATGAAATCAGCCTGATGGCCGTCGTAGTAGGCCTGCACGTCGGCAGGTGTTACGGTGGTGTCGAGATTCTGGCGGATGTAATGCTGTTCGTAACGGTATTTGAGCAGGGAAACCTTGTATTCCTCGATTTCCCTTGATACGTCGCATTCTTCCTTCGGCAGCTCCCTGGCCGCCCGTACCGCCTTCAGCCTGTCGGCTTTCCAGGAATTGATATACCTTGACGCTATGGCTGCGCTGTCTTCCTGCGAGGTGCCGGGAGGAATCAGGTTTTCGACGGTTTCACGCGGGAGTTTGTATCCTCCCACTTCGGCTACGGTGTCGCTCAGTCCCAGCAAGGCCCCGACGGAGTTGCAGCACACCGCCAGGCCTGCCAGACAGGCTGTACATGTCAATCTGAGTAATACGCTTTTCATCATACAAATCCTCATGCAGGCTGCCCTGCACGGGACGGGGCTACCTGGAATAGTTGGGGGCCTCCTTGGTGATGGTTACGTCGTGCGGGTGACTCTCAAGGAAACCGGCATTCGTAATACGCACAAATCGTGCCTTTCTGAGAGCCTCTATGTTGCGGGCGCCGCAATAGCCCATTCCGGAGCGCAGGCCGCCTACCAGCTGATAGACGACTTCGGAGACGGTGCCCTTGTAGGGAACCTGGGCCACGATGCCTTCGGGAACGAGTTTCTTGATGTCTTCCTCCATATCCTGGAAGTAGCGGTCCTTGGAGCCGTGCTCCATTGCTTCGAGCGAGCCCATGCCCCTGTAGGACTTGAACTTGCGTCCGTTGAGGATAATGGTCTCCCCGGGAGATTCCTCAGTGCCTGCGAACAGGGAGCCTGCCATGATTGTGGAGGCTCCTGCGGCGAGTGCCTTGGTGATGTCGCCTGAATAGCGGATGCCTCCGTCGGCAATTACCGGGATGCCGCGCCCTTCAAGTTCCCGTGCCGCGAGCATCACGGCTGTCAGCTGGGGCATTCCCACGCCGGCGATGATGCGGGTGGTGCAGATGGAGCCCGGGCCTATTCCCACCTTGACGGCATCCACTCCGGCATCGGCCAGCGCGCGTGCGCCCTCTGCCGTGGCAACGTTGCCCGCAACTATCTGTATCTCTTTGTTCTTGAACTGCCTGCAGCACTCGGCGATCACCTTAAGCACGCCTTCGGAGTGCCCGTGTGCGGTATCTACCACCACCGCGTCGGCTCCTGCGGCGGCAAGGGCTGCGATACGGTCGGCCGTGTCCGCCTTCACGCCCACGGCGGCCGCTACCAGAAGCCTTCCCTTCGAATCCTTCGAGGCTATCGGGTTGTCCTTTATCTTCATGAGGTCCTTGTAGGTGATGAGCCCGACGAGTTTGCCGTCTTCATCGACGACTGATGAAGTGACCGATGTGTAAAGTGCTTTCTTGCTATAGGCAGAAAACCACCGTTCGAACAGCCGACTGCGCAACCGCTGCTTACCGTCGCCTGTTTCGCAGATGTATAGCAGCGTAGTATTATTCTTGTCGAAGAACTCTGCCACTATAACCAGCACCGTATCTTTCACCTTTCGGTCATTGGGTGACGGCCGGTTGTCCACATTGACGATAATCAGATGGTAAGCCTCACTTTGCATCAGACTGTCATCTGTCATAAAGCCTACGGAGTAATGTACATCGTGTTCAGTAAAGAACTCGAAATAGTTTTCTTCGTCGGCCTCCTCTACTTTGTATGGCGACTGGCTGTTAATGAGTTGTATGTCCAGGCGGTTCATAAGACGAAAGTGTAGTTGGCAGGTTTGCCTGTCCGCTGTTCGTAGGTCTTTTTCATCTTCTCTTCCAACCGAGCCACACACTGGCGTTTCTTTTCCTTGGCCGCCATAAAGCGAGCCATTGCTTCTTCCTTTGTCATAACAATATCTTTTTATTACACGCTGCAAAGATAGTGCAAAATTTCGATTAAGCGAAGAGAATACAAATAAATTTGCATTCTTAAGCGTGAGAAATATACCTAATTCGAGCGAAATACAAAATAAATCACGATTTATTTTATTTCCGAGATGCTCCCTATCTTCGGCGGGGATGAGTGCCGCTCAAAGCATCTGCGCCACTCCCCAGAGCCACTGCATCGAGGCCCCAGCCGCACCCATGACCAGCAGCACCGCCACGACCGCTGCCAGCAACGTGAGGACGAGCAGCAGCGGCAGCGACGTGATGCCCAGCCGGCAGATGAGCACACGAATGAGGAACGCCCGGAGCAGGGGAACGCGGTTCAGGCCGCTTTCCACCCGTTCCAGCCATCTTGCGGCATTGCCGATGTCATATCGTTGGGACATCATAAAGGCACCTCTCCATGACAGACTGTCACCAGCTATTCACACCCGTACCCCTGGCTATTTGGAAATGTATTTCTTGCCGCCAACAATATATATGCCGTTTGGCAAGCTTTCCGTGGATGTTCCTAGTCTGCGTCCGTCTATAGAATAGACTGCATCGGCAGGCACGTTACGGTCTGACGTAACAACTGAGATTCCCGACGGCGTAATACCGGAGTTTTTGCTGAGCACCACGTCGAGCAGCGCCACTCCGTCATTAGCATACTGACTCTGGTCCTTCAGCGTGCCGTCGAAGGTGAGCAGCAGGCGGCAGTCGGCATCCGTGGCCTGTGGCAGCGTGACAGTCCTGGCATGGGCGGCAATCTCGTCGTAGGTCAGTGCGATGTGATTCCATCCTCCAGTCTCGGCAATGGTGATGTTATTGTAGTCGTAGATACGGGTGCCGCTAGTGGCCTCAGGGTCATCGGTACAGAATCCGCCCTCGTAGTAGATGTTGCCATCCCACCTTTGCTGTTGCGTGATCGACTAACAAAATGTGAATCTGTTAGTCGATTTTTGTGTGTTATTGCTGCTTTTTCCGCCATTCCGAGGGGGACAGCCCCGTAACGGCCTTGAAGGTCCGAAAGAATGACACCTCCGTAGAGAAGCCCGAGGACATGCTTACCTCAGAGATCTTCTTGTCGGGGTGCTGGCACAGCAATTGCTGGGCATATTCCACGCGGTAGGCATTGACGAACTGTGAAAGCGAACAGCCGCGCTGACTGCGGATGCAGTTGGAGACGTAGGTGCGGTTGGTGCCCAGCGCATCGGCCACGTCCTGCACCTTCAGTTCACTGTTCAGGTAGGGTTGTTGCTCCTCCATATAGCGGCAGATGCGCTCCATCAGTGCCTTGTCGGCAACGGTGGCATCGCTGTCGATGGTCTGTGCCGCCTCCTCCGTTGGCGGGGATTTCCTGTGGCGTCGCAGCAGAATGCAGGTAGCAATGATGGCTGCAAGTAGCAGCGACACGAGGACGGGCCACAGCCACAGCGGTTGTCGGCTTTCTGCAGAAGCCGATGCCTCCTCCATGCCGACAAGCAGCAGGAACACGGTGGATGCAGCCTCGTAATTGTTGTTCTGTTGCAGGATACCGCCTACCACCATCAGGTCGCCGCTGCCAGTCAGCACAGGATACCAACGCCCCGCACCGTCTTGCGGTT
>ERZ842401.886-NODE-886-length-44371-cov-9.181063_pt1 | contig 44371 bp, 33 predicted proteins | sample MGYA00521270_ERZ842401 | MGnify/ENA primary metagenome ERZ842401 (study PRJEB31892, sample SAMEA3878208) | bioreactor metagenome | biome: Moose rumen | place: Sweden | collected 2011-10 | study: EMG produced TPA metagenomics assembly of the PRJEB12797 data set... | reverse complement strand
CAAGAGGCATAAAGGCAATAATCATCTCCATCATTTTGAGGAACATGGTGTTTGCTTCGTTAAAGAAAGCGCGTATGCCTGCGGTCTTGTCTCCGAGAGCAGAAAGGGCAAGGCCTGAAAGCACGGCCACAAAGATGATTTGGAGCATGTTGCCTGTGATAATAGGTGATACTACATTGCGGGGAATTATGCTCAAAATAATTGAACTGATTGAAACACTCGTCGTTTGCTGTATGTCAGCGGGAAGAGCCGCAAGTTTTTCTGGAAGTGGAGGAAGGTCACCGCTGAAAAAGAGGGCGGCCAGACCAAAGCCAATCAAAATGGACAGCACTGTGGTTACAAGGTAAGAGCCAAGCACTTTTCCGCCAATGCGTCCGATTTCGTTTCCACCAGAAATGTTGGAAATGCTCGTTGCCACCGAAAAGAAGACCACAGGTGCCAGCATGAGGGAGAGGGCGTTGAGGAAGATTGTCTGCACCGTGGAAAGTACGCCGTCAGAAATGAAAGCCGCCGCTCCCTCAGGAAGCCATTTCATGCAAAAACCTGTGGCAATTCCTAGGAACATGGCGGCAAAAGTCACGTACAGGGAACGGTTTTCTCCACCGCGATGTACGCGCACGGAAACTGCATTGTAGCCGTTGCGGCGGCTGTAGCTCAAATCAGTCATGTGGGAGCGGAAAATAAGGTCACGCAGATAGTCTTCGCTTTCCGTGTTCCAGTTTTCAAGGGAGGCAAAGGGATTGAAGGCTTCGCCATGGGAGGTAATTAAAATGCTCACCTCGCCAAAAAAACGGCGAACCTTTGCAATCACCGTTCCCTGCCCTGCATCATGCAGGCGCACCATGATTTCTTCCAGCAGGAGAAGCGCATAGGTCTTTTCACGCTGAGTGACCTTCATGCGGTCGAGTATCCTGCGGATTTTTTCGCTCTGCTCTCCCAGCGTTTCCATGGTCACCACAAATTCGCGTTCATCCTGCATTCCTTTTATATGCCACAGCATAAAACCGAGTGCAACGGAGGCTGCGATGATGCCAATGCCGATAAGCAGAAAAATCAGGTATTGCGAGCTTGCAGTAAGCGGCTCTACAATAGTTGACTGAAAAAGGTCTTCCAATAATTCCATGTTACATCCTTCCTGACTTTTTTGGCTCAATCCACCGCTGTAATGCAGTGAGGATGCGCGTTAAAAGCCATGATATTATAAAATAAATAATTGCCGTGGTGATAAGTGGAAAAAATGCCTCGTAAGTACGGCTTCTGATAATGTCGCTTGCCTTAGTCAAATCCTGAATGGCAATGTAGCCTACAACTGACGTCATTTTTACGAGGGAAATGAACTCGCCCTGATAGACAGGCAGAAAATGCCGGGCAGCCTGGGGAAGAATCATTTTGACAAAGGCCTTTGATTTTGGATAGCCCAAGGCAAGTGCGGCTTCCATCTGACCTTTGTCCACCGCAAGAATTCCCGTGCGAATCATCTCACTTACGTATGCGCCAAAGTTCATGCCAAAGCCGATGACTGCCACCCAGATGCCGCTCAATCCGGTTTTTGCAAAGACAATATAAAAGAGAATCATCAAGAGCACAACCATTGGCAAGCCCTGCATGAGCCGGATGTAGATGAGGGTCAGGGAGTCTGCGATTTTATTATGGGTTAGTCGCAGTCCGCAGAGGACAAAACCCAAAACCGTACCGAATAGAGCGGACAGTATGGCAAGCAGCATCGTAATGCCGATACCATTTGCCACGAGTTTCCATCGGGATTCCCTCACAAAGGTCTTTTCAAAACTGGAAGCAAGAGACGAGAAGAAAACATTTCTTGTGCCATCTTGTGCTGTCTCGTTGGTCTCCGATGCAGTAGCGGCCGCTTTTACGACAGCCACGGCTCCCCCCTCATAGTTCGGCAATGAGAAGTTCACGCTCTGCTTGCGCTCTTCCGTAATGGTAAGACCAGAGGCTGCAAAATCATATTTTTGAGAGGCGACGGACGGTATTACTGCGTCAAGATTCATATCCGCAATCTCGATTTTGTAGCCGTACTCGCGGGCAAAACGCACCGCCCAATCTATGTCGTAGCCTACAACCGCATTGTCCTTGACATACTCAAAGGGCGCATATTCGGCAGAGGTGGCAAGACGTATCGTTCCCTTTTCGCCGGAAAGCGAAGACATATCTATCGTTTTTTTGCTTTCATCATTGCCGAACCAGATGTCTTCCAGCTCAGTTATAAGCCCGTTCTGCTTGGACTGCAAAATGAACTCGTCCATTTGAGCTTTCAGTCTCTCGCCTTTTTCAGTCTTTGGAAAGGCAAAGGCAAAAGCTGCTTTTTCTGCGTATTCCTTGATATAATCCAGTCCTTTTATGTTGGCGCATAGCAGTTTTGCAGTCGGCTCGTCTGCAATCATACAATCCAAACGCCCCTGCACAATAAGTTTTGCCATATCGATATTCATTGTATAATGCTGCGTTTTAGCTTTCGGGAATACTTCGGCAACAAGGTCGTCAAAGACCGTTCCTGTCTGTACGCCAATTGTAACGCCCGCTTTGTTCAGGTCGGAAAGGCTCTGTCCATCGGCTTTCTTTACGGCCAGCACCATGCCGCCCTGATAATCCGCATCGGAAAAGAGAAGGCTTTCCTTTCGCTCATCGGTTACGCCAATGAGGGCTGCCGCCATGTCATAGGTGCCTGAGACAAGGCCGGGAATGATGGAGGCAAATCTGGTGTCGGTGATTTTGAGGGTATAGCCGTATTCCCTGCAGAATCGGGCGGCAATATCAATCTCATAGCCTGCATATTCTGAATCCTGAATATAGGAAAAAGGCGTAAGGGTTGCGTCAGTCACCAGATTGACACTGCCATTTTCACCCGAAAAGGATTTCAAATCTACTTTTTGCTGTGACTTATCCGTACCGAACCAAGTGGCATCAATTTTTTCAAGTGTACCGTCAGCCTTGATTTTTTTCAGGAACTCATTCATCTGACCGCAGAGCATTTTTCCCCTGTCGCTCTTGGGAAAGCCAAAGGCGTAATCCTGACTGCGGATGCGTTCTTTGAGGTGGGTTATGCCGGGAGTTGTGCTTTCGATGTAGCGGATAATCGGCTCGTCAGACAGATAGCCGTCAATCTTTCCCTGAACGACACGCACCACCATTTCTGGACTGGCATTATAGTGCTCGATTTTTGCAAGGGGAAAGGCTTCCTGCGTAATCCTGTCCATGACGGTGCCGGTTTTTACGCCCAGCGTCACGTCAGGACGGTTGTAGTCTGAGGGAGAAGTAAAATCTTCTTTTTGCGGGGCGGCTGCTTCGGCAGTCTTTTGCAGGGATTTTCCATCGTCCATAATCTCTACTGCCATGACCAGTTCAGAGACATACAGGGCTTCCGACAGGTTCAGGCTTTCCCTGTTTGCGGGCGTATCGCTCAGACAGGCCGCGACACAATCGTACATGCCGGTTTCCAAGCCCATGATAAGGGAGTCAAAGGGAACGTCCTGCACAGTGAGGGCATAGCCTGCTTCCCGACAGAAACGGGCTATCACATCAATTTCGTAGCCGACAATCTTTCCGTCCTTGATGTAGTCAAAGGGCGGGCATTGGGCTTCGGTGGCAAAACGGATTGTTCCTTTTTTTCCTTTTGGATTACGAAGGCTTTCCAAATCAACGACTTTCTTTTTTTCATCATTGCTGAGCCACAAATCATCGGTTTTTTTGAGGGTGCCGTCTTCCTGCCATTTTTTCACATACTGATTGAATTCATCCCGCAGGGACGCGCCTTTTTCATTCTTTTGGAAGCAGGCCACAATGTTCATCGTATCAAGACCGCAGTGAATGTAGCCCAGTTTTGGCACTTCAAGGGCGGCATAGCGGATAACAGGCTCATCGTTGATAAAGCCGTCCAGTTTTCCGCTGGCAACGAGATATGCCATGTCGGCATTGGTCTTATAGTATTCGATTTTTGCCTGGGGAAACAGTTCTCGCGTGAGCCTGTCAACCATGACAAAACCCGTGTGCATGCCCAGAACAAGCTGGTCGCTCTTTTGCAGTTCTTCCTTGGACGTGTATTTGAGCGTCATGTTTTGGAACTGGGGCGGGATATTGCCATGAGCAGGAGAGAGGCTTTTTTCCTTGACGGTGGACGCTCCCCCATCATCATCGTGCACCATAATCGCATTTTTTTCAATGTAGACTGGCGTGGAAAAAGCGATGCTCTCCCTGCGCTCTGGCGTGGCGTTTAGATTTGCCATGATGCAGTCAATGTCACCGCTCCGTGCCGCCGTAATAATACTTCCGTAGTTGTAGATTTTGAATTCCAGGTCAGCGTTGAGGTAGGCGGCAAAACGGCGGGCCAACTCTATGTCAAATCCAGTCAGTTCCGTGCCCTTGTAATAGCTGTAGGGGTGCGCGATGCCCGTTGTTCCTACCCGAAGGTGCAGGCGCGGTTCTCTTGCAACGGGTATGGCAGGCATGGTTTCTTCGCCTTGCAATACCCAGCGCTTGTAGAGGTCATCCAACGTGCCGTCTGCACGGAGTTCGGCAAGAAAGGCGTTTATCTTGTTTTCCAAATCAGGAATGGATGATACGGGAGAAAGTCCCACGCCGACTTCTGTTTGTTCGCCAAAATCCCCGAGAATTTTTACGCCCGTAAGGCCGTTTTTCATGGCTAATTCCATCTGTACGCGGTCAAAGGCGAATGCATCTATCTTTCCTCGCCTTATCGCTTCATAGCCCGTAAGGTTTTCGTTGAATGAAAGGAGTTTTGCCTTGGGAAAGACAAGTGGAAGGACTGTTGCCGATGAATGACCTTCATTGTAGCCGATAGTAATGCGGCTGTCGTTTAGTTCCTCAATCGTGGTGACTGAACGGGTGGTGTGTCTTGTACAAGAAAGCAGCAGCGTGCATAGGGTGAATAAAATCGTTAAATACTGTAAAGCGGAGCCTTTTCTCATATTGTACAGTATATCACAAAAAAACGAAAAAATGCAAAAATAATGAAAACATGGAAAAAACTATTGTACAAATCACAGAAATTTCTTTCTGCGGTTACGGACATCTAGGCGAATGCAACTTGATTTCGTTTTTTTATGGCTTCAACATAAAACTCAATGACAGGCAGGAAAATCAGGAACAGGTCTTGAATTACATTTACAATCATAAAATTCTCAAAGTCATATATCACCCAGAATAGAATATCTATGGCGGTGGCAATTTTCATTTGAGCCGCAGTTTTTGCCTTGAATATACATATCGTATAGACAATGAGGCTTATGGCGGGAATGTAATCGGTACATTTTAGCGTAAAAAGTGACGTTGATGAAAAATTTTCGGCAAGGAAATAATTTACGACAAAAGTCATTACTGTGCCTAAAATGCAAAAGAGAGCGATAACGGCAATTTTTGGCTTTTTTACCCGGTCGTTATACATGTCGCGGAAAATGGTGAATACATTTATGATTACCGAGCTCCAGCAGAAGCCAAGGGCATAGACAATAAGGTTTAATGTCATGCTCAGCAGACGAATGACAATATAATCATGTTTTTCTGTGAGAATGGACGAATAAATGACAAGGAGAAAATTTACGGCAGCCACGCAGTTTGTCAGTATAAAAAGAAAACTCGTATTGTTCAAAATCACTCCGCCGGAACATCGCTTATGTTTTTGTACTTCTTGCCGTTTACAACAAAAGATTTGCTTACGACAGATTCTTCAACGAGGACAAGCTTTTGCCCCATGGCTTTTCTTATCTCTTCTGCAAGGTAATAGGCTTTTCGCCGGGAAATATCCATCAGTATCACCTGATATGACTTTTCCTGAACGATTGTCTTGTCCGCCAGAATATGTCCGCCCAGGTCATTTTTTAGAATCGTAAAGCCGGTCAAATCGTTCTTGCCAAGAATATCCCCGATTTTTTTGAAAATCTCAGCATCCTTTTCCTCGCTGGATTCATTGCTGTCTGATGAAACGAAAATATAATAGCAGGTATTGTTCAGGTCGAAGATTTTCTGGCCAAACTGGTACATTATGGCCGTAATTGAGATTGCAAGAGAAAGAATCGATGGGAGCAGAATCAATACATAGACATTGATTTTTGGAGTTTTTTTATCTTCTTCCATACGCCTTTTCCATGATTGCCTGCACGTCCGCACCTGCAATGTCAAGACCTTCTGCCTTTATCAGGCTTACATCTTCTATGCCAAAGAAAAGTTCTGCAAGAGCCTTGACGTAATCAAATCCCAAATGCCTTTCTCCGACAAAGCCGCCTGCGGTAGTCACGTAGGTCAGTTTTTTTGCTTGACAGAGCGACTTAGGGATTCCTGACTCAGTGTAGGCAAAGGTCACGCCCACAAGGCAAACCCGCTCAAAATAGGCGCGGAGGGATGCAGGAAAGAGCAAGTCCCAGTAGGGCGCGGAAATTACGATGCGGTCTGCCCGGGCAAACTGCCAGCCATAGGAAAAACATTTGTCGCCAAGATGCCCCTGTGCCATGCACTCGTCACGGTGGCGCAGGCTTTGCCAGTCAAGGGGCATAATCTGCTCTTTCTGCAGGTTGACTTCCTGTATGTAGCTGCCCTGCTCTTTTTCCAGGACGACCTGCGCCAGTTTGTTGGTGCGTGAAGTGGGACGCACGCATGCATTGACATGGAGGCAGACTGGTTCTGCAAAGAAGCCTGCAACCTTATCAAGAAAGTCCGGGGCTTCATCGTATACGGCGTGTCCATAGTCCTTGAAGATAAAGGCCCTTCCATGGGTTTTTTCTGCAATGTCCAGCGTGGCATCAGAACCAAATACCTTGTCCTTCCCCGCTCCCAGGGCAAGCAGCGGACAGGAAATGGACTGGCTTTTCTCTCTGATGTCAAAGCCCAGGAGCGCAGATGAAAAGACGGCAAATCGAGCCAAATCTTCGTCTGTCGCCCCAGCCAGCGAAGACAGAATTGCGTCCTTGTAGGTCTGATAGAAGCTGTCTGTGTATACGTTTTTTGCAAAAGACTCGTTCAGGGCGGAAAGGTTGCGCTCTTTTGCCAGTGCCGTCCATTCTGCAAAGACTTTTTTGCTGACCGATGTTTCCCTTGCACTTGTAGAAGAAACGGCAAGTTTTTTTACCAAATCAGGCCGCTCAGCCGCAATAATCTGGGCAACAATGCCGCCTGCAGAAACGCCCAGCACATAGCAGTTCCGCAGGGAAAGGGCATCCATTGCCCGAATGGTGTCGGCGGCCATGTCCTGTACGGTGTAGCCTTCCAGCGGCGAAAGTACGCGGTCAAAAAAATAGACTGTGTATTCCTCCAAAAAACGCTGGTTCTGACTGGCAACTGCATCGGCAAGCGGCATGAAGCTTTTTGTATACAGTCCCGGCAGGAGGACAAAAATTTTTTCTCCGCTACCAAACTTTGCGTAGGGGATTTCTGAATCTGCTGTTTTTACTGTGGAGACTGTCGCTTTGCTCATGGAAACAGTATAGCACATATGCTTGTCTTTTCGCTATACCTTTGTTTTTCCAGCCTATAACAGTTTTTCAAAAAACTCTGCCGGCCAGGACGCATACATGTTGCCAAAGTGCTCCGCATTGAAAAGCTGCACGTGGGAGCCTATCGTATTCTGCACGAGATACTTATACAAATCGGCATAGAGTATGTCTTTTTCCTCTGCAATCTTGTCGGTAAAGTTGTGGGTAAAGCGGTTTGAAAGCCAGACTTTAAGTTCCACGCTGTAAATGTCCGCAAAGGATGTCTCCGAGCCGTTGGCCGCGGTGAATGCAAGTACGCCGGTATAGCCTTTGGCAGTATGCAGGACACTGGCCGAATAGCAGGGCTCTGCAACGATGAGCATTTTTCGGAAACGCTTGCTTTCGCTCATGGCGGAAAGCGTAGCCTGCATTTTTTCGGTGGTAAAGCCTTCGCTTCCCCTGCCCTGCCAGACAAACTGCCCGAGCTTGCTGTTTCCGTTTCGGTTTGCACCGTGTCCCGACCAGAACCAGAGGATGTCGGCATTTTCGTCTGTCGCCAATGCGGTGGGGGGCTGCACCAGTTTGCGATGACTGTCCCTGTTTTCGCTGCGCTTGTCTATGGAAATGCTTTTACCCTGCATAATCTGCGTTATGTCGTCAGCGGTCAGTTCTGAAAGCAGGTAGTCAATCTGAACGTCATCTGTATAAAGGTTTTCGCCACCCAGACGGGCATAGATTTCCCCGCGCTTCTTGTTCCGGCTATTTGCGGCGATGTCATCAGCAAGAATCAAAATGATATGGTCATCGTCGTAGGGGTCTTTCTTTAGATTTTTTATGAGGTGATAGACATAGAGCGCGTCTGCCTGATGGCGGTAATTTGCCCAGCCGTTTGAGGCGGCAATGATGACTGCCCAGCGGCTCTTTGATTCCCCGTAGGAAATAGATATGCTTTTGCTTTCCTCCATTTCCGCTTCATCAATCAGTGTTTGCCACTCCCAGCTTGCGCGATTTTTGGCAGTGCGTCCGCTTCCGTCTGCTGAGGTGTAGTCTAAGGGAACAAAGGCACCCTCAACTACTGCCCAATGGGTATAGACTGTCCTCAGTGCGCTGGTAAACGTTTCTGCGTCAAAGTCAAGCAGCCCCGTCGCACCGTTGATATTCAGGGTATTGTTTTTGTTGATGTCTTCAAAGGCAAATGCCATGCCCAGAGGTGACCATGCGGATTTTCCGTCCTTTCCCGTACCCGTAAAACTCTTTATGGCATTGTTTGCCGCTTTGTTTGAGAAGGGAGTCGTGGCCTCATTTTTGATGCAGTAGGCGGCGGCAAAACCGCAGAGAAGCAGCGAGTCATACAGGTGGGCTTCTCCAACCGCTGCCTTCTGACCAAAAAATGCCTCGTACATTACGGCAAACCCACTCGACGGGTCTGCATAGGGAGCCGTTCCCTCCACGCCCTCGGCTATGTCTCCGTATTCCTTCAAAAAATCTGCGGTAAAGGCCGTGTCGGTAAAAAGCAGTTTTGGCGCACTGTCACCCATTTGCTCCCGCTGCGTCAGCACGACGGCCGCATCCTTGTATGAGGAGAGCGCACAAATCACATAGTCTGCCCCGCTATTGAGAACCGAATCCGCTGCACTTTCAAGGGGAATGGCATCAGTTCCTACGGTTCCCGCTTCGTTTCCGCTTCCGATGCTAGCAGAGGTATAGCGCACGTTCTGTAGGGATTCAAGTTTCAGTTCCGTAGCCATATAGGGCATCCATTCAAAAAAAGTCTTGCCGTAAATATCTGCACTTGACAGAAAGGAGACTTTTTTTCCGCCATAGGCCGACACTTTTGCAAGCAGGGCTTCTGTCTGCGAAACATCGCTTTCTGTCAGCGTCCACAAAAAGGGCTCGCTGGCACTTGCTGAAGCGGCATTCATGGCAAAGGCTCGGATAAGGCTTTCGCTTGATGCGCAGGGAGCGATAAGGGGCTTTTTGGTGAGGAAGCACTGCTCTGCAAAAACCTGCACATGGTCAGAATAGCGTGGCCCGATAATGGCAAACAAATCATCGCGCTTTGAAAGGTTTTCCGCCGTGGAGGCAAGGTCTATGCTGTCCTCGTCATACCATTCAAGGGCAAGGGTAAAGGACGTGGAAAATTTACTGTCTTCAAGTGCATTTTTGAGCGTAGTAAGATACCAGTCGGCAATGCGGTGAAAGCGCGTATTCTGCTCTCCGCTGGCGGGAAGTACCACGGCAACTTTTATCTGCCGTCGGTTGTCGCTTCCTGATGAATCATCATTGGAGCAAGATATAAAGGTAAAAAATATGGTAGAAAGCAGTAGCGCAATGCTTTTTGCAATTGTAAAAGTGGAAATCCTGTTAGTTTTCTTCATATATGCGCTCTTTTTCTATGGCAGTTTGGGTTGCATTCTGCACAAGGTCAGAAAGTTTTTCTGTATAGTTCCTTGAAATCACCAGTTCGGTGTAACCGTCCGCAAGGGTAAAAGTCTGATGGTGGGGAAGCGTTCCGCCCATCCATTGCTCCACGCATTTTTGAATGACGCGGTCAATGTGCTTTACTACAGAGAAAGGCACTTGCTGGGTATAGACAGACAAATCCGAATCCATGCCCACGGTATAGAAGGAATCTGCACGCTTTTCGCGGTTATAGCGCAAGAGCCCCTGGACGCTTCCGCCACAGAGGGGAAAATAGAGGTCAAAGGGATTCCATTTTTCGGCAAAAAGTGCCAGTACATAGGCGAACTCCGCACTGTCGAATCCACTTGTGTCCAAGTCATTTTTAAGTTCCAGAGCGGCAAAACTCAGCTTGGAAAAGGCAGAGGCTTTTTCATCAGACCATTCGGTAAAATCGGAGCCGTATATTTGTTTGTCCCAGTCTGCCCCATAGCCCGCAATAAAGCCCTGCAGTGCATCATTTATTACAGCTGAATCGCTGTTTGCAAGCAGGGAAAGCACATGGGAATCTTCCTTTTCAGCAAGCAGTGCCTTTGCGGCGACCCCTGCAAGATAACTCGCGCCATAGAGGGGAACGTAGACCGTGTTCAGAGCGGCATCCTCGTTTTCTTTCTTTGCATCAAAGAGCAGAAATGAAACCTTCTCTGGCTTTGTGGCAGTAAAGCCTGAAAGATAGGAAAGGTAGCCGGGGTCTGCAAGAACAATCAGTATGGAAGTACCCTGCTCCCTTGAAAGGTTGAAGCAGCGGGGAATGTAGTCATCAAGGAGTTTTTTTGCATCGGTCCAGTCCGTAGGACACACGTCATAGGCCCACAGGGATTTTTGTATGCCTGTCTTTTGGATGCCGGAACAGAATGCGTCAACAGCAGAATTGTCTCCTAGACCATTAGGCGGATAAAAGGCAACAATACCGCCCTTGTATACAGTCTCTTCCGAATTCTCGCCAGGATCACTCTTGCAGGAAGCGGTAAAAAGAGAAAATGTTGCGCACAAAGCCGCAAAGACGGCAAGACGAAGAAAAACTTTCATATGTATTTCCGTTACATTCCTAGCACTCTTAGCTAGTAATGACAAGTCAAGCACGGCTGATTGCCGTGCTTGAAAAGTGTTTATTTACACGGCTGGCAGATGATGAGACGGTAGCAGGGGGCTTTCTCAGAGCGAAGTTCGCTAACCGACTCCCTGCAATACTTTACCCAGCCCAAATTGTCGCGGTACTCATGCTGCATATTTGTGTAGTCGGTACGACTAACGCCACCAGAGGTTGGCGAAATGGTGATTTTGGTCAGGTTGTTCCATGCCTTACTACGCATTTCCGAAAGTCCGGTAGTGTTATCGCTGTCATCCCAGCAGCCAAGTATACAGCTATCGCCTTGGTCAAAGTAATATCGTTCGTTTGACCCCGTGCTCGTGTTGTAGCCAATATAGCCGGTTTTGGTGAGGTTCAAGCCCAGTGCGCCGCCTTTCATGAACATGGCTGCCACCGTACCGCCTGGTTTTCTGGAGAGCGCACTCAAGCGCGAGGCAAGGCTCGTGATGGCACTTGTGGTGGGAATCGTATATTGCGTAGTGTCTATGAATCCGCCATGGCTGTCCCATTTTTCGGTGAAGAGCCAGAGTGGATAGTAGTGAACATTCTTGTACGCATCGGCCAAAGGTTTCTTTTCACCGCTTTTTACTTCAATTTCGTTGGCAATAGGCGTTGCCGAAGAACCATCTATATTAGCCATGGCTTTGCCGTCCTTAAAAACAGCATTATTAAAGAAATCGCGGGTGTACAGGTTGTTTTCAATTTTGACCATGTTGTATGTTCCGCCGCCAATGGAAGCCGTATAATCCGCACTTGATACTTTGCTAGACAGTGCTTCTATTTTGTTCTGGTCTTCTTGTGACAGATAGGTGGGCGTATAGGTGGTCAGCGTGGTGCCGGTAAGATAGAATGTTGTGTACTGGTCATAGTTCAGCGATGATTTTTCTGTCAAGACAACATTTCCGCCATTCCAGCCGACACTCTGGGGCTTGTGAATCATGTCACCTGCATACAGACCGGCGTTCCAGAATACTTTGCCATTGTTATCGGCAGGATAGAGCACTTTTACACGGGAGTTCATGTTAATCTGCGGAATATATTCCCAGCACAGCCGTGCGACCAGCGAGTCTCCGTAATAGATATCCTTTACATAAGAGCCGTTTTCGTCAAAAGTAATCTTGCTTGTGTCGATTTTTGCCGGAAGCGTCTTTACATAGCGCGCCTGTCCCTCAATCGGGTAATCAACGGTGAGCTGACCCTCGAAATATTTTTTCATTTCATCATAACGCGCTTCAAAGCCATCCAATTCATCGTCAAGGAGCTCGTACAGCGGAATAAGATTGTCTTTGGGGCTTACAAAATCAATAAAGACGCAGTTGTTTGCCTCGCTCAGCGTGGTCTGCCATTCGGCAAATTTGTCACTGCGGGTGCTTTCTGATGCCGTCCGCTCGTTAAGCAACTCTCCGAATTTTGACACCGCCTCCTCACTTCCGCCGCTTACCGTAGAAGAGAATGTGAATCTGCTACCCTCTTTTGTGAGCGTATTCTTGTAAGAGCCCTCTGTCGTGCTTTCCAGTTTGAAAAGCCCGTCGTAGCCGGCTTTAAGCATACCTCCAGCCTCAAACGTACCCTCCATTTTCTCTGTATTTGCTTCCATGCCAAGATGCACCTTGCCGCCAAGAATTCCGCCCTTTACCACATGCGTGCCATACTGCTTTACCAGCCGTTTAAAGACATCCGCTGTGTTGCCTTTATACCTTGGATTAAGGCCGTTAATGGCTTTGTATGCAGCATCCGTCATGAACTCTTTCTTTGTAAGCGTCAGGTCATCGGTGTTGATTACGGCAGTCAGTTTGTTCACCTTGATGTCTGCCCAGGCATACTGATAGTTTGTCTCGCTTTTATGCGTCCATTCCGTGTGGGCATCAATTTCAGTACTAAAGTCGCAAAACTCAGCATTGCCCTCAACGCTCAGTTTGAGGGACGCTTCAAGTTCCGCGGTGTTTGCGCCGGATGCCTCACGGTATGCAAGACCGGTTTTGTCAGTCGTGTAAATAATCTTTACGGTGTCACCTTCGTACTCAATGCCGTCGCTCATCAGCTCCGTCACCTTAAAGATTGGATTTTTGCGGCACAGTATTGAGGCATAGCCCAAGCGGGTGTTGTAGCCGTAGCCGATAAACTGCTTCATGGCAACAGACTCATCAGCGTCGGCGTTTTCTGCGGCCGCTTTCTGCTCCAGCGTGATGACCTTTTTGGTCTCTGTGCCGGTTGCGCCATAGGCAATGGTGAGCGTCGCACTGTGGGCAGCAGCAACATCGTTCCGATACACGTACAGATTGACTGAGTTTGTACCGCCGACGGTTTCGGTGGCGGCTCTGTCTTTTGTTCCCTGTTCTTCTTCATAGGCAAGGCCGCCCTCTGTCGCGCTTAGGTAGCCGAGCTCATACACTATGTCCGTGTCTACGGTGTTTCCGTTGTCGTCCGTTTCGGTGTAAAAGTCATTCTCGGCATAAGCAATGTCTGCCGTCCACTTTTCGCCAACGTTTATCGGAATGTTGAACGTGACTTTGTACGCATAATTTTCAAGGGAAAGTTCTGTTGTTTCACCGAATGAACTTACATCCTTTGTCACCACGGTAACTTTTGGGGCATTTACAGTATCACCCTGATTGTCAGAATTGTTGTCATTGTCATCTGATGAACAGGCTGAAAAAATCAATGCAGAGGCAAGCAAAAGCGAGCCTAAGGCAATCAGATGTTTTTTCTTTTTCATAAGAATATCCTCCTTGGCATGAAAAAAAATATTTATTCTCACTTTCCCAGTCAATTTCTTTTCCATCAACTTTGCGGGTAAAGAGTTTAACAGAACTTCATATCGTGCTTCTTATTCCTTGCTTTCCTTATCCCAATCTACTGCTTTGTTGTCTATTGTGCGCGCACATCGGGCAAAGGTAGTCCAGTAGTCAAAGTATTCGCCTGCTGCTGATCCCTGTACATAAACGTCCGTATACTTTTTTGCAGCAGACGGTCTTTTAGCGTCCGTCTCAGACCCAGCATTGTCGGCGAGGGAAAGTTCCGGAGAAACAATGACCTGCCAATCCCGTAGTCGTGACCAATATATTCCAGGAATTGTCACGTCATCCTTAGGATACTGGCAATACACGAGCCGGCCTGGCATCGTTGGTAGACTAGGGTTTTCAAGCTTGTGGAGGAAATTTTTGAAGTCATAAAGATAGTTCTGTGCTTTTTCTTCATCAGTCTCACCTACTGCAGTATAAAAACTCTCTCCCTGATCGTACAAAGAGAAAACGAATACACTATCAAACCCATCAGTAAGTGAAAACAGAAAGCTTTTATTCTTATATGTGCTATTTGTAATTGGTTTTTCACCATTATTATACTGTGTAAAAATTGTTTCGTTTACCGTTCCGCCTGAAACTTTTGTTTCAGCAGTAAAAAATGGCTGAATATGGTCTACCTGACCAACTTTCTGAAAAGCATTCGGATCCGTACCATTAAACTCGTGATCAGGGGCATTCAGCTTGAGCTTTCTATTCGATTCATTTTTGGGAGAACCGTATGCAAAGCAAAAGCTTCCATGCAAAAAAAACGCTTTATTTTTCTGCTTGAATTCTTCACTTATGCCGTTTTCGTTGCTCGCATACCGATTCAACCCCAATAAATCAATGTTATATTTGTTTTTCAGTGCCTCATACACTTTTTGAGCATTTTCATATCCTTTTATGTTCCATGCTTCTGGCTCAACCAGTGAAGAGAATGTATGAAAGGCGGCTTTTGCGACTTTGAGCGACATCAAGTTTTTTGCGTATACCCACTGCTGTGTGAACTGCTTATATGTGGATTTGCCTTTTTTTGCAACGTCATAATACACCTTGACCGTTTTGGTCTCGCTCTTGATGGTAGTCTGCCCGGCTTTTTTTCCCGAATTGATAAATGAATCGAGACTAATCCAGTAAGAATTATCCTTGTAGTAAGGACCACCTGCCGGACGGACACAAATCCAATAGGTATCGTCAGAGTTCCGTTTGATGACATCGCCCGCATGGTAATAAGGCTTGCCCTTGTATTTGTTGCTGGCGGTGATAAATTGCTCAACGATTGCTGCGGGAACAAACCTAAGCTGGGTAAGTTCTGGCATGACGGAGAGACTCACATCGAGCGTGGCATAGAGGTCGTCGTTTCCAGTTACTTTTTTGAAAGTGAGGGTGCCGAGTCCGTCATAAGACCACTTGTAGGTGCCGTCTGTAAGGCTGTCTTCCGTAAGGTTCTCGCCGATGACACCAGAGAAGAATTCAAGGGCATCGCCAAAGCCGTTTACCGGGAGCGAGCGCACCGTGGGACTTGCTGTATCAAGGACAAAGCCCTGGTCGCAAGTGAATTTTAGGTTATTCCAATCGTCAGGCAATGTTTCGATGCCGGAATAAGTGGTTGTTTCGCTTTCATCCGTATCAGCAACTGCATTTTCATCATACTGGGTCAAGTCCGTAAGGGAGCGCAGCACGGTAAATGCCGCATCGTCAGCAGAATCAAAGGTTACGGTTTCCTTTGGTTCTTCCTCGGCGTTGTTGTCATCGTCATTCTTGCAGCCTGCAAAAAGCAAGGCGAACGCCGCAAATCCAAGTACCGCAAGCGCAACAAGTTTTTTTGTCTTCTTCATAAAAGACCCCCTGTGTGAAAGAGTGTGGACTTTTCTTTGTTACTCGTTTTCATCATGCCATGAAGTAAATTCATCATCTATATAGCGTGTGAAAGAGTTGGAAGTATCCCAGTAATCAAAATGGGCATTACCGATAAGCGCTTGATCTTCCCTCTGAACATACACAGATTCATAGAGTTTTGCATCCGGTTTTATTATATTCCCATTTTTGTCTTCGCCTTTGCTGTCTGTAATCCTAAGCTCAGGAGAAACTATGACATGAAAGTTAGCATTTTTATCCTTATAGCGATATCTATAATTGGCTGTCAAATCCGCACCTTTTGCTGAATCGTTTCTGGTGCTGCTATACTCAGAAAAGAATAAATTCGTTCCGTCAAATTCATGAAGATGGTCGGCATAATTATAATAAAACAACCTAGCGAAGCTGTCGGCATAGTCTTCTTCGTACAATTTCTGCAGAGTTATAAGAGTTCCAGAAGGGGACAGCAAAAGAAGAACTCGTTTTGGATCTGCGCCTATTGAACTTAGATATGTCTCATCATAAGAATCGGTAAGCGACAACATGAATTTCTTGTTTGTATGTGTGCTATAGGTAATGGTTGGAACAGTGATACTTGTATTGAGGTACTCCGTTATTCCATCGGTCTGACAGTAGCCAACAAAGAAAGGCTGTATACACTTTACCTGAGCGGCTTTTTTGAAAGAATCAAGGTCTTTCATCGCTTTTGGAAGGTTATTCAGGCTGAGCGTTCTGTTACTCTCATTTACAGGAGAACCATAGGCAAAAGCAAACATAACATCCCTATAGTATTCGCGAGATTTGGATGCAACAGGACCGTCTTTACCATCTGACAACATGTGCAGTGCTTTTAAATCAATTCCATTTTCCTTCAATTTTTTGTATACATACTGAGCATATGCATACTCGGGAACATCATCCCCCTTAGTCCATACAGCCTCGTTGGCCAGCGAAGCGAATGTATGGAAAGCGGCCTTTGCGGTTTTGAGCGTCATCAGTTTTTTTGCATAAGTCCATTTCTGCGAATATTTTTTGATGATTGTTGATTCGTCTTTTGCCTTGCCTGCGATAAAGTAAATGCCAAAATCTTTCTGTGTAGTATCGATGATGCTTTTTCCTCCACTTCCGGTAGGGTTGAGACAAATCCAGTAACTATATTCCTTATGAAAGGGACCGCCTGCAGGACGAACACAAATCCAAAGAGTACCATCTTTTTTCCGCTTGATAACATCGCCTGCACGGTAGTAGGGGTCGCCATAGAATTTTTTGTTGTTGGATTCAAGCACCTTGTTAGCCGAATCCTCGGAAACAAAGCGAAGCTGCGTTAAGCCGGGCATTACGGAAAGGCTCACGTCAAGTGTGGCAAACAAGTCTTCGGTGCCAGTCACTTTTGTAAAGGTTAGCAAGCCAAGCCCAGAGTATGACCAAGCGTACCTGCCGTCAGTAAGGCTGGATTCCTTAAGGCTTTCACCGATAAGGCTTGAGAAAAATTCAAGGGCTTCACCAAAGCCGCTTACTGGGAGCGAGCGAACCGTTTCCTTTGTCTCGTCAAGCACAAAGCCCTGGTCGCAGGAGAATGTCAGTGTGTTCCAATCGTTAGGCAATGTTTCGATGCCTGAAACAGAACCGTCTTCTTCATCAACAACTTTATTCTCATCGTACTGGGTCAAGTCCGTAAGGGAACGGAGTACGGTAAATGCCGCATCGTCAACAGAGTCAAAGGTTACGGTTTCCTTGGGGTCTTCCTCGGTGCTGTCGTCATCGTTTTTACAGGCCGCAAGGGAACAGGTTAGTGCTATTGCAAGAAGCAGGGATAACAGGGGGGGGGTAAATTTTTTCATAGGAAAGCACTCCTTTAGATTGTATAGTCTACCACATATTATAACATAAAGTTTAATCGTGGCAAGAGAAGTTTTTTTTGCAAAAAAGTCTTTTTTTTGTATTTTTCCGCTATTGCGTTTCGCGCTGCTGCATCAGTCTGGCGTTGATGGCGGCAATGCGCTCGTACAGGGTAAAGAATGGGATTGCCCTTTGGGTGGCGAGGTTTTCTTCTGGGCGCAGGGCACGACGCTGTTCATCCAGGTGGGCATTCATTTCGTCCGTCCAGCCGATGATGTCCGGCTTGGCGAGGGTCTGGATTTTGGTGATGGCAAGGAATTCGTAGGTTCTCTTGCCAAAGAATGTCTCCAGCGCCCTGCGGAAGGGCTTGTCCTGCCTAAAGACGAGTTTTGCGGTCACTTTTGGCTTGTCTGACGTGTCGTCAAGGTCAAAGTGGCAGAGGGAATCTTCTACAAAGGGCTTTGCGGCAGCGGAAGCAAAAAAGTCCCCCACTTCCCTGCCACTCAGTCCAAAAAAGCGGTATTCGTAGACGTTTCCCCAGAGGCCTGAACTCAAGGATTCGCGGCGGCGTTGATTTGTGACGGGAAAGATAAAGCAGCGGGTAATCTTGATGCCGCGGACGAGGTTCTTGTTCAGTGCGTCCATAAAGTCCTGCTCTGAAACCGGGTCGTAGAGTACCGTGGAGGCAATTTCATCGTGGGAGCGTACTCCCAGCGACAGGGTGGACGCAAATTCCAGATGCGGCAGGGGGTTAAAGCCGCTGGTGTAAATCACTGGCAGGTTTGACTTGAGGATGGCGCGGTTGAAGATTTCTATCTGGCTGAGGTGGGAGATGAATTCGCCGCCGTTCAGCTTGGTAAAGGAAAAGACTGCGCGGTACATGACGGGAATGTTGCAGGTCTGATGAAAAGCCTGTTCCTTTTGTGCGGGAGGCCTGGTTTCCTTGTCCGCATCCTGTGCAATCTTGTCGTTCCTGCAGGCGACCTTGTTATTGCACACGCCGCATTTGTGGTCGCAGTTTGGCGCGCATTTGGGGGTCAGTTCTTCCCGTTCGTTTTTCTGCCATTCTTTAAGGTAGAAATTTTTTGCAGGCCCTAGGGAAACTGAGTCCCAGGGAAGCGTCTCATCCTTTTTCCGCTCCCGCAGAATTTCTGCCTTTACGTCATAGCCCGCTTCTGCAAAGGCTTCCTCCCAGAGCGGCAGGTTTTTTCGCAGATGGTCTTCCCATGCGTCCAGCCTGCAGCCTTTTTTGTAGGCACTGTAGATAATCGCTCCTGCCCGCCTGTCGCCGCGGGAAAGCAGGCCTTCCAGATAACTGGTGGATATGTCGTGGGTGCTCACCCGAAAGCGTCCCCGGGGCAGGTGGTCGCGGATATAGGTGAGCTTGCGCTGGGATTCCTCTGGAGAAATCTGGCGTACCCACTGGTAGGGTGTGTGGGGCTTGGGGATAAAAGTGCCCACATTCACGTTGCACTGAATCCGCGTCTTTTCCTGAATGTCTAAGAGAAAATCCACGATAACGCTTTCTTCGGTCTTGTCCTCTGTCTGGGGAAAAGGAAGCCCCACCATAAAGTAAAACTTTGCCTTGTTCCAGCCCCGTTTTTTTGCCTCGGTGATAATCTCCACAAGGTGCTGGGCATAGACTTCCTTGTTCAGGCGCAGTTGCCAGGCTTCTTCGGGTGTCTCCACGGCAAAGGTCAGCCCGCTTTTTCGCACCTCGGAAAGTTGCTCCAGAATGGGCAGGGTAAAGGAATTGACTTTGAGTGACGGAAGCTGAAAGGAGACGTTCTGACCTGCATAGCGTTCGTTCAGTTCTTCCAAAAGCCCGCCGATGTCGGGATAGTCCGCGGAAGAAAGGGATGTGAGGGAGATTTCACGGTAGCCCGCTTCATTTACCAGGCGGTCTATCTCAGAAAAAATCAGGTGCTTTGCCTTGACGCGCTGGGGGCGGTAGTAGATTCCCGCATGGCAGAAGCGGCAGCCGTTGGGACAGCCCCGCATGATTTCTACTACGCCGTGGTCTTGCACCGGCTTGATGTTTGGAAGGGGCATAAAGGACTCTACGGATGGCACAAGTCCAAAATCTTCCTGAATGGCGCGGCGGGCAAGGGTGTGTCCGCACTCCTCCACCGTCATGTTTTCTGACCACACCGAGGGATGTTTTTTGAGTTCCAGCAACAGTTCGCTTTTTTTTGCGCCTTGTTTTTTGAGGCTGGCCAGGTGGTCAATCAGGTCAAACATGCCGCCCTCTGCCTCGCCAATGAATACTGCGTCAAAGAAATCAGAAAAGGCTGCGGGATTGGTCGCTCCCACTCCCCCTGCAATGACAATGGGGGCTAACTCGCTGCGGTCTTCTTTGCGCAGGGGAATTCCGCCTAGGTCAAGGACATTCAGCACGCCCGTAATGCCCAGTTCGTAGCCGATGGAAAAGCCTATCATATCCACCGAAGCAAGGGGCATACCTGTCTCCAGGGTGTAGAGGGGCAGGCCCTTCTTTTTTAGGAGGCTTTCAAAATCGGTTTCCACGGCAAAGACACGCTCGCAGCGAATGGAGGAACGGGCATTCAGTCCGTTATAGATGATTTTAATCGCCTGATTGCTCATGCCGATGGAATACACGTCGGGAAAGGCTATGGCAACATTAAAGAGGTCATCCCCCTGCCCCTCTTTTTCGTCCGTGTCTGCATGGGGCTTTACAATGGCACCGATTTCCCCGCCGATATATGAGGAAGGATTCTGCACGGAACAGAGGCTTGAGCCAAAGGCTTCCATGGGATTTATCAGTTTCATGTTCCTTCCCCTATATTGATTCGCTAAAGTCGTAGCGGCGGTAGTTTATGCTCATCAATAGTCCTATGCAAATCATTGCCGTCCACAGGGAGGAGCCGCCGTAACTCAAAAAGAGCAGCGGAATGCCCGTAATGGGCATGATTCCCATAACCATGCCTGTATTGACGACAAAATGGAAGAAGAACATGCCCAGAATGCCCGATGCAATGTAGTGGCCGTATTCATTGTTTGTGGCACGGATGATAAAAATCGTCCTGAGCATGATGATAAAGTAGATGCCAAAAACGAGTGCCCCGCCGATAAAGCCCAGTTCTTCGGAAAGGATGCTGAAAATAAAGTCCGTGCTCTGCTGGGGCAAAAAGCGGTAGTGGCTCTGGGTGCCCTGCAAAAATCCCCGTCCCCACAGGCCGCCGGAACCAATGGCAATCTTGGACTGAATGATGTTCCAGCCCGCCCCCTGAGCGTCCGTGTAGGGGTCAAGAAAGACGATGAGACGCTTAATCTGGTAGTCCTTGAGGGCATGTCCGCCAAAGCGGGAAAAAATCAGTGCGCCACAGATGATGGCAAAGATATAGGTAATCCAGTAGTAGTATTTGTGCCTGAAAAAGACAAAGCCGATTATGCCGATAAGGGCAATTGCCGCCGTGGCGAGGATACAAATCAGGCGCAGTTTGTCATTGGTAAAGATATTGATGATGCGGTATGAATGGGAAGCAATCTCGCTCTGCCAGATGGGAAGAACGGTAAAGATAATGGTGAGCATGCCGCCGCCCAGGAGCAAGAGAAGGTAATGCAGGGGCACTCCCGCCACAAAACACATTACCAGAAAAATAGGAATGTAGACGCTTGCCGTACCCAAGTCCGGCTGAGTCAAAATCAGGCCCATGGGCAAAAGCAGAATGCTTGTTGCTATGACAAATCTTCTTGTGGGCGGCTCATTGCGTGAGCGTTCCAGATACCATGCGAGAAAGAGTATGAAGATAATCTTACAGAATTCGGAAGGCTGTATGCCAAAGCTTCCAAATCCCAGCCAGCTTCTCGCTCCGTTTACATAGCGACCGAAAATACGGGTATAAATCAATATGAATACAAGAAAGCCGTAAAAATAAGGTACATAGCGGCTTGTCTTGCGGAAATCAAAGGAAGCCGTTGCCAGCATCAATATCAGCCCGATTCCCGCCCAGATAATCTGCTTGACGTATTCGTTGGATACGTTGATTCCCTCTGAGTTGATGCCCGATGAGTAGATGAAGAGCACACCCATGGTCACAAGGGCAAGTACGCAGGCGAGCAGTACATAGTCAAATATCTGAAAAATCTTAACTTTCATGTTATTCTGCCCTTGCCCTCGCCTTCTGAAGATATTTAAAGCCAAGTTCCGTAATGGCTTCGTCATAGGTCTGATTCTGGAATATGCCCTGGAAGATGATGTTTGTGGCATAGGGAGCCCACCATTCCCATTCGTTTACGGCTTCAACCAGTACGACCACGACCAGTTGTTCTTCCACGGGAGCGTCATAGGGACCGTAGGCAACCATCCATGAATGCCAGTGGTCTTTTTTGGCTCCGTTGACTTCTGCGGTACCGGTCTTGCCCGCAAGCTTGATTTTCTTGTTGTTCATGGGGTACTGGGGTGTTCCGTCCGTAATGACGTAGCGCAGATCCTGCTGCACCTCTTTCCAGACCGCCGTATCAATGTTTGACTCATGGAGAATCTGGGGCTTTGTTTCTTCGATGACTTCGTTGGTGGCAGGGTCACGCACTTCCTTGAGCAGGTGGGGACGATAGATTTTGCCTTCGTTCACTACCATTGCCATCATGTTCGCTACGTGCAGGGGCGTAACCAGCGTATATCCCTGACCGATAGACATGTTCATGGTGTCGCCGCCTAGCCAGGTGGAATGGTAACGGCGTTCCTTCCACTGGGCAGTGGGCACAAAGCCGTCGGACTGAGCCGGCAAGTCAATGCCCAGGGGCTGTCCAAAGCCAAATTCCTTGGAGTAGGAAGAAATGCGGTCTACCCCCAGATTGTCGCGGCCGGTTACCCAAAAGTATACGTCGCATGACTGGGCCAGTGCATTTTTCAGGTCAAGTTTGCCGTGTCCCCAGCGCACGTGGCAGTTAAAGCGGCGTCCACCGTAATCAATGCGGCCGTTACATTCAATTTTCTTTTCTGGGGGAAAGGCATTTTCTGCAAGCAGTGCGGCCGCCATAATCGTCTTAAAGGTGGATGCTGGCGGATAGACTGCATTGACTGCACGGTTCAAGAGCGGATTGTTTGGACTGGTCGCCAGTTTGTTGTACTGGGCTGATGCGTCGTCGTTGTTAAAAAGATTCTGGTCGTAAAAGGGATAGGAAACCAGTGCCAGCACTTCGCCGTTGGAGGGCTTTAAGACAAGGGCCGCTCCTACCCGCTCTCCCAGCGTTTTTTCTACCAGTGTCTGAATGCGGGTGTTTATGGTTAGGACGAGGTTTTTTCCCATTTGGGGCGGCTCAATAATCGGCGTGTCGTCAATGATATGTCCGCGAACGTCAACTGTACGGCTCTCCCGACCGGGAACGCCCTGCAGGAGTGAGTCATACTGTTTTTCAATGCCCGTTTTTCCGACAATAGCATTTGCCTTGTAGCCGTGGTTGTACATCACGTTGATTTCTTCCTTGGTGATGTCGCCAACGTAGCCGATGACGTGGGAAATGGAGCCGGTTTCAACATAGTTACGGATAGGCTTTGACCGCCATGAAACGCCGGGTAAGTCATTTATGTTTTCCGCAATGTCAGCAACAGTAGAAAAGGGAATGTTTACGCGAATTTCAATCTGTGAGTATGAGCGGCGCATACGGGCAGGCACCTTGCGGTCAATTTCGCGCTTGGTGATGCCCAGGAATTTTGCAAGGCGATTTGCAACCGCATCGTAGTGACCGACAGGAATTTCCGCAGGCGTTAAGTCAACAGCGAAAGAGTCTGTGTTGGTAACGATGGGCAGGGGGTCGTTCTGCACGAAAATTTCACCCCGCTGAGCAGGAATCGTATTGACCTGACTTGAAATGGTACGGGACTGACGCTGATAGGATTCGCCCTCCACTCCCTGCAAGGTAAAGAGCTTGAGCGTGTAGAGTGCAAAGGTTGCAAACACAATGAGCGTGAGGATAACAATTTTTCCGTTCCGAGCGACGGAATCGCTGTTCAATCCCCTTGCCATTATATGATTTTCTCCACGGTGGTAATATGCGCAAACAAGTCAAGAAATCGAAAGGTAATGGGGGCAAAAAGCGTATTCAGGACAATCTCAACTACAAACGCAACGGAAAGCAGATTGTAGGTTTGAATTCCCCGGGGATAAAAAAGTGCGATTATCCAGATGAGCAGTGCCTTTACCAGTGTCGCCACAAAGCCTAAAACCATGGGCAAGAGTACGCCATTGATGTTCAGCGTTTTTTGGAAGAGTCCGCCCACATAGCCGATAATCGTACGCAAAAGGCAGTTTAAGCCAAGGGGGGCTGCGCTCAAAAAATCAAGGAAGAGCCCGGAAACAAAGCCTGTCGTCGTGCCAAAAAGCGTACCGTTCTGCACGGAAAAATAGAGGGCACACAAAAGCAGAAAATCAGGAACTGCCGGCAAAAAAAGCAGGTTTGAAAGAATCGCCGCCTCAAAGAGGGCAAAGCCCAGAAAAAAGAGGCATGCGGCAAAAAAAGGTCGAATCATTCTGCACCTCCGCTCTGCAATGGGGGATTTGCTTCCTTTAGGTCGGTAACAATAACCGTCTCAAGCCGGGCAAAGTCAATGATGGGCGTAATCTCAATATCCAGGGATGAGTCATAATCCAAGACCGTGATTTTTGAGATGGAACCGATGGGAATGTCGCGGATATAGTTTTCGCTTTCGCCAGATGTAACCACAAGGTCGCCAAAATGCAGTTCTTCCAAAACCCGTTTTTTGATGTATTTCATCGAAAGGGGATTTTCTGCCGTACCGCGACCGTTTACAAGTCCTATGTCGCGGGTGTTCTGAATGCGTCCTGAAACAGCGCACTTTAAGTCATAGATAGGCATTACCAGACTTGTGCCCAGCCCTACCGTTACGATTTTTCCCACAAGCCCCACTGTTCCGCTTTGGACGGCAATTACGGGCATGTTTTTGCGGATGCCATGGCGGCTACCCTTGTTGATGGTCAGTCCGGAATAGAGGCTGTCTGGATCCCGACCGATTATCTGAGCAGCATAGTTTTTCTGTTCAATGGATTGGGAAAAAGCAAGCTGTTCTTTGAGACGCTCGTTTTCCTTGCGGATTTCCGTATTGGTGCGCTGCATGTACTCATAGTTCTTGAGTTTTTCGGTGAGCGCGGCATTTTCTTCTTTTAGGCGGGAAAGTTCGTGCACCGCATTTACGGTGTTTGAAAGGCCTGTGGTAACGGCATTCACGCCCTTTTGCAAGGTTGACACCAGGGCAAAGCCCACTTTTTCAATACTAATGACAAAACCACCAGAACTAAAAGCAAGCATTACGCCAGAGAATACAAGAAGCAGTGTCAGAACAAGTTCCGGAAGCTGGAACCGAAAACGAGCGTGTTTGCGAGCCATGCGTTTTCCGTCTATTCGTTGAGGTTGTCGTAGGTTGCGCGGCCGATAGACATATCCTTAAACAAGTCAAATGCCTGTCCGGCACCAATGGCAACACATTCCAGGGGATTTTCCACCAGAATGACCGGAACACCAGTTTCCTTGGAAATCAACTTGGGAAGACCTTTCAGCATGCTGCCGCCGCCAGTCATAACAATGCCCCTTTCTACGATGTCCGCCGCCAGTTCTGGCGGTGTGCGTCCCAAGGTGCGCTTGATTTCATCAACAATCTGGCTCACGGGTTCTTTTAGGGCTTCGCGCACTTCTACGCTGTCAATTTCAAGGCGGCGCGGAAGTCCCGTGATGGCATCGTTACCGCGGATTTCCATCTTTTCGATTTCTTTGTCAGGGATTGCGTTTCCGATTTCAATTTTAAGGCGTTCGGCTGTCTGCTGACCGATGCGCAGGTTATGCACGGAAAGAACATGGCGCACGATAGCCTCGTCAAATTTGTCGCCGCCCACGCGAATTGCATCGGTTACAACCATGCCGCCCAAAGAGATGACGCTTACTTCTGCCGTACCGCCACCGATGTCACAGACCATATGTCCTTCAGGCTCATTGATTGGAATCTGCGCGCCAATAGCCGCTGCAAGGGATTCCTCTATGACTTCCACTTCCTTTGCGCCTGCTTTAAGGGCTGCTTCTACAACAGCGCGGCGTTCCACATCCGTAATGCATGACGGAATACCGATTTTCATGCGCATTGAGCGGAAGAGCTGATGGCGTGGAATGATTTTTGAGATGAAGTATTTAATCATCTTTTCCGTACTGTCAATGTCGGCAATAACACCGTCAGACAGCGGACGGATTGCAATGATGTTGCCGGGAGTTTTCCAGAGCATGCGTTTTGCTTCTGCACCGACGGCAACAACTCTCTTTGTACCTTTTTCTACCGCCACAACAGACGGTTCATCTATAACAATACCCTTGTCACGCATATAAATCAGCGTGTTACAAGTTCCTAAGTCAATACCAACATCAGTTGAAAAACGATCCCAAAATCCCATGCTATCCCCCTATTTGAAATCCGCCATCTTTTTTAGAGCACCCGGATGATTTGGCTGCAGGCGCAGTGCTTTTCGCCACTGGGAGCGAGCCTTTATCACATCACCCTGACTCTCATATATTACACCAAGTCCATAGTATGCGTCAGCAGAATTTTCATTTTTTTCCAAAATTGTTTGGAATTCTTTTTCTGCCTCGGCATATTTTTGTTCTTCTATGTTAATTTGCCCCATCAGCATGTGGCTGCGGAGCAGGATTTTCTCATCCTTGCATTCCTGCGAAATGCGGAAAAGGTATTGCTCTGCCGCATTTGTCTGTCCTGCTTTATAATACTGTTCCGCTATGGAAAGCAGTAGCAAATCAGATTCCCGCACCACCAGGGCTTCCGTAAAGGAAGAAATGCTTTCCATGGTCATGCCCAGGGAAGCGTAACTCAAGCCCAAAAACTCAGGAATGTCGTCAGCCTGATAGCCGTCTTTCCGTGCACGCTGCAGGTACTGCACCGCCAAATCTGCATAATAATAATATGAAGAAAAGGTGTTTTTGTAGAAGTAGGCTTTTCCCAGCATGTATTCCAGCTGGGGAATTGTCTTTGATTTTGCATCCTGCAAGGCAATGCGTATGCAGTTTATTGACTCATCCAGATAGTTCTGCGCGGCGGTCGTGTCCGTGTCTGCAAGAGCCAGAAAAAATGATGCATAGCCGTGCAGCATGAGAGCCGTATTGTTGAATGTCTTTTTGGCAAGGATGCTGCCGCTGATGTCATAGGCTCCCTTGTAGTCGTAGGCATTCCATTTTTCATAGAGATTGACAATGGAAGTGTCGCTGTGGATTCTTTTACTGATTGCTTTTTTGATGAATATAAAGGCTGCGGTCAGGGCAACAATGACAAAAAAAGCGATGACAAGATGCCTAATCAGCTTGCTCTTTCGCCTGGTAATCGTGCTGTCTGCGTTTTTTTTTGCCCCCACCATAATCCCACTCAAAAAAATCAGAAAAGACAATAAGCCGGGTTCTGTCACATGCAATCCTGCCCGAAAGCAAAACTGCATCTATAGCCATCTATCCGAACCGACTGTTGCCAGCCGGCTTTAGCAGTCTACCCGCAGTAATTGGTCCGGAAAGCCTTACTGCTGCTTGACTTTGCTCCAGATGAGGTTTGCCATGCCATATCTGTTACCAGACATGCGGTGGGCTCTTACCCCGCCTTTGCACCCTTACCCTTTCAGGCGGTTTATTTTCTGTGGCACTGTCTGTCGGAAAAAGGGCTATGCACCTTGTATGCAGCTACCTTCTTCCGCCCGGTCATTATCCGGCATCTTTTCCGGTGGAGCCCGGACTTTCCTCACCCTGCAAGACTGTCATGAGTGATGCAGGGCACGGCTATATCTTTTCTGTAAATTACTGTAACTACAGGCTATTCTTCATAGCTCAGCGGTTTTTCTTCGTCGCTGTCTTCTTCTTCGCGCTCTTCGCCGTCTAACTGATCCTCTTCGTCCTCGTCATCAAATTCAAAGTCAGAAAGGCTGCCGGTATCTTCATCAGTAAAGTATGTCTCAACTTCGTCTGACTCAACATCCTGATGGAAGAGAATGCGGCTGCAGTAGGGACAGAAGAGAATCTTGTCGCCGTCGTGCACTTCGTTTGCAAACTGTGCGGGAAGAATCATATGACAACCGGTACATACACCGTTGCGCACGGCTACAATACCTTCGCTGTTGCGCTTGATGATGCGCTGGAATTTGTATACGATTTCCTGGTCAATGTCGGGTGTGATTTCGTCTTCGCGGCGGGCAAGTTCATCAAGTTTTGCCTTGTAGCTGTTGACTTCATCTTCAAGCGAGCCCTTCTCCTTTGAGAGTTCTTCTTCCTGACCCTTGATGATAGCCTCGTTGCTGTGCATTCTCTCGTCAAGTTCTGCCAGAGATTTTTCTTCTTTTTGCAAATCCTTGCGGATGTTGTCTTCGCGGGCTTTTGCCTCGGAAATCTGCTTGTCCAGTGCTTCGTATTCGCGGTGGGTGGTGATGTTGTCCATCCCCTTTTCTCCAGACTCGCGCAGGGCTTCGGCTTCGGCCAAGTCAGCACGCAAGTGTTCTACATTGGCACAAACTTCTTCGTATTTTGCATTGGTCTCAATGTACTCTTTCTTCATGCGGGCAAGCAACTCATCCTGAGAAGAAAGGCGCTTGGGAGATTCCTCGATTTTCTGTTCAAGGCTATATTTTTCTGCAAGGACTTCCTGCAATTCTTTAAGTTTGTCAAAGACTTCTGTAACTACCATCTGAAAAAACCTCTGGTTATTTTATCATACTATTCTACAAAAAATCATAATCTGTGTCTATATCTTGATAAAACAAAACGGACAGAAAGTCCGAAGAATTCCTGTCCGTCCGCTTTTGTTACGTCTCCAAAAAGTCCCGTAAGCCGCTTGCCCGGCGTGGGTGACGAAGGCGGCGCAGAGCCTTTGCCTCAATCTGGCGGATACGCTCACGGGTAACATTGAATGTCAGGCCCACTTCCTCCAGCGTAAGGTTGTAGCCGTCGTCCAGACCAAAGCGCATTTTAAGGACTTCCTGCTCACGGGGCGGCAGCGTGTTGAGGACGCTGCGGATCTGCTCGCGGAGCAAGGTTTTTTCAGTCTGGTTTGCGGGATTCTCTGCTTCCTTGTCTTCGATGAAGTCTCCCAACTGGCTGTCCTCTTCCTCGCCAATAGGCGTTTCAAGGGAAATCGGCTCGCGGGCAACATTCTTTACCTGCTTTACGCGGGTAACCTGCCAGCCCAGCTGCTGTGCGATTTCTTCATCGGTGGGCTCCCGTCCCAGTTTCTGCATGAGCTGGCGGCTTTCGCGCACCACCTTGTTAATCTGCTCAATCATGTGCACCGGAACGCGGATGGTGCGCGCCTGATCGGAAATGCTTCTCGTAATGGCCTGCCGAATCCACCAGGTGGCATAGGTGCTGAATTTATAGCCCTTGCGGTACTCAAATTTTTCAACAGCCTTGATAAGACCGATGTTGCCCTCCTGCACCAAATCAAAGAACTGCAGGCCGCGGTTTGTGTACTTCTTTGCAATGGAAACTACCAGACGGAGGTTTGCATTGATGAGGCGGTTCTTTGCCTTTTCCATCATGCGGCGGCCACGGGCAATTTCCCGCTCCATTTCAAGAATCTCGTTTACGTTGTTCTCAAAGTCGTATTCCATCTTGCGCAGCTTGCGGTCAATCTTCTGAATCTGCGTGTAAATGTCGCGGATTTCATCGCTCTTGAGGCCAAGTTCCTGCTCCAGCTTCATGGCTTCTGAGTGGATGGCAAGGCGCCGTCCAAGACTGCGGAGCTCAGCCGGGCTGGAAATGCGCAGTTCCTTCATGCGTTTTTCCTGCTTGTGGTGATACTCGTCTATCTTGTGCTTGGCATCTACAAATTTTCCGCTAAAGCATTCGATTTCTTCTGACTGGATGTCCGTTTTTCTGAGTTCAGGCAGAATCTTTTCCCGCAGTTCCAATAACTGGGGGTTCTCAAAAATCTCCTGGCTCTGGATTGTCTCGTACAGCTGCTTTTTGAGGGCCATGTACTGCTTCATTTCCTGCAGGACAGGCTTGAGGTATTCTGAATAGCATCCCTTGAGGCGGCGTTTTTCTGCCATCTCTTCGTTGAGTTCCTTGCGGGCTTTGCCAGGCTCATGCATGTCGATGCGGGTAAAGGCCTTTTGAGCCAGTGCAAAGAATTCGGGAATCATCATGCCGGACTGTTTGATTACGTTCTTGATGATGTTCTCGCCGTCTTCCATCTCCTTTGAGAGGGTCACTTCCTGCTCGGCGGTCAGCAGTTTTTCCTTGCCGATGTCGCGCAGGTAGAGGCGGATGGGGTCTTCTGCATTGGATTCCTTGTCAGTATTCAGAAGATGGGGCTTAGTGTCGTCCACTTCTTCTTCTGCAACCTCAGCATCTTCATCATCGGGCAGACTCTCGTCATCGTCAGAATCATCCAGTTCGTCATCGTCTTCCATGTCCATGACCTGAATGTTGTGCTGAGTCAGCAACTGCAATACGGTCTCCATTTTGGCGGAGTTTACGAAATCCTGACCCAAATGCCCAATGATTTCGTCCCATGAGATGAGCTGCTTGTCTTTGGCGTATTCCAAAAGTTTTTCTACTGCGGGATCCAGTTCTTGATCCATGTCTTAATCCTTTTTGTTTAACTTTGTATCAATATCCATTTTTTCGGCAAGAAGTTGGTTAAGCAGGGCCGTATCTTCCAGAGTGGAAGGATTGAGCGTACGGATTCTGTTCAAAAGCACATCCCTCTGCTTTTCAAGACTGTTTCGCTTTATCAGCGCAATACCGTCAGCAACCATTTGGCTCGTATTTTGTGAGAATTCTCCGGATGCAACCGAACGGGTAATCATCTGCTGGACATTCTCATCTTCACAACGACTGAGTATCGTGCTGAAAGAAAGGTCACCTTCTCTATAACACTCTTCCAGAATAATGAATAAATCTTTTGCCAGTTGATTTTCAAAATCGTCTTCGGTGAGTTCTCTGCGCATCAAAGCAAACTGACTTGTATCGGTAATGACTGCCAGCATTGCACGTATTTCTGCATCCAGCCTTATGTCCTGATTTTTGACTTGAACCGCATTAGACTTTTGCTGCTCCAAGCGTTCCCGCACCTTGTCACGACTGTTAAAATCTCTGCGCACCGCCTCTGGGGATAGATTAAACCTCTGCCCCAATTGTTCTAGGCTTGATTCCTTCTGAATGTCCGTCTGGAGCGCATCAATGTAGGGGAAAAAAGCCAGACATGCCTTTGTTTTGCCCTCCGGTGTATCGACCGGGTATGATTGCGACAGTGAATCCAAAAGATAATCGTTATCTAATATAGCGTTGTTTACGTCATTCGTCAAGGTTTCAACTCCGAAATTCAGCATAATTTCTGCGGGATCCTTGCCGCCCTTGAGCCTGATGACTTTGACCGTAAGTCCGTGGGCGCGGCACATGAGGATTGCCTTCCAGGTGGCAGCCTGCCCCGCTCCGTCAGAGTCAAATGACAGCAGCACGGTCTCGGCAAACCCCTGCACCAGTTTGAGCTGGTCTTCGGTAAGGGCCGTTCCCAGGGGGGCTACCGCGTATTCGATGCCGCACTGGTGATAGGCGATGCAGTCCATGTAGCCTTCGCAGAAGATAACTTTTTTTTCCTGACGGATTGCGTTTTTTGCAAAGTTGAAGGCATAGAGGGTTTCTCCCTTCTGGTACTGGAGCAAGTCGCCGGAGTTGAGGTATTTGGGGCCGTCGCCACGGAGCAGCCGCCCTCCCATGGCAACGCACTGGCCCCGGCGGTCAAAGATGGGGAACATAAGGCGGTCGGAAAAAAATGCCACGTCGGGATAGTTGCGGCTGAACAGTCCTGACTTTGCCAGGAAATCGTCGCTGAAATTCTTTTTGCGCAGGAAATTTTTGAGCCAGCGGCGGTCTGCGGGAGAATAGCCCAGCTTGAATTTTTCAATCGTTTCCATGGAGAGACCGCGCTTTGTAATGTAATCCAGGGCAAATTTTCCGCCCTCCGTCTGGGTGAGCAGATAGTGGAACATGGTGGCAACCCGGTCGTACAATTGTATGATTTCGTCTTTTGTCGTGTCCTTTTTTGCCAGTTCTGGATTGTAGCCTTCTTCGTAGCGCACTTCCACGCCATATCGCTTTGCCAGCTGGACAATTGCTTCTGGATAGGTAAGTCTGTCCATCTCCATGACGAATTTAATGATGTCTCCGCCCTTGTGGCAGCCAAAGCAGTAGAACATGTTCTTGTCGGGCGTGACGCTGAAAGACGGTGTTTTTTCCTTGTGAAAGGGACAGCAGCCCCACCAGGTGGACCCCTTTCTGGTGAGCGGAACATACTCCCCCACTACAGTCACGATGTCGGAAGCGTGTATTACGGAGTCAATTGTTTCTTTCCTTATGAAACCTGCCATCTATTTTTTTGAAGCCGCCTTTTTTGTCCGATACTGAATGCTTGCCCTGGCATGGGAATCCATAGACTCGGTGAAGGTGTGGGTCCCTGCCGCGGCATCGTTAAGCGTAAAGTAAAAATAATCCGTCACGGGGGGATTCGCCGCTGCCTGCAAGGCCACCATGCCGGGGTTGGAAATCGGTCCGGGAGTGAGCCCCGCCCACTTGTAGGTGTTGTAGGGATTGTCCAGCTTCAAGTCCTCGTAGGTGATGACTTCCGGATGCGGCCTGCCCAGAATCTCGGTGATGATGTATTCGATGGTGGCGCAGGAATAGAGGCCGCTGTTTACCTTGATGCGGTTGGTAAAGACGCTGGCAATCAGGGGGGCTTCCCGGTCCACACGGTATTCGCGCTCTACGATGGAAGCAAGAATGACGATTTTATGCAGTTCTTCCGCTGTGGGCATAGCTCCCTTTTTGTTTTCGGGGGAAAAGGTCAGCGTCCGCGCCCGGTCAAAAAAAGTGTCCGCCATCATGCTTACGACGGCAGCGGCATCCATGCTGGGGGTAAAGAAATAGGTTTCAGGAAAAAGGTAGCCTTCAAAAGAGTCTGCGGGAATGCCGTAGGCTGCAAGCAAGTCTGAATCTCGCGCTGCCCTGATAAAGGATTCCGCCTGGCAGACTCCATTTTCTTCCAGTTCCTCGGCGATTTTGCTTATCGTAAGCCCCTCAGGAATGACCGTCTTGATGTATTCCTGCTTTCCTGACTCCAGCAAATCCATGATTTGGTGCAGGCTCATGTCGCTTGAGACGGTGTATACGCCTGATTTGAGGGCAAAGCCCTGCTTCCGCAAAAAGACAGAGGGATAGCGCGCCGTAAGGTACATGAGGAATGCCGAGCGGATCAGTTTTTTTTCAGCAAGTTGGGCAGAAACGCTGTGCACGGATGTACCGGAGGGAATTTCTATCCGCTCAGAGTATGCGGACTTCTCCGATGTGACAGGGGAAGAAAGGTAGAGGTTCAGTGCAAATGCCGCTGCAAGCAAGGTAAAGAGCAGGGAGAGGGCACACATGGCGATGATTGCAATCTTTCCAGATGACTTTTTCATGAGTAAAACGCTTCAGCCTCGTCGATAGACATAGAATTGTATATAGCCCTTTCCACTGCGGACGCAAAATCCTCCAGCCCCTCAGGAATCTCGTCCTGGTGCTTTCGGAGCATGCGGGCTAAAATCCGCAGTTCTCTTTTTGAAAATTCATAGGTAAGGTGTAAGTCTTCAACATCGCTCAGCAGCAGTGAGTCAAAGTTCATAATGTAAGTTCCAGACCTTCCATTGCCAATTCCACCGAAACGGCATTTTTTGCGCTGTAATCCACATACCAGTGGGCAGACTGCAGGATTGAATTCAGTTTGCGGTCGTCATACATGGGGTCGTGGTGGAAAAGGTAGAGTTTCTTTACTTTCCATGCAACGGCAAAATCAATTGCATAGCAGAAAGCGGAGTGTCCCCAGCCCTGCTTTGCATAGGCTTCTTCCACCGTGTACTGGGAGTCAATGACCAGAACGTCTGCATTGCTGAAGAATTCGTCGTGCTCCTTGGTGCGCACAAAGTCAGGATGATTCAGCTCCACGTCCGTGGCATAGATGAATTTATGTCCGTTTTCTGTCAGGGAGTACGCGTAGGAATCGCCTGGATGAGACATCTTTATTGCCCGCACCTGAATGTCGCCAATCGTAAAGGGCTTGATTTCCTCTATGACCGTGTAGGTAATATTTTTGGTACAGGACTCCATGGGAACAGGATAGAAGGGAGATTCCATCTGCTGTTCAAGGTAAGAACGCATGTCCTTGAAGGGCGAGAAAATGTTAAGCATCGTTTCTTTTTTGTAGAGCGGCTCAAAGAAAGGCAGCCCCTGGATGTGATCCCAGTGGAAATGGGAAAAGAGCATGTTGTAGGTGTGGTTTTCCGGCGGCTCGCCGTATTTTCCCAGCACACGAATTCCCGTGCCTGCGTCAAGGATGATTTTTTCGCCGCCAGAGGCAGTTACTTCGAGACAGGCTGTGTTTCCGCCCGCAGTGCCATATATCCATGAAGGCAGAGAAGCAATAAAGCGTTCCTTTGCGTCTTCCGACGCCACATCCTTTGCCTGGATGCGCTGGATTGCTGCTGAGATTTTGGCACGTATTTGCTGGGGAGTAAGCGGTGCGGGAAGCGAACCTCGGACACCCCAAAAATGAATGTTCACAGACCTGACTCCATCGTTAGTTCATTTCTATGTATCGGCAGGTTTTGCTCATGACTTTTGCGTTCTTCCTCAATTTCTTCCTTTGTCCACAGGCGACCTTTATTGATGCCCGGACAATCTTCGGAACACGCTCTCCACTGCCCCTTGTCTTCAAGAATCCATGACCAGAATGGAAACGTAGAGCATTGAACAGGCCGGGCTTCGTAAGCGGTGCAGCCCTCGTTCCACAAAATGCAGTCATAGTTCGTTTTTTCTTTCAGGCAAAGGACTTCAGTATTGTCATAGTACTGAACCCACCGACAATAGACATTGACAAATTCCCTCACTGCCATTTTAAACTTTTGACATAGATTTGTCAAATCAGTTTTGGAGAGATAGACAAAACCCGGATCGATTCGGCAGCAGTTTGAACAGCGCTGGCAGGAAAAGTGAAGTCCATTGTCGTAAAAAGCCATAAAGCACCTCGCAAAGGCAGGCTCTTGCCATGGAAAAAAATAAAAGGGTCTCAAGCAAAAACTCAAGACCCTTTTGGGGAGTGTAGGATTCGAACCTACGAAGGCGGAGCCAGCAGATTTACAGTCTGTCCCCTTTGACCACTCGGGAAACTCCCCGCTTCTTAGCTGCTTGTAGGACTTGGACCCACGACCCCGAGATTACAAATCACGTGCTCTACCAGCTGAGCTAAAGCAGCAAATGTTCCTGCGGAACGTGTATTACTATAACAGAATGCAGGGCATTTTGTCAAGCGTATTGCATACAGTTTTCGCTATTTTCTTACGAAATCCGGACGCAGTTTTTCCGCACCGTTTACATAGGCGTGCTTTGGACTGCTTCCTTCCTCCAGATATGCATGGACAAGGACACGAATCATGCCTGTAGGAGAAGCGTCTATGTCTACTTCTTGAGATGCAAAAAGAGCCACTCCGCTTACATCCAGTCCGACATCTCCGTGGCGCAGGGCAAATGCGGGATTGAGGGCGGTCAAATCCTTGGTAAGGGTAAAGTGAATGGATACGATGTCTTCCGGGCTTAGGGCATTGTCTGCAAAGAGGGTGCGGCACATGTCCGTAACGCCTTTTTGAATTGCTTCCCTTGTGTTTTCTGCCCCGGATGCTCCCCGCAGTCCGTACAGTCTCTTGCTCATTGCCTTTCCCCTCCGCTACTCTGCACTGCCGGTGCTTGCGGCATTCAGGGAGTTGATGAAGTCTGCGGAATCTCCGTTCTTGAGGATTTCTGCCAGATCGGGGTATTTTTTAAGGGTTTCTCCAATCTGTGTCAGGCGGCTTACCGCACGGTTGTCGGACAGAATGGTGTCTGCCTGATGCTGAGCAGATTTTGTAAGGGCCTCGTCCACGTAGTCCTGAAATGTCAGGAAGGTCTGCTTTGCGCGGTTGTAGAGGTTGAGGTCAGGAATCTTTGCGTCCTTTATAAGGATTGCGGTGATTTCCGCTCCGTCCAGGCTGCCGTCTTCAAGACCGATGGCGGAAAGCACTTGTTCTGTGTCCCTGTTAATGGCGATGGCCGCTGGATCTTTTGCGCTTTCCGTGATGAGGTACTGGGCAACTTTTTCCGCAATGCGGTCAGCGATGTGTTCAAGGCCTGCGTACAGGTCGTCGTCTGAGGTGATTTCCGAATTGCCTGCCTTTTTGAGCAGGGCCGATTTTGTAAAGGCAAGGGAAATGGTGAGGCCAAAACTATAGGCAAAGTCTGGCGTTCCCTTTATCTGGGCGGCATAGACTTCTGCGGAGGGCAGCGTGCCGCTTATTGACTTGCTGAATGACTGGGGCTTTAGCTTAAAGGTGAGCAGCCTTGCGTTTGTTGGGATAAGGGGTTCCCATCTCCAGCAAAACACGCCCTTTTCTATAACCTTGGGATATACGCCGCTGGTCTTTGAAATCAGCACGCCACATGCATCGGTGCTTACTTTGAATTGTACCCAGCCAAGATAAAAGGCGGCGGCTCCTGCGAAAATCAATACGAGCAGCGTGATGAATATTTTTTTCAGTATCTTTTTCATAAGCGTCCTTTTGTGTATAATTAAAGTATGAGTGAAGAACAGTATACCCCCAAAAAGGCCGGTGATTCAAGATTAGATTCCCACTCAGAGCAGAAAGTTCCCAAAAAGCGTACGCCTGTGCTGCTCCGCCTGAATCGCCGCGCCGTTATTTTTCTGGGACTGCAGACCATCGCCCTCATTTTGTATTACGTTTCGGGAAACATTCAGTATTTTCTGGAGTCAAACATAAAAGTCATCCTCTGGGGAATGACGGTCTCCTCCATTGCCCTCGCCTTGTTTTGTGCCGCCGGTGTGGGAGAAAGTATTTTTTATGCCCTTTCCTGGAAGGAGCCCCGCTTCTTTTTTAAGCTGATTCCTTACGGCATTATTTTCTTAGTCTCCCTTGCCTTTGCCATTTTTTCCCGCACGGTTGACCTGCTTTCCCTGGGGTATTAGCCTGACTTGTGCTGGCGAATCTCGCTCGCATCCGCTTCTTGTGACGCTTGCTTTTGTCGGCAGAATCAGCACAAAGTTTCCTGCCCTCGCCTCAATTTTTACAGGCTTTCCGCTTTCAAAGTATGCGGGCGAAATGCGGTTGCTGATGCTGGGCATGCCTTCCTTGCGGAAGCCGCCGTACTCCCAGAAAAGCCCCTCCGAGTACAGGTTGCCTCCGGTGCGGGAGGCGGTCGTCCTTGCAAGGGAAATCATGTCCCGAAGCCCCAGTCCGCGGATGCTAAAAGACGAGCCGTGCGGGGCATGCCAAAGAGACTGGTCTCCTGAAAGCCAGACATCGGGCCGCAGTCGGGTGGAAAATATGTCGAAGACAGCAAGAAAATGGTCGGCCCGCTGTCCGCCGCCCGCACCGATGAGCGTAATCCAGTTGGCTTCGCCCGACGCGCAGTCGGATAGCCGCTTGTGCGCCGCCTCCAGCGCAAGCTCGGTGTCGGTATAATCTTTGTCCTCAATAAAAGTCTGCACGATGCCTGTAGGATAGGCTTTCAATTTGTCGGCGGCGTTTTTTGCGGCAAGGCTGTCCATATCGCCCAAGATTGCGTCAGGTGCACCGTTCTTGCCGAACGCGCCGCAAAAATGCGCATTGTATGCCTCAAACGCAAGCAGCCCCGAATCCGCCGCAATCACGTAATCGGCTTTGTGAGCGGAAACATAGGCTTCGGCAAGATGCGGCGCGGGAAAATCACCGCCCGTAAAAACAACGATGTGCATTTATGACGACTCCGTATACTTCGCAAGACGGTTTTTTATCGTTTCCATGCGCAAGTCGAGCACCGCGCTCAGTTCGGCACATTCTTTGAGCTCGGCGGAAAGTTTTTGTGCATCTTCTGCAGGAACATTCTTTTTGTAGCGCAGTTTGTGGTCAAGGCTCGCCCAAAAATCCATCGCAATCGTGCGCAACTGCACTTCCACTTTCATCAGCCGCTTTTCGTCCGCAAGGAAAATCGGCACGGAGACAATCAAATGCAGGCTGCGGTAGCCTGACGTTTTGGGGTTTTCGATATAATCTTGCCGTTCAACCAATGTGATGTCGTCCTGTTTCAAAAGACAGTCGGCAAGGCGATAGATGTCCTCTGGAAACGAGCAGACCACGCGAATTCCCGCTACATCGGTAATATGCTCCTCAATCGTGGCAAGCGTCAGCGGTAGATTCTTTTTCCGCAGTTTGCGCACAATACCGTCGGGAGATTTTATGCGTGTCTTGATTGACTCAATCGGATTGCGGTCATATTGAAGCGCGAATTCTTCGTTCAACACTTTGAATTTGGTTTCAATTTCCATCATCGCGCATTTATAGTAGGTCATCAGCGTGGCAAACGGCAGCGTCGATTCTTGAAACTTATCCAAAAACGCATCGCTCATCACACGCTTTCCAAAGCGCGGCCACAATCTTTCTTTCAGTTTCCTCATACGACAAAGATAGCAAATTCACGCGGGAAACGGCAAGAAAATTATCTCCGCTCCCATGCCTCGCGCAAGGTTTCCACAAAATTCCTTTTTGATTTGAACGGAAAGACAAAATGCCGCTTTTCCTGCAACTCCTCGTTTTTCTTCTGGATGGCGGCTTTGAGATTTTCGTAGCGGACTTCGATTTTTTGCTCCAGTGCAAAGGCGCGGATTTTTGCGGACAGATTAAACGTATACGCCAAATCTACCGTGAACACGCCGTAGAAAAATCCGACCACCAGGCAGAACGAAAGATGATTGGTGAACCAGTAAAGCCATTCGAGGATTTTCGGATGAATCAGAAAATAGTAGACCGCGCTCAGCACCACCCAGTAGAACGAATACTGCGGGCAAACGATGCCATGAACGTTCCCCCAGCATTGCGAATAATCCCACAACTTGATTTTCATGCCCTTGATAAAAATCAGCCCCGCGATGTACTCAACCACCGTAATGCAAAGTGACATCAGCACGAACAGGACGAGTTTTTGAAGCCACCCGGCTTTGACAAACGACACATCGATGAACGAAAGCACGAAGAGAATGCACAGCGAAAGTCCGTACAGCGGAAGATACGGCCCGGTCAAAAAGCCGGGGTTAATCCATTTGCGCTCAGGATTATTTTTGGAGAAAAAACGCCGCCAAAAGACTTCGATTTCCCATCCGATAAGGCTTCCCGCGAAAAACAGGAATGTTAAGACCAAAAAGAGTGACATACGGACAGTATAACAGAAAAACAGAAAATCCGCATAGTAAAAAATTTATTTTTTTGCTAAGATAGCATTATGACCCGCGTAAAAATTCCTCTGGAACTCAAAAAAATGAACGAGATTTTTTCTGCAAACGGCTTTGAGGCTTACCTTGTGGGCGGAGCCGTGCGCGACATGCTCTTGGGTAAGCCTGCCTCGGATTGGGATGTGACCACCGATGCAAGGCCAGAGAACGTGATGAGGATGTTCCACAAGGTCATTCCTACGGGAATCGCCCACGGAACGGTCACGGTGCATTTTATGAAAAAAGAAATTGAAGTGACCACCTACCGCACTGAAACGGGCTACTCGGACGGCCGTCATCCTGACCATGTTTCCTTTGATGCTACGCTGGAAGACGACTTGAGCCGCAGGGATTTTACGATGAATGCCATTGCCGCCTCTCTTTCTGACGGCAGGATTGTGGATCCCTTTGACGGAAAAAGCGACATAGAGAAAAAGATAATCCGCACGGTGGGAAAGCCCCGCGACCGCTTTCTGGAGGACGGACTTCGCCCCATACGGGCATTGAGGTTCAGTACGCAACTTACTTTTGTTATACAAAAAGATACATATTCAGCAATTTTAGAGGATAAAGTCCAGCGGAAAATACATGCTGTCTCGCTGGAACGCTTCCGCGATGAATTCTGCAAGATTCTCAAGTCTCCCCAGCCTTCCCTTGGACTGCACTGCATGGAGGAAACGAAAATCCTCGCCTACTTTATTCCTGAACTTGCTGCGGGGCGGGGCGTGACCCAGGCGGATGTCCGCGGCTTTCACGAATTTGACGTGCTTGACCACAATATCTACGCCTGCGACGGTGCACCAAAAGACAATCTGATTGTGCGCCTTGCAGCCCTCTTTCATGACGTGGGAAAGACCTGTACCCGCACGGTGGAGCACAAGACCGTTGACGGAAGGGATTTTGAACTTGTTCATTTCCACGGTCACGAGGGCAAATCCGCAGACATTGCTGGGGATGTCCTTTGCCGCCTCAAATTCTCCAATGCCCAGATAGACGAGGTTTGCCACCTGATTAAAAACCATATGTTTTTCTATGAGCCAGCGTGGTCAGATGCCGCCGTACGCCGTTTTGTCGTTCGGGTGGGCTTGGAAAATATGGAGAATCTTTTTCTGCTCCGCTACGCCGACATCTACGGCATGCACCGTCTTCCTCTTGCGGGAAAGAGCGAGACCGTGCGGAACCTTAACGAACTTCGCGACCGCATTGCAAAAGTGGAAGCGGAAAAATCCGCCCGCAGCCTGAAAGACCTTGCCGTAAACGGAAAGGACCTGATGGCACTGGGCATACCCGCCGGAAAACAAATCGGGCGCATCCTGAACGAGTTGTTCCAGTGTGTCTTGGACGACCCGGCAATGAATGAGCGGGAAAAACTCCTTACCGTGGCAAAGAATCTGGGAGAAAAAATAAACTAAATTTCCATGTTCATCACATGGCGCACTTCGTCCAGCGTCTTCCGTGCGATTGCGCGGGCCTTTTCTACGCCTTCAAGCAGAACCTCGCGTATCAGTTCTGGCTGCTGTTCGAGTTCTGCACGCTTGGTGCGCAGGGGACGCAGTTCTTCATTCAGGGCTTCGGTGAGCACAGCCTTGAGTGCTCCTCCGCCACCGTCTCCGATGCCTTCTGCAATTGCGGTGGGGTCTTCCCCGGTACAAAGGGAAATGATGCGCAGGAGGTTTGCTACCTCGGGGCGGTTCTTTGGATCGTATGCAATGTGACGGTCCTGGTCGGTTTTTGCCTTTTTAATCAGTTTTGCAGTTTCATCCTCTGTGGCAGAAAGCATGATTGTGTTTCCCAGGGACTTGCTCATCTTTGCGCTTCCGTCCAGGCCCATAATCATCGGAGTCTTTGAAAGCAGTGCGTGGGGCTCAGGAAAAACAGGCTCTGCGTTCTTGCAGAATTTGTTGTTGAATCTGCGGGCAATGACGCGGGCCATCTCCAGGTGGGGAAGCTGGTCTTTTCCTACGGGAACAACATTTCCCTTGCAGAAAAGGATGTCCACTGCCTGATGAACGGGGTATGTATACATGCCGGCATTCAGGGGAATCGTTGATTTTTCAATCTCATCCTTTACCGTAGGATTGCGGGAAAGTTCCGCGTTGGTCACCAGCGTGAGGAAGGGAATCATCAGCTGGTTTGCCTCGGGTACATGGCTGTGCGGATAGATGAATACGTCGTCACCCGGTTCGATGCCTGCCGCAAGATAGTCGATTACCAGCTGCTTGGTGTTCTCGCTGATTTTATCATAGGCATCGTGGTCAGTCAGAACCTGATAGTCTGCAATGAGAATCATCGTGGGAACGCCCATCCTTGAAAGGCGCACGCGGTTTTTGAGGGAGCCGAAATAGTGTCCGATGTGAAGTCTTCCCGTGGGGCGGTCTCCAGTCAGGACGCGGTATTTTTTTGGATTTACCTTGATATCGGCTTCAATTTTTTCGCTGACCCGCATGGCCTCAGCGAGTATTTTATCGGTATTTGTTTCAAATTCTTCTGACATAAAAAAATCCTTGTAGAAAGTCTACAAGGATTTTAGCAAATCTTACAAACTAATACAACAGATTGTTTTTCTTGGCGTAGTCAAGCCCCTCTTTGTTCCACTTTTTGCCGCCGACTTTCTCAAACTCACTCACCCATTTGTTCCATTCGTTGCGGTTGAAGTCACGCTTTCCCGTAATGAATTCCAGCACTCCCTGTTCTAAGAATCGCTTTAAGTCTGCGTTTGGCGTCGGCATTGCATCCGAACCAACGGCGGGTGTATAGGGCAGTTTGTCCATTTGATTCAGAACGTCAAGGGCGGACATCTTTTTGTGGGAGAATTCGGTGATATAGGTTGGATAGCGGGAATACAGTTCTACCGGACCGTTGTAGAATACGTAGGCACGGAGTTGTGTCAGTGGCTGCATGGTGGCCTTGGAGAATCCTTTCTTGGGGTCGGGAATACCGTCTACTACGGGAACGCCATGCTCGTCCTTTACGTAGTTCACGCCCTCAACACCCCAGCCCAAAAGGTAATAGCCTTCATCGCTGCTCATCCATTCAAAGAGCCGGGCAATCGCTTCTTTTTTGCCGTCTTTTATCGCGTTCTTGCTGACAGCAGTGATTCTGTAGCCTTGGATAAAGCAGCCGGTAGAGCATTCGCCCTTGGGACCTTTCGGCGGATTGATGACAATCCATTCTCCATCGGGAAAGTTTTTGTCAAAAGGCTTGTAATTGCTTTCTGCGGCAAGGGCTGCGTTCTGTTCGCGCATGATGCCAAATTTTCCCTGCTTCCATGCAGCGCGGAAGTCATCTTTTTTGTAGGCAATCCAGTTGGGGTCGATGACCTTTTCGTTTACCATCTGCTTTACATAGGTCAGCGCGTCAAAAAATTCGGGACGGAGTACATTCAGTCCGGGGTGCTCCTTCTGCATGCTCCAGGTTCCTGCAACTCCAAAGGCTCCCATAATCGGCTCAAATCGCCTTCCCAATCCTTCCTGATGGGTGTAGAGTTCGATGAATGCTCCGTATCCGTAGGTGTCGTCCTTTCCGTTTCCGTCGGGGTCATTGTAGGTGAATGCCCGCATGACATTCATAAAGTCTTCGGTGGTAACCGGTACGGAAAGCCCCAGCCTGTCCAGCCAGTCCTTTCTGATGACTACGCCTTCATTGCGGGGAATTGAACCGGGAGATGCGAAGCCGTAGGAATGTCCTTTTACCGTCGTGTAGTTGATACTGTTTTTGTCAAACATGATTTTTGTACGGTTGGGCATCATTTCATACATGTCGTCAACCTCAGCCACCATGCCGTTTTTGACCATGATGAGCCATGGCTCCCTGTTTACCGTAAAGATGTCGGGAAGTTGCTTTGCCGCGGCGGCCGCATTCAGTTTAGCATCTCTGTCGTGCTCGCTTGACGGAAGCATCGAAAGCTTTAGTTCAATGCCCAGTTTTTTTCGGATGATATCATAGGCCAGCCAGTTGCGGGGCGGCTCCCCTGCCTCACTGACGGTTCCTCCATACCACATGGTCAGCTCAATCAATCCGTCTTTGTTTTTGACAGGTTCTTTCAGTTCGTTTTTTGACTTTTTTGCACTGGTAAAAGTCAAAGCTATGACCGCAATTCCAAGACAGGCTGCGGCAGTTTGTAATGCTTTTCTTTTCATACCGTCTCCAAGATGTTTGATTCCATATTCTATCATGCTGGAAAGGACTTTGCAAATTCTTTGTTGCGCTCCTTTCATATGATGTAAAACCAGCTGTCGTTTTCGGCTACCTCAGTCTTTTTGCCCGTTTTGATGTCGAGTTCCTGATTTTTGATGCTCACTTTTGCGTCTGGGGCGATTGAGGTGGTGATGAAGGCGTTACTTCCGATGACCGCGTTCTTGCCGATGACGGTTTCGCCACCCAAAATTGAAGCACCTGCATAAATCGTCACATAATCTTCGATTGTGGGGTGGCGTTTTATGCCTTTGAGTTTTTGGCCCGCACGCGTTGAAAGCGCTCCAAGCGTAACGCCCTGATAGATTTTTACATGCTCACCGATGACCGCCGTTTCGCCAATCACAACGCCAGTTCCGTGGTCGATGAAAAAGTATTTTCCAATCGTTGTGCCGGGGTGGATGTCGATTCCTGTTTTTGAGTGGGCATATTCGGTCATAATGCGCGGAATGAGCGGCACATTGAGTTTGTACAGTTCATGCGCGATTCGGTTGATTGCCGTCGCCCAAATGCCGGGGTAGGCAAGAATGATTTCGTTTTTATTGAATGCGGCAGGGTCGCCGTCAAAGGCTGCCTCAACATCGGTTGCCAAATACTCGCGCACGACCAAAAGCCGCTGCAAGAAGACACGAATCACATGCTGAGTCTTTTCTCTGACATTCGCACCGACAACGCCGTTTTTGTCCAAACACTCAGGACATTGAAAGAGCGCAAGACCAATTTGCGCTTCAAGATTGTAGACCACATCTTCAATCAATGAATTGACATAACTTGAAAGGTTGTAAAATTTTTGATTTTTTTCACGAAAATAGCCAGGAAACACAATTCGGAGCAATTTACGCGTTATTTCGTGTATCACATCAACATCAGGCTGGCTGTTAAATTCAATTTTTTCGATATGCGTATCGCGGTCGTAATTACTCAAAAGCGTATCAACAATTTCTTCCGTTTCATAATGTTCGCGATTTTCCATAAATTTTTCCTTTATAAAAACAAGGGGGCAAAAGCCCCCAAATTGTTAGAGGGAGCCTCGAAAAACTTCAGTTTTTCGAGGCAACTCTGAAAATGCGATGTTTTAATTCCTGCTATTTTCAGGAATTAAAACTCGTCAGGAAGTTCGGAAAATCGCCGAAGGCGAGTTTCCGAACTTCCTAGAATGTGTGGAGCACCCGGACAAGCGCGTCGATGTCGTCTGGCGAATTGTAAATTGCCAGAGTGGGTCGCACGCTTCCTTCGTACCCGTAATGGCGAAAAATCGGCTGAGCACAGTGATGGCCGGTTCGGACTGCGATTCCATAGGCATTGAGCCGCTGTCCCACTTCCTCATCATCGTGACCGTCGAGTTTGAATGAGAGAACGCCCGCTTTGTTTG